>Ga0209060_10000671_pt1 | contig 52522 bp, 43 predicted proteins | sample Coa_R1_8_FD_187155 | JGI IMG/M metagenome (GOLD analysis project Ga0209060, IMG submission 187155) | Surface soil microbial communities from Centralia Pennsylvania, which are recovering from an underground coalmine fire - Coalmine... | ecosystem: Environmental > Terrestrial > Soil >...
ACGACCTTCTTTAATGCTGCTAGCAAAAAGGGAGGTTATTAGACGCTTCGTCCATCTGGACGGATATCGGTAGCGAGGACCTACTGAGATCCTTTGGCGAAAGTAGTAGCCCATAATCCGCAGTTATTTTCCCTCACGGGCGTCGCCGGTCTCATCCCATCCCAATTCACTATTTTCCCGCTATTTGTATGTTTAAGTCAACCGGCGGTTTGGGAGGCGTCGGCGTGCTGTCGTCCCCCTACGCCGCCTGCCGGGCCAGCCGCTCCAGCTCGCGCTGCACCAGTTCGCGGTAAAGCCCTTTGCGGCGCATGAGCTGGTCGGGGGGGCCGTCCTGGATGGCGCGGCCGGCTTGCAGGACGACGATGCGGTCGAAGTTGCGCACGGTGGAGAGGCGGTGGGCGATGGCGATCACGGTGCGGCCGCGCATCAGGCGGCCGAGCGCCTCGCGGATGATTTCCTCGGATTCGCTGTCGAGCGCCGAGGTGGCTTCGTCGAGCAGGAGGAGCGGCGCGTCCTTGAGGAAGGCCCGCGCGATGGCGATGCGCTGGCGCTGGCCGCCGGACAGCTTGACGCCGCGTTCGCCGACGATGGTGCGCAGGCCGGCCGGCAGCTTCTCGATGAAATCGCAGCGCGCCGCGATGGCGGCTCCCAAAACCTCGTCGTCGGAGGCGTCGGGCCGGCCGTAGCGGATGTTCTCCGTCACCGAGCGGTGGAACAGCGAAATGTCCTGCGGTACCACGGCGATCGCCTCGCGCAGGCTCTCTTGCGTGACGCGGGCGATATCCTGGCCGTCGATCAGGATGCGGCCCTGCTGCACGTCGTAAAAGCGCTGCAGCAGCGCGAACAGCGTCGACTTGCCGCCGCCCGAATGGCCGACCAGGCCGACGCGCTCGCCGGGTTTGAAGCGCAGCGAAAAATCGTCGAAGATCGGCAGCCCGTCGGGATAGCGGAAGCGGATGTGCTCGAACGCGACGCTGGCGCCGCGGCGCACGAGCGGCGCCGCTTCCGGATGGTCGCGCAACTCGTGCGGCACGAGCAGCGTCGCCACCGCCTCGGCGAGGCGGGCGAGATGCTGGGTGACGTCGACCAGCGCCACCGCGAGGTCGCGGGTCGCCTGCAGCACGGAGAGGCCGAGCGTGCAGGCCAGCACCACGTCGCCGGTCGTCGCCGCGCCGTTGGTCCATAGCATGATCGCCCAGGCGAGCAGGCCGAGCGTCAGCATGATGGTGACGACGGCATGAAAGATGCGCAGCTTCTCCAGATAGAACAGGCTGCGCCGGCGCGCGTCCATCTCGCGGTCGACGGTGGCATCGAAGCGGCGGTGCTCGCGCAAGAAGCCGCCGAACGCGCGCACCAGCGGCATGTTGCTGACGACATCGACCATTTCGCCGTCCACCGCCGCGGCCTTGTTGGCGAAATCGTGGTGCAGCGGCCGGCCGGCGGCGGCGATGCGAAACATCAGCGCCACCATGATGCCGGCGATGAGGGCCAGCACGGCCGCCATCGACAGGCTGATGGTGCAGACGAGCGCAATCGCCGCGACCGTGGCGACGCAGGGCGGCAGCACGTTCCACACGAACATGTTTTCGGCGGTGAACACCGCGTTGGAGGTGGCGGTGACGCGGCTGGTCAGCATGCCGGGCAGCCGGTCGGCAAAATAGTTCGGCGAATGGCCGATCAGATGGCGGAACAAATCGCGGCGCAGATCGCCGCTGACGGCGACGAACGTGGAGTTGGCGATCCAGCTCGCCAGCCGCCACAACAGATTATCGGCCGCGATCAGCCCGCCGAGCAGAAAGAAGGCCATCCAGACGCCGGCGCCCGCGCCGCGCGACAGGGTGTCGACCAGAAATTTGACGCCGTATTGCGTGCTCACCGAGCAGGTGACGGCGCCGAGCACCGCCGCCAGAATGGCGCCGTGAGCGAATGGACGCAGGCGCAAGTAGCGCAAAATAAAGGACAGAGGGCGGCTCGCGTAATGGCAAAGGTCGGCCATGCGTCTTTCGGTCTTCCTCTGGTATTGATTGCCTGCAGGTTCACGAGTCCGATCACAACGCCGGAACAGCGAAAATTATCCAGCGCGATAGCGGCCCTGCGTGGAGCGCATCGGAGCGACCTGGACCGCCATTATTTCTTCACAAAAAATGCAAAATCGGCCGTGCGCGGCGAGCGCGGCGTTGTATTACCGTCGGACTTTGCCGCGCTGTAATGGGAAGTTCCGTGGTAGCGGAACAAGAGGACCGACGCCGCAACGGCGCAAAAGTTCCGCAATCGGCGAAAAATAAGTTCCTTGATCAATGGCCTGGATCGGCGGCAAGAATCTCCTCTTCGACATCGCGTTCTCAAGTTCGGCGGACGCCGGGTGGGGCGGCCTAAAATACCAGCAGGAAGGTTTGCAATGCACATCGCCCAAGTTGCGCCGTTGACCGAAGCGATCCCACCGAAACTCTACGGCGGCACCGAACGCGTGGTCTCGTGGCTCACCGAAGAATTGATTGCGCTCGGCCACGACGTGACGCTGTACGCCAGCGGCGATTCGATCACCTCGGCGCGCCTCGAGGCGGTGTGGCCGCGGGCGCTGCGGCTCGACGGCGCGGTGCGCGACCCTAACGCGCTGCATATGCAGATGCTGGAGCGGGTGTACCGCCGCGCCGGCGATTTCGATTTCCTGCACTTCCACCTCGACTATTATCCGTTCTCGCTGTTTTCGCGGCAGTCGACGCCGTTCGTCACCACGCTGCACGGCCGGCTCGACCTGCCGGAGCATCAGCCGGTGTTCGAGACATTTTCGGATATTCCGGTCATTTCGATCTCCCATGCGCAGCGGCGGCCGCTGCCGCAGGCCCATTGGGTCGGCACCATCCATCACGGCCTGCCGGAGCGGCTGTTGACGCCGCGGCCGGTTACGCCGTCGTATTTCGCGTTTTTGGGCCGCATCGCCCCCGAAAAGGGCATCGACCGGGCCATGCGCATCGCCCAGCATTGCGGCGTGCCGTTGAAGATCGCCGCCAAAGTCGATCGCGCCGACCGCGATTATTTTGATCAAGAGATCAATCCGCTGATCAAGGAAACCAAGAGCGATTATATCGGCGAGATCAGCGACAAGGAGAAATCGGAATTCTTGAGCGGCGCCGTCGCGCTGTTGGTGCCGATCGACTGGCCGGAGCCGTTCGGCCTGGTGATGATCGAGGCCATGGCGTGCGGCACGCCGGTCATCGCGTTCAACCGCGGCTCGGTGGCGGAGATCATCGACGACGGCGTCACCGGCTTCGTGGTCGAGGACGTGGGCGGCGCCATCGGCGCGGTGGATCGCTTGAGCCATTTGTCGCGTGAAAAAATTCGCAAGCAGTTCGAGAAGCGCTTCACCGCGCGGCGCATGGCGCAGGATTATCTCGCCGCTTATCGCAGCCTCGCCGACGGCGTCGCGCCGCATTTGCGCCTCGTCACTGACGACGCGCCGGCGCTGTAGGCATCGTCATGCGCGGGCTTGACCCGCGCATCCATGGTGACGCGCCGCGTTTAAATACCTGCAGACAAATACAAGCGCCGACGCAGCATGGATTGCCGGGTCAAGCCCGGCAATGACGAAATGATGTGCGGCGTCACTCCTCCTCCGTCGCCGGTCGCGTCTCCGGCATGAACAAAGACACCGCCGCGAACGCGGCGAGCGCGATGGTCGCGAGGCCAGCGAACGCCCACGGGCTGCCGAAGCGGTCGCTGAGCAGGCCGGCGAGCGTGGCGCTGATCGAGGCACCGATGCCGATGAAGGTGCCGACGATGCCTTGACCGAGATTGAAGTGCCCGGTGCCGCGCGTCAGATCGGCGACGATGAGCGGCACCATCACGGCAAACACCGCGGCGGTGATGCCGTCGAGCAATTGCACGACGACCAGCAGCAGCGGATTGCCGACGAGCGCGAACAAAAGGCCGCGCAGCGGCAAGGCGGCAAAGCCGATGAGCAGAAGCGGCCGCCGCCCCCAGACTTGCGCGCGCGCGCCGATCCACGGCGACAGCGCCGCCACGATGATTTGCGGCACGACGATACAGGCGGCGATCAATACAGTTGCCCAGTCGGCCGAGCGCGTGGTCAGAACGCTGCCCATCAGCGGCAGCATGGACGCGTTGGCGAGATGAAACAGCAGGAGGCAGCCGGCGAAGATGAGGAGCGGCCGGTTGTGCATCAGCGCGCCCGGCCGGATCGGCGGCTGATGGCGCTCGGGCGGCGGCGCGCCATGGGCGCGCTCGGGGTTGATCTCGCTGGCAGCAATCAAGCGCAGCGACCACAGCGCCGGCACCAGCAGCAGCACGGTGACGACGAACACGGCGCGCGCCGATAACAGATAACCGCAGGCGCCCATGGCGGCCGCCGCCAAGCCGTTGCCGATCGAGGCGAAGCGCGCGTTGCGGCCGAACCGTTGGCCGATCGCCGCATGGCCGACCAGACCGAGACTGATTGCCGCAAGCGCCGGGCCGAGCACGCAGCTGGCGAGCGCATGCAGGATCGAAGCCGATAGGACGACGCTGAACACCGGCAGCGCCGCGTAGGCCAGCGCGCTGACGCAAATCGCGGCGATCGCGAGCGCGGCGACAAAGCGTTCGGACCGCGCGGCATCGACCAGCGCGCCGCCCGGCATCTGGCCGATTAGTGAGACAAAGCCGCCGGCGGAGAGCACGAGCCCGATATCGACCTGGGTCCAGCGCTGCGACGTCAAAAAAACCGAGACGAACGGGCCGAAGCCGGTTTGCACGTCGGCGACAAAGAACACGAACCAATCGAGCCCGCGCAAACTGCGTCGCGACGGAGGCGGCGCTTGGCGGCGAGCGCTGTGCGCGGCAGGCGCCTCAACCTTGTCCCTGCCGGCGAAGGCCGGCGGACGCTCTCTCGCACGCCGTGACAATTGCACGGGCAGGGTCCCTCTCCAACGAAATGGCTAATCGGCGAGCGGCAGCGATTCGAGCTTGCCGAGCGCGCCGAGCACGACCACGGGTTTGCCGTCATGGTATTCGGGCGCAGCTTTGACTTGATCGCGAGTGAGTTCGAGGGCGATCCGCGCGCCCGGCTTGGCCGGCGGCGGGAAGTGCAGCGCGGTCCAGTCGACTGCGATTTTTCGGCTGCCGACGCCCAAAAAACCGCCGAAATCGATGATGGCGGCGCGCACTTGGCCGCCACGGTCGACCAGCACGTCGACGATGCGGCCCATATTCTCGTTGGTGGCGCTCAAAACTTCGCGGCCGAGAACGCCCTCGACCTCGTGGTTGCCCAACACCGTGACTTCCGGCGCGGTTGGTGGCGCTGCGGCATTGCCGGAACTCGCCGTATCCTCGCCGTACGCGACAGCGCTCGCGATGGCCAAACCAAGTAAGACGGCAAAGCCGGCGATGGGACCGGCCTGGCGTAATCGCTGATCCCCGCGCATGACCTCCTCCACGGCTGCAAGGTCCGCCCCGTTAAGCCGGGCCGAGCGGTACCGGTTCCGTGGCCGGCGGCGCCGGTTTTACCGTTCAGGAGGAAAAGACGACGGACACGCGGATATCGCCGCTGATCCGCGGCGTATCGAGCGAAATCGTATCGCGGTGCCGGCGCACCTGCAGGTCGACGCTGCCGGCACCGAGGGTCAGATTGCGCAGGCTGACCTCGTCGAGGAACGCCGGCAGCTGCGGATTGTATAACCTGATCTCGCCGTTGAACGGATCGAATTGCAGCCCGAGCGAAGCTTCCAGCAAGGTGAACGGCGTGGCGCTGGCCCAGGCCTGCGGCGTGCAGGCGACCGGATAGAGCGTCGGGCCGTGGCCGCGCTGGCGGCGAAAGCCGCAGAACAATTCCGGCAGCCGGCGCAGATCCATGTAGGTGCCGGCCATGAACAGGCCATCGAACAATGTGGCGATCGCGGCCTTCTGGCCGTAGCGCGCCAGACCGAGCGCGATCAGCGCATTGTCGTGCGGCCAGATCGAGCCGTTGTGATATGACATCGGATTGTAACGCGCCTCGCCGACCGCGACGGTGCGAATGCCCCAGCCGGAGAAGAAGTGCGGCTGCAAGAGCCCGGCGGCGACGCTTACAGCGCGTTCGGGCGCCGCGATGCCGGTGAACAGCACTTGGCCGGCATTCGAGGTACGCACGCGGCATGGCTTTTTGTCGCCGTCGAGCGCCAGCGCGTAGGTTCCGATCTCCGGACACCAGAACGCGGCCTCGAAGCGTTCGGCGAGTTTTTCCGCCTGTTCGGCGAGGCGTTTTGCCGTGTCGTCATGGCCGAGCCGGCGCGCGCAGGCCGCGGCCATGCGTTTGGCGGCATAGACGTAGCCTTGCACCTCGGCGAGCGCGATCTCGCCTTCGGCAAGCTGCCCGTCGGCGTGAAAGATCGCGTCATACGAATCTTTCCAGCCCTGATTGGCGAGACCCTGCTCGGTGGCGCGCTGATATTCGACAAAACCGTCGCGGTCCGGATCGCCCGGCCCGTCGATCCAGCGCAGCGCCGCCTCGATGTTCGGCCACAGCTCCGCAACCGTGTCGCAGTCGCCGGTGCGCTCGACATAAAGTCCGGCAAGGAGCACGAACAGCGGCGTGGCGTCGACGCTGCCATAGTACAACCCGAACGGCACTTCGCGCAGCGCCGCCATCTCGCCGCCGCGCATTTCATGCAAAATCTTTCCCGGCTCGGCATCGGCCAGCGGATCCGTGGTTTTGGCCTGGAAGGCGGCGAGCCGGCGCAACACACCGCGCGCAATGTCGGGTGACCACCACAGCATCTGCAGCGCGGTGATCAGGCCGTCACGGCCGAACGTGGTCGAAAACCACGGAATGCCGGCGTACGGATAAGGTCCTTGCGGCGTCTGTGTGGTCAGGATGGCGAGATCGGCAGCCGAACGGCACAGCATCTCGTTGAAGCGGTCGTTCGAGGTCTCGACCGAGGTCCGGTGGCGCGCCGATTGACGCAGCTCGCGCCGCGCCACGATCAGGCTGTTGAAGAACGGCAGCGGCCTTGCCTGCGCCACGTCGCAGCTCACCGCGGCAAAGATTGAATGGGCTTCGCCCGGATCGAGATGCAGGTCGTAGACCGCGCTGTCCATCGCCAGACGATGCGGCGGCGGATCAAATGTCAACGTCGTGCGCCGCAGCTTGGCGTCGAGGCCGCGATAGCTGAGCACGACCTGATCGTTGCCGCGCAATTTGGCGGTGGCGCTGCCGCGGCGCTCGCGCTGCGCGCCGCGGACCTCGAACAGATCGGCAAAGTCGTTCTCGAACAGGATGCAAATCTGCAGCGCGATCGGCCGGTCGCCGTAATTGCGGACGCGAAGCCGCTGATAGGCCGTGCCGCGCCACAGGAACACCGTGCGCAAGATGTGGACGCTGTCCTTCTCCAGAAGAATGCGCTGATCGGAAATGATGTCCGGATTGGTCAGGTCGACGAAAAGTGCCGAATTGTCGTCGCGCAGGTTGGAGCCGAGCAGGAGCGGCGGCATGCCGTTCACCAGGACTTCCAGACGGGACAGGTAGCGCGTGTCGAGGTGAAAGAGGCCGGCGGATCGCCCTGAAGCAGCGGCAATGTCGCCGCGGCTGTCCAGCACCGCGAACGTATCGCCGTGTTTCAGCGTGCGCGCCGGCCGGCCCGCGGCTTGCGTTGCGGTGATATAGAAGGGTGCTTCTGACGGCGCCTCGGCGGGCACCATCTGGGCGGCGCTGGTGGGTGGGTTCATCGGTCGGCTTGGTGTCAGCTAGGCTTTGCGTTTCGCTTGGATACGTCAAGGCTGAACGCTACACCACACTGTCATTGCGTCGGGACGCCGAACGAGCCGCCCCGCCGGTTCGCACAGCCGGCCGTCGCTGTCGCGGCATACCTTATGGTTTGACGCCGTTGCGGTGAATGACGTCGACCACGCGCATGGCGATCGGGTCGATCACCACAACATCGTCTGCGACCATGGCGTATTTGAGGAGCCGGACGTTGCTATCGTCCGCCGCCGCATCAGGATCGCCCGTCGGTTGGTTCGGCAAATCCTGCAGCAGGAGCGAGGGTGGAACCGGCGCTCCGACCACAGCCGCGATCGCCAATTCGGACGAGCGTAGCCGCTGCCGTCCCACCGCCTCGTAGATCGCACGCCGCTGCTGCGGCGTGAGGATGGTCCGCTGCGCCACCGAGCCGGGCGAGGCCACCGCTTCGTCGGGGCCGATCGACTGAGCGACCGCGCCCGTTGTCCACAGCGCCGAGGCCAGAAGGACAGACCCGGCAACGGCTCGAAGGCTTCCGGTCATGGGATGCTCCCTCCTCGCCATCAACGCGCGACCCCCTCCCTTCGGTTCCCGCGGAATGCGGGTCTAATTGTTGCGTTGCACAAAGCTCGTCGTGGCTACCATCGTTGATCAAGGCGTTTGCTGCGGAGCATGGAGGGGCCCCGAAGAGGCAACCCCGCATAAAAATCGAGTTCCGCCTCAGAAAAGAAGAATAAAAAAATGCTGTCGGCGATTCGGGACGAAGCGTGCTTCTCTTGCCTCGGCCGCCGAAGTGTTTGCAGCGCAAGAGGGCATGTTTTCCCGCCGGATCGATCTGAAAATCCTGCAGACCGCTTCTTGCTCAGGTGCTTTTGTTGATTGTTTGTTGCGCGATTGTCACAGCGCACCGAATTTTTGAGCTGTGCATCAATCATCAATTGTAATCGCCGCGGCTCAAGGCACACTCGGAGCGGGGCGAGTTCAATTCAAAAATTTAAGACTCGGGGGCTGTCATGAAATCGAAGCTGCTGGCCGGCACGGCCACGCTGGCGCTGAGTGTGTCGCTCGCGTCGCATCCGGGATCTGCCGCCACGCTCGATGACGTTCTGCACCGGCTCGACAAGCTGGAAAAGGAAAACGCCGAGCTCCGCCAGGAGGTCAAGGGCCTGCGCGAGCGCAGAGCGGCTCCGGTCGCGGTCGCACCGGCACCGGCGGCTGGCCCGCCCCAGTCGGCGGCAACGTTCAAAGGCAATCCGGTCTATCACGCCGGCGTGGCGCCCTCGCCCGGGCCTGCGCCGGTATTGTCGGTCGGCGGCCATCCCTTGATCGCCAAGGCGCCCGGCGGCGGGCTGGTCGACAACACCACCGTCACCATCTACGGCCATGTCGATGTATCGGGAGATATTTTCGACCCGTCGGTGTACGACCAGGGCACGAAATGGGGCATCGCCAGCAACGGCTCGTATTTCGGCGTCCGCGCGCGCCACAACTTGGCGCCTTACGGCTATCCGGGATTCGCGATCCTGGCGCAGTTCGAAGAGCAGGTCGACGTCGCGGCGGCGCCGACCGAGCGCGCGGCGTTCGGCACGCGCGACAGCTTCGTCGGCATCGAAGGCCCGTGGGGCAGCATCAAGGGCGGCAAGAGCGACACGCCCTACAAGAAAGCGACGGCTTCGTTCGATCCCTTCGCCAACACCGTTGGCGACTACAATTCGATCATGGGCAATACCGGCGGCGACAATCGCGCCGAGTTCGACTGGCGCATGAACCATGCGATCTGGTACGAATCGCCGATCTGGAACGGCTTCCAGTTCAGCGCGCTGGTGTCGCCCGGTCAGAATTACGCGCCGGACAACAGCGACTACGCCTATGGCGACTCGTTCCAGTGCAACGGCGCTTCGGCGCGCGGCAGCGGCAGCAATTTCCCGAATAGCGGCGGTGCAGTGCCGGGTAATATCGGCGGCAACGGCTGCACCGACGGTTCGTTCGGCAACGCCTACAGCGCCGCGGCGTCTTACAAGAACGGCCCGCTGACGTTGATCGCCGCCGGCGAACTGCACCAAGCCGTCAACCGGCACGGCGACGATGGACTCGAGCCCGGCTTGATCGCCCCGGTTTTCCTGGCGGACGGCAGCCAGGTCATGACCGGCGTCGCCGACGAGTGGGCGGCGAAGCTCGGCGGCGGTTATCGCTTCACGGACCCGCTCGGGCCGCTGCAAGTCTATGGCTTCTACGAATGGATACGCCGCGAAGTGCCGGCCTCGTTCCAGCCGTTCAACGAGCGTTCGCGCGACGGCTGGTTTGTCAGCGCCACGCAAAGCGTCGGCGAGCATTGGTCGCTCAGCGCGTCATGGGCCCATGCCGGCCCGACGCCGGGCAATCCGGCCATGCTGAGCGTCAACAACGCGGCGCTTGCCCCGCTCGCGACGCTGCAGGCGAACCTGTTCGACGATTCGGCGGACATGTACGCGGCCGGCATCCGGTATCGCTTCAACAACTGGGCCAGCGTGTACATCGTCGGCGCATGGATGACGCAAGGCCCCGGCGCTCATTACTGCCTCGGCCCGAGCGGCCACGGCTACCAGATCTGCAGCCGCGACCAGTTCAACGATACGATCGGCGGGGCGACCATCAAGGCGGTGTCGACGGGTATGACGTTCGACTTCTGACCGCGCTGCGGTTTTCAAGCACGGTGTTTCAAGGGGCCCCGCGTAGCGGGCCCCTCCGGTTTGACGGCGACTGAGCCGCACCGGTGATAAAAGGTGAGTGAGCCACATCGGTTTGTTGGCGATGAAATTGGGCATCCAAAAAGCCGTGCTTGTTGCCACGATCCTGTCCGTCGGCGCCTCGGCAGCCTTGGCGGGCGGGCATGCCGCGAATAGGCATCACCACGGCCATACCGTGCTGCGCGCGGCGCCAGTGCCTGAGAGCTTCGGCGGCGGCCGGCTGGTCATGAATCCGTCCTTCAATATCGCCTGCCAAACCCGCGACCGGGCGACCCGCGCCCTGCCCTGCGATCAGCCGGTCTGGGTCTATGGCAGCCCGTGCGAGATCGATCTTGGGCTGGGCCGTTGGCGCGAATGCGACGACCCGCCCGGCGTGGTGCGCGGCGGAGCCCATCGCCGGTCGTGGTGAGCGCGGGCGAGCGGCGGCGGGCCGAGCGGCACTTTGCCGAGGCCTTGGAGCACCACAAGGCCGGACGCCTCGCCGAAGCCGAGCGGCTTTATCGCGAGCTTTCTCGCGCCGACCCCAATCACGCCGCCGCGCTGCACCGGCTGGGCGTCGTCGCCCATCAGCTCGGTCGTTCCGACGCGGCTGAAATTCTCCAGCGGGCGGCGGCATTGCGGCCGGAGCTTGCGGCGATTCATAACGATCTCGGCGTCGTGCTGGGCAGCCAAGGCCGTTTCGCTGAAGCCGCGGCATGCTTTGCACGTGCCGTCGCCATCACGCCCGATGACGCCGAGGCTCACAACAACCTTGCCGGCGCGCTGCGGCGGCTCGGCCGGCTCGACGAGGCCATCGTGCACCTCCGGCGCGTCACCGAGCTCGCGCCGGCCTCCGGCGGCGCACGCAACAATCTCGGCACCGCGTTGCTGCAGGTCGGCGCGCCGGACGAGGCTTTGGCGCAGTTCGATCGAGCCGTCGTGCTGGCGCCGGACTTTGCACCGGCGCGCTATAACCGCGGCCTCGCCTTGCGTCGGCTCGGCCGCATCAGCCACGCGCGCGCCGATTTTGAGAAAGCGGCAACGCTGCAGCCGGATTTTACCGCCGCCAAACTCGCAGCCTGCATGGCGCAGCTGCCCATTCTTTATGAAGACGAGTCCGAGATTGCGCGGCAGCGTGCCGCGTACGAAACCAGCCTGCGCGCATTGGCCGATGAGATTGCCCGCACTGACGCGCCAGGTCGCCTCGCCGACGTTATCGGATCGCATCAGCCGTTCTACCTTGCCTACCAGTGCCAAAACGATCGGGCTCTGCAGGCGCTCTATGGGGCGGCGATGTGCCGGATCATGGCAGCGCGGTACGGGCCGGCGCCGCTCGCTTCAGCTCCGGCTCCAGGCGAGCCGATCCGCGTGGCCATCGTGAGCGGGTTCTTCAAGCAGCATTCGAACTGGAAAATCCCGATCCAAGGCTGGCTCGGTCAATTGGACCGCACGCGGTTTCGTTTGTTCGGCTACTACACCGGCATCGACAGCGACGCCGCAACCGCCGAGGCCGCGGCGCTCTGCGAGCGTTTCGTGCGCGGGCCGCTTCCGGCCGAAGCTTGGCGCCACGCCATCACTGCCGACGCGCCGCATGTCATTGTTTATCCCGAGGTCGGCATGGATCCGGTCGCGGCGCAATTGGCGGCGCAGCGCCTCGCGTCCGTGCAGTGCAATGCCTGGGGTCATCCGGACACAAGCGGCTTTCCCACTCTCGACTATTATCTGAGCAGCGATCTGATGGAGCCGCCGGACAGCCAGGATCATTACACGGAACGCCTGATCCGGCTGCCGAACCTATCGATCTATTATGAGCCGCAGCAAGGCGAAGCTGCACCGTGCGGCCGCGCGGCGCTTGGCTTGCGGCCCGAGGCTTTCGTGTTCTGGTGCAGCCAATCGCTGCCCAAATATCTGCCGCAGTTCGATCAGGTCCTTGCGCGGATCGCGCAAGCGGCGGGCGATTGTCAATTCACGTTCATCCGCTTTCCGGGCGGACCGCATGTCACCGCGCTATTCGAACAGCGCCTGCGCCGCGCCTTCGCGGCGTTCGGACTGCGCGCGGAAGATTATTGCGTGTTCTTGCCGCGGCTCGAGCCGCGCGATTTTGTCGCCGCGATCGGCACCTGCGACGCCGTGCTCGACAGCATCGGCTGGTCGGGCTGCAACTCGATCTTGGAAAGTCTCGCGCACAATCTACCGATTGTGACCTTGCCGGGCTTGTTGATGCGCGGCCGCCACGCGGCGGCCGTCCTGACCATGATGGACGTGTGCGAAACCATAGCCGTCAGCGTGGACGAATACATCGCCATGGCAACGCGCGTTGCCCGCGATCCGGCGTGGCGAGCCGAACTGCGGCGCAAAATCGCCGACAACAAAAACAGGCTTTATCGCGACCGGACCTGCATTGCTGCCCTCGAGGACTTTTTGGAAGCGCAGGTGCGCGGCGCACCGGCGCAGCGGCGTTGACAGCGAAAAAGCGGCGGCATGGAATACGCTATCGTCCAGGGCAGGAGACCGACATGATAACGTTGCATCCGCCGCCTGCCTATTTTCAGCTGATCGAAGTTCAAGCGCCGGCCCCGGCCCCGTCGCCGGCTCAGCCGCTGCAGGTCGCACCGGACGCCACGCAGCGCGAGCAGCTCGAAGTGCTGCCGTTCGATATCGGCCGTTATCTGCCGCCTACCGCCATATGGGCAACCATTGTGGTCTCGGTATTCCCGCCGACCGGCAGTGCGGCGGTTTACACGCCCGGATATGAAAATACGCCGGTGATCTTTCATGGCCCGAAGTCGAGCGGTGAGATCCGCCTCAACGGACCGAAGATCTACCTCCACCTTGACGATGGCGCGACCAGCTACAGCATTGAAATTCTCAGCTGGCACGAGCCGTGACCGGCCGGCACCGTCCGATGACGCCGCCGGCTGGATCCATCGTGCAACGCGCCATCGAGGCGCATCGCCGCGGCGATTTGGCGGAGGCCGCCAGGCTTTACCGCCGCGCGTTGGACCTTGACCCGGCCGCCGGTACCGCGTCGCTCAATTTGGCGGCGATCCTGATGCAGGCCGGCCGGCTCGGCGAGGCCGAAACGATCTTGCGCGCGGCACTCGAACGCCAGCCGGATTTTGCCGAAGCGCAATACAATCTCGGCTTCGTGCTACACGAGCGAGGCGAACTGGACGGAGCCATTGAGGCTTATCGGCGCGCGCTCGCGTTGCGGCCCGACATGCCGGAGATTCACACCAATCTCGGTGTCGCGCTGCAGCAGCAGGACCAGCTCGATGCGGCCGTCGCGGCGCTTCGGCAAGCGATTACCTGCAACCCACGGCACGTTGCCGCACACTTCAATCTTGCCGTTGCGCTGGCCGCGCAATCGCGCCTCGATGAGGCTGCCGCTGCATACGGACGCGTCCTCGCTCTGGAGCCATCCCACGTCGAAGCGCGCAATAACCTGGCGCTCGTGCTGTCGGCGGCCGGCGACCTTGCGGCGGCGAGCACACTGCAGTGGCAGGTCGTCGAGCAGGGCTCCGATTACCCCGAAGGCTGGAATAACCTGGGCGCGATCCTGCTCGACCGGAGTCGCACCGATGAGGCGGTCGACGCACTGCAGCACTGTTTGAAGCTGCAGCCGGATTATGCCGAAGCGCAGCTCAATCTCGGCAATGCCTACCGTGAGCTCGATCTGTTGCAGGAGGCGATCGGCGCCTACCGGCGGGCTTTGGAGCTTCGGCCGGGCTACGCCGAGGCGCTGGCGCAGCTCGTCTATCACCGCGCGCGCGCCTGCGACTGGAGCGAATTCGAAGCCGATCAGGAGCGGCTGTTGGACGCGGTGCGGCAGCGCACCGGGCGCGTGCCGCCGTTCACGCTGGTGGCAAGCCGCGCTACTGCGGCCGATCAATTACTCTGCGCGCGGCAATGGGCAGCACAGTTCACCCTACCTGACGAGCAAATCTTGCCGGCGGCGCGCTGGCCGGCGCACGACCGCCTGCGTATCGGCTATCTGTCGGCGGATTTTCATGCTCACGCGACCGCCTCGCTGATCGGCGAGCTGATCGAGCGCCACGATCGCGACCGCTTCGCGATCTACGGTTATTCCTACGGCGCCGATCCGGGCGGCGAGTTGCGCGCGCAGCTCGCCTCGGCGTTCGAGCGCTTCGATGATCTCCAACACCTGCCGCACCGCCAAGCGGCCGAGCGCATTCGCCGCGACGAGATCGACGTTTTGATCGATCTGAAAGGTTACACGCACCGCGCCCGTCCCAATATTTTAGCCTATCGGCCGGCGCCCGTGCAGGTCAATTATCTGGGCTATCCGGGCACCATGGGCGCGCCGTTTATCGATTACATCATTGCCGACGCCTTTATCGTGCCGCCCGACGCCGTGCATGATTTCAGCGAGCGCGTTACCTATTTGGCCGACTGCTACCAGCCCAATGACACGCGCCGCGAGATCGTCGATGCCGCGGGCCGCGCCACGTGCGGATTGCCGGCGGAGGGCTTCGTGTTCTGCGCGTTCAACAACAGTTTCAAGATCACGCCGCAGGTCTTCGCGATCTGGACGCGCCTTCTGAAAAACATTTCCGCAAGCGTGCTTTGGCTGCTGGAGTCAAATCCCCTGGTGTCGGGGAATCTGCGCAGCGCAGCAGCCGCTGAAGGAGTCGATCCCGCACGTCTGGTCTTTGCGCCGATCATGCCGCACCTGCAGCATCTCGCTCGCCATCGGCACGCCGACATTTTTCTCGATACGTTGCCCTGCAATGCGCACACCACGGCGAGCGACGCGCTGTGGGCCGGCCTGCCAGTGCTGACCTGCGCGGGCGCGACGTTTGCCGGCCGCGTCGCCGGCAGCATCGTTGGCGCCGCCGGTCTGTCCGAACTGGTGACGCATTCTCCTGCCGAATATGAAGCGCTGGCTCTCACCCTGGCGCGCGAGCCGTGGCGCCTTGCCGCGCTGCGCAACCGGCTGAGCGTGGACCGTCCCAACCTCCCGCTTTTCGACATGCGCAAGCGGGCTCGCGAACTCGAGCGTCTCTATGCGCGAATGGTCGCGCTTTGGCGCTCCGGCGCGCGCCTGGAACTGCCCGGTTCAGACGACGCGGCGGGCCGTGGCGCATGATGCGCCGGCGCGGCGCCACCGCTGCCGCCGCGGTTCGCTCCACCGGTTCGACCTGTTCGCTTGCGGCGCAGTTTGCGCGGTGTAGCGTCACGGTGAATGATTGGTGCAGCGCACAACGAAGTTTTCTTCGCGATCAGGTTGCGCGGAACGCCCGATCTGTGGAATCAATCAACTCCTAAATCTGCTGTTGCAGCGCATTCAAACAGCAAGAAAGCTCTCGCCGCCTCGAAGAGAGCATCCTGGGAGGACATCCCATGTCCACGACAAGCACCGCCGCCACCGCACGCGTGCCGGAATTCGCCGCCGCAAATTCGGCGACGCGCTGGACGCAGCTCATCTGCTGCATCGCGTGCATGATCTTGATCGCCAACCTGCAATACGGTTGGACGTTTTTCGTCAACCCGATCAACAAGGCGCACGGCTGGTCGATCGCATCGATCCAGTTCGCGTTCAGCGTCTTCATTGCGCTCGAGACCTGGCTGACCCCGATCCACGGCTGGATCGTCGACAGCCTCGGCGTGCGACTCGGACCCAAGCTGGTGGTTGCCTTCGGCGGCATCACGGTGGCGCTCGGCTGGATCATCAATTCGTACGCTACCTCGCTCGAGATGCTGTATCTCGGCGCGGTGGTCGGCGGCACCGGAGGCGGCGCGGTTTATGCGACCTGCGTCGGCCAGGCAGTCAAATGGTTTCCGGATCGGCGCGGTCTTGCGGTCGGCCTCACGGCGGCGGGTTACGGGGCGGGCACCGCGATAACGGTGATTCCCATCCTGGCAGTCATCAACTCAGCCGGTTATGAGGCTGCCTTCTTCTGGTTCGGCCTGGTTCAGGGTGCGTTGGTCTTCGTTCTGGCCTGGCTGATACGCGGGCCCGATCCCGGCGAGCTCACCGGCGTTGCCGCGCCCAAAGTCGCGCAAAGCTCGCAGAGCTACTCGCCATGGCAGGTCGTGAGCACGCCGGTATTTTGGCTGCTTTACATCATGTTCGTCATGGTGTCGGCGAGTGGGCTGATGGCGACCGCGCAACTCGCGCCGATCGCCAAGGACTTCGACGTCGGAGGCGTGATCATCTTGTTCGGCATGACGACGCTGGCCCTCGCCGGCATCGTCGACAACGTCTGCAACGGCGGCGCGCGGCCGCTGTTCGGCTGGATCTCCGACCATATCGGCCGCGAATACACCATGGCGATTGCTTTCGGACTCGGCGGCATCTCGTACTGGCTGCTCGGCAGTCTCGGCCACGCGCCATGGGCGTTCGTGGTGTTCGCGGCGCTGATCTTCCTCACCTGGGGTGAGATATTCAGCCTGTTCCCGTCGACCTGCACGGACACGTTCGGCACTAAGTTTGCCACCGTCAACTTGAGCCTGCTCTACACCGCCAAGGGCGCTTCGGCGTTCCTGGTGCCGGTGGCGAATGTGGTGAAATCGGCGACTGGCGGCTGGCACATGGTGTTCGTCGTGACCGCAATCATGAATTTCATCGTGGTGGCGCTGGCGCTGTTCGTGCTCAAGCCGCTGCGGCAGAAGTTCATGCGCGGCTGAGCGCGCCATCGCGGCGGCGGGCGTCATGCCTGCTATCGAACAGTCCGAGCGGGGGCCTCGCAGCCCCCGCTTTCTTTTTGACCGCTGCGGCTGGCGCGAATTGATCGCGCAATCGTGTTGTGCAAAGTTGGGGGCCTGGCATAATGTATACCAGCATGAGTTCAAGCGTTTCTATCCTGCACAGGCGCCCCGACATTGCGTCTACTGAAACGGAACGACGCGTCGCCGTCGATCCGCTCGACGGGCCAGCGAGTCTGAAGCGTCAAGCCTACGCGGCGCTCAAGAATGCCATCGCCGCCATGGACGTCTATGGCAGCCGCGCCGAGATCAGGCTCGACGAGCGGCGCCTGGCGGCCGATTTCGGCATCAGTCGCACGCCGGTGCGCGAGGCCATGGCGCAGCTCGAGCGCGAGGGCTTCGTGCGCTCCGAACCGCGCCGCGGCGTCTATGTAGTGCGCAAGAGCAAACGCGAGGTCATCGAGCTGATTACCGTGTGGGCGGCGCTCGAAAGCATGGCGGCGCGGTTGATCACCCTTAGGGCCAGCAACGAAGAGATCACCTCGCTCCGCCGCATGTTCGCGACCTTCGAGAACGGCGCGGTACGCGCTCATCTCGATGAATACTCGCAGCTCAACATCGAGTTTCACCAAAGCATCATCCGATTGAGCCGCAACGACGCGCTGGTTCATCTGGCCGAGAACCTGTTCACCCATATGCGGATGATCCGCCGCAAGACCATCGGCGAGAAGGATCGCGCCGACCGCTCGATCCGCGACCACATGCACATCATCGAAGCGCTGGAAGCGCGCGACACGCTGCGCGCCGAGACCTTGGTGCGCGATCACGCACTCGGCCTCGCCGAGCACGTCGCCAAATACGCCGACTATCTGGATTGAAAACGTGAGTGCGACGTTCAACATAACCGCGTCATTGCCGGGCTTGACCCGGCAATCCATGCGGCCGCCGCAAGCGGCAAGTCGGCATGGATGCCCGGGTCAAGCCCGGGCATGACGAATTCAGGGAGAGCTCCCATGGCTGAAGCCGCAGTACAGAGCATCAGTGCCACGACGCCGGAAGCCGAACGCGAGCTGACCGACGGATTTCACCTCCTGATCGACGCGCTCAAGCTCAATGGCATCAAGACGATCTACGGCGTGCCCGGCATCCCGATCACGGATTTCGGCCGCATGGCGCAGGCCTCCGGCATCCGCGTGCTGTCGTTCCGCCACGAACAGAATGCCGGATATGCCGCCGCGATCGCCGGCTTCCTGACCAAAGCGCCGGGCGTTTGTCTCACCGTGTCGGCGCCGGGCTTCCTCAACGGACTGACCGCGCTGGCGCACGCCACCACCAACTGCTTTCCGATGATCCTGATCTCAGGCTCGTCCGAGCGCGAGATCGTCGACCTGCAGCAGGGCGATTACGAAGAGATGGACCAGCTCGCCATCGCCAAGCCGCTGTGCAAGGCGGCATTTCGCGTGTTGCATGCGCAGGATATCGGCATCGGTCTCGCCCGCGCGATCCGTGCCGCCGTTTCGGGGCGCCCGGGCGGCGTCTACCTCGATCTGCCGGCGAAGTTGTTCGGCCAGGTCATGGACGCCGAGGCCGGCCAAAAATCCCTGGTCAAGGTGATCGACCCGGCGCCGGCGCAGATTCCGGCGGCGGAGGCCATCAAGCGCGCGCTCGATGTGCTCAAAAGCGCCAAGCGCCCGCTCATCATCCTCGGCAAGGGCGCGGCCTACGCGCAGGCCGACGACACGATCAAAAACTTCGTCGAAAAGTCCGGCGTGCCGTTCCTGCCGATGAGCATGGCCAAGGGTCTGTTGCCCGACACGCATCCGCAATGTGCCGGCGCGGCGCGCTCGACCGTGCTGAAAGATTCCGACGTCGTGCTGCTGATCGGCGCGCGTCTCAACTGGTTACTGTCGCACGGCAAGGGCAAGGCGTGGGGCGAGGCGCCGAAAAAATTCGTCCAGGTCGACATCGAGCCCAAGGAGATGGATTCGAACGTCGGGATCGTCGCGCCGGTGGTCGGCGATATCGGCTCGGCCGTCGCTGCGTTGCTGAGCGGCATGGGCGGCAACTGGCCGGCGCCGCCCGCCGACTGGATCGCGACCGTCACGTCGAAGCGCGATGAGAACATCGCCAAGATGGCGCCGCGGCTAATGAACAACAATTCGCCGATGGATTATCACGGCGCGCTCGGCGTGCTGCGCACCATCGTCAAAGAGCGGCCGGACGCCATTCTGGTCAATGAAGGCGCCAACGCGCTCGATCTCACCCGCGGCATCATCGACATCTATCAGCCGCGCAAGCGGATCGACGTCGGAACCTGGGGCGTCATGGGCATCGGCATGGGCTACGCCATCGGTGCCGCAATCGAGACCGGCAAGCCGGTGCTCGCGATCGAGGGCGACTCGGCGTTCGGTTTTTCCGGCATGGAGATCGAGACGATCTGCCGGTACAAGCTTCCGGTCTGCGTCGTCATTCTCAACAATGACGGGATCTATCGCGGCACCGACGTCAACAAGACGGGGCCGGACCCGGCGACGACTGTTTTCGTCAAGGGCGCGCGCTACGACAAGATGATCGAGGCCTTCGGCGGTGTCGGCGCCAACGCCACGTCGCCCGACGAACTCAGACGTGCCGTGAACGCGGCCATGGATTCGGGCAAGCCGACGCTGATCAACGCCGTCATCGACCCGGCCGCCGGCAGCGAAAGCGGCCGCATCGGCAATCTGAACCCGCAAAGCAAACTGGCGAAGAAGAAGTGACCCGCAGGTCATCCCGGAGCGCGGGCTGAAAGCCGGCGAATCCGGGATCCAAAAACTCGAATGGTGAATAGGGAGTCCGGGCTGTCTCGCTTCGCTCGAGCCCCGGAATGACGAGGAGAGAACCCCATGGCAAGCAAGAAGAAAGCCAAGGCTAAATCGAAGGCGGCGGCAAAAAAGTCCGCGAAAAAAGTGGTGAAGCTCAAAGCGGCGAAAAAGCCGGCAGCGAAAGCGGCGAACGGCAACGGCTTGCCGCGGCCCTCGACCAAACCATGGGGCCAGGCCGGCCGCGCGCTGCAGGGCGTCAAGGTTCTGGACTTCACCCACGTGCAGTCGGGGCCGACCTGCACGCAGCTCCTCGCCTATATGGGCGCCGACGTCATCAAGGTGGAGCGGCCCGGCGTCGGCGACATCACCCGCGGTCAGCTGCGCGACGTCAAAGATGCCGACAGCCTCTATTTCACCATGCTCAACGGCTCGAAACGGTCGATCACGATCGATTCGAAGCATCCGCGGGGCAAGGAAATCCTGGAGCGGTTGATCAAGCATTGCGACGTGCTGGTGGAAAACTTCGCCCCCGGCGCGCTCGACCGCATGGGGCTGACCTGGGACTACGTCCACAAGACCAATCCGCGCATGATCGTCGCCTCGGTGAAGGGTTTTGGTCCCGGGCCGTACGAGGATTGCAAGGTCTACGAGAACGTCGCGCAGTGCGCCGGCGGTTCGGCGTCGACCACCGGCTTCCGCGACGGGCCGCCGCTCGTCACCGGCGCGCAGATCGGCGACAGCGGCACGGGGCTGCATCTCGCGCTCGGCATCGTCTCGGCGCTGTACCAGCGCGTGCGCACCGGGCGCGGCCAGCGCGTGCTCGCCGCCATGCAGGACGGCGTGCTCAACCTCGCGCGCGTCAAACTGCGCGACCAGCAGCGGCTCAAGCACGGCCCGCTCACCGAATACAGCCAGCACGGCGAGGGTATTCCGTTCGGCCAAGCCACGCCACGCGCCGGCAACGATTCCGGCGGCGGCCAGCCGGGCTGGATTCTCAAGTGCAAGGGCTGGGAGAACGATCCGGACGCCTACACGTATTTCATCACCCAGGCGCCGGTATGGGGCGCCATCTGCGATCTGATCGGCAAGCCGGAATGGAAGACCGATCCGGACTACGCCACGCCGCCGGCGCGGCTGCCGCGGCTGCGCCACATCTTCGATACGATCGAGCAGTGGACCATGACCAAGACCAAGTTCGAGGTCATGGAAACCTGCAACAAATACGACATTCCGGTCGGGCCGATCCTGTCGATGAAGGAGATCGCCGAGGAGCCGTCGCTGCGCGCCACCGGCACGGTGGTGGAAGTCGACCATCCCAAGCGCGGCAAGTATCTGACGGTGGGCAATCCGATCAAGCTGTCGGATTCGCCGGCCGACGTGCGGCGCTCGCCGCTGCTCGGCGAGCACACCGAGGAAATTCTGTGCGACGTGCTCGGCTACTCGGCCAAGGAGTTCGCCGACATCAAAACGTCGGGCGCCATCACGCCGCCGGCGAAGCCCGCAAAGGCCGAGGCGGCGTAACCAACGAAACCGCTCGTCCCCGCGCAAGCCGGGAGCCAGCGCCAAGAATCGAACTGGATGCCCGCTTGCGCGGGCATGAGCGGATGAGAGGATTTTGACCTATGCGTATTGTGGTTCACGGCCAGCAGGCGTTCGGCAAGGCGGTGCTCGAGGCGCTGCTCAAGCGCGGCGAGGACGTCGTGGCGGTCTATGTGGCGCCCGAGAAGGAGGGCGCCAAAGCCGATCCGCTGAAGGAAGCGGCGCTCGCCGCCAAGCTGCCGGTCTATCAGCCGGCTTCGTACCGCAAGCCCGAAGTGTGCGACGAATTCCGCGCGCTCAAGCCGGACCTGCAGGTGATGGCGTTCGTGACGCTGTTCGTGCCGGAGGAATTTTTGAATATCCCGACCCACGGCTCGATCCAGTATCATCCGTCGCTGTTGCCGGCCTATCGCGGCCCGAGCGCCATCAACTGGCCGATCATCAAGGGCGAGAGCGAGACCGGGCTGTCGATCTTCTGGCCCGACAACGGCCTCGATACTGGCGACGTGCTGATCCAGAAAAAAACGCCGATCGGGCCGACCGACACACTCGGCACGGTCTATTTCGACCGGCTGTTCCCGATGGGCGTCGACGCCATGCTGGAATCGATCGATCTCGTCAAAGCCGGCAAGGCGCCGCGCATCAAACAAGACGACGCCAAGGCGACCTACGAAGGCCGCTGCGGCCCAGACAATGCGCACATCGATTGGGGCCGGCCGTGGCAGGAGATCGATCGGCTGATCCGCGGCTGCAATCCGGCGCCCGGCGCCTGGTCGCGGCTGGGCGACAAGACGCTGAAGATTTTCGACGCCAAGCCGCTGCCTGCCAAAGATCCGAAGGGCATCGCCGGCAAGATGGGCGAAATCGTCGGCATCGAAGGCGACGGCTTTTTGGTCGTGTGCGCCGACGGCCGCTTCAAGGTGACCCGCGTGCAGGCCGCCGGCCCCAAGGTCGGCGCCGGCGAATTCGCCACGGTTGCCAAGCTTACGCTGGGCACGAGACTGCAATGATTGACCAAGCGATGCTGCCGTGCCCGCGCGCTCGGCGACGTTGCTTTGAACTTTAAGATGCTCACTCCTGGAACGAGGTTTTCATGAATCCCCCTGCTGCTGCCGCCAAAGCGCCTGTTCTGTCCTCCCAGCACGCCAATCCGAAATCCGACATTGAAATTTCCCAGGCCGCGAAAAAACGGCCGATCATCGACATCGCCCGCGAGAAACTCGGCATCGCGGCGGAGAACCTCGAACCGTACGGCCATTACAAGGCCAAGCTGTCGATGGACTTCGTCAAATCGCTGCAGAGCCGGCCGAACGGCAAGCTGATCCTGGTCTCCGCCATCACGCCGACGCCGGCCGGCGAGGGCAAGACCACGACCACGGTGGGGCTGACCGACGCGCTCAACTACATCGGCAAGAAGGCGATGCTGTGCATCCGCGAGCCGTCGCTCGGCCCGTCGTTCGGCATGAAGGGCGGCGCGGCGGGCGGCGGCTATGCGCAGGTCGTGCCGATGGAGGACATCAATCTGCACTTCACCGGCGACTTCCATGCCATCACTTCGGCCAACAATCTGCTCGCCGCATTGATCGACAACCACATCTATTGGGGCAATGCACTCGGCATCGATCCGCGCCGCATCGCCTGGCGCCGCGTGCTCGACATGAACGACCGCGCGCTGCGCGCGATCGTCAATTCGCTCGGCGGCGTCGCCAACGGTTTTCCGCGCGAAGACGGTTTCGACATCACGGTGGCGTCGGAAGTCATGGCGATCTTCTGCCTCGCCCGCGATCTCGACGACCTGAAAAAGCGGCTCGGCAACATCGTGATCGCCTATACGCGCGACCGCAAGCCGGTGCGCGCCAGCGACGTCAAGGCCCACGGCGCCATGACGGTGCTGCTCAAGGACGCGCTGGCGCCGAACCTGGTGCAGACCATGGAGGGCACGCCGGCCTTCATTCACGGCGGCCCGTTCGCCAACATCGCGCACGGCTGCAACTCGGTGCTGGCGACCACCACCGCGCTCAAGCTCGCCGACTACGTCGTCACCGAAGCCGGCTTCGGCTCCGATCTCGGCGGCGAAAAATTCATGGACATCAAGTGCCGCAAGACTGGGCTCAAGCCGGATTGCGCCGTCCTCGTTGCCACCATCCGCGCGTTGAAGATGCATGGCGGCGTCAAGAAAGAGGATCTCAAAACAGAGAACCTCAAGGCGCTGGAAGCCGGCATGAGCAATCTCCAGCGCCACGTCGAGAATATGCAGAAATTCGGCATCGTGCCGATCGTGTCGCTCAACCGCTTCTCGGTCGACACCGACGCCGAGATCAAGCTGGTCGAGGAGACCTGCAAGAAACTCGGCGTCGAGGCCTACATGGCCGACCATTGGGCCGAGGGCGGCAAGGGCGCCGCCGAGGTCGCCCGCGCCGTGGTGCGCGTCGCCGAAAGCGGCAAGAGCAACCTGAAACTGCTCTATCCGGACGACATGCCGCTCGTCGAAAAGATCCGCACCATCGCCAGGGAAATTTATCGCGCCAAAGATATCGAGGTGGACAAGCCGGTGCGCGACCAGCTCGCCGCATTTGAGGCGATGGGGGCCGGCAAGTTCCCGATCTGCATGGCCAAGACTCAGTACAGCTTCACCACCAATCCGGACGCCAAGGGCGCGCCGACCGATCACATCATCAAGGTGCGCGAGGTGCGGCTGTCGGCCGGCGCCGAGTTCGTGGTAGCGATCTGCGGCGAGATTCTCACCATGCCGGGCCTGCCGCGCGTGCCGGCCGCCGACGCGATCGACATCGGCACCGACGGCCGGGTGGTGGGATTGTTCTGATCCAAAAACCGCAGGGTGGGTTACGCCGTTTCGCGGCTCACCCACCCTACGAGCAACAAACAAAGGAGACTAACATGCTCAAATTCTATTACAGCGGCGCGCCGAACCCGACCAAGATCGCGCTGTTTCTCGAAGAGGCCGGACTGCCGTACGAGCCGGTGCCGGTCGACACCCGCAAGGGCGATCAGCACAAGCCGGAGTTTTTAAAGATCAATCCCAACGCCAAGGTGCCGGCGATCGTCGACGGCGACACGGTCGTGTTCGATTCGAGCGCGATCCTGCTTTATCTGGCGGAAAAGACCGGAAAGTTTCTGCCGGCCAAGACCGACAAGGCGCGCGGCGAACTGCTGTCGTGGATGTTCTTCGTGTCGTCGGGCGTCGGGCCGTATTTCGGCCAGTCGGTGCACTTCCGCAATTACGCGCCGGAGAAGCTGCCCTACGCCATCAACCGCTACGCCTTCGAAGGCCAGCGCCACGCCGGCATTCTCGATGCGCGGCTGGCCAAGCACAAATACATGCTCGGCGACACCTACACGATCGTCGACATGAACGCATGGGGCTGGGCGCGGCTCCTGCCCAACGTGCTCGGCGAAGGCGCCTGGGACAAGTTCAAGAATTTGAAGCGCCTCACCGACGAGATCAGCGCGCGACCGGCGGCGCAGCGCGCCCAGGCGCTCAAGGACCGCCACAGCTTCAAGACCGCGATGGACGAGGAAGCGCTCCACGCCATGTTCCCGCACCTGAAGGAGAAGGTGGCGTAGTCGCGCCAATCTTGAAGGCAACTCTCCGCCTTTTACTCATCCTTTTCGTCATGGCCGGGCTTGTCCCGGCCATCCACGTCTTTGACTCCGCATCTGAAAGACGTGGATGCCCGGCACAAGGCCGGGCATGACGTGTCAAAAGTTGCCGACGTCGCTCAGGCGTCCTCCTCCAGCGGTTCGAAGTGCGGGTGGAACCAGAGCTGCGCGATCAGGGTCGGCACCACGGCGCTGCCGATCACCGCGGTGAGTAGCACCGTATATTGCGCCTGATCGATGATGTGGTTGGTCAGGCCGAACAGCGCCGAGATCGAGCCGAAGGTCAGCCCGGTCGACATCATCATCGTGGTGTACATGCCCTCGCGCGGGATGAACTTGAAATAGCGCGTCAGCGGCAGGATGCCACAAAATTTGGTTACCATTTTCATCGCGAGGAATAAGCCGATCAATCCGGCGCCGGCGACGAGCGCGCGCGCCTCGATCAGCGAGCCGGCTTTCAAAAAGTAGAACGGCGTGAGGAACGCAAAGCAGATGGCGCGCAGGCGCAGCTGCAGCTCGCGGTTGGCGAGAAAGAACGGCGCCAGCGCCATGCCGATCAGATAGGCCGGCAGCACCGCTTCGCTCTTGCCCAGATTGGCGAGCCCGCCGAGCGCGAACAGCACCAGAAACAGAAACTTGATCTCCGGTTCGCTGGCGCGGCCGCCGATCCTGCGGAACAGCCACGGTACGACGAACGGCAGCACCGCCATGACCGCAATCGTCGCCACCACGAACAGCAGCAGATAGAGATTGTAGTTGGCGAACACGAGTCCGAGCGCCAGCACCGTGCCGATGTCGTTGATGAAGCAGGCGGCGAGAATGATCTTGCCGAGCTCGGTGCGGTTATAGCCGGTCTCGACCATCACGGCGTACACCACCGCGACCGACGTGGTGGACAGCGAGATGCCGGCGATCTGTGCCTGCGGCCACGGCCAGCCCAGACCGTAACGGGCCAGCAGCAGACAACCGATATAGGGCGCGAAGAAGCCCATCAGACCGATGGTGACGCTGGCGCCGAAATGCTTCTTGACCACCGCGGGGTCGATGTCGGTGCCGGCCAAGAACGTCAGCACCACCGCGCCGACGCCGGCGATGTAATTGATCCAGGGCGTGAGCGGCAGGCCGATCGTGTTGCCCGCCAGCGCGCCGACCACGATCTCGAACAAGGCTGCCGAGATGGTGATGTAAAGCGAGCCCATGGCGGCGGCGAGCGCCAGCACCATCCACAGCGCCGATTGAAACCAGACGTTCTCCATCGTGCTCATCCTCGTTCGTCACGAACGGGCACAAAAAAACCCGCTCGGCGGCGGGTCGCGAAAAATCCCACCGCTTCGTTCAGCGGCAGGGGTCATCAGCTCGGGCGAGCGGTTTCGGGGAACCCCATCCCCATCGGATGTTCAATGCCAACGGATATACGCGATTCGGCGTCCGATTCAATAACGAGCGCTATGCCTACTTTCGGAGCTGCGGCAAATGATCGACAAACTTGCGAATAGTTAACACATTGATAGTGTTACTCTATCAACACATGCGCGGCTGGGCCTGCCGGGCGCCGGCGCGTTTGGCCTTTAGCCTTTCCGGAGATGTAATGACCGTACTCGATCAGCCGCCGACCCTGCCGCCCGGCGACCGTGGGCGGGCCGGCCGCCGGCCGCCGAAAACGCCGAAGGGTCGCCAAGTCGATCCACAGGCGCTCGCGGACGTGCGCGCGCTTCTTGGCGAGCGCGAGCGCCGGCGCGACCTGCTGATCGAGCATCTGCATCTTATTCAGGACCGTTACGGCCACCTGTCCGCCGCGCATCTTGCCGCCCTGGCGCACGAGATGCGGCTGGCGCTCGCCGAGGTCTATGAGGTCGCGACCTTCTACGCCCACTTCGACGTGGTGAAGGAAGGCGATGCGCCACCGCCGCCAGTGACGGTGCGGGTGTGCGATTCACTGTCCTGCGCCATGGCGGGTGCCGAGCGTCTTTTACAAGACCTGCCGGCCCGGGTCAGTTCTAGCGTGCGGGTCGTGCGCGCGCCCTGCATGGGCGCGTGCGATCGCGCGCCGGTCTGTGCCGTCGGTCATGTGCAGGTGATGCAGGCCGACGCGGGGCGCGTCGCCGCGGCCGCCGCCAAGCCGCCGCATGCGCACGTCTATGCGACCCCGATTGCATTCGATCAATATGTCCGCGGTGGCGGCTATGAATTGCTCAAGGCCTGCACCGGCGGCACGCGCACGCGCGACGACATCATCAAAGCGGTCAGCGACGCCGGGCTGCGCGGGCTGGGCGGCGCCGGATTTCCGACCGGCCGCAAATGGTCGCTGGTGCGCGCCGAGCCGGCGCCGCGGCTGTTCGCCGTCAATGCCGACGAGGGCGAGCCCGGCACCTTCAAGGATCGCTATTATCTGGAACGCGATCCGCACCGCTTCATCGAAGGCATGCTGATCGCCGCCTGGGTGGTCGAGGCGGCCGACACCTATCTTTACATCCGCGACGAATATCCGGAAGTGCGGCTCCTGCTGGCCGCGGAGCTCGCCAAGGTCGAAGCCGCCGGGCTGTCGCGGCACAGCAAAATTCATCTGCGCCGCGGCGCCGGCGCCTACATCTGCGGCGAAGAATCCGCGATGATCGAATCGATCGAAGGCAAGCGCGGCCTGCCGCGGCATCGGCCGCCCTACGTGGCGCAAGTCGGCCTGTTCGGCCGCCCCACGCTCGAACAAAACGTCGAGACGCTGTTCTGGGTGCGCGACATCATCGAGAAGGGCGCGACTTGGTTCAGTTCGCAGGGCCGCCACGAGCGCAAGGGCTTTCGCAGCTTCTCGGTATCCGGCCGCGTCAAGAACCCGGGCGTCAAGCTGGCGCCCGCCGGCGTCACCGCACGCGAGCTGATCGACGAGTTCTGCGGCGGCATGGCGGACGGCCACAGCTTCAAGGCCTATCTACCGGGCGGCGCCTCGGGCGGCATCCTGCCGGCATCGATGGCCGACATCCCGCTCGACTTCGGCACCCTGGAACCGCACGGCTGTTTCGTCGGGTCGCACGCGGTGGTGATCCTGTCCGACCGCGACGATATGAAAGCGGTGGCGTTGAATCTGATGAGGTTCTTCGAGGACGAGAGCTGCGGCCAGTGCACGCCGTGCCGGGTCGGCACCGAGAAGGCGACCAAGCTCATGCGCAACGGCCCCTGGAATCGGGCGTTGCTTGAAGAGCTGTCGACCTTGATGCGCGACGCCTCGATTTGCGGTCTCGGCCAGGCGGCGCCGAATCCGCTGCTCTGCGTGCTAAAATATTTTCCGGATGATTTGGCGAAGCCGCTCGGACATTGGTGATAAAGAGAACTGCGCCAGAAGGGCTTGCAAATGAGCGATAGCAACGGACAAAAACCGGTCGGCTACGGCCACGATCAAAAAGGCGCGGCCGGCGGCGCGACTTACGGCGCAGGCAGACCCGGCGTGGCGCACACCGCGCCGGCCGACAAAACCGCAGGTGCCGGCGGCGCCACGACCGGCAAGACCTTCAGCATCGACGGCCGCGACATCGACATCCGCGACGGCGAGACCATTTTCCGCGCCGCGCGCCGGCTCGGCATCAAGCTGCCGCATCTGTGCTACTCGCCGCAGCCCGGCTACCGGCCGGACGGCAATTGCCGCGTCTGCATGGTCGAGATCGAAGGCGAGCGCGTGCTGGCCGCAAGCTGCATCCGCACTCCGTCACCCGGCATGAAGGTGAAGACGCAGACCGAGCGCGCCCAGACCGCGCGCCGCATGGTCGCCGAACTTTTATTGGCCGATCAGCCCGACCAGGCCCATGCGCACGATCCCGCTTCCGAGTTGTGGAAGATCGTCACCCGCATGAACCTGGCGAAGGGCCGCTTCCCGCGCCGCGACACGCCTGCGCCCGACCGCAGCCATCCGGCGATGGCGGTCAATCTCGACGCCTGCATCCACTGTAATCTCTGCGTCCGCGCCTGCCGCGAAGTACAGGTCAACGACGTGATCGGCATGGCCGGCCGCGGCCACGGCGAGAAGATCGTGTTCGACTTCGACGATCCGATGGGCGCCTCCACCTGCGTCGCCTGCGGCGAATGCGTGCAGGCCTGTCCGACCGGCGCCCTGATGCCGGCAACCGTCGTCGATGCCAACAACGTCTTCACCGACGAGGCCGACCGCAAGGTCGACAGCGTCTGCCCGTATTGCGGCGTCGGCTGCCAACTCACGTATCACATCAAAGACGACAAGCTGCTCTACGTCACCGGCCGCAACGGTCCGGCCAACGAGAACCGGCTGTGCGTCAAAGGCCGCTTCGGTTTCGACTATGTGCACAATCGGCAGCGCTTGTTGAAGCCGATGATCCGCAAAGAGGGCGTGCCGAAGGTGCCGCACGAGCCGGTCGATCCCGCCAATCCGTGGACGCATTTCCGCGAGGCGACTTGGGACGAGGCGCTCGACCGCGCCGCCACCGGCTTGAAGAAAATTCGCGACCGCGATGGGCCGCAGGGGCTCGCCGGTTTCGGTTCGGCCAAAGGCTCCAACGAAGAGGCCTATCTGTTCCAAAAACTGGTGCGCACCGGCTTCGGCACCAACAACGTCGATCACTGCACCCGGCTGTGCCACGCCTCATCGGTGGCGGCACTGATGGAGGGCATCGGCTCGGGCGCGGTGTCGGCGAGCTTCAACGAGTGCAAGAACGCCGAATTGATCTTTGTCATCGGCGCCAACCCGACGGAAAATCACCCGGTCGCCGCCACGTTCTTCAAGCAGGCGGCCAAGCGCGGCGCCACCTTGATCGTCGCCGATCCGCGCGGCCAGGCGCTCAAGCGCCACGCCAGCCACATGCTGCAGTTCAAGCCCGGCGCCGACGTGGCGCTGCTCAACGGCATGCTCAACACCATCGTCTCGGAAAAGCTTTACGACGCGCAGTACATCCAGACCTATGTCGAGGGTTTTGCGCCGTTCGTCGAAAGCATCAAGGAGTTCACGCCCGACGAAATGGCGCCGATCTGCGGCATCGATGCGGACCTCATTCGCACCGTGGCGCGAAAATTCGCGCGCGCCAAGGCGGCGATCATCTTCTGGGGCATGGGGGTGTCGCAGCACACCCACGGCACCGACAACGCGCGCTGCCTGATCGCGCTGTCGCTGATCACCGGCCAGATCGGCCGGCCCGGCACCGGGCTGCATCCGCTGCGCGGCCAGAACAACGTGCAGGGCGCGTCCGACGCCGGCCTGATCCCGATGTTCTTTCCCGATTACAAATCGGTCGAGGACCCGCAGGTCCGCGCCCGCTATGAGCAGGCTTGGGGCATCAAGCTCGATCCAAAGAAGGGCCTCACCGTCGTCGAGATCATGAATGCGGTCCATGCCGACGTGATCAAGGGCATGTACATCATGGGCGAAAATCCGGCGATGTCCGATCCCGATCTCAACCACGCGCGCGAGGCGCTGGCGCACCTCGAGCATCTCGTCGTGCAGGACTTGTTCCTCACCGAGACCGCGGTCTACGCCGACGTGATTCTGCCGGCTTCGGCCTGGCCGGAGAAGGACGGCACCGTCACCAACACCAATCGCCAGGTGCAGATGGGCCGCCAAGCGCTGCCGCTGCCCGGCGAGACGCGGCACGATTGGTGGCTCATCCAGGAAATCGGCCGCCGCATGGGCATGCCGTGGAATTACCACGGCCCCGACGAGATCTACACCGAGATGGCGTCGCTGATGCCCTCGCTCGACAACATCTCGTGGCAGCGCATCGCGCGCGAGAGCGCGGTCACTTATCCGGCCGATGCGCCGGACCAGCCGGGCCACGACGTCGTGTTCGACAAGGGCTTTCCGCGCCCGGGCGGTTTTGGCAAGCTCGTCGCCGCCAAGCTGCTGCCGCCGGACGAGACGCCGGACGAGCAATATCCGTTCATCCTCACCACCGGCCGGCAGCTCGAACATTGGCATACCGGCGCCATGACGCGCCGCTCCACCACGCTCGACGCGCTCGAGCCCGGAGCGGTCGCCTCGGTGTCGCGCGGCACCATCCAAAAACTCGGCATCAGTCCCGGCGACATGATCCGCGTCGCGACCCGGCGCGGCACCGTCGAGCTCGCCGCGCGCCAGGACGACGCCATTCCGGACGGCGTGGTGTTCATTCCGTTCGCCTACGTCGAGGCGGCGGCGAACCTGCTCACTAATCCGAAGCTCGATCCGTTCGGCAAAATTCCGGAGTTCAAATACTGCGCCGCGCGGGTCGAGGCGATCGACCCGGCGACACGGATGGCGGCGGAGTAGGACGCGTCGCGCCGCGCCGGGGGCCGCGATGGAAGACGACGACGATCCGCGCGAAGACATCGAGCGCCTCGAAGCGCAGATCGACGAGCTTGCCGCCAAGCTCGCTAGCTGCCGCAAGTTCATCCTGGTTTCTCAGATCGCCATCGTTGCCGGCGCCGCGTTGCTGGTGGCGCTGCTGCTCGGCGTTATTCGCTTCGATGCGACGGAAATGCTCGCGGCAATCGCCGCGTTGCTCGGCGGCATTGTCGGCTGGGGCTCGAACCGCTCGACCGCCCAGGAAGCCGCCGCGGAACTCGCCGTCGCCGAGGCGGATCGCAAGGCGCTGATCGGCACGATCGATCTGCACGTCGTGACCGAGCGGCCGACGATCCATTAGCTGCATTGTCGGCGCCTTGGCCGTCCCGTATGCTTGCAAACAAACAAGGGGAGACGCGCCATGGCGCACACGCACGTCTTTGCCGGCGTCGGCGGCTACTACGGCAACAAGGATCAGCGCGGACTCGCCGGCGTATTTCGCCGCGCCGCCGACGGCGAAAGCTGGTCGCACGTGCTGGGTGAGCTTGAAGCGTTCACCGTCTGCGTGCACCCGCGCGATCCGAACCTGGTGTTCGCCGGCACCACCGACGGTGTGTATCGCAGCACCGATGCCGGCCGCACGTTCCGTCGCGCCGATTTTCCCGACCACGGCGTGCAAATCTGGTCGTTCCTGCCGGATGCGGCCGGCGGCACGCGCATCCTCGCCGGCGGCTCGCCGGTGTCGGTCTATCGCAGCGACGACGACGGCGCGACCTGGCGCCGCGCGCCCGATCCGCATCTGCCGCTCCACGCCAAAATGCCGTTCGATTGCCGGGTCATGCGCTTTGCGCCGCATCCGCGGCGCGCAAATGAAATCTACGCCGTGCTCGAAGTGTCCGGCGTGATGCGCTCGACCGACGGCGGCGACAGCTGGAGCGATTGCAGCACGGACCTGCTGCGCCTCGCCGAAGCCGAGCCGCGGCTGCGCTCAAAGCTGGTCAGCGACACCGAGGCCGAAGGCATGCTCGACGGCCACGCGGTGTGCACCAGCGCCGCCGCGCCGGATGCGGTCATCATCGCGGTGCGCATGGGCCTATTCCGCAGCGACGATCAGGGCAAAACCTGGCAGGATTTACGCGTCGACCGCTTCTCGCCGTTCACCTACGGCCGCGACATCAAGGTCGCGCCGCAAGACCCGAGCACGTTCTACGCCTGCCTGTCGGTGGCGGCGTCATCGAAAGACGGCGCGCTCTATCGCAGCAACGACATCGGCCAAACCTGGCAGCGCTTCGACAAAGTGCAGCCGCACGGCACGCTGATGTCGGTGGCGCTGCATGCGCGCGACGCCAAGCAGGTCTACATCGCCGCGCGCTACGGCGAAGTGTTCGGCACCGACGACGGCGGCGCGACCTGGCGCGACATGCCGCTACCGCCCAACGTGCAACACATTTATGCGCTGGCCTGCGGGTGAGAGCATGGCAGACAGCGCGAAGGAAATTTTTGATCGGGTAGCGACCTGGCCAGAAGAGGACCAGGAGGAATTGGCCGAAATTGCGCGCGAGATTGAAGGCCGGCGGAACGGTCTTTACGTACTCACCAGCGAAGAGGAAGCTGCGATCGAAGCGGCGCGCCGCAGCGGCTTCGTATCTGATTCCGAGATCGCCGCGTTTTGGAAGCGCCACGGCATCGAATGAAGATACAGTATCATCAGCGCGTGCCGATCGACCTCGAAGAAATTTCGCTCTTTTCAGCTGTCAGTCGTGAACCGAACAATTCTTCTCAATGATGTAGAGTGGTCGACCTTGGTAGGAGTATGGCAGGCCATCGGGGGTCCGAGCGATTTTACAGCGACATCCCGAGCTAATAGCTTGTGGGCTTTCAGGAAGCGGATGCATGCTCTGAACGGGAGGCTCGGGAGATTGCGGTTCGATTGCGTCGATCATTTGCGCCTCATAGGCTGACCATTGCCAATCAGCGAGAGCTAAGCCAAGCGGTGTTTGAGACCACTGGCCAGAAAGGCGCTAACCCAGGAGAACTCCGGGTACGTCTTTCCCTTCAATCGAGACTGTCACCCTTTCGACTTGGGTTAGGTGCTCTGCCGTTGCGATCCGGCCGGGAACAAGGATTCGCGCATGCCCCGGCAGAATCCGCTTTAAATTCTGGACGTGCCTATCAAGTTCTTCGAGCGTCATCTGTATTATCTCCCCAGGAAATTAGTTTGGGTCCATGCAGGTTAATGATCCGTTATCGGCATTGCCCGCGTCGTCGCTCGTCCGCGACAATGGCGAAACGCGACGAGCCATTCACTCGGAAGTCGCGCGTCTAGGCTTTCTGATCCTTGAAATACGGCTCGACCGTGCCGGTCAGCTTGATGGTGAGCGGATTGCCGTAGCGGTCCTTGGCTTTGCCGGCCGGCACGCGCACCCAGCCTTCGCTGACGCAGTATTCTTCCACGTTGGTCTTTTCCACGCCCTTGAAGCGCACGCCAATCTCGCGCTTGAGCGCTTCGGCGTCGTAGTACGGGCTGCGCGGATCGTTCGACAGGTGGTCCGGCGGCGTATCGGCGGTCTTCTCGTCAGGCATTTGGTTTCAGCTCGCTCGCGAACAAATGATCACTCGATCGAAAGTCCAGCGGCCTTGAGCGGCGCACCATTCTTCTCGATCTCGGGCCCGATGATGCTTTCGAGATACTCGGTCGTTTGATGTTCGAGTGGCACCACGAAGGTGCCGGTGCCGGCGAGCCGCTCCTGCACGGCGGGCGTGTTGATCGCCGCGGCGGTGGCGTCGCGCAGCTTCTTGATGATCGGTGCCGGCGTGCCGCTGGGCACGAAAAACGCGAACCAGGTCGAGGCCTCGAACTGCATGCCCTGCTCGTCGGCGGTGGGCAGGTCCGGTAGCGACGGCAGCCGCTTGGGGCTAAGCATCGCGATCGGCTTGACCAGGCCGGCTTGCACCGGCGGCACCGCGGTCGGGCTCAGGGTGCAGAAATAATCGAACTGCTGGCCGATCAAGTCCTGCAGCGCCGGGCCGCCGCCGCGATACGGAATGTCCTGCACCTTGACGCCGATCGCCTGGTTGAACAGCGCACAGTCGACGTAGCCGGTCGAGCCGATGCCGGCCGAACCGGTGCGCAGCGTCGCCTGGTTCTTCTTCACATAGGCGATGAAGTCCTGCAGGCCGCTGACCGGAAGGTCCTTGCGCGCGATGATGATCATCGGCTGATCGGCGACCAGGATCACCGGCGCGAGGTCGCGCTTGAAATCGTAGAGCGGGTGCTTGTAGAGCGTCTGGTTGATGGCGTCGGCGCGGCTGCCGACCACGAACTGATAACCGTCGGGCGTGGCGTGGGCGACGCGCGCCGAGCCGATCATGCCGCCGGCGCCGCCGAGGTTCTCGACGATCACCTGCTGGCCCAAAGTCTCCGACATCTTTTGCGCGACGATGCGGCCGAGCACGTCGGTGCCGCCGCCGGGCGGGAACGGCACCACCATCGTCACCGGCCGCGTCGGCCAAGCCTGTGCGGCGGCCGGACCGCTAGCCGAAGCTGCCGCCAGCAGGCTGCACAACGCGAGCGCCAGAAGTCGTAACGCCATGATGGTTGCCCTCGATGCGATGTCGCGCCATAGCCTAGATTTTACGCCGCACTTGTCCAGGCTAGAGTGGTGGTCAAGCGGAGACGAACAGTGGCAGCCAGCGAACACATAGCGCCCGCATCGAGGGCGCAGCCGTGGCACAAGCCTTTAGGTGCGGCCGCGGGCGCCGTACCGCGCCATGACTGGAGCCGCGCCGAGGTGCGCGCGCTGTTCGAGCTGCCGTTCCCGGAATTGCTGTATCGCGCGCAGACCGTGCACCGGCAGAATTTCGATCCGGCGGCGGTGCAGGTGTCAACGCTGTTGTCCATCAAGACCGGCGGCTGCCCCGAGGACTGCGCCTATTGCCCGCAGAGCGCGCGCTACGACACCGGCGTGCGCGCCGAAAAGCTCATGAGCCTTGACGCCGTGCTGGCTGAGGCGCGCGCCGCCAAGACGGCCGGCGCCAGCCGCTTCTGCATGGGCGCGGCTTGGCGCGAGCCGAAGGACCGCGATCTCGACGCCGTGTGCGCCATGGTGGCGGGCGTCAAGGATCTCGGACTCGAGACCTGCGCCACGCTCGGCATGCTGACTGCCCCGCAAGCATGCCGGTTGAAGGACAGCGGCCTCGACTATTACAACCACAACCTCGACACCGCGCCGGAATTCTACGGCGACATCATCACGACGCGCACCTACCAGAATCGCCTGGCGACGCTCGACCACGTGCGCGAAGCCGGCATTGCCGTCTGCTGCGGCGGCATCGTCGGCATGGGCGAGACGCGCGAGCACCGCGTCGGCATGATCGCGACCCTGGCGAGCCTGCCGGCGCATCCGGAATCGGTGCCGATCAACATGCTGGTGCGCGTCGCCGGCACCCCGCTCGCCGATGAACCGAAGCTCGATGCGCTGGAATTCGTCCGCACCGTCGCGGCCGCCCGCATCACCATGCCGCGCGCGATGGTGCGGCTGTCCGCCGGCCGCGAGGACATGAGCGAGGAGACCCAGGCTTTGTGTTTCCTGGCCGGCGCCAACTCGATCTTCTACGGGCCGAAGCTGTTGACCACGCCGAATCCGGGGCCGGACCGCGATCGCGAGTTGATGGAGCGGTTGGGATTGCGGGCGATGCAGTCTCAGTGAGGACTGCAAATCCTCAACGTATTCCGTGTAGACTGACCGCATTGACCTCATACCGGTATACGGTATAATATCGCATGATCCGGTCCTTCGGCGATAAAGCTACGGAGGCACTATTCCGCGATGAGCGGGTTCGGCAATTTGAAGGAATTGCGCGGAGGGCCAAGCGTAAGCTTGAAGCAATCAACGCAGCAAGTCGTCTCGACGATTTGATGATACCGCCCTCTAACCGGCTGGAGCGGCTTAAGGGCGACCTGAGGGAATATCACTCGATCCGAATTAACGACCAATGGCGGGTAATCTTTAAATGGATCGATGGCGAGCCGCATCAGGTTCGAGTTATGGACTATCATTAAGGAGATACGGGATGGCACAGAGTGAGTTTGCGCCGGTCACTCCGGGCGAAATGCTGAAGGAGGAATTTTTGACCGAATACGATCTTTCGCAGAATCAGCTCGCCAAAGCGATTGGGATTTCGCCCAACCGGATAGCCGAAATCGTCAACAATCGGCGGCGTATCACAGCCGACACGGCGCTACGTTTAAGCCTGTACTTCGGCAATAGCCCCGAATTCTGGCTCAATCTTCAAGCTCACTACGATCTGAAACTGGCGCGGCGAAAGCTCAAGCCAGAAGACGCTCGGCGCATCAAGGCGCGCAGGGCGGCATGATCCATTCATAGGAATTCTCGCTAACGAGTAAACGTGCGAACCATCAAGCCCCCGCCGCCCCGCCGTCGGCGCGCGGATCGTGGGCGCCTTCGCAAGCGCCGCCGGGATGCAGCACCACGGCGCCGGCGTGGCCCATGACGTCGGAATAAGCTTCGTCCAAAACTTCGATGTCGTGGCCGGCGGCGGCGAGCGCGTCGATGACATTGCCGCCGAAGCGCGGTTCGAGGCGGAGCGAGGTGCGCGGGCTGCCCCAGGTGCGGCCCAGCACCCAGCGCGGCCGGTCGATGGCGTCGGCGAGCGGCTGGCGGAATGTGACGTAACGCGTGAACAGCGCGCTCTGCGTCTGCGGCTGGCCGTCGCCGCCCATGCAGCCATACGCCATGACGCGGCCGTCGGCGAGCACCGCCAGGGCCGGGTTGAGGGTGTGGAACGGCAGCCGTCCGGGCGCCAGCAGATTGAGCGCGCCGGCTTCGAGCGAGAAGCTGGCGCCGCGGTTCTGCATCAACACACCGGTGCGCGGCAGCACCAGGCCGGAGCCGAACTCCCAGTACAGCGACTGGATGTAGGACACGACGAGGCCGCTGGTGTCGGCCGCGCCCATCCAGATGGTGTCGCTTTCGCCGGCGCGAAGGAGCCACGGCGCCGCCTTGCGGCGCTCGATCTTCATGGCTTCGCCGGCGATGAAGCGATCGTCGAGATAGCGCTCCAGCGGCTGCGGCAGCCGGCTCGGATCGGTGACGGCGCGGTCGCGCACGCGTAAGCCGCGCTTGGTGGCCTCGACCAACAGATGGATGTGCTCGAAGCTTTCCGCCGCGGCGCCGCCGAGCCGCTCGAACAAAGCGAGGATCATCAGCGAGACGATGCCCTGGGTCGGCGCGTCGGTGTTGTAGAGCGTGCCGGCCGGCAGCGCGACGCGCAGCGGTTCGGCCGCCATCGCGCTGTAGCGCGTCAGGTCCTCGCGGGTGACGGGGCTGCCGAGTCGCTCGAGGTCGACGGCGATCTCGCGGCCGACGTCGCCGCGATAAAAATCGTCGAGCCCCGCGTGGGCGAGATGCGCCAAGGTCTCCGCCAACGTCTCCTGCTTCAGCGTCGCGCCGACCGCCGGCGCCTTGCCGTCGATGAGGAACGCCGAGGCAAAGCCGTGCACGTCCGACAGCTCGGCCAGATAGGTCTCGGTGAGCCGGTTCTGGCTGCGCGTAACCTTATAGCCGTTGCGGCAATGGGCGATGGCGGGCGCGAGCAGCAGCTCGAGCGGCAGCTTGCCGCGATGGGCGTGCGCCGCTTCCAGCGCCAGCATCCAGCCGCCGACGGCGCCCGGCACGGTCAGCGCCGCGAGCGGGCCGCGCGGCGGAATGGTCTCGTAGTTTTGGCGATAGAGCTCGGGCCGCGCATTCCGGCCGGCCGGCCCAGGTGCCATGATGGCGCGCACGCGGCCGGACGGTTCGCGAACGAGCCAAAAGCCGTCGCCGCCCAGATGATTCATGTGCGGATAGACTGCCGCGATGGTCGCCGCCATCGCCACCATGGCTTCGAGCGCATTGCCGCCCTCGGCCAGCACGGCGCGGCCGTCCTCGACGGCGGCAAAATGCGGCGCGCAGACCACGCCCCGACTGTGCCCGGCGCTGTGCAGGTCCATGATGGTCAATCCACTCCCCGCTCATTCCCGCGCAAGCGGGAATCCAGATCGGCTATCCGGCTATTGTACCGAATTTACTGGGTCCCCGCTTCCGCGGGGACGAGCGGAAGAGAAATCCCGCCTGTCACGAGACCGTCTGCGGGGCCGGCTCGGCAAAGCCGCGCTTGCGCAAGAGCGCGTCGGCGCTCGGCAGGCGGCCGCGAAACGCCTTGTAGGCCTCGGCCGGATCGCGGGCGCCGCCGGCCGAATAGATGAAATCGTGCAGCCGCTGCGCCGTCTTCGGATCGAACACGTCGCCGGTCTCTTCGAACGCTTCGAAGGCATCGGCGTCGAGCACTTCCGACCACATGTAGCTGTAGTAGCCGGCCGCATAGCCGCCGCCGGCGAAGATATGGGCGAAGTGCGGCGGCCGGTGCCGCATCGCGATCTCGTCGGGCATGCCGATGCGGTCGAGCGCATTTTTCTCGAACGCGGCGGGATCGACGTCTTTCGGCTCCGCCAGCGCATGGAAATCGAGATCGACCAGCGCGCAGGCGACGTACTCGACCGTGGCAAAGCCGCGGTTGAAATTGCGCGCCGCGATCAGCCGCTGCAGCAGCGCCTCGGGCATCGGTTCGCCGGTCCGATAATGCAGCGCAAAGCGGCGCAGCAGATCCGGCTGTTCGAGCCAGTGCTCGTAAAGCTGCGACGGCAGCTCAACGAAATCGGTGGCAACGCTGGTGCCGGCGATTTCCGGATAGGTGACGTTGGAGAGGAGGCCATGCAGTGCGTGGCCGAACTCGTGAAACAGCGTGTGCGCGTCGTCGAAGCTGAGCAGGGTCGGCTCGCCGTCCGCGACCTTGGCGAAATTGCAGACGTTGACGATGTGCGGGCGCACGTCGCCGGCAAGCTTTTCCTGGTCGCGCAGCGAGGTCATCCAGGCGCCGCTGCGCTTGGACGGCCGTGCAAAATAATCGCCGAAGAACAGGCCTAGCGGCTCGTCGTCGCGGCCGCGTACTTCCCAAACCCGCACGTCGGGATGCCAGGCCGGAACGTCGCGGCGCCGCTGGAATGACAGCCCGAACAGCCGCCCTGCCGTATAGAACGCCGCCTCGATCATGCGCTCCAGGCTGAGATACGGCTTGACCGCCGCTTCGTCGAAGTCGCAGCGCTGCTGCCGCAGCTTCTCCGCGTAATAGCGCCAGTCCCAGGGCGCCAGCTTGAAATTGCCGCCGCTCTCGGCAATGAGCGCCTGCAGCTCGTCGCGATCGGCCAGGGCTTTTTTGCGCGCGCGGGTCCAGACCGTGTCGAGCAGCTCGCGCACCGCCTCCGGCGTCTTCGCCATGGCGTCGTCAAGCCGGTAATGGGCAAAATCTTCGAAGCCGAGCAGGCGGGCGCGCTCGGCGCGCAGCTTCACCATCTCGGCGATGATCGCCTTGTTGTCGGTTAAGCCACCATTGTCGCCGCGCATGACAAAAGCGCGGAACATTTTCTCCCTCAGATCGCGACGGTCGGCGAATTGCAGGAAGGACTCGGCGCTCGAGCGCGACAGCGTCACCGCATAGCCGTCGATCCCACGCTCCTTGGCGTCGGCGCGCATCGCCGCGCGCATGAAATCGGGAAGTCCAGCCAGCTCCGCTTCGTCTTTGAGCGTGAGCACAAAGGCCTGCTCGTCGGCCAGCACGTTCTGGCTGAACCCGGTACCGAGCGCGGCGAGGCGCTCGATGATCTCGGCCAAGCGCTTTTTGGCGGCCTCATCGAGCCCGGCGCCGGCGCGACGGAAGGTGATGTGATAGCGCTCGAGCACCCGCTTCTGCTCGGCCGTCAGGCCGAGCGTGTCGGCGGCGCGCGCCAGCGCGTCGATGCGCCGGAACAGCGCCGCGTTGGTGTGGATGGCGTTGAAATGGCGGGCGATCTGCGGCGCGATCTCGCGCTCGATCGCAAGCAGCGCATCATTGCTGTGGGCGCCGACCAGGACGTGGAAGACGTTGCCGACGCGGGTCAGCGCCCGGCCGCTTTTCTCCATGGCCGCAATCGTATTATCGAAGCTCGGCGGCGCCGGATCGGTTGCGATCGCGGCGATCTCGGCCTCATGCTCGGCGAGCGCGCGTGCGTAAGCGGGGCGAAAGTCATCAGGCCGGATGCTCTCGAACGGCGGCACGCCGTCGGCCGTGTTCCAGGCGGCCAAAAGCGGATTTTCGGACGTCTCGGTGTGGGTCATGGCAGGGTCTTAGCAAAGGCGGCGGGGCTCGTGATATATGTCATGCAGCCACGAGCCTCCACCCGACGCGGAGGAAGGAGCCCAAAAATGCCCCGTCACGCCCATTATGTGCCGCACGGCGTCATTCCGGCCGTCATCCTGCCGTTCACCGACGATCTCGCCATCGACGAAAAAGGCTTCCGCAAGCATCTGCAGGACATCACGGCGGCGGAGCGGCTATCCGCCGTCACCGTGAACGCGCACTCGACCGAGGTCGCTTCCTGCAGCTTCGACGAGCAGCGCCGGGTGCTCGACATCGCGGTCGACGAAATCGGCGGCCGGCTGCCGATCGTCAACGGCATCTGGGCCGATGGCAGTCTGGAAGCCGCCCGCATCGCCCGCATGGCCGAGCAGGGCGGCGCCTCGGCGCTGCTGGTGTTTCCGCCGGCGCCGTTCACGCTCGGCCAATCGCCCGCCATGGCGGTCGAGCATTTTCGGCGCATCGCCGACGCCTCCAGCCTGCCGCTGATCGTGTTCCAGTATCCGCTCGCCACCGGCCAGGGCTATCCGCGCGAGACGCTCGCCAAGATGTGCGACGAGGTGCCGAGCATCCGCGCCATCAAGGACTGGGCCGGCAATGTCGCGCAGCACGAGATGCACGTGCGCGAGCTGCAGAGCCGCAAGCCCGCCGTCAACGTGCTCTCCACCCACAGCGCCTGGCTGTTGTCCTCGTTGGTGCTGGGCTGCAACGGCCTGCTGTCCGGCTCCGGCAGCGTCATCGCAGATCTGCAATCGGCGCTGTTCAAGGCGGTGCAGGCCAACGATCTGGCGGAGGCGCGGCGGGTCAACGACCGCATCTACCCGCTCGCCAAGGTGTTCTACGCCGATCCCTGGGCCGACATGCACAACCGCATGAAGGAGGCGCTGGTGCTGCTCGGCCGGTTGCCGCGCGCCGTGGTGCGGCCGCCGCTGGTCAAGATCGGCCGCGCCGAGATCGAGCGCATCCGCGCCGCGCTGGTCGAAGCCGGCCTGCTGACGCCCAAAGCCGCCCGCGACGCGGCGTAGCCGTCATTTCGGGCGCACCATGTGGACTGTCATCACCATTGTGGTCACGGCTGTCATAGTTTCGGCGTTGCTTAGGTATGGAAGCAAGCGCCGCTAGAGGCCGCCATTCCCTCACGGTTAGTCCAGGACCGCGCTTCGCTCGCTCGGCCGGAACGACGCGCGAGGGGTTGAATTCGCAGCGCCGTTTGGACTAACTGCCCCTCATGAGCCAAGTCCCTGCCCGCCGTCCGCGCCGCATCGTCTGGCAGAACGTGCTGACCGTGGTCAGCGCGGCAATCCTGATCAGCGCCGAAGTGTTCGGCGCCGCCTTCGCCGGCAGCTGGGCGATCGCGAACCTGATCGGGCTCGGCGCGCTCGGCGCCCGCATTCTCGACATCGCCTTCATGCTGTGCGGCGTCGCCGTCATGGTGCAGTTTCTCCGCGCCGCCAACCGCGTCGAGCCGTTCACCGCCGAGTAGCGCTGCTCGCACCGCCGCCGCGCGGTGGAGAACTTGCGCCGTTACCTTTTGTTAAGATCAAAACGCTTGCGACTCTCGGCGAAATCGCTTATTTGCGAATTGCCCAATTTCGCACGTGCCTGTGGCCGTGTGTCGGTCGGTGGGCATCCGGACAAGAGGCCGGACAGCCGCCTAAGGAAGAGACGCTACTTCCTTGCACCCGCGACCGGCAGCCGGAGGCGAAACCGGCACAGCCCGCTCTCCACGGGCGACGCGGCTTAAAGCAACGACGGAAGGGCTTTTTTGGTTACTGCCGGCGCCAATGCCGGGGACACCGAAAGGGCTTCGTCCTTCTTTGCCAGCAGTGCGGAACGGGATCTCCCTCATCCGGACCAAGGCAGCACACCGTGACGCAACTGGCTTCCGCATGATGCGGAACCCCGCGCGTTACAGGAGGTTCACCTCGGCGGCTACGCCGTCGGCCGGATAGGGGAGCTGGGTCCAATGACCACGCGCATCCGCGAGTTTCTCAAGCAGCGCAGCGAAGACGGACCGTGTCTCGTCGTCGATCTCGACGTCGTGCGCGACAATTATCAGGGCTTCGCCAAAGCGCTGCCCGACACCAAAGTATACTACGCAGTCAAAGCCAATCCGGCGCCGGCGATTCTTAAGCTGCTGGCCGAGCTCGGCTGCTGCTTCGACGTCGCCTCGGTGAGCGAGACCGAAGCCGTGCTGGCGGCGGGCGCGACGCCCGAGCGCATCTCCTACGGCAACACCATCAAGAAAGAATCCGAGATCGCCGCGGCGGCGCGGCTCGGCGTGACGCTGTTCGCTATCGATTGCGAGGCCGAGGTCGAGAAGATCGCCCGCGCCGCACCGGGCAGCCGCGTGATCTGCCGCATCCATTGCGACGGCTCCGGCTCGGAATGGCCGCTGTCGCGCAAGTTCGGCTGCGAGCCTGCCTACGCGGCCGACATTCTGGAGCTGGCACACAAGCGCGGACTGCGGCCTTACGGCGTGTCGTTCCACGTCGGCTCGCAGCAGCACAATGTCGAAGCCTGGGACCGCGCGTTGGCGTCCACGGCAGCGGTGTTTCGCGCCTGCGCCGAGCGCGGCATCACGCTCGCCATGGTCAATCTCGGCGGCGGCTTTCCGGCGCGCTACGTGCGCAAGACGCCGAAGCTCGAGTCCTACGGCAAGGCGATCTTCCGCGCGCTGCGCAAGCATTTCGGCAATGCGCTGCCGGAGACCATCGTCGAGCCGGGCCGCGGCCTGGTCGGCAATGCCGGCATCATCGAAGCCGAAGTGGTGCTGATCGCGAAGCGGTCGCCCGAGGATGAGGTGCGCTGGGTCTATCTCGACATCGGCAAATTCCACGGCTTGGCCGAGACCATCGACGAGTCGATCCGCTATCCGATCCGCACCCCGCGCGACCGCGACGAGACGGCGCCGTGCATCATCGCCGGGCCGACCTGCGATTCGGTGGACGTGCTGTACGAGAAGACGCCGTACCCGCTGCCGGTGTCGCTCGCGATCGGCGACAAGGTGTTGATCGAGGCGGCCGGCGCCTACACGGCGACCTACTCGTCGGTCGGCTTCAACGGCTATCCGCCGCTGCGGCAATATGTGATCTGAGATCGGCGTCGGCCGCGGGCACCGCGGCCGGCGGCGCCACTTCTTCGAGCTTGCGGGCGAGCACCTGCAGGTCGAAAAATATCGCCGTGCAGCCCGCATCCTGCAGATCGGATCGCGAGAAATGGCCGCTCTGCAGGCCGATCGACGTCAGGCCCGCGGCGCGGGCGGCTTCGGCGTCACAAGGCGAGTCGCCCACCATGACGACGTGTGCCGGCGGCACGCGCAACTTTTTTGCCGCCAGAGCAACGATGTCCGGCGCGGGCTTCTCCCGCTTCACGTCGTCGCCGCAGCACACCACGTCGAGCAGATCGTCGACCTCCATGAGCGCGCGATAGTGCGCCAAGTCGTCTTTGTCGCAGGTCGTCGCCAGCGCGATCTTGGCATCCGCGCTCTTGATCGCCGTGAACAGCCGCCGCAGGCCGGCGAAGGCCCGGACGTGCGGCAAATGATGGACGCGGTAGCGCTCGGCCTGCAGCTGGGTGATGTGATCGAGCAGCTTGGCATCGTGCTTCTTGAGGACTTGGCGCAGCATGCGCTTGCCGTCCATGCCCGAATAGGGATGCAGGTCGGCGACGCTTAGGGTCACGCCGATTTCGGCGAGCGTTTCGGTCCAGCATTGCAGCGTCGGCAGCACGCTGTCGACCAGCGTGCCCTCGACGTCGAACACGAAGGCGCGCGGCCGAAACGGCAGATCGTCGGCGGGGCGGCTACGGCCGATCAGCCAGGTCGGCGGGCGCGACGGCGGGGCAAAGGCCGCATCCGGATGCGTTCGGTCGTGGCGCGCCAAGCGGCGGCGGCGGACGCGCTGATCGGCATCGGCCGTCAGGTGGCGTGAAGACGCAGGGTGATGGGCGCGAAGCGTTTTCAAAGGACCAATCCGAATATCGGGGCGGCTATGCGGCACGCAGCAACGCATGCATGAAACCGGTCAGGCGCATAACGCCGGTACGCCTCTGGAGTTCCAGGAGCCGTGGTCGCAGCCTCCCCCGCGCAGCGGAAACCTTTCCTGTCAGGGGCGTTGTCGTCCCGAATTCGGGAACGTCAATCCATGTCAGAACAGACTTTGGTCGCCCCCGCGCTGTCCGCGCATGGCAGCGCGCGCCTGCCGGCCGTGGAAGTCGAGAGCTGTAACGTCGCGCTCAAGGACGAGAACGGCTTCGTCGGCGACCGCGCCAGCAAGGGCGCGCTCCGCGACTTCATCGAGGAGTGGCGCAAACCGCTGCGCAAGATCGGGCAGGATCCGTTTGGCGGCCAGGACAAGGAATCGGTCTCGAAGAAGCAGCTCGACGAACTTCTCGCTGCTGGTGACCGCGAGGCTGCCGGCGTCGTGCAGGGCGCGATCGAGGATTTCGCCCACGAGCTGGCGGCGGTGACGCGCCGCTTCCTCAAGCTCAAGGGCTGGAAAGAGGCCGAACGTCTGGTCATTGGCGGCGGCCTTGCCGGCAGCCGCGTCGGCGAACTCGCGATCGGCCGTGCGTCGGTGCTGCTCAAGGCGGACAACATCAAGATCGACGTCACGACCATCCGCAACGACCCTGACGAAGCCGGCCTGATTGGGGCCGTGCATCTGGCGCCGGCCTGGATCTTCCACGCCCACGACGGCATCCTCGCCGTCGATATCGGCGGCACCAACATACGCGCCGGCGTGGTCGAGCTCAATTTCAAGCGCGCCGCCGATCTCAGCAAAGCCAAGGTCTGGAAATTCGAGCTGTGGCGCCATCGCGATGAGAAACCCAACCGCGACGATGCCGTGGAGGGTTTGATCGAGATGCTGCAGCGTCTGATCAAGCGCGCCGACAAAGAGGGGTTGCGGCTGGCGCCGTTTATCGGCATCGGCTGTCCCGGCACCATCGAACAGGACGGCACCATTGCGCGCGGCGCGCAGAACCTGCCGGGCAATTGGGAGAGCAACCGCTTCAATCTTCCGCGATTGCTCGGCGAAGCCATTCCGAAAATCGGCGATTTCGAGACCATGATCCTGATGCACAACGATGCGGTCGTGCAGGGCCTGAGCGAACTGCCGCGCATGCGCGACGTCGAACGCTGGGGCGTCTTCACCATCGGCACCGGGCTCGGCAACGCGCTGTTTCGGAATCGCGCTGCGGATTAGTAACAGCGACGGGGCTCTGGCTCGTCATGCCCGGCCTCGTGCCGGGCATCCACGTCTTTAGCACTCAACAAGCTCAAAGACGTGGATGGCCGGGACGAGCCCGGCCATGACGACAACATGAGACCTGTTACAGCTGAAAGTCTGGAAAGATCTACTTCGGCTGAACGTTCTGATTGCCGCCGGGGCTGCCGGGCGGCGGAATCACCGGCTTGTCGTTGGTATTCGGCGTCGGCGCCTTGATGGCGGGATCGACGTTTTGCGGGCAGAGCACGCCGCCGCTTTGCGAGAGCTTGTCGCTCAAGTTCTCCGAATTGCCGGGCTGCGAGCAGTCGCGATTAGCCCCGGGCACAGCCGGCTGCGCGGACGCCGCCGTCGGTATCGTCAGGATCAACGCGGCCGCGGCCGCATTTTGCGCTAATCGACGCATAGGGAAGAAACGGCTGCGCAGCCGCCGTGGTTCCAGGCGCGGGAACCGGAGTTCGGCCGATCAGCCGAGATCGACGACCCCTGCGGCGCCGTCTTCGGCGCCCCAAGCAAGCAACAGCCCGTCGGTACTCCAGGCCAGCGCCGTCACCGGCGCGTCGCCCGGCTTCTTGGCCAAAATCTCGGCGCCGTCCTCGATCCGAACCAGCAGCACCATACCGTCGCCATAGCCGGCCGCCACGATGTCCTGTTTGGGATGGCAGGCGACCACCTCGACCCGCGGCTTCGCGGGCGCCAATAGGCGCGGCTGCTTGCCCATCGGTCCTTCCTTGGTGTGAAACGGCCAAAGAATGATTTGCGTCGCTCCGGAGGTGGCGAGCCAGCGGCCGCCCGTGCTCCAATCAAGTGACATGACGCGCGCGGAATAACCCGACATGCGCATGTGCTGGCGGTCGGCGAGGCGCCAGCCATGCAGCATCGGCTCCTGCATGGTGGTGACGAGGAAGCGGCCGTCGGGGCTGACATTGGCGCCGAGATGCGAGCCTTTCCATTCCAGCCGCTCGGGCGCGGCCTGCGCCGCATTCGGAAACCACAGCGTCGCGCCGTTGTAGTGAGCGATCGCCAGGCGAAAGCCCTTGGGCAGGAACGCCAGCCCGCCGACGGTCGACGGCGCCTCGTATTGTCTTAGTTCCTTCGCCTGCGCGAATGCGATTTTGCCGGCCGACCATGCCACCGCGCCGTCCGGCCCGAGCGCGATGTGATCGATCCAGCGCTGCTTCGGATCGGTCGCCAGCACGCGGCTCGATCCGGCGTCGGTGGTGACGACCTTGCCGTCATCGCCGCCGCTGACCAGGCGCGTGCCGTCGCTGGCCGAGGCCAGGATGGCCCCGTCGTGAACCGCCATGCGCCGCACTTCGCCGTCGGGCTCGGCGAACAGCAGCGCTTCCTCGCCGAGCACGAACACCGCGGTGCGGCCCAAAAAATGCGCGCCGACCACCGCGCCGCCCGCCGCGACCGCGCGCGTGCGTTCGACGACCGAGACGGTATCGGTCCGCGCGCTCATGTCAGGCGATGCAGCTCTCAAAACCTTCGGTAATGGCCTTGCCCGGCAGGTTGCGGCCGATGAAGACGACGCGGCTTTCGCGCTTCTCGTCTTTGTTCCAGGGCCGCTGGTGATCGCCGTCGAGAATCATATGCACGCCCTGAAACACGAAGCGCTCGTCATCGCCCTTGAGCGCCAGGATGCCCTTGCAGCGCAGAATGTTGGGCCCTTCCTTCTGCACCAGGTCTTGAATCCAGGGAAAGAATTTATCTGGATCGAGCGGCTTGTCGCTTTTCAGCGCAATCGATTGCATGTCCTCGTCGTGATAGTGCTTCAGGCCGCCGTGATGATGGGCGTGATGGTGGTCGTGGTCGTGGTCGTGATCATGGCCGTGCTTGTGATCATGGTCGTGATCATGGCCATGCGCGTGATCGTGGCCGTCGCCTTCCAAAAACGCCGGCTCTATGTCGAGGATGCGGTCGAGATCGAAGGCGTTGCGATCCAAAACTTCGTTGAGCGCAATTTGAGCGCGTTGCGTCTTGTGCAAGCGGGCATAGGGATTGATGCCGCGGATACGCGCCTCGACGTCGCTCAGCTCTTCGGGCGTGACCAGATCGGTCTTGTTGATGAGGATGACGTCGGCGAACGCGATCTGGTTCTTGGCCTCGGGCGCGTCCTTGAGCCGGTCGTTGAGCCACTTGGCGTCGGCGACGGTGACCACGGCGTCGAGCTTGGTGCGCCGGCCGACGTTCTCATCGATGAAGAAGGTCTGCGCCACCGGCGCCGGATCGGCGAGGCCCGTGGTCTCGACGATGATGGCGTCGAACTTGCCCTTGCGCCGCATCAAGCCGTCGAGGATGCGCACCAGGTCGCCGCGCACGGTGCAGCAGATGCAGCCGTTGTTCATCTCGAACACTTCCTCGTCGGCGCCGACCACCAGATCGTTGTCGATGCCGATTTCGCCGAATTCGTTGACGATCACGGCGTATTTCTTGCCGTGCGGCTCCGACAGGATGCGGTTGAGCAGCGTGGTCTTGCCGGCGCCGAGATAGCCGGTCAGCACCGTGACCGGAATTTTGTCAGTCATTGGGACCCTCCGTTCGCCTTCTATATAGGCATCCGTCCCGCGTTGCATCCGTCCGTCCGGCGTGTCTCGCACGCGACGATTGGCGGCCAAGGCTTGATTGAAGGGTTGCTTCGGCTATCGTTTCCGGTGACAGCACCGGCCGCAGGGAGGACACGATGCGTCACCAAGCGCGGATGATCGCGAGCCTAACCGTCGCCTTGGGCACGGCGGCGGGCGTGACCGGCGCAACGGCCCAAACTTATCCGAACCGCGTCGTCCAGATCGTCGTCCCGGCGACGGCGGGATCGAGCGCCGACATTTTGGGGCGCCTGCTCGCCGACGGTTTCTCGTCGCGGCTCGGCAAGCCGTTCATCGTCGTCGATAAGCCGGGCGCCAACGGGGTGCTCGGCACCGCCGACGTGGCGCGCGCCAACCCCGACGGCTACATGCTGGTGCACGGCGCGACCTACTCGATCACCGTGCAGCCGCTGATCGACAAGCAGGCCGGCTATACGCTCAAATCCTTCACGCCGATCTGCCAGACCTTCAAGAACGATCAGGTCCTGGTGGTGCCGCCGAATTCGCCGTTGAAGACGGTGCGCGATATCGTCGACGCCGCCAGGCGCAAGCCGGGCGCGCTCAATGTCGCCATCCCGGGCATCGCCACCATTCCCCACCTCGCCATGATCGAGCTCGCCGAGCAGGCCAAGGTCGAGTTCAACGACGTGCCCTACAAGGGCCCGGCCGAGGAAATGCAGGCGGTGCGCTCGGGCCAGATCGATTTTGCCGTGGTGCCGCTGACGGCCGCCGCCGGCAGCGGCTTGCCGATGCCGGGACTATTTGCCGAAGAGCGCAATCCGGCGCTGCCCGACGTGCCGACCTTTAAGGAGCAGGGTTTTGACATCGCGCCGCTGAGCTACGGCGGGCTGCTGGGGCCGGCCGGCATGCCGGCCGACGTCGCCGCCAAGCTCGAGGCGGCCTGCATCGCCATCATGAAGAGCGAGGCTGCCGAGAAGGTCGCCAAGAACACGCTGCAGCCGGCCGGCTATTTTGCCGACCGCGACGGCTTCACCAAAAACCTCGCGACCGATACGGCGGAAAAGAACCGCCTGGTGCCGAAGCTGCATCTGCAGTGAGCCGGCCGTAGTCCCCTCATTCGCGAAAGCGTGAATCCAGAAATTCGATGCTGCGCCGTGTGTACTTCACCTCTCCCCGGAGGGGAGAGGTCGAGCGAGCCAACGGGTCGGCGCAAAGCGCCGCCCGATGACAAGCTCCGCGAGCGAGGGTGAGGGGGTTCGGAAGTATCAGAAAAAGACTGCAGCATCCGAACCCCCTCACCCCAACCCTCTCCCCTCCGGGGAGAGGGAGCGGCGGCGCCTTGCCGGTGTAATGTTATAATATTACATTTCGCCGGTCCCGTTCGCGCCGGCGTCCCGGCGGACGGCGGGCAACGGGCGGCCGCGATGACATTGCGCAACATCTTGATCGGAGCTGCCGCCGCACTCACAGCGACCCTTGCAGCCGCAACGCCTTCATTGCCGGTCGAGAAAAAGATCGCGGTCGTCGCCGCTGAAAATTTTTATGGCGACGTGGCGCGGCAGATCGGCGGCGAGCGCGTGTCGGTCATTTCGGTGCTGGGCAATCCCGACCAGGACCCGCATCTGTTCGAGACCGCGCCCAGCCTGGTTCGCCAGATCGCCGCCGCCGATGTCATTATCTATAACGGCGCGGCCTACGATCCGTGGATGGACAAGCTGCTCACAGTCACCGCCGCGCCGGGGCGCGCAGTGCTCGTCGCCGCCGATCTCGTGCACAAGCAAGCCGGCGCCGATGCGCATCTTTGGTACGACCCGCCGACCATGCCGGCGGTCGCCACCGCGCTTGCGACGACGCTAAGTACGATCGATCCCGCGCACAAGAACGATTACGCGGCGCGGCTGCAAACGTTTCTGGCTTCTCTGGCGCCGCTCAATGAAAAAATCGCCGCCATCGCCGAAAAATACGGCGGTGCGCCGGTCACCGCCACCGAGCCGGTGTTCGGCTACATGGCGGCAGCGTTGGGTCTTGCCATGCGCAACGCCGCGTTTCAGATCGCGGTCATGAACAACACCGAGCCGAGCGCTCGCGATCTCGCGCAATTCGAGCAAGACCTGAAGACGCACAAGGTGCGGCTGATGTTCTACAACACGCAGGCTTCGGATCGGTTGGTGCGGCGCCTGGTCGATCTGGCGCGCGCCGCCAACGTGCCGGTGGTCGGCGTGACCGAGACCTGCCCGCCGGATCTGTCGTATCAGGCCTGGGTGCTGCGCGCGCTCGAGGCCACCGAAAAGGCGCTGGCCGGGCCCGCCTCATGAACGTCATCGAGCTCGATCATGTGACGCTCAGCGTCGGCGGCCGCGCGGTGCTGCGCGACGTCAGCTGCGGCATCGCGCAAGGCGAATTCATCGGCGTGCTGGGGCCGAACGGCGCCGGCAAGACCACGCTCCTGCGCGCCATCCTGGGGCTGATCCGGCCGGATATTGGGCGCATGTCCGTGTTCGGCCGCACGCCGCAGCGCGGCGACGCCGCCATCGGTTATCTGCCGCAGCTGCGCACGCTGTTGCCGGATTTGCGCGTGCGCGGCCTGGATTTCATCGCCAGCTCCTTGCGCGGCGAGCGCTGGGGCCTGCCGCTGCCCTCGGCGCGCGCGCGCAAAGCCGTCGCGGCGACGCTGGCGGCGATCGGCGCGCGCGAGCTGGCCGAACGGCCGCTGGCCGACATGTCGGGCGGCGAACGGCAGCGCCTCTTGCTCGCCCAGGCGCTCCTTGGCGAGCCGAAACTGCTGTTGCTCGACGAGCCGCTGATCAGCCTCGACCAGCGGCATCAGGAATCCGTGGTCGACCTGGTGCGCCGTTTTGCCCGGCAGCGCGGCATCACGGTGCTGTTTTCCGCGCACGAGCTCAATCAGCTGATCGGCGCGCTCGATCGCGTGCTCTATCTCGGCAACGGCCGGGCCGCGCTCGGCACGGTTGCCGAGGTGATGACGGCTCCGGTGCTGTCGCGGCTTTACGGCACCAACATCGAGGTGGTGCACGCTCACGGCAATATCTTCGTGCTGTCGCGCGGCCATAACGTCGAGCGCGCCGATCACCTGCACGATCACGACCACGACGACGGTCACGCTCACCATCATCACCACGATCACCGCCATGCTTGAATACGATTTCATGCGCTACGCGTTTGCGGCGGCGGGCGTGGCCGCAATCGTCTCCGGCTTGGTCGGCTATTTCCTGGTGCTGCGCGGCCAGACGTTTGCCGGCCATGCGCTCGGCCATATCGGCTTTGCCGGCGCGACCGGCGCGGCGTTGATCGGCTTAGCGTCGGTCTGGGGCCTGGTCGGCTTCACCGTCGCGGCCGGAATCGCCATCGGCCTCCTGGGCGAGCGCATCAGCGGCCGCGACGTCGCCATCGGCGTGGTACTGGCGCTGGCGCTCGGCTTCGGCTTATTGTTTCTGCACTATTACACGGCGTTCGCCGCGCAAGCGACGGCCTTGCTGTTCGGCAACGTGCTCGCGGTCGACCGCTCGACCATTGTGATGCTGCTCGCGCTTGGCGCAGTGACGCTCGGCGCGCTGGCGGCCCTCATGCGGCCGCTGATCTTTGCGACCTTGCAGCCGGAACTCGCCGAGGCCAAGGGTGTGCCGCTGCGCTTCGTCTCGACCGCCTTCATGGCGATCGTCGCGCTGGCGGTATCCGAGAGCGCCCAAATCGTCGGTGTGCTCCTGGTGTTTTCGTTGATGGTCGGGCCGCCGGCGACGGCGCAGCGCCTGGTCAGCGGCTTGTGGAGCGGCATGCTGTTATCGGCCGTGCTGGCTCTCACCGAAGCGTGGCTCGGCATCGCTTTGGCGTATGCAAGCGATTGGCCGGTGAGCTTCTGCATCGCGCTTCTCAGCGCGCTCGGCTATTTTATCAGCCGTATCAATTGGCCGGCGCGGCGCTCCGCTCGCGCATGATGCGTTTAGGTCGAGCGCGCGTTTACTTCACCTCTCCCCGGAGGGGAGAGGTCGAGCGAAGCGAGGGTGAGGGGGTTCGGATGATGCAGAATTTTCTGAGACTTCCGAACCCCCTCACCCCTGAGCAACCGACGACATAGGTAACACTTTAAACCGGCAACATGGGTAACACATTTCCCGTTTTGTTCAGCACTGTTGCTGCTGTTGTTGCGACTGTGGGCCTTGTGGGCAACGCGCAGCGTTGTCC
>Ga0209060_10000672_pt1 | contig 52519 bp, 46 predicted proteins | sample Coa_R1_8_FD_187155 | JGI IMG/M metagenome (GOLD analysis project Ga0209060, IMG submission 187155) | Surface soil microbial communities from Centralia Pennsylvania, which are recovering from an underground coalmine fire - Coalmine... | ecosystem: Environmental > Terrestrial > Soil >...
ATCACCGGGTCAACGTCGAGGTTGAGCTTGTGAGCGGCAGTACGGTGTGAGCGCTGCCGAATAGCCGCGGTGACGATGTCGGCCGGGTCGGTCCATACCAGATGACGCGTCAGGCCCGAATCGGCGATTCTCGCCGTATCGAGAAGATTCTGAATGTCGTTGTCCAGGCGTTTCGCCTCATGGCGCATACCGACCACCAGAGAACGCATTTGTTCATCGTCATACAGCGCCGACATTTGATCGAGCACGCTCGCAGTGCCGAGAATCGCGGCGATCGGAGAGCGCAATTCATGGGAAGCCGTGCCGATCAGGGCCGTCTTGAGAACTTCCGATTCAAGTCGCACATTGGCCCTGGCAAGCGCCGCCGCCGCATCGATGCGGGTCAGCGTGGCGCTCGCTTCCGAGAGCAAGGTGTCGATGTGTTCATTGAGCTTATCGGTCTCCGATCCGGCATATTTTCCGAGATTGACGGCGAGCACGCCATGTTCCGCCACGGTAGTTGTGATCGATTTGAGCGCCCATGGCGCATTCTTGTCGGGGTCCGTCACGACCCGTGAGCCGGGTGGTGGCCGCGCCGCCAACATCGCCTTGGCTTCCCGCGCAATGAAGTCCGGTACCGCGGCGTTCTCAGTATCCTTGTCATTAGATACAACAGGAGGCGCAAGACGAATCAGATACGCCTCACAGCCCAGGTGGATGGAAAGATAGTGCTGTATCGCCTCGACGAGATCTCCCGCCGTCGAGCACAGCGCAAGACGTCGGGAGAATTCATAGAGATTCTGGATTTCGCGCTCGCGCCGGTGCGAGACCTCAACCTCGTTCTTCACCCGAGCCGTGAGGTGGCTGGTAACAAGTGCCACGAACAGGAACAACCCCAGTTCAAAGATCTCATTTGGATCACTGATCGCAAAACTATAGACGGGAGCCATGAATAGAAAGTCCGCCGCGGCGGCGCTGGCCAGTACGCTCACGATCGCGGCGCCAAGACCCCACCGGATCGCGCAGACGATCACGGGGACCACGTAGACGATTGATTCGAACTTGAAGGCCGTGTGGCCAATCACCAGGGCCATCAGCACAGTGGTTAGTCCGACAGCCGCTAGCGGACAGAGTATTGTGCGCGCCAAGGTGAGAACGAAGCTGCGCTCAGGCGGCGTCGCTTCGCTTCCCTGCAGACGCGCAACGGCAGCAGAAAATCTCAAGTGCCCTTCAACACCCCGAACGTGACGCGCGACACGCTCGAACAATGATTGGAATGACGCAGGTGCCGTCATACCAACAGCCTCACCGTTCGGTGGGCAAGGTACAGTTCTCCTGCCGCTCGCTGCGCCGAGGCTCCTCTGTCTCCGAGTTGATTGCGCATTCGGTGGTTCGGGGCGGACCTGCCGCCCCCAAGCACTCGTGCCCCGCATATCCCCCAACTTGCTGATGTGTAGACCCCGGCAACCAAATATCTCCCACATATCTTCATACGAAATCCATATGTGGAGACGGCTATTGGCATATAAAAGTAATATAGATTTCGGTGCCGTTTGACCCTGCGCAGCTGCGAGCCTGACAGGCCAGCTTAGGGTGCGCCATGCGCAGCTTATCATGACATGCCACAGGCTTCGCGGCGCCGACTTGGGTCAGGCCCCTCGACGCGGCTCACGTTCCAGGCATTTCCGCACTGGTTGAAGTTCCGAGCCAACGTCACTCCGGATACATCGGATATTTCGGCCCGCCATAATATCTCAGCCTGATCGGCTTTTCCTGCTGCGCCGAGCTCGCCTTCATCAGTGCGGCCTTGCGCGTCCCAGCATCGGTATTCGTGCAGCCGCCAATGATCAGTGCAAGCGCAGCCGCAAGCCAGACCGTCATAGTGCCGCTCGGGCTTTTGATCCTTCGCGTCGTCATGAACTCCCCCGTGTTCTCGCCCTCACGAAATGGCTCAGAAAGCATGGCCAAGGTCACGAAATGCCGGCTCTCCTCCCGCCTAGCAGAACCGACAGCTCGCGCGGGCAGGAGGGGCCTCCTTCCCTCAGAAGTGCCAGATCAAATCCGCAGAGGCGATCAGCGCATCTTTCTTGCTCGGCGGAATGACGGGATTTGCATTGAAATTGCCGTTGAACGCCGGCGCGTCGAGAGACCTGTAATACGTTATCTCGGGGCGAATCTCGACTTGAGGTGAGAACCAGTGCTGCCAGCCGATACCAAAATCGACATAGCGCGTCTTCGTTCCGGTACGCTGACCCTGCATATCGTTATAGAATTCCGGGCGGAACGAGATGTTGTCGAGAGGTGAAAACTGATAATTCAGGTACGCCACCGTCGCGAAAACTTCCGCCGTGCAGGTCAGCTGAGTAGGATTCGAGCAGACCGCAAAGCCCGGAGCATTGAAGTTGATCCCGTTCGCCGGTGTGAAGGGATAGCCGCCGTTGGCGATGATGCCGGCGGGATCAGTTACGTTCAGCACGTTCTTCTGGCTGAGCGAGTACATCTCCCAGGAGAGGTGCCATTCCTTGTTGAAGCGGTGATACCAGGTCACGCCCTTCCACTGGAGATTGTTGTAACCCCAGGTGCCGTCATTGATGGCATCGACGACCGCATAGATGCTGTCCCAACCGCTGTCGCTCTGCCAACGGACGCCTGCCGTGACAGATGGCTTGGCGCCGGGGTCCTTAAGCATGGTGGCCCCAGGGAACACCGGGTTGGGGAATGGGTTCGGCACGGTCTGGCCCCAATGCCAAGGCATCGCCTCCGTGCCCACTGTTACACCCAACTGCAGAAACCAGTTTTTGTTGAGGGCCAGGGTGCTCTGAAGACCCGTGTTTGTATAGTTGTCGAATGTGTAGGTCATCGAATGCGAGTACATGTAGTTGTTCGGCGCGAGCTGCGCTTCGATGTCCGGCACCGAGATGAAGCGACCCAACCGCAGCAGCAGGCCTTCGGCCACCTGCGGGATGTAGAGCTCGCCGTAGACCATCGGGAAATCGTAGCCGTTGTACAGGTTATGGCCGAGCAGCTGGTAGCTCGCCAGACCGAACGCCGTCGTGTAGCGATAGTTCTCCCCGTATATCGCAGAGAGCCGGAACCCCCAGTCCACGTGGTCTTTCTGAACCGTGTCGGGCAGTCGCTCAAAATAAATGACGGCCTGGTCCAGCTGAAACGTATTTGGCGTAAAGTCGTAGGCGGCGGGCCAGTTGCCGCCAGGCCTCACGGTATTGGTGCTGATATTGCCGCCGCCATTGATCCAACCATAGATTTGCATGTTGCCGGCGCTCAGCGCCTTGCCTAAATCAGTATTCGCGAGCGCCACCATCAACGGGCTGTCGGCCGAAGCCGGACGGGTCACGCCAATGGATGTTGCGCCGCCATAGGGCCATTCCGTAAATGGAAAAGGTGGCGTGGTCGCTGGCGCATCCGGCCACCCTGCCCGACGCGCCGGGGGCGCCTTCGGATCCGCTGGAGGCCCTTCATGGCCCCATTCGAGCCTGTAGTAGTTGACAAGCCGTTCAAACAAGCCGTCACCCAGATAGGCATCAAGGCAGTCATAATTTTTGTATGGAGCATCCGGCGCCCGACAGTCTATTGATGCCTTACGCACCGACGAACTATCCGCTGCGTATGCTCCGCTGGAGGCCGCGACTCCTCCCGGCACGGCGAGCGCCAAGCCAATCAAACTCACTTTTCTCATTCTGTTGCCCCGTATCTTGCGCGGATGCTGTCACATGGGATTCCGCAGCAATTACCCCAGCGACACGATTTTCGAGCATGACGGACGAGAAAATCGATAGGGATAACGAACGGTTTACATATATTTATAATATACTTTGCGTAGTCTCGTGGCTGTTTTGCATGAAAGACTGACAATTGCTATTTCGTCTGCAAAAAATACTAGCAGCAGATCCCTTCTCGTGGCGAATCAACAATGATAAAGGCGATTGCGAGTGAACGAAGCACTTGGCGAAGCGAATCACTTGCAGCAAGGAAAGTGAGAAAAAAAACCCGGTCGAATGACCGGGGTTGCAGTTTTTCTCCAGTGGTAAACCTAAGACAGACAGCTCACTTCGGCTCTTACCAGCCAAGCTTCCAGTTGGCGCCTACCTTCACGACGCTTTCACGTTCGCGGATATTAACAAGCTGGGGCACACCAGTAACCGTCGCGAATCCTATTGTTCGGGTGCCGAAGTCGTAAAAATCATATTCGAAAAACATGGAAAGATTGCTGACTATGGCATATTCGAAGCCGCCCCCCACCGTCCAACCGCCGCGAGTCTCACTTGCCGTCGAGAACGTCGCGTTGGTGTTGGTAACGAAGGTGTCGTACTTGTCGTGTGTCCACGCGCCGCCACCTTTCGCGTAAGCGAGCAGGCGATCCCAAGCGTATCCCACGCGGCCTGTCACCGATGAGAGCAAATCGATCTTGGAGCGGTCCGTAAGCCCGAGGGCGGACAGCTGATCGACATTGGTGCCCGAAGCGTCCGCCCAGGCAATATCGCCTTGAACGCCAAATACCCACATTGAGATTTGATAGTTACACCCCAGCTGACCTCCGGCCAGAAGACCCGTCTCGTCATGAGATCCAAGCGCCTCCCAATCCTTTTGCGCGAACAAGCTGCCGAAGTGTGCACCACCATAGCAGCCAGTCCAATTGTACAGCGCTGGCGCAGCCTTCGCCTTGACTGGGAGATCCGCAGCAGCTGCCGAACTCGCAAACAGCGGGATTAGACCGAGCCCTAGAAGCAGTGAACGTTTCATGATCTTCCCCGTCCGTCACCCCGAGCGCACGCTCAAATCCGAGCCCCCCCCCGCGCCGAAGCACCGGCCCCATCAAAACTTGTAATTCAATCCGACCTTGACGATATGGACCGTCGAGGGGTCCTGCTTCCAGCAGAAAGTCGCGCCAGCCGCGGTGCCGCATGCATTGAAGGAGCTGCCGTGATCAATGAACATGTACTCGAATTTTCCGGTCCAATGATCAAAGATCGCGTATTCGCCTCCTCCGCCGATTGCGAACGGAGTCTGAGACTTGCTGCCCGTGGCGACGAAGCCCGGAGTGTTTGCATCAATGATCGTGGCGGTGCTGTCGTAAAAGGCCACACCTATCTTGGTGTACAGCAGAAGTCGGTCGAAGGCTGCACCGACGCGGCCCGCGACCAAACCGTAGCCAGTGCCGATCTTCGCGGTATCGCCCACGCTCCCAAAGCCACCGCCGATCAGAGGCTGAGCCGCCGAGCCCTCGACCTTTAGAAATCCGCCTTCGCCTTCGATGCCGAGAACAAACCAGCTGTTGGCTTGCCAGTTACAGCCCACTGTGCCGCCGCCAACCGCTTCATTGCCGAGGCTGAAGTCCCAAGGGTTGACGGCGCCGGCGCCGGAGGGGAAACCGTTCAAGTCGGTCGATTTCCACTCATTGGCCGCAGACCAGCCCACATAGGCGCCGACATAACAGCCCGTCCAGTTGTAGGGCGCCACGGCTTTGAGTGGCGGCGCTTTTACCGCAATGTCGGCAGCGCGCCCGGAGCCCGGCGCAAGGACCCCAACGCTTGCCACGAGGACTGCCCCGGTCAGCACCAGCCTATTCAACCCATTGCTCATATCGCTGCCCAGCCCCTCTACGGAACGTTGCCGCCGGCATCGTTCCTTTCAAATCACCCAGCATTACGAGTTTTGGCAGGTTTGAAGGTGAAATCTATATGCGTGTTTGAAGCGTTACATATTTTTAAAATATCTTTTGACGCGATTGACCGCGGATCTGCATGAAAGAAAGTCAACTGAGTTCTGCCGTGCAACACGAATACGCAGCAGCCCCAAGCTCGCCGACGATCACGTGACGACAACCGGGGCGAATCAGTTCGTCATGGTTACTTGCCGAGGTAACTCCAGATCCACTCGACAGCAGCATCTCGGAGATCGTTCAGCCATCGCGGCCGAGCCTTTATGCCACTCCTATAATCTCGGTGTCTGAATCGTCTCGAATTCCTACACGATGATCGATACGTAGACGGCGTCGATCTTGTGGAGGTTTGATCATGACCTCGTCTTTGGCCGATCGCTCGGGCCGTCTCAAAATAGAGTTAGCACTTATCAACCTCTTCGAAATGTTCGGCCGTGCCGCCCTCAAATTTCGGGTGCTGATGCCAACCGCGCTGACCGATTCGTACCGGCCGGAACTGCACTACATGCGCGGTCCGGGTCCCAAATGCCGCGGCCGTATATCGCAGTCCGCACCCGGCCACGTCTCGCCAAAATCGAACCTGCGCGCGAAATCGAACGCGTCATAGTCATTCGGCGACGTGGCCGCATGGCATGAACTTTGCGTGATTTGTTCCGAATGTGCGCTGAGTGGGTGCCGGTAAATCACATGGACACTTTCGGACCGTCGATGACGCCGAGTTGGGGCCGGATGCTTCGCGTATGGGGGATGATCTCTCAGCGTCGCGAATCGCGTCAACACGGCCAGGCCGACGGCTTACCGTCGAAGCATCCGCGGAAATGGCGCATCGCAAACCTACTCGCCATTGCCGTGGTCATCACCATCGCAGGATTATTCACGGCGCGCGCCGAGGACGAGGGCGTCGGGATCAGGCGCACTTCCGAGCGAATCGCCTTCTCGGATGCCGAGATCGCCGACGGATTTTTTAAGATCGCATTCGGCGCTGAGTTGCGCGTCCGCGGCGGCGGCAGCCACATCCGCAAGTTCGACGAACCTGTCAGGGTTTTTCTCGACGACCGCGCGAGCGTTAACCGGCGCGCCGACATCGCAGCCGTCATCAGCGACATCCGAACCCACGTCGATCATCTTGACATCGAATTGACTGGTGACCGCAAGGCAGCCAATGTGGTCGTCACCTTGGTGCGGGATCATGACCACCTCCTCCGCACAATGCGTTCATTTTACGGAGCCAAGCGCGCCCGTGAAATTGCCCGACACCTGACACCGCGGTGCCTGTCTGGCTTTAGCGAAGACTTGGAACATCGGATTCGGCGCGCAGAAGTCCTCATTGCCGCTGATGGCGGTGACTTCAGCTTCTTCGATTGCGCCTACGAGGAACTGCTGCAAGCACTCGGGCCGATCAACGACGACCGCTCCGTGCCATGGACGATGTTCAACGACGACGTCCAGATGGGCTTTTTCGACGTCTACGATCAGTACATCCTCAACATTCTCTACGATCCGCGCGTGCGACCGGGTATGACGCGACAGGACGTCCGCGTAACGTTGCCCGATGTACTGCCGGCGGTCCACAAATGGATTTCTCAGGTAAACTCGACGGGTCGGCTTGGCACAAGGAACGACGTCGGTCCTAACAATTCAGGCTCCGCCCAACTTCACGCTACTCGGTAAGCAAATCGGACTAGCTCAATCATCGCGTCATCGACGTCGAATTTAGACTAGCAGCTTTCCTGGCTTCGCCAAAAAAGCCGCTACGATCAGGAGCTGTCGTTGCTTTCTGCGCCGCGAATTTTACCTATTCTTCGGCGGATGATTGACACCGATGTGCAACACCGATGATGACGAGAAGCTAGTGATATCAGTGCTACTCGGATGTGCCGTGGTATGCTGGCGGTGCATGCCCCGCTTCTGGTGAGCGCTTGCGGTTGTCTGCGCGGCGTTGGACGCGACAGACCCGACGGCAAGCACTGCGATTGGGGCAACTATTATTAGCAGATTCCTGCGCATCGAAACCTCCTGCGAAGCTTCCACCCGAGAACTTGCCTCGGACTCTTCGTAGGATGGAGCAATCCGATTGATGGCGCAAGCTTTGTGCGATGCGCCCAAATCATGGGCGATTGGTGTCACGACGCAAAATTGGGCAGAGCCGAAACGGACTGCCAGGTACCAGGTAAGGCACCCAACTTTGGGAACGTTCATTCGGGCAAGTCTCCACGTCAGGCAATCAGCGCTACGGATGAATCAACCGCCCCGCAACAGCCTTGATCGCTGCCTCGATCCGCGTCGCAGCGCCGAGCTTCGCCCGAGCGTTGTCAAGGTGAAAGTCGATGGTCCGCTTTGTGAGGTCCAATATTATTGCGATTTCTGCAGACGTTTTGCCCCGCGCCACCCAGGTCAACGCCTCAATTTCACGATCGCTCATGTCCACCAGCTTCGGCCATACCCCGTTGCGGGCGACGCCCGCAAGGCGGGCACTGATGATGGCCTGCAGCAGATCAAAATCGATCGGCTTAATCACGAAGTCGTCGGCACCCAACTGCCGGGCTTTGAGCTCGACGTCACGATCCGCTACGGCAGTTAAAAAAATGAAAGGCATATCCAAACACCGTGGTGATGCTGCGGCGAGCTGCTCCAATACCTCGAAGCCAGACGCGCCTGGCATACTGATATCCGAGAGGACCAGATCCGGTGCCGACTGCAGAATTGCCGCAAGGCCTTCTCTGCCGTTATGGATGACCTGCACTTCGAACCCGCGATCGACGAGTTCTTCAGCGATCAATGCCGCAGTTTCATGATCGTCTTCGATACAAAGGATCTTCTTGCGATGGTCCTGCATGATTGCGGCTCTATGAACTTTGCAAGCAGGGGCAATATTACCCTTCGTTACCGTCTCGCCATAATATAATAATAATATACTTCGCTGTTACGGCGGTTCACGAACAGTCGACATACGTGCCGGTGTTGAACCACCAACGCGTTTTGCTTCCACTTTGCTCAACCCGCAATCATTGGTGCATATCAATTGAGCTGCCGTTCTGCGCGTCCGGCCAACCGAAACCGGAATCATGGCGCCGTGGAACACGGCACGTCTTTAGGAAGGCAAGTGAGTAGCGTATGGTCCGAGCTACGTCGATGCCGTGCGGCCTCGATTTGCTCCGGGCGTATATGAATGCGAGAAAGAAACGCCCCGCCTGCTATAAAGGCGGCATATCAGCCGAGGTGGGCGCGGGAGAGGGGGCGCACCAAGCCATAGCGGCTGCGCGACCGCTAAACAGTCGTCGCGGGATTTTCTCCGTCGCCACCAGACTTCCTGTCGGACGAATTGCTGGCAACCCGATCCACCTCTAGGCTTTGCGGGTCCTGGGTGACAGCCAGGACATGATTCTTCGGTAGAGATCTTCGCGGCTGCGGCCACCCTCACGCGTCTCAGCCGCTTTCATCGCAAAGGTCATAGCCTGCTCCTGAGTTTGTCGCTTGTCACGCGGAAGCGACATCCATTCGCGGATCACTTTTCGCCGCACATCGCGTTCGGGTTTCATACTCACTCTCCGTTGTGCCTTCGTCTGCGCCTCACGTTTGGTATCGGCGGCGCTTCACGCGGCTTTAGAATAGGTCTTTCCTCCCGACGCCGCGCCGAAACCGCGGAGCCAAACTCATGAACGGCTCTGTCCTCGATGAGGAAGCCGCGCCGTTCCAGCCCAGCGTAAAAGTCTTGACGGACGGCCGCTTTCTGGGGATCGATCCAGACGACTAGCAGCCCTCCGGCCTCTAAGAAGTCCACAAGCCAGTCAAGCGTCAAGCGCATATAAAATCGAGTCGAAGGGAAGCCCGTTCTCATAGAAATCGCATAAAGGTCCACCGCTCGTCCAAACCGGCTCGACGTGAGTCGGGCTGTGTGGCCGCTGCTGTAGCCAGGAAGTTGTGGGCGCTCATAGCGTCGCCGCCGAGCAGTCGACAGGCGGCGCCGCCAGAGATCTTTATATCTCGTTTATGCGCGAGCGACTTCCTTCGTCTGGAAATCATATGCGCTCACAACCAAATACATTCGTAGCCGATAGGTCCTTTTGTGCCATCGGCTGCAGCTCCCAAGCCCTGCCACGCAAGCAGTATAAGCAAATGAGCAACCACGGACTGGCAAACTCGCTTCGCAGTGAACAACGCAGTATCGCCGGAATGATGGCCGAACTTGCGACGCCCACCCCAAGCCTCAGTTTGCGTAGCGCCGCCGCGCTCGCACAGGTATGCCGAGGCATTATTACCGGTGAGGGCCCGACCGTCGCCGGCCGGGTGCATTTCTCACGATCCATCGACGCCGAGGACGCGGCGCTCTGCACAAGAATTCTCATTCTCGCCGGTCGGACCGGCCACCCTGTTAGCCGTGCAGAGGCCGACGCGTTGTTCGACATCAATGCTGTCGCTGCTGACCGACGAGATGGCGGGCGCTTCGATGACCTCCTTGCGAAGGCGGTGGTGCATCATGTCATGGCCGCTTGCGGGAATGGTGTGCCAAACCGCGATGTCGCGCTGGCGCCCACGACCGAGCTGAGTGCATGGGCCTCAGCGATCGAGATCAACACGGAGGTGAAAGCCTGGCTGGAAAATCGGATCAGTGGGATCAGTCGTACTGGTGCTGCCGCACGCGCGATCACGAATTCTATTTCCGGCCTGAAGCTGCCCAAAGAGCTAACTGTTGACAACGTGTTTGCAATGGCGGCCTAGTTTGCGTTTCGGGCCCACGACGCAATTGCCTCAAGCATCAAGAAACCGAGAGGTTTTGCGAGAACTGAAATCGAGCCGTCGCAATGCGGACCATCCGACTCAGCTCTCTTCCAGCACAAATGGACGTTTGCAGCTGCACTCAAATTTAGCCAGTGCTCATGTCGGCACTTATGTCATCCATATATCGCGACGCGTCGTTCCCTCTCGTTTTTAAATGGCCTTTGACCCTATATTACGGGCGCAGTCGGGAAGGCTTTGTTCTTGCGACAACCGTTTCATCGAAGCGAATCGCAGGCGGCAACGGAACCCCCGTTAAGTATTTCTGCTCGAAGGACATCCCACGAGACAATGATGGGAGAAGGTCAAATGACCGTGATCACCGCAAAAACCGAACCTCGCACCGCCAGTCGTGGCCCCCTAACGCCGGCGATGTCAGTTGCCTGCACGCTCGACGGTACGTCGGCCGCATCTTACGTGGAGGTTATCAAACGCTTATGCAAGTTGATTTTGGGCACTGCGCTGTTGTCGACCGCAGCCGTGGGAGTCGTTGCGCTGAAGAGCGCGATCTGGATTTCTCACTTCAATTACTGACGCAGTCCCGCTGTTGACCACCAGTCGATGACGTTACATCTCTACATGGAGAAAGTATCATGAACACACGGGAACCTCCCTCGCGGCGGCCTCAATCGAAATCTCCAATCTTCTTTATTGGCAAGAACAGCCGTGGCAACTGGGTTGTTCAAGACCAGCGTCACCTTTCCGGTGGGCTATTTATTGATCGCGCAGCAGCGCTCCGATTCGCTCTTTTTGAAAATGGAAATCGACCTCGATCCGTCGTTATGGTTCCGGGTGTCCTCGAGCTCGACTTGAACAGTTCCCCCAAGATCACGCGGGAACCCGAGACTTCCGCCGATGCTTCTCGTGAGCGTCAAGCCGCATAACTAACCCCTCTCGCTTCCCGCGCGCCAAGTCGCTGTCTCCACTATGGGCGTAGACGAGCAATGCGGCTTCATCTCACGAAGAAGAGCGGCTCCAAGTCCGTTACGTGCATGGCTAGTTCCGCGGGCGGCTTGAATCAGTTCGGCCGTCCAGATCCGCATGAGGGAATGAGATGACTACCATCGGTTGGCACGTTTCCACGCTATCGGGCTACGCACCCGCGTTGCCAACGCCGTTCGACGATGACGGAAATATCGACAACGCCGCGTTCGAGAAACTCTGTGACCTCCAAATCGAGCAGGGGGCCACGGCGCTCGTTGTCTGTGGGACAACCGGGGAAGCTCCGACGTTGACTCCCGCCGAGCACCGGACGCTCATCCGCATCGCCGTCAACGTTTCATGTGGTCGGGTGCCAGTAATCGCCGGAGCTGGCTCGAATTCAACCCATCACGCCATTGAGATGACGCTAGACGCCGAAGCACGCGGTGCCGATGCCGTCTTGTCTGTGGTGCCTTACTACAACAAGCCCACTCAAATGGGTTTACGTGAGCATTTCCGCAGTATCGCACAATCGACCGGGTTGCCGATCATTCTCTATGACGTGCCGTCTCGAACCGCGTGCGGCCTTGCCGATGAAACGATCGCCCGATTGCTAGAGTTCCCGCAGTTCATCGGCCTCAAGGATGCAACTGGCGACGTGACGCGGCCGGGGCGGTTGAGGTCGCTCGTGGGGTCTGATTTTCGGCTGTTGTCAGGTGATGACGCAACCGCGCTGGCGTTTCTTGCCCAAGGAGGTGACGGCTGCATCTCGGTCACATCCAATGTTGTGCCGGGCCTGTGCCGGAGCATGTTCCTGGCCTACCGGCATGGGCACATGCTGCGAGCCGAGCGGTTGGCCAACCCGATTTCGCGACTGACGTCTGCGCTGTTTCGAGAAACGAGTCCCGTTCCGCTTAAATATGCACTTAGTCTGCTGGACTTGATGTCGCCCACGGTACGTTTGCCGTTGGTTGAACTGACCGAGCAGACGAAAGCGGAGTTGGCGGGCGTCATCGCGCAAATGCGAGATGAGCAACCACAATACGTTGTCGGCGCCCCGCGCAGATCGGTGTCGCGTTCAGAGGTGCTTGCGTAAAATGGCGGAACACAGGGGTAGCTCAGCTTCAGGCGTGGACTGGCTTTTCGCCGTCCAGCAGTATTGTGTTGTAAAGCTCTGATGCGTCTGCGGCGCGTCGAAGCCGCTGGACCAATTCCGGCTGCCGCAACTTTCGCGCAACGCTTGCGAGTATATTAAGTTGATCACCTTGCGGCTTGGCGGGAAGAAGAAGCAAAAAGATAATATCCACCGGCTTGCCGTCAATCGCCTCGAAGTCGATGGCCTGCTTGAGGCGAACCAATGCGCCAAATGGTTTGTTCAGGTCTGGTATCCGCGCGTGCGGGAGGGCCACGCCTTCACCTGTTCCGGTTGATCCCAAGTCCTCGCGCTTTAGCAACTCGTTTGAAACCTGGCCGGCGTCCAAATTGAGTGCTGAGGCCGCTCGGGCCGCCAACTCTTGCAACAACCGTGTCTTGTCTGGCGCGCGCGCCTTGATCAGGGCATTGGTTGGCGAAAGAAAATCTTTGATGTCCATGGCGGAACGCCCAACTTTGATCGGCTACACTGCCACGACTTGATATCATTGGCAGCCGGATCGGCCTCTGTGTTTGGAGGGATCAACACGATTGTTCAGTCTGGCGCGCGCAGTCGATACCCAATTCCGGTTTCCGTCAGAATGTACTGTGGACGTTCAGGATTCGCCTCGATTTTCTGCCTCAGTTGCCGCACGTAAACACGAAGGTATTGCGAGTCAGTGGGATCAGCCCACAGCTCCCCAACCAGGAACTTGTTCGTCAGCACCTTACCAGCATGTTGTACAAGCACGCGCAAGAGCTCATATTCCTTGGGGGAAAGCCTCACCTCTACGTCACGCACCTTCACGATTCGCCGCACCAGATCGACTGACAAATCGCCGACTCGAAAGACTGGACGCTCTCCTTGAATATGAAGCTGATGGCGAAGCGCCGCGCGCATTCTCGCCAGCAGCTCATCCATGCCGAACGGTTTTGTGACGTAGTCATCAGCTCCCAAATCGAGTGCTTCGACCTTGCCGGCCTCATCGCCTCGGCTCGACAATACAACGATTGGTACGCTTTCATTGCGCGCGCGGATTATCCTCAGCAACTCGAGGCCCTGGATGTCTGGCAAGCCCAAGTCGAGAATGACCAGAGCCGGCTTTCGCGTCAGCAACTCCAACGCTGCCTTGCCGTCGGGAGCCTCCAACACTTCGTAGCCCTGCGTGCTGAGCCCCATACGAAGCAGCTTACGTATCGGACGTTCGTCGTCGATGACCAGGACCTTGGCCGGAGCAGCACTCATGCGGCCGTATCCATTTGCTCGGCGCCAGCAGGAATCGGAAGCCTGATTGTGAACACCGCACCCGTGCGGTCGGTGCGGTTTGCGGCCGAGATCGTCCCGTGCATCGCTTCAATGAAGCCGCGCGATATGGCGAGACCTAATCCCGTACCCGCCCGAACCTGGTCAGTTTTGCGCGCGCGGTAGAATTTGTCGAAGATTAGCTCCAAATCGCCAGGCAGGATGCCTTCCCCTTCGTCAAGAACTTGCAAGCCGACAGAGTCCTGATCGCGCCAACTCTGGATACGGATCGTGGTTCCGGCCGGAGCGTATTTGGCAGCGTTGTCCAGCAGATTGAACAGAACCTGCTCGAACAGAACAGGGTCGATTTCCACCATGGGCAAGGCCTTGGCCAGCTCCAGTTCGACACGATGCTGTGCGAGGATTTTGCTCGTCCGCTCCAAAGCGGTTCCAACGACCTCTCCAAGGTCGTGGAGAGCGGAATTCGGCACGACCGCCCCCGATTCCAACTTGGTCATGTCAAGCAGGTTGGCGATGAACCGATTGAGCCGCTCTGCTTCATCGATGATTGTGGCGAGGAGGTCAGCCTTCGAACGCTCGTCCAATGCACTCGAAAGACCGCGCAGGGCGCTCGCGGCCCCCAGGATGCCAGCGAGCGGCGTCTTGAGGTCATGCGAAATCGACGTCAGCAGCGCAGAGCGCAATCGATCCGTTTCCGCCGTTCGCCTGGCCCGGTCCAGATCCTCAACCAGACGAACGCGTTCAATAGCAAGCGCCGCCTGATCCATCAGCGCATCAAGCAGACGCCGCCGGTCTGGGGTCAATAGGGGGCCGGACCTATCGCTATCGAGGCCCACGACCCCGACGGCGCCGCGCCCGGTATGCATGGGCAAAAAGAGACGTTTGGCTCCAGGCAGATTATCGGAACCGCGCCCCGCGGCCCGGTTGTTCTGCCATGCCCATTTGGCGGCAGCTAAATCGGTATCACCGAGGGTATCCTCCGGAGGGTAACCGGCCTTTAAGACAATCGAATGGTCCTCGGGTAGCAGGAGCACGACGCGCACGTTGAGCATCAGCGCTGCCTGATAAGCGGTCGCCCAAAGCACGTCGTCAAGGGTGCCGGCGCCGGCCAGCTTGCGGCTGAAAGCATAAAGCGACTCGGTGGTACGAGCGCGACTCGTTGCTGCAAAAGCCTGAGTGCGCACGCGCGCGGCGACATTCGACACGATTATCGCCATGACGATGAAGAAGAAGAACGCCGCCACGTTCGTTGGGTCAGTGATTGTAAATGTGTAGATCGGCGGCAAAAAGAAGAAATTATAACAAAGCGATGCCACAACGCTGGCAACCAGTGACGGCAATAGTCCATAGCGAACCGCTACGCCGACCACTGCGGTCAGAAACACGAGGTCCACGTTTTCGATACCGAGCCAGGGCTGGATCGCTTCATCGACGGCCAGCGCGACCCCCACGACCGTAAGTGCGACGAGGTACGGCCCCACATCGAATGCCTCAGCGCCGCGAGCGGTGCGGACCGTCTTTTTCGGGATCGGTTCACCTGCAACTGCATCGCCAGCAATGACATGCACACTGATATTGCCGGATCGGCGAACGAGATCGTGCACGATGGAGCCATGCAAAATCTCAAACCACCGCGAACGGTGCGATTTGCCAATAACAATGTGAGTGATGTTGTGCGATTCTGCATACTTGATCAGGTCGTCCGCGACTCTGCGGTCCGCGCTCGGAATCGTAACAGCGTCTCCTCCAAGCGTTTCGGCGAGACGAAGGGTGTCGGCAATGCGATCGCGTTCTTCCTCGGTGTATTGCAGGCTGCGCCAACCCTCGATGTACAGCGCAGTCCATGGGCCGTGCAGACGGTCCGCCAATCTCTTGGCGTAGCGCACAAGGCCCGCGGCACGCCGATCCTCGCTGATGCAAACGAGGATCCGCTCGCCGGCGGCCCAGGGGCCCGGAATGGCTCCGGCCTGCATTTGGGTGAGCAACTGCTCGTCAACCCGGTCGGCGGTGCGGCGAAGGGCAAGCTCACGCAGCGCGGTTAGATTGGCGGAGGAGAAAAAATGCTCCAGTGCGCGCTCCGCCTGCCGTGGGACGTAGACCTTTCCCTCTTTCAGGCGTTGGATCAGATCGTCGGGCGTGAGATCAACAAGTTCGACGGCGTCAGCGCGATCGAACACCGCATCCGGAACAGTTTCGCGTACGCGGACGTGAGTTATCTGGGCGACAACGTCGTTCAGGCTTTCAATGTGTTGGATATTTACCGTGGAATAGACATCGATGCCATGGCTCAACAGCTCTTCGACGTCCAAGTAGCGTTTCGGATGACGGCTCCCGAGTGCATTGGTGTGGGCGAGTTCATCGACCAGGACGATCTGCGGCCGGCGGGCGATGATGGCATCGAGGTCCATCTCCTCCAGCAGCTGACCTCTGTACTCGACGCGTTGGCGGGGAATGATCTCCAGACCTTCTAACAGCGCCTCTGTTTCTTTACGGCCGTGTGTCTCAACGACGCCAACAACTACGTCATAGCCGTCTGTTATTCGGGCATGGGCGCTCTGCAGCATCTCGTAGGTCTTGCCGACGCCCGGCGCGGCGCCGACAAAGATTCTTAGCTTGCCGACGCGCCCTTCCTCTCGCCGGGCGGCCTCAAGCAAAGCCTCCGGTGAGGGCCGCTGCTCGGATTTGCGCCGTTGATCTGCCATCAGCCATCAATTTCCAGGTGCACTTGCCTAACGTGCCGCCGCACGATCGAGCGCCAAGTTGAGTTCGAGCACATTGACGTGCGGCTCACCGAGGAGGCCAAGGAAACGACCGCTGGCGTTTTCGACAACAAGCTGCCGTACACGGTCCTCGGGCAAATTGCGAGCTTTTGCAACGCGGGGCACCTGGAAGAGGGCCGCCTCAGGTGAGATATGCGGATCAAGCCCGCTGCCGGAAGTGGTCACGAGATCCATTGGAACCTGCGCCGATGGATTTTCCTGTTTCAGCTTTTCGATGTCGCCCTGGACGCGCTCGATGAGCGATTTGTTGGTGGGCCCGAGATTTGAGCCCCCCGAGTTCGCGGCGTTGTAGGCAGCCGGAACGGTCTTGGTGGAGTCGTTCGGGTCCGGGGTGGTCGTTGCCGATGGCCGGCCGTGAAAGTACCCCTCGCTCGTGAACTCCTGGCCGATCAACGCCGATCCCACCGTCTTGCCGTCCCGCTCCACCAGGCTGCCCTGGGCCTGATACGGAAAGACGGCCTGGGCGATCCCGGTTATGGCGAACGGATAAGCCAAGCCGGTAATCAGGGTTAACGCGATGATGAATACGATAGCCGGGCGAATTTCTCGCAGCATAGGTGTTCTCCTCAGGCAAGATGCAGGGCCGTGACCACGAGGTCGATGGCCTTGATGCCGACGAACGGAATGATCACGCCGCCGATGCCATAGATCAGAAGGTTGCGACGCAGCAGCGGCCCGGCGCCGATCGGACGGTAGGCCACGCCTTTGAGCGCCAACGGGATCAGCGCGATGATGATCAGCGCATTGAAGATGATCGCCGACAGGATCGCGCTTTGTGGGGTGGAAAGACCCATGATGTTCAGCGCGCCGAGCTGTGGATAGAACGCGAGGAACATCGCCGGGATGATCGCGAAGTACTTTGCCACATCGTTGGCGATCGAGAATGTGGTCAGTGCTCCACGCGTCATCAGCAACTGCTTGCCGATCTCAACGATCTCGATGAGCTTGGTCGGATTGGAGTCGAGATCGACCATATTACCGGCCTCACGCGCCGCTACCGTACCGGTATTCATCGCGACGCCAACATCGGCTTGAGCCAGTGCAGGCGCATCATTGGTACCGTCGCCGCACATCGCCACGAGCTTTCCCTTGGCCTGCTCATCGCGGATGAGCCGCAGCTTGTCTTCCGGCGTTGCCTGGGCGAGGAAATCATCAACGCCAGCCTCCGCCGCAATCGCGGCAGCCGTCATTGGGTTATCGCCAGTGATCATGATTGTGCGGATGCCCATGCGACGCAGCTCTGCAAAGCGCTCACGGATGCCGCCCTTGACGATGTCCTTGAGGTGAATGATGCCGAGCAGCCGGCCATCTTTCGCCACCGCGAGCGGCGTGCCGCCGGACTTGGCGATGACATCAGCGATCGCAGTGATCTCCCGCACCTGCTCGGTGCTGACCGCTGGCTGCAACGTACGAACGGCGCCGGAAGGACCAGCCGAAGCCACCGGAGCGTTGAGGAAATTCAGGATCGAGTCGACGGCTCCTTTACGCACCCAAGAATCGGCCATTTCCACCCCGCTCATCCGGCTCTGAGCCGTGAACGGGATGAAGTTGGCGTGAATCTCCGACAGGTCGCGTCCACGGATGCCATATTTCTCCTTGGCAAGCACCACGATGGAACGGCCTTCGGGGGTCTCGTCCGCAAGCGAGGCGAGCTGTGCGGCATCTGCGAGTTCCTGCTCGCTCACGCCGCGCATGGGCTTGAATCCGGTCGCCTGCCGGTTGCCGAGCGTGATCGTGCCGGTTTTGTCGAGGAGGAGTGTATCTACATCGCCCGCCGCTTCCACGGCCCGGCCCGACATGGCAAGCACATTGAAGCGCACCAGGCGGTCCATGCCGGCAATACCGATTGCCGAAAGCAGCGCCCCGATCGTGGTCGGGATCAGTGTGACGAACAGCGCCACCAGGATGACAACGGAAACGGTGCCTTGCGCGTAAGCGACGTAACTTGGGATGGTCGCGGTTGCGAAGACGAAGATGATGGTCAGGCCGATCAGCAAGATGTTCAGCGCGATCTCATTCGGCGTCTTCTGACGCTCCGCACCTTCGACCAGCTTGATCATGCGGTCGAGAAACGTCGAGCCCTGGGCCGCGCTGATGCGCACCTTGATCCAGTCTGACAACACCTGCGTGCCACCCGTTACGGCGGAGCGATCGCCGCCCGATTCGCGAATCACCGGCGCGGACTCACCTGTGATCGCGGCTTCGTTCACCGAGGCAATGCCCTCGATCACTTCGCCGTCTGACGGGATGGTGTCGCCGGCCTCGACGACAACTACATCACCGACTTTCAGGCTGGTACCTGGGACGGACTTGTAGTTGGTCCGGCCTGGTCCGGTCAGCAGCTTGGCTTGCGTCTCGGTGCGCGTCTTGCGCAGTGCATCCGCCTGGGCCTTCCCCCGGCCCTCCGCAATCGCCTCGGAAAAATTGGCGAACAGGACGGTGAACCACAGCCAAAGCACGATCTGGAATTCGAAACCGATGTGTTCGCCCCCAGTAATGAGGTCTCGGATCAGGATTATGGCTGTCAACGCCGTCACGATCTCGAGCACGAACATGACCGGGTTCTTGATCAACGTTCGAGGATCAAGCTTTACGAATGCCGATCCGATGGCCGGGAGCACGATCTTGGGGTCGAACAGTGCCGACACCGGCATACTCTTGCGGATATATGAGGTTTCCATGAGACTGACTCCGGAAAAATGGCGGTCAGAATGTTGTCTTGGCCAGCATCGCGAGATGCTCGACGATCGGACCGAGCGAAAGTGCCGGGAAGAAAGTGAGCCCACCGACGATCACGATCACACCGACCACGAGGCCGACGAACAGGCCGCCGGTCGTCGGGAAGGTTCCAGCTGAGGCCGGCACCGTCTTCTTGGCTGCCAACGAACCGGCGATCGCCATCGCGGGAATGATCATCCAGAAGCGGCCGACGAACATCGCGACCGCGCCGGTGAGATTGTAGAACATCGTATTGGCGGAGATGCCGGCGAATGCCGATCCGTTGTTGGCGGTGCTGGACGTGTAGAGATAAAGCATCTCAGTGAAACCATGCGGCCCAGCATTGTTCGTTGCGGCAACCGCCGACGGCACTACGGTGGAGACGGCCGTCCAGCCGAGATACATCAGCGGGAGGACCAGGATGGCCAGCATCGCCATCTTGACTTCCTTCGCCTCAATCTTCTTGCCGACATATTCCGGCGTGCGGCCCACCATAAGGCCAGCTACGAAGATGGCGATGATTACGAACAGCAGCATGCCATAGAGGCCAGCACCTACACCGCCCACGATGATCTCACCAAGTTGCATGTTGATGAGCGGGATCATGCCGCCGAGCGCCGTGAACGAGTCATGCATGGCGTTGACGGCGCCACAGGAAGCGGCAGTGGTAATGACGGCGAACAAGGCCGACCCAACGATCCCGAAGCGGACCTCCTTGCCCTCCATGTTGCCGTCGGTTAGCCCAAGCCCGTCGAGAAGCGGCGTGCCTGCGGCCTCGGCCGTGTAGCACACCATGACACCGGCGATAAAGAGCGTTCCCATCGCAGCCAGGATCGCCCAGCCTTGGCGTTCGTTGCCGACCATGCGACCGAACACGTTAGTGAGGGCTGCGCCGATCGCGAAGATCGAGATCATCTGCACGAAATTCGACAATGCGGTTGGATTCTCGAAAGGATGAGCCGCGTTGGCGTTGAAGAAGCCGCCGCCATTGGTGCCGAGCATCTTGATCGCGACCTGTGACGCGACCGGCCCAACCGCTATGGTTTGCTTGGCGCCCTCGAGCGTGGTTGCCTCGACGTAGGCGCCGAGCGTCTGTGGCATGCCCTGAGAAATCAGAAACAGCGCATATACAATGCAGATCGGCAGAAGGATGTAGAGCGTGCATCGAGTGATATCGACCCAGAAATTGCCGATCGTTCTTGCCGATGCACGGGCGAAACCGCGGACGAGTGCGACCGCCAGCACAATGCCGGTCGCCGCCGAGAGGAAGTTCTGGTGCGTCAGACCGAGCATCTGCACCAGATACGACATGGTGCTCTCGCCGCCGTAATTCTGCCAGTTGGTATTGGTGATGAAACTCACGGCCGTGTTGAACGACAAGTCTTCGGCGACCGCCGACTGGTCTGCCGGATTGAACGGCAGCAGCGCCTGCGTGCGCATCAGCACGTAAAGGATCAAAAAGCCGCCGACGTGAAAGAACAGCATCGCGACAGTATAGGTAAGCCAATGCTGTTCACGTCGCTCATCGACGCCGCCGGACCAATAGAGCACCGCTTCAACAGGGCGCAAGACAGGCGACAAAAAGGTACGTTCGCCGTTGAACACGCGCGTCATGTACCAGCCGAGCGGCTTCACGAGCGCGACCACGATCGCGCAATAGAGCACGATTTGAATCCAGCCGATGATTGTCATGGTTGCCTCTTAGAACCGCTCGGGGCGGAGCAGCGCGTAGGTGAGGTAGAACAACAGCGCCGCCGTCACGAGGCCAGCAAGTGAATAATCGAAGATCATGGTTTTTCCCTCAGAGCTGGTCGCACGCCATGGCGTAGCCGACGGACAGCGCGAAGAAGCCTAGGCCGATGGCCAACATGATGATGTCCAACATTTGGCTGCTCCCTTGGGCGCACGCTGCGCCGCATACAGCAAGCCTTTGCTTGCATTCACTGGCATTGAGCCAAATCAAGTGCACGAATCCAGAAAACTCGCTTTGGCACCAAGAAATGCCACTTATCGCATAAGTTTTCGAGAGGGATCGGAGGCAATCGATATAGGAATCTTATAAAGATTTGGGCTTTGCCAGGCGCACCGAAAAGCAGGAGAGAACCGAGAAGATCGCATCGCCGCGTCACATATCAGGTGATGATCGCGGGCAAATAGCTGTCACACGAACAATTCTCTATCCACACCGCTTCCCTCGCCGATCGGAATGCTTATGACATGTTTATTTTCCTAAGCCCTTATTTATATGGTCTTTATGTATCAGGTGACCCATTTACATCACATTGTCGATTGCTGCCTAGTCATCCGAGCAGATCCCGCACAAGGGGGGAGGAGACGCATGAGCGCTTTTGGTTTCGATGATTGGTGAGAGCGAGAACTTCGTGAGTCGCCGCTGCTGTTACTACGATTTGCGGTCACGCCGGAGTCGCGGGAACCGATTTGCCGCGCTTGCAATGGCAGATGAGCTCGACTCTATCGGAGGTTACTGGCGGCCGAATGCCCCCAGTTCTTTGCAAGCACCGCCAGCAAAGTTTGCGACGCCATTCTTGGGGCCGGGGACCAGAGAAATGCGGTTCTTCAGATCCATCTTCCACGAATAATTGATTCTCGGCTGAGGGGAGCGTTTGCGGCTGCGGTCGGTCCGAACAGCAATCGTCCGATTGCCGGCAAAGCCCGGCGGAATCTCACCAACGACGGCGTGGCTCCTTGCAGGCAAGAAACGGTGGATTTATGAGAAGGCCTCCAAAGAAATGAGTTTTGGGTGGTGTACGTTTCGCCTCGATCTTTTATGACGTTCTTATACCGCAAGCCATTCTTCCATCTCGCTTCTTTATGCCTCTGTGGCCATGTTAATAAGGGAAATCAATCTGCGACTGCTAGGTACGTGCGATGTGCTTCGATCTGGGCCGGCAGCAGCAGCGCCTCGACACATTAGAGGCACGTGTCCGCTGCTCGCGAGCGATTACGCCTGAGTTGTTGGCCCAGGTCATCGTGGGGGTGTGCACACGTCTGGATGCGCACGGAAATACCGCAAAGAGGATAGTCAATCAGCTCGCCGCAAATGGCGCTTGCACAGACGCGGCACTCCTGTTGCTCCAGCTCGAGCTTCCCCAGTGGACGCTTCGTCGGATTATCTATGAGGATGGCGAGTGGCATTGCCTCCTTTCGAAGCAGCCCCAGATCCCGCTTGGCCTTGATGAAAGCACCGAGGCCGCCCATGAACTTCTGCCCCTGGCCATTCTGATTGCGTTCATCAAGGCGCGGAGTACAGCCGCTAGCGTAGCGGCGTCGGTGCCGCGGATTAGCCCATCTCCTCGCGGAGTAGTATGCTGCGACAACTTCGGCTGAGTTCTGCGGAGCGACGCAAACAGCGGGTCATCAACAACAGACGAAACGGTTTGCGTTTCAATGGACGCTATCGACCACTATGACTTCCCTATGAAATAGACCTTTGTTCCATCTCGCATTTTTATGCGCGTCTGTGCACATAATGGGAAGCAACTCGTTCAATGGATACTGCTGCAATCGTGCTTTGACCGGCTAGTGCTGCTACATGAGGAAGGGCAACTCTGGATGAGGTACGGGACGAAGAACAGGGCAGCGAAAATCGCGCATGCGATTTGGAACGCCCGCCGGCTTTTCGCAAATCGTTTCGCCGCCCTAGTCGAGGCACGCAGTCGGCGCATCCTCTGTAACCAGGACTTCTATCGCACATACGAAGGCTACTGCAGTGTCCACCATCTGCCTGCGATGTGGGCTGACGAGTGGAATGCGCTACGGCCAAATAAATTTAAGAAAGGATTATGGCCATGAGCAAAGGCGAACCTCCCAGTCCGATACCGTCTCAATTTTTCATCGGGAGAAATAGCTGCGGGAATTGGGTTATCCAGGATCAACGAGGTCTTCGCGGCGGCCTTTTTCTAGATCGCGGTGAAGCACTCAAATTTGCGAAATCCGAGAACGGTGGAAAGCCGCCCATGCTGATCATGGTCTCTGGCGTGCTCGAACTTGAGATGGGCGGCGAGTCCGGCTCTGTCCGGCGCGCCACGGGTCACGCACCGACCGGGCTTTCGCTAGTCGCATAACCGGATTAGCACGTTGCGGGACCGACCAAGACACAGAAGAAAGGCTATCATGCGTAATTCGACACTCGTGATGCCCGAAAACGACATCGTCACGACGATGGTCACACTGGCCGGGTGTGCCAAGTTTGATCGAATCATTGTCTCGGGCTCTACGGCTTCACAACGAATGCTGGAGTTGCATCGGCGCGGGTACTCTCGTGTCGCGACGACATCGACCTGTGTTCTGCCGCAGGGCCAATATGATGTCGGCCTGATTGAATGGCGGCTGCATTCGATTAGGGCGCTTGAAGCCACCCTCAACTGGTTCGTGCACTTCCTGGGCTCGGCGGGAGTACTGGTGATATGGATCGATACCGAAGAACACTCAGCCAAACGGATTCTCACATCGATGGTCGAGAGGTTAGGGCTTAAAGTCGAAGCAAGCCTTCGCCACGGAGCTGGTTTAGCTATTTCGGCACGTCGCCTTGACTCAAAGATCCTCTCCGTAGCTGCTTGAGCATGCTGCTTGGCTCTTCAGGGGGCGGCTATGCTGTCATCCTGCGAAAGCTACCCCGCCGCAGTGACGGGTATTCCATCCGATGAATCAAATTCATCGACGCGCTTAACCATTGTCCAGAAGCCTCACCCTGCTTGACAGCCATTTGGCGATCATGGGCATCGTCGAGTTATGCGAACCAGTAATCTATGGTTATTCCATCATGAATAAAGATAACTCAGCCACCTCGGCAATTTTTAAGACGGTGACCGATATATTGACGAAAGGGCTGGAGGATTACATCAACGACTGAATAAAAAAACAGATGGGCGGCGATTATACCTTCACGGGAAGTTCAGGTGGGGCTTTTTGGGCATTGTTTATAGACAAAGTAGACGAGTTTGTATCGTTCGCCAAGGCGCCCTTTGGCGGCTGCGACGGTCTGGTGGCCGCAGAGACGATATTCTACCGCACGGGTCGGGACGTTCAAGAACAGTTACTTCTGCATGGAGGTGGAGCGCCAAGAAAATTCCAAACCAGTACGCGCATCGAGAATGGGGATGTTCCCTCGGGCTGCCGCCAGTCCTCTTACCTCGTCTTTTCGTCAATAACACAGTCTTAGTTAATAGGTTCGCGGTCGTCCGAGGAGTTTGGAGCCACGCTCGCGAATGAGCTTTCTAATTTGACTCGGCTTCAACGTGAAGCCGTCGTCCGATTCGATCTTACGGACGTCGCCGCCCTGTTCGATTTCGAGTTTGGCGCGTCCCAAAGCGTCATCGAATTCAATGTAACTGAAAGGGATGACCAACGCCGACGGTCTCAACGCGGACCAAAACGACACGTAGACATGCACTATTTCGCAAGACGGGATTAAAGCAATGTGAATAAACTGCGAGTGCAGTTCATTAAATGTCTTTTTGCTTTGCCAATGCTTCCGACAGAGAGAACGCCTCAGGATGATCCTCCAATCCTAGCGCTTGCGCCTCACGGTCCGATAACGCAGTGGTCGTACAAGAGATGTTCCGTGTCCGCCTCAGCCTTTCGGCGTAATTCAACGCTTCGTCCAGCGTGCCGGAGCCATACAGGCGCTTGTCGTCCGTTGAGAACAGGTACCAGTGCTTCATTGCGATTCCAGGATAAGGAGATGCGAGCGCGGACATCGTATCCCGCTTCCTTAGCGGACTCTTGGCGCATTTGGATGGCGGATTTGGATGCACGCGAAAAAAAGCGGACCATCGCCACCCCGAAGTTGCCCCTGCTGATTTGTCACATCCAGACCAGGCCGCCGTGGGACCCATGCCCATGAAACTGCGCCATGACCTCCGTCGCAGGTTCACCGCCGAGGACATGATCTATGACAAGCACGGAAGGCTGCTGGTGGCATGCCGGCTCGGCGACCTCTCCCCGACCGGCGCCAGGATCGAGCTGGACAAGAACGTCAGTCTGCCGCACAAGTTGGTGCTTCCCATGACCCGGGACGGCGCCGCGAATGCTCCCAAATCGGGGGTGCGGACCCAAACCATCAATCATACGGAGGCCGGGTCCATGCAGGAAGTTACAACAATCGGTCTAGACATAGCAAAACTGTTTTTCCAGGTACACGGGATTGATTGTAATGGTCAGGTAATCATTCAAAGATAACTTTCCCGAAAAATGTTGTCGAGTGGTTTGCGAAGTTGAAGCCATGCTTGGTCGGGATTGAGAGCTGCGCCACCTCGACGTATTGGGCGCGGTAGATCAGCAAACTGGGACATACTGTGAAGCTGATTCCGCCCGCGTACGTGAAGCCTTACGTGCGCCGGCAGAAGAACGACCGCTCGGCGCCTCACAATTGGGTGAGCGCGGGTCTTACCGAACCGATCTGGGTGGAACATGCCGCATGGCAATGTGTTCCGCTGCGGTGTCACGTTTTTGGAAACATCGCCGTAGATTGCGACCGGCGCCGGTCAGCCATAGAGCGCGCGAAGCTCTTCGCGGGTGTAGCCCAGTGTGAATCGCCCGCATAGGCAGCCTATCATCGTTTGCTGGCGGCGTTTGATGACCATTCCCGGCATCGGTGCGCTGACAGCCGTCGCATTCGTGACGGCCGTTGACGATCCGTCCAAGTTCGCAAAATCGAGTAGCGTGGGAGCGTATTTGGGGCTGACCCCGAGACGTTACCAATCTGGCGAACTCGATCACAACAGCGGGATCTCCAAATGTGGGGACCGTTTGGTATGTGCCTATCTTTTCGAAGCTGCCACAACGTTACTGACGCGGGTGGAGAGATGGTCTGCTCTGAAGGCGTGGGATGTCCGGCTTGCAAAGCGCAGCGGTATGAAAAAGGAGCTACAGTTGCCGTTGCCCGCAGGCTGGCCGTCATTATGCATCGCATGTGGATTGATGGCGCAACGTTCCAATGGTCCGTGGCGGAATCAGGCGAAGCCGCATAGCAATCGTTCCGCCGCCTGACGGGAGTTTTGTCCTTTGCCGGGAAGAAGCAGTGGCGACCCCGCGAGAGCAGTTGCAATGACCTTCTCGGAGACAATTGCGTGACCGACATTGGGTACCACAGCATCCGATGCCATGATCGGGCGAGCACTTGTCTCGACCACGGGGAGAACGATGAAGCGGCAAGGACAGCCTGTCGTCAGATGAGGCGCGATAAACAAGCTATGCCTTAGCCAGGGCAAAGCAACGGTTAGCCCGTGAGGGAGAGCTGCAATCTTGTCTTGCGAGAAATCGCGAGAATGGCATTGGGTACCGCCGCTTTCTATACAAACAGTAGCGAGAAATTCTCGACCACGAAGAGAACCTTGAGGGGGCTTGTTGCAATGCTTGACAGACTGCCCGCAATTAGAGAACTGCTCCCGGCAAGAGGCTCGATCCATCTTGCGCGATCGATCGTAACCGAAGACTGAGACCTGTCACTCACTTGTTCCGCGGCGACAAATGATCATTGTCGAAACTTAGAATGAGTGACAGGGCTCGGTGAGCGCAGTGAATAGAGCCGGGCCGGCAAAGCCGGACCCGCGCAGTTATCGGCGATGACGATCGCCAGGATAGGCAGCCGCGGCGATCAGCGAGCGCATCCGACAGAAATCGGCGCTCCAGCGCAGGTGCGACTCTGCGCGATATTATCGGCGCCCTTGTACCCACGGCCCGCTTGCATGCCCGGCGCGGCTTACCGGCTGAAAGGCAAACCCGCTCTCGCCATCCAAACTGGCCCTTGCTTCGTGGGCGGGCTTTTCTTTAGGACAGGCATTTCAGGTGTCAAGCGGCTCTGCGCGAACCCAGACCGCCTCCACAACGACTGTCTGGAGCAACAAATCTTGCATTCCGGTCGAATCTCTGCCATTCTGCTTGGCGCTAAATCGCATCTCCTGCTCCGGCATTTTTCTCAGACTTATCGATTTTGTGGGGGGCTGGAGGTTCCATAAGACTGGCCCCGTTCGCGATGGGGCCTTTCTCTTTTTTAGACATGAGTATGGGCGAACGTGTCTTTGCGCCCACCAGTGTGGGCTAGCCCGGGAAAATGAAGACTGCCAGGAGGAGTTCTAAGAGCGAGCGGGAAGATCGAGCTCCGGCTGACGGCGGAGGCGCGCCGCGCGGCGCACCCACAGGAGCGTCAGCATGGCGCCGCCGAGGGCAGGGCGCGGGACCTGAGGGTGCCAGGACGGAGCTCTCTCAATGCGCGGCTCAAGCGCTCGAGCCCGTCCCCGAGGGAGACACCTAAGTCAACTTTGCCGGCAAAGGGTCCGATTCTACGAGGGCGCATCCGTTTGCACGACAACAGCCGCCCTGCCCTTTCAACGACGCAAACGCCGCGCGTGATCGGCGCGGGATGAAACGGGTAGCCAAAAGCAAAGATCGCGACAACGAGAGCAGCGGCCGGCAAGCGACCGCATTGCGGCCGCTCGATCCTGACATCATCCGATTCGTCGAGGCACTTGCTATTGCCGACGCGAGGCGCGATCATCTGACCGCGGCGCAGACGACAGCAATCGACGGCCGCGCTGCCAAAGATCTCAGCTCGCAGGTAGAGGCTTCGACCAATGACTCGTGCAGTCATCTACGCTCGATTCTCGACTGATCTGCAGAATCAAAAAATCGACCGAAGACCAGATCGCGTTGTGCAGAGCGCACGCGGCGCGCAGGGGCTTGCAGATCGTCCACACGTTCGAAGACAAGGCACGGTCAGGCGCATCCGTCCTTGGTCGGGATGGGCTAATGCGCCTTATGGATGCGGCGCGGATCCGAGCCTTCGACGTCGTCGTAGTTGAAGCGCTTGATCGCCTGTCACGTGACATGGAGGATTTGGCGGGAATCCACAAACGGCTATCATTCTTTGGGATCGAGATCGATGCCGTTCATGACGGAACAGCGGATTCGATTCTGGTCGGCATCCGCGGTCTCATCGGGCAGATGCAACGTGAAGACGGCGCGAAGAAGGTGCGCCGCGGCATGGCTGGCGTTGTCCGCTCCGGGCGGCACCCAGGCGGCCGGGCCTATGGCTATCAGGTCGTTCCCGGACGTCGCGGCGAACTCAAAATTCTCGAGAACCAGGCCGGGGTCGTCCGGCGCATTTTCGCTGACTACGCCGCTGGACGGCCGGCACGGGAGATCGCGGGAGATCTCAATCGAGATGGCATTGCACCGCCGCGAGGGAAACGCTGGAACGCGTCTACCATTAACGGCAACGCGCAGCGGGGCATCGGCATCATCTTCAACGAGCTCTATGCGGGCCGTATCGTCTGGAACAAGGTCCGGATGGTGAAGAACCCCGACACCGGGAAACGACTTTCACGGGCGAACCCGCGTGAGAACTGGCAGGTGGTAACGGCGCCACACTTGCGGATCATTGACGAGGACACCTGGACGCACGTTCAGGGTCTGCGGTCGGAAAAGGCGCGCCTGCACACCAACGTGAAGCGCCGGCCAGCGCACCTGCTCTCGGGATTGCTGCGGTGCGGATGCTGCGGCTCGGGGATGTCGGTCCACGACCGAGACAAGACCGGGAAGACCCGCATCCGATGCTCCGCCGTACGCGAATGCGGAAGCTGCTCCAATCGAAGGATTGTCTATCTTCGGGACGTCGAGAAGGCCGTGCTCAACGGAATGCGGGAGGAGTTGAAGGACCCGCGGCTGATCGAGAGCTACGCTCGCAAGTACAATGAAGAGAGGCAGCGCCTGGCGACCGCAGCAACGGCCACGAGGACACGTCTCGAATCAAAGCGCACTCGCATTGAGAACGAGCGGCAACGGAACATCGACATGGTGGTGAAGCGGTCATCGAGGAGGAGGACGCTCGCCAACGGATTGCAGAGCTCAAAGCGCAACGCCTGCAAGTGGAAGCCGAAATCGCGACGTTAGAGGAGGCCCCTAAGATCATTACCCTCCATCCGGCGACCCTCGACCGCTATGTCGAAACGGTCGACGCCTTGGCCGCGAGCCTTGTTGAGCACGCCGAGGCAGAGGACGACCGCGGGACTCTTGTGAAGAGCTTCCGTGCCCTCGTCCAAAGCGTGACGGTGCACCCGAACGGCCCGCGAGAGGGGTTCCAGATCGAGGTCAAGGGCAAGCTTGCCGCCCTGATCGGCGGCGATGCCTTCCCCCAGGCGATCTATAGTGGGGGACGCGTGGTAGCGGAGGAGGGATTTGAACCCCCGACACACGGATTATGATTCCGCCGCTCTGACCAGCTGAGCTACTCCGCCATCGACTCGAACGCGGGTGCGTTTCGTCACCACACCAACTCACCTCGCCTGCTATCGCGTTCATGCTGCGATAGCAACGAGATTGCTGGCGCCGCCCCTTGATCGTAGACGGATATAAGGATCGAGCCAAAAAAGTGTCAAGCCAAGCCTTCGGCCCGGGCTGGAGGATTTGCGCCGGGCTGGAGGATAGCAGCCTTCCGAACCGGCAAAGTTGCAGCGTTGGTTGCAATTTCCCCTGAGTTGAGGATCGAATCCCCAACGCCGATGCCCTCCGTCTCGGCTGCGACCTCCCGCTCCGTGTCGTTCACTATGCCGTATGTCCCGGCTCGGAGTCATTCGACGGCGTTTTGATTTGGCGTTGCCGGGTCATCGGTGCGGGCTTGAGTTCCGCCGCGCCCTTGGGCCCGCCGAGCCGCTCTCGCGCCAGCTCGTCCTCGGATGGACGATCGACATTTTCAACCTCGGCCTTCGGTTTCATTTTGGTCACTTGCTTTCCCGGTTGCATACGACAAGCCGTCAGACGCAAATCCGGTTCCAAGGACCGCGGTGGCGGAGCGGCAAGCCAAGGCCAATGGAACTTTGCATGCGTCCTGGCGTTAGGTCATCACCGGCACGTCCTCTCTGGACAGCGGACTTGAATGCCGCCGGAAAAAATTCACGTTCGCATCCCCGCGAAGCGCGATAGCCGAGGCAGATCCAGTCGGACGCGACGCCGGGCGAGACCGCGCGATGATCCGGCCACAATCAAAACTTCGGGGGCAGCTTGGTGCACGGGCAGCTGCGCGGCACCGTCGATCAGCCGGGGTTGCAGCAATGGCCGACAATCACCCTGAGCTCTCCATTTCCTCGGAAAAGGTTTGCTTCATCATCGCCAAAGCGCGCGAATTCGACGCCAAGGATATCGTGACAATTCCGGACGAAGCCTCGAATGCGAGCGACGATCACATGATCGAGGTCTTGGAGGATCGTACCGACGACCCGGTCCTTGAGGAACTCCGCTGCGTCATTCGTGCTCTGAGCGAAGACGAGCAAATCGACCTCGTCGCCCTGGTATGGCTCGGGAGAGGTGATGCGGGCGTGGAAGGCTGGCAGGAGCTGCGCAGCGAAGCCGCGCGCGTGCACAACCGCCGCACAGCTGCCTACCTTCTGGCAATGCCGCTTCTGCCTACGTACCTCCAGGACGGACTCGCGCAACTCGGTCTCTCGTGCGAGGAGTTCGAAAGAGAAAACCTCTGACGCGATTTGGCGCTGCATCGGTGCCTGTTGCGACCAATCCGACCCGCTCGCTCCGCTTCGCAACGCCGACAAATTCGACGAGGCCTCCGTGGTGGAGCCCCGTTTCGTAGGGCGGCTCACCCGACAATCCCCCGACGAGTCACGAACCGAAAACAACTCGCTCCCGGGGGATCGCCTGCTTCACTCCCCGATGCCGACCATCTGCCGGTCCGGATTCAAATTGCTGCCGAACCGATCATAGTACCGGAAAGGTCCGGCATAGCGATGCTGCGGGAATTGCCACGGGGCGAATGCGTAACCACCCCAAGCGCCACCCCAAGAGCGGTGAATGCTATGGTGTCCCCGCGCTGCAGCCTGCGGCGGCGCCGCCGCAGCGGCGAGCGCGACGATCGCAGCCGCGACCAGAAGCAAGAAGTTCCTCGTCGTGTCTCGTCTCCTCATGTTTCGCTCCGCACGTTGAAGCCACCCGCCGAACGCCCGATAGCTGAGGCTCGGAATTCCGCGCAAACAGCCGTCACATCGCCGCAGTTTCGGTTATTGGGAAGCTGCCATGCATCCTGGTCCTTTCGGCTCGGCGCCGAGGGCGGGAGGGTAATAGGGCAATGACGTTCGGAAAGCCGTCCCAACGAGAAGCGGATCGAGGGAACAGAACCGACAAGCGGGGCGCGCCAGCAGCCACCAGAATGCCCCGTAGCGCGCAAAAAAATATCACGCTTCTGCCGCTTGTCCGAAGGCATTATGAGGCTGGAGGAATTCATGCGGCCGCAGGTTTGTTCACGGCGGGGCGGCATCAGGCCCATCGGAATACGTATTCTCGGCGCAATGGTGCTGTCCGCTCTCGCGCTTTATCGCGCTGGCGCGGCCTCCGATGCGACTATCGTGGTCGAAGGCAATCGACGCAGCGATGCGCAGGCCATCCGCGAGCACTTTCATGGCTCGCCCGACGCGCTGCTCACGCCTGCCGTGATCGATGCTGCGTTGAAGGAACTCTACGCCACCGGAATGTTCGATGACGTGAGAATTGTTCGGTCCGGTGCGCGCCTGACCGTCACCGTCGTCGAAGCGCCACTGATTGAGCGCCTGCGGTTCGAGGGCAATAAGCAGGTCAAGGACAAGGACCTCACCAACGAGATCGTCTTGAAGCCGGGCGGTCCGATGACCAGAGCGGCGGTGCGCGAAGATGTTGCCCGGATCATCGAGATTTATCACCGAAATGGCCGTTACCAGGTGCAGGTCACGCCCAACACAATCGCGCGGGGCGAAGGCCGCGTCGATCTCGTGTTCGAGATCCGGGAAGGCGCCAAGACCGGTGTCAGGCGCATCGCGTTTGCCGGCAATCGCAGCTTTGCCGAATCGCGCCTGAAGGGGGTCATTAAGACCACCGAGTCCGGGTGGTTCGGATTTCTCAAGACCAGCGACGTCTATGATCCCGACCGTCTCGAGATCGATGCCGATCTGCTGCGTCGCTTCTACCTTAAGAACGGTTTTGCCGACGCGCACGTGTCGTCCGCCGCCGCTTATGATCCGGCCCAGCAAGGCTTCACGGTGACTTTCACGATCGACGAAGGCGCGCGCTACAGGTTCGGCACGGTCGACATCGAGTCGCGCATTGCAGCGCTCGACGCTGCCGGGCTGCGCAGCGTCGTGCACCTTGCGCAGGGCGACGTCTTCAACGGTGAGGCGGTCGGCAAGGCTGCCGATGCCATCACAATGGCGGCCGGCAAGCGCGGATTTCCATTCGTCGATGTCCGTCCGCACGCCAATCGCGACTCTGCAGCCAAGGTCGTCAACGTCGTTTTCACCCTCGACGACGGCCAGCACCGCTACATCGAGAGGATCAACATCCGCGGCAACACGCTCACGCGCGACGAGGTGATCCGCCGCGAATTCGACGTCGCGGAGGGCGACGCCTACAATCGGGGTCTCATCGACGTTGCGGAGCGACGTTTGAAGCAATTGCCGCCGATCAAGTCGGTGAAGGTGAGCACCGAGGACGGTTCAGCGCCCGATCGGGTGGTCCTCGAGGTGGACGTCGAAGAGCAGCGCACCGGCGACCTGTCGTTTTCAGGCGGCTACTCGACGTCCCTCGGCATCATTGGCGAAATCAGCGTTTCAGAGCAGAATTTTCTTGGTCGCGGGCAATACGTCAAGGTGTCGGCGGCCCTAGGGCAATATCTGCGCAGCGGCGCTGTGTCATTCGTGGAACCCTATCTTCTGGGCAACCGCATGTCGCTCGGGCTCGACATCTTTTACAAAGAGGTGCTCACCAATCCAACGCAGTCCTACGGCAGCCAAAGCTACGGCGCCGGCATCAAAGTCGCCGCGCCTCTGATGGACGGGGTGACGAGCGAAGCGCACTACTCGCTGGTCAACCAGAGTGTGTCGCTCGATCCGACCCTGATGGCCTGCATTCCGCCGAATGCCTCGACGACGTGCCCATCTGTTGCCGTTAAGCAGGCCGCGCTCAACGGCGCCCAATGGGTGTCGACGGTCGGATCGACGTTGACCTACTCAACGCTCGACAATCCCAAGAGCCCGCACAGCGGACTGCGCGCCGAGCTTCGCCAGGACGTAGCGAGCCTTCCCGGTACCGTCGATTTTCTGCGGACCACCGGAGATGTGCGCTACTATCACGACCTCGGCAATGACATGGTCGGCCTGGTGCGCGCTCAAGGCGGATACATCACGCCGTATGGCGGACAGACGTTGCCGCTGTTGAGCGGCTTCTTCGGAGGCCCGCAACTGGTCCGCGGGTTTGCCGTGAACGGCTTCGGTCCGCGCGATGTCACGCCCGGCACCACCCAGGACAATATCGGCGGCAGCCGTTATTGGACGTCGTCGGCGGAACTGCAGGCGCCCATCCCGGGGCTGCCGCCGGAGGTCGCCTTGAGGACCGCCGTCTTCGCCGACGCCGGAAGCTTATGGGGCTATCGCGGCGCAAGCTCGTTCCCGGGGTTGTCGCAGTCGCTGACAGTCGCGGATTCCCAGCGCGTCCGTTCCTCGATCGGCTCCAGCCTGATCTGGGACTCGCCGTTCGGTCCACTCCGGGTCGACTATGCTTACCCGATCAGCAAGGCAAGCAACGACGTAACGCAACGCCTGCATTTCGGCGTAGGCGCGTTCTGATGGCGCACGACTTGTCGCGTAGCTCTGGTTGAGCGCCAGCGAAACCCGGGAGAGGCGTCGCCATATTGGCGAGGCAGTTCCGGATTTCGCTCCTGCTCAATCCGGACTACGGTTCGCCCTTAATCCGCGATGACAGCGGGTCCTAATCCTTCGACCAGTAATTCAGCGCTGCAGACCCTAGCGCTCCGCCTACCACGCAAGGCAGACCAAACTCGACCTGTCCGGTCGCCGCCGCGGCGACGCAGCCGAGCGCGAGCGCGCCTTGGCCGACCTGACCCCAGGTGGAAATATCGCGCTTGTAGCCCGGCCCCTTGCGCTTGAGATCGTCGATCGCTGCGAGCGCTGCTTTGCGCAGGTGGGCGATTTCCATGGTGTCCACCGCTTCGATGACTTCGTTCAGGACCGGCTGGACATCCGCGGGCTGGCGGGGCGCCTCGCGCTTGAGCATTGCCAGCAGCGCCGCATCATGGGCCGCATTGCTCGCGAGGGTGAACTTGGCCATGCTGCCGACAGTGAGCTTATCGGTGTCTTGCCGATCCTTCGACCACGGTAACATGCGAAGGATTCGGTCCACCGGACCATACGCGGCGGTCGCGAAATAGTAACCCCACAAGGTGTCGAGCACCTCCGGCGTGGCGTCGAGCCTGACCGGTTCGGGCGTCTTGTGGCCCATGAAGAAATCCCCGACCGATGTCGTATACCCCTTGAGCCTGTCGAGCGTCGTCGGACTCTTGTCGAACGAGATGGCCTCGAGCGTCGGCAACTTTCCGGTGGTGTATTTCTCGATCATCAGCTGGCGTGTAGGCATCCGGTCGGCGAAGCGGTGCAATACGTCACGCCAATTCGGCATCCCGGAATAGGCCACCGCGCGCACGATAAACCAATGATCTTCCGCCTTGATCGGCAACATCTTCTCGATGAGTTCGCTGGCTTTGTCCGGATGGGATCCGATGATGCCGGCGACGAAGCCCACATAGACGGCGGACGTCTCAGTGTCGCGCAGCGCGCCGAGCTGGCTCAGGCTGCGTACGGCACCTGGCACTTGGTTGAGTTCAGGCTTCGTCCGATAGCCATTGATCCAGCGCAGCACCGCATCCGTCGTGCTGAGGTCGGGGGCGCGAGCCGGTACCGCCGGGGCCGGTCCGCCAAGTACCAGGGCGCAAGCGAGCGCCCATATCACACGACGCATGTCGCCTCCGTCGTGACTGGCCCCCTTGCCGAGCCGCGAATACCGCCCGATCGGCTCGGCAATTTCGTGGTTGCGCCAGGGCGTCCACGTGCAATTTTCATGGCGCCAAGCGCATCCTGTCGCCGCGGGCGGGTCATCGCGGCAAGGTCGTGGCGGTCCGACGCGCCCCGCATGCCCGCCGTGGCAGGGCGGGCGGCGTCTCTCCGGCATTGCTGGCACCACGATTGAGCGGCGCGATTCGTGACTGGTCGATGGGTTCGGGGCGAGAGCGGCGGCACCGCGTTACCCATGTGATCGGAATGGCCTCAGATGGTCTTGCCGCGACCCCTGAATTTGGAAATGCCCGCTTGCCGGCACGTGGCCTTGCCGCGATACTGGCCGGAATCGGGAAGAATGTTTGGGGTTCTCTCGTGCATCGATGCCGCAAATTGCGGCCGGCTCAATGATTGGGTCCATCGCTATTTGAGCGATGGGTCGTTATTCAGTATCGCAATAATATACATTTTGACCTTGGGCCAATGCGCAGGCTCTTGACTGTCCTATTATAGTCCTATATGATGACACTGGGAGTTAATGACCGGCAAGATTGCATTGACCAAGCCCGCTGCAGGCCGGCTGATGAGAAGCGGTCCCGGACCGGCGTGCGCCTTCGCTGATCCGAACAGTTTTTTCGCTGCATCCGGCGAACTAATTCCCTGTTATCCGTCCGAACAGGGAATCTCTACAACCTTTTGACTGTACTTCGTGATTTTCGCCCAAATCATGCGAATTGACCTCATATCAGGGAAATATTTTCGAATCTCGTATCGCGCGAAAATCGTGTCGCCGTCCGGTGTCCCGACGGCCCCACGAGGGTTGACGCCTCCGGGCACCCCGATACCGGGGATCGCCTTTGCGCTTGCCGGCATCTGGCCTTGCCGCGATACTGAGCTTCGCAATCAGCGCGTCCGACATATTGTTGGTCCTCAAAGCAGCCGGACCGGGCGCGACGTCGACAGGGTCGACAGGGGCGAGGCCTTGCCCCGCAGCTCGGCCACGAACATTCGGGAGAGACGTCATGCGATCCAAGCATCATTCGTTGTTGGCAAGCGCCAGCCTGTTCGGCCTTCTCGTCGGCGCCGCGCTCCCCGCGCCAGCGGCGGCGGCGACGTTGACCGGTCAGGTGACCTCGGCCGAGGAAGGTCCGATGGAGGGCGTCGTGGTGAGCGCGAGGAAGCAGGGCTCGACCATCACGCTCTCGGTCGTCACCGATCAGAAGGGTCAGTACAGCTTCCCGGCGGATCGACTCGACGCCGGTCAGTATGCGATCGCCATCCGCGCGGCGGGTTACAATCTTGACGGCCCCAAGAGCGTGGACATTGCGGCGGGCGGCGCCAAGGCGGACATCCGGCTCGTCAAATCCAGGAACCTGGCGAACGAGCTCTCCAATGCCGAATGGCTTATCAGCGCGCCCGGCCCCGACAATCTCAAGGCCAATCTCACCAATTGCGTGAGCTGCCACACGCTGCAGCGCGTCTTCACCTCTGCTCATGATGCTGCCGAATTCAAGGAGATCTTCCGGCGCATGGGTAGCTATGCGCCGGGCTCGACGCCGACGCATCCGCAGAAGCTCCTGCCGGGACCGCGCGGCGACCGCTCCCCCATGCCGCCGTCGCAATTCGAGTCGACATCGGCGTGGCTTGCGAGCATCGACCTCAACACCAGCGAGGGCCTTGCCTTCGAGCTGCAGACCCTGCCGCGGCCCAAGGGCACGGCCACCCGGGTGATCTACACGGAATACGATCTGCCGCGCAAAGAGGCGCAGCCCCATGACGTGATCGTCGATCGCGACGGCATGGTCTGGTATTCGGACTTCAGCAATCAGTTCGCTGGCGTGCTCGATCCCAAGACCGGCAAGGCGACCGACATCCCGATCCCGGTCGTCCACCCGGAGCAGCCGAAGGGCAGCCTCGAGATCGAGCTGGAGGCAGACCAGAAGAATGTGTGGCTCGCCATGATGTACCAGGCGGGCCTCGCGCGGATCGATCGCGCGACCCACCAAGTCACCGTGTACCCCTATCCGAAGGAGTGGCTGTCGACCTCGGCGCAGGCCTCGATGGTATCGCCGCAGCATGCCGACGTGGACGGCAAGGTGTGGTCCAACAACCAGGATGTGCACACCATGTACCGCCTGGACGTGAAGACCGGCCGCTACGAAGATCTCGGGCCTTCCAAGGACCCGCGCGGCAAGCAGATCTCGGCCTACGGCATGCCGACCGACCTTGCGAACAACGTCTATCAACTGGAATTTGGCGGCACCAGCATCGGGCTGCGCGACGCCAAAACCGGCGCCGTCACCATCTACGAGACGCCGATGAAGAATTCACGGCCGCGGCGCGGCCGAGTCGATGCGCAGAACCGCCTGTGGTTTGCGGAATACGGCGCCAACGCCATCGCGCTGTTCGATCCGAAGACCGCGTCCATCAAGGAGTATCAGCTGCCGACGAAGTTCGCCGCCCCCTACGATGTCGTGCCCAACCACGATGCCAGCCAAGTCTGGACCGGCTCGATGCTCAACGACCGCGTCACGCGCCTCGATACCAAGAGCGGCCAGTTCACGGACTATCTGTTGCCGCGCCCAACCAACATCCGGCGCGTCTTCGTGGAAGAAGTGGGACCGAAGACCGTGCTGTGGGTCGGCAGCAATCACGGCGCGTCGATCGTGAGGGTTGAGCCGCTGGATTGAGATGGGGCGGATGGCCTGAAGAGGACTGTTCGCCTCTCGACGATTGCAGTGGTGGCGAGGATTGCTCCCCGCCCCCGTCATCAAAAAGGGAGGAGAGCATGACCTTGCGGCGGCGGTATTTCCTTCTGGTCGTGACACTGGCGGCAGCGGCGGTGGCGGCTTCCGGGCAGGCCTTGGCGCCTGCAGTTGCACGGGCCGACAGCAACCCGGATTTCTCCGGCACGTGGGTCCACGGCTCCATTCCGGGCTTTGAGCCGCTGGCCTCGGGTCCCACTTCGCTGGTCAACCGCTCGCGGCGCCCACTCGCACGACTGCTCGAGGATCTTGCCACCAATTGGCAAGGCCCCGGGGAGCCGCCATCGGAAAACGTCAGCAACCTCCTCGAGCTCGTCGGCGACTACACCAATCCGATCCTGCAGCCCTGGGCGGCAGAGGTCGTCAAGAAGCTGGGCGAAATGTCACTGGCGGGCGTCGGCGTGCCGAACCCGCGCAACCAGTGCTGGCCCCACGGGGTGCCTTTCGTCTTTACGGGCGGTGCAATCCAGATCCTGCAGCAGCCGGACAAGGTCGTGATCCTTTATACGTACGATCATCAAGTCCGTCATGTCCGCCTGAACCAATCGCATCCCGCGCAAGTGACCCCGACCTGGTTTGGTGACTCCGTCGGCCATTTCGAAGGCGACGCGCTGGTCGTGGACACGGTGGGGATCAAGGTCGGCCCGTATCCAGCCGTCGACTGGTACGGCACGCCGCACACCGAGGCTTTGCATGTCGTCGAACGATATCGGCTCATCGACTACGAAGCCGCAAAAGAAGGCTGGGCACGGGACGCAAAGGAGAACTGGCGCGCCCAGCCGGCGCCAAGCTACAGCGGCAAGTACCTGCAGCTTCAATTCACGGTCGACGATGCAGGTGCCTTCACGACGCCGTGGACAGCGACCATGACCTATGGTCGCTCTCGCGGCGACTGGGCGGAGGCGGTCTGTGCGGAGAACATCATGTGGTACTCAGGGCAAGAGGCCGCAGTGCCGCGGGCGAACAAGCCGGATTTCTGAACGGCGATCACCCGGTGCGGAGCCTTCGGGCAAGAGACGTGGCAGCGCCGGCGTAGCAATACCGGACCAATTTGCGTTCGCGCGATGGGGTGGTACCGTCCAAGGAGGAAATCATGCCCGGATTGAGGTCGAAAGCTGATTCGCTTGGCCGTGGTTGCATTGGACTATCGGCCGGCGGTTTCGCCGTCTGCCTGACGGCGGTGACACTTGCGGCGGGCACGGCGCGGGCCGAGTCGGAGAAGGCCATCCCGCAATTTGCCTCGGCCAATTTCGGCTGGCAGTCGAACCTTGAGGATTGGGAGGACCCGCCGCCTGGAGCCGGCCATGGTCCGATCAAGAATGACCCGGCTTATCCTTTCCTGAATAACACCGAGGGGAATCGGGCCGGCACGGGCGCGACCAAGCGTATCACCAACACGAAAGACCCAGTGCTCAAGCCGTGGGCGGCAGCGCAGATTCAGGCAACCAATGACGAGATACTCAAGGGCGTGCGCGACATCCCCTTCACGGCGCAGGCGCGATGCTACCCGGGAGGCGTTCCCGGCCAGCTTTTGTGGCCCTTCGAGCCCGTCTATTTCATCCAGACCCCCAAAGAGGTGTGGATGATGTGGCAGCGCGACCACATGGTGCGTCGCATCTTCCTCACCGACAAGCATTCGGAACACCTGACACCGTCCTGGTTCGGCGAATCGATCGGCCATTACGAAAACGGCGACACGCTTGTGGTCGATACCATCGGACTCTCCACCCCGACCAGCTACATCGACAATTTCCGCACGCCGCACAGCGAGAAGTTGCACGTGGTCGAACGCTTCACTATCGATGCGAGCGGCAAAGGGATGTCCGCGCTGGTGACAGTGGAGGACCCCGACACGTTCAACGCGCCGCTCACCATGACGAGGCGGTGGTTCAAGGTCGACAGCCCGATGCTGGAGACGGTCTGCGCCGAGAACAATGGCGATTTTTTCAACCAGAACCTCTTTCCTGAGCCCGAGGCAAAAACGCCCGACTTCTGACCCGACTTCTTCCTTATCAGTTCGACTGTCTCGCAGCTTGGCCAGGGCGTCTCACACTGACGCAGATGATGCCGGTGCCCCAACGAAAGCATAGCGGCGGTAAGATTTGACGATTTTTGTACGGTGCATGAGTCCAGGAGTGCTTTCCCCACCCTTCCGTTGCCGGCATTCGTCCAGCACGGAAGTGATCAAGGATAAGCTGGAGTTCTGCCGATCGAGCATCACGGCGATTTGATCCACAAGAGACATGACGGCAGTTCATCGCTCCCAAGTTCCATGAGAGCGGCGGCGATGCGCGCAAATGCCTTGGCGCGGGCCGCTTGGATTTGTGCCTCCACGTAACTATCCTGATATTGAGAATAGTGCGTTCAGCCCGCGCGTGAAAAAAAGCAGCGGGGAGGAATCGATGGCTACGACCACCGTCTATGAAACGCTTTCCGCGTCCGACCACAGCAATAATTTGCGCAAAGCCGTCATCGCCGCAACCATAGGCACGACCATCGAATGGTATGACTTTTTCATCTACGGCACCGCTGCCGGTCTCATCTTCGGGAAACTTTACTTCCCCAACCAGGACGCGCTGACCGCGACGCTCGCGGCCTTCGGCACCTACTTTGTCGGCTTTGTCGGTCGGCCGATCGGAGCCGCGATATTCGGCCACTACGGCGACCGCATCGGTCGTAAGGGGACACTCATCGCCACGCTCCTGTGCATGGGAATAGCGACATTCCTTATCGCATTCGTTCCCACATATGAATCCATCGGCATCTGGGGCGCCATCATTCTGACGCTGTTGCGAATGCTCCAAGGCATCGGCGTCGGTGGTGAATGGGGCGGCTCGGTGTTGCTGGCGATGGAGTGGTCGCGCCATCATGGCCAACGCGGTCTGGTCGCGTCGTGGCCGCAATTCGGTGTTCCCTGCGGGCTGTTCCTGGCGAACCTTTCGATACTTGCCTTCAGCGCCTGGTCCGGTGATCAGTTCGCCACCTGGGGCTGGCGGGTCCCATTCGCATTCTCGATCATTCTCGTCGGCGTCGGCTTATGGATTCGACTCGGTATTTTGGAAACGCCGGTATTCCAGCAACTTATCTACAACAATAGGATCGAGAAGGCTCCCCTTCTAGAAGTGGTCAGGAAGCAGCCGAAGGAAATCATCTTGTCGGCATTGCTGCGGACCTCCGAGCAGGCGCCGTTCTACATCTTCACTGCATTTATCTTTGCCTACGCGGTCAACACGCTGCACATGGAGCGCGATTTTATCCTGGCGGCGGTTCTGGTCGCCGCATGCGTTTCGTTCGTTACCATCCCGTTGGCTGGTCATATCTCGGACCGCATTGGGCGCAGGAAAATGTACCTGATCGGGGCCGCGACCACCGGAGTGTTTGGCTTTTTATATTTTGGCATGGTGGACACTGCGGTGCCGTCGGCAGTATTCATCGCGATCGTGCTGTCTCTAATTCCTCATGATATGCAATACGGCCCTCAGGCTGCTCTTATAGCCGAGGCTTTTACGCCACGTCTGCGCTACAGTGGTTCATCATTAGGCTATCAACTCGCGTCGCTGACGGCGGGTGGCCCAGCACCCCTCATTGCGACCGCACTGTTCGCCGCCTATCAGACCGGCTACGCGATTGCGATTTACATCCTTGCCTGCGCCATCGTCAGCTTGGTAGCAGCCGCTTTCATGCCCGACTACACCGGCAGGGACATCTCCTTCGAGTACGACGACTGACGATCAAGATCCAAGGAGTGGCGTCAGTTCGCTCCGACGTTCGGCGCATAAGCTTTGGCAAAACCATTTCGTGTGTTGGTCACGGTAAACGTCCCGTCCGATTGCGCCGTCACCTTGATCCAATAGGCTGGTCCATTGTGGGCTGGCGGCGGCGGCGCGTTGGGTCCGGGCTGCGGCGCCGCGATCGGCGCTACCGGCATTGCGGCGGACGGCTCGTCGAGCAGATTGGCGATGAACATTCCAGGCACCGTGTATTCTTGGCCGCTGAGCTGAGAAAAGTGCATCTGCCACAAGTCTTCCAGGCCGGGCGAGGTATGCAGCACCTGCATCGTGTCGGGCTCACCGCCTTTGCGCGTGCCGTTATTCATAATGCCGACGCGAGGATGAGTGGCGTGAATCATGACCTCCGAATTCGAGGTGTTCTGCCCATGATGCAGCCCCAGGAACAGGTCAATGGCGCCGATGCGGTTATTCGGGCACATCAGCTCGAATTCCTTGTTCTTGGTCAGATCGCCCAGATGGATGGTGCGGAATTTTCCGAACGTGACGTAGATGCCAACTGACATTGGGTCTTCGGCGTTGTTCGCTCCCGGCTTGAAGCTCGCGCAATAGGGGTTGGGAGCGCCGGCACCCGGCAGTGCCGTTTTGATAGTCTCGCCGGCCGACGCCACCACTTGCACGTCGAGTCCGGCGACCGCAATTTTGTCGCTCGGTTTGGCGACCGTGTGCTTCGCATTCGCATAGAGCTGCGGATAGACTTTCGTCAGGAATTCATCGACCGCGGGCGCCGGTTGGACGTTTGGTCCATGGTCGATGAAATGCCGGATCGGGATCCGCTTTGCGAGTTCGGCCAGACCGCCATAGTGATCGCCGTGCCAGTGCGTGATGATCAAATTGTCGATCTGCGTCAGCCGAGCATCCTTCGCGGCCGCCATGATACGCTCCGAGTCGCGGATCGCTGCATCCGGCGCGACATTGCCGGTATCGATCAGCAGGGACTCGCCGGATGGTGCGACGAAAAGCGTGGCGTTGCCGCCTTCAACGTCGACGACATAGATGTCCAAAGACGCACGTCCTTGTGCTGTGGCGCTGTCTCGCTCCCCCTGGCTGAGTAGCGCGAACCCTGCAACGGTTGTGAGCAACAAGATCTTGCGCATGGAGCCCCCTTCTGACCGCGGCGCGACGTGATCCGCGCCCCGCCTCTTTTGCCCGACACGTTCCGAACTACCCACTCGGATAATCCTATGGTATCAATCGGTGCTGGTTCCCGAAAGGGCCAGCCACCGTCGTCGCGTGTGTTCAGTCAGTGGCCATCACGCCCGTGGTTTTGCAGACACAATGGCCACTTTGTCCGCGCCGGACTCAGGATCAGTTCTTCACGTATTTTTTGATGTCCTTTTGGTCATCTGATGCGGCGTAGATTGCCCCATTACCATCGACCACGATGCCGATTGGCGGTTGCATTTTCGGATCTGGCGGTACCGGTGGCGGAATGAAATACATCACCTTGCCGTCTTTCACGCTCCCAATTCGAATGCCGCGCTCGCAACCCGGATTGTAATTGGCGGCGCCCGGCACATTCGAGGACTGGGAATCGGCAACGTACAACACGTCGTTCTTGTCGATGGCGACTCCGCTTGGCCGGCCGAATTGTTTCCAGGCCGCGAGGAAGGTTCCGTCTTTGTCGAAGATCACAACGCGACTATTTCCGCGGTCCGCGACATAGAGGTGGTCTTGGCTGTCGAAGGCCAGCGCATGCGGCGAGCGCAGTTGCCCGTCGGCGGTGCCATAGGTGCCAAACGTCTTGATAAATCTGCCTTCCCTGGTGAACACCATAATGCGCGAGTTGTTGATTTTGGTCTCCCCATGACCTTCGCTGACGTAGATATCGCCATTGGAAGCGACAGCCACGCCAGTCGGCGAATCAAAGATATCGAGGCCACTCATGCCGGCGCCTTGCCCGGGCTTGCCCAGTTTCAGAAGCACGCGACCGTCAGGGCTGAGCTTCGTCACTTGCATTCCTCTCATGCCCTTCGCCGCGGCATCAGCCACCCAGAGATTGCCGTCCTTGTCGACTGCCGCTTGGTGCGGCTCAACAAACAGGCCGGCACCAAAATTCTTCAGTGTCTTGCCATCGGGTCCCAATTCGATCACCGGCACGCAGTCGTCCGATTCACACCGGTCAACGGCCCAGAGGTTATTGTTCGGATCAACCGCGACGGCATTGATTGGGCTCCAGGGCCTCGGGGGCGACGCCCAATTCTCGACCTGGCGATAGGGATTGGGCAAGTTGCTGTTCGCCTCCGCGCAGGGATAGCTCGATTGTGCGCACGCCGCTCCAGCGGCGATCACAGTCGTGAGCAATGCGATAGTAAATCCTGTCCTGATCGCAAGCATTGTAGTTCCTCCGCAGGTCCCGCCGGAACGCACCGCATCAGACGCACGCCACTGACGGGCAAACCCGCCCACGACTAGCATCGATCGTTTATGGCCTCGACTACCACGGCAATGATATCACCGATCGCGAAGGGCTTCGACGGTCCCCTGCAAAGGCTCAAGGTCTGCCACGTAGCGCGACGAAGGTTGGTCTGCTGTGGACCGTGTGCGCCGCTGACGCCATTGACGCAACTCGCCGAGGCGCTGGTTTGGGCGGCCGGAGCAGCCAGCGGCCCAACTGCAGATAGGCAAATTTGACTCATGAACATTATGAAAAATAGTCGTTTGTCACGCGGCCCTGGATACGCGTAACTCGTAGGCTAAAAGGCATCGAAGTGGACCAGCTTGCGCACTGACGCGACTAATCCGAGGGGGGCGTTCGATTTTGATAGAACAGGTTGCGATGTCATGAACATTTTGTCTGACGACCAAGCTAAATTTCCGAAGTTCTTGGATTACATTAAAGTGGAATTTCCGAAGCTCAAAACCAACAGACCAATTCTCTATGGGTTGAAGAAGTGGGGGAAAATGACTGGCGCTGACGCCGCCAGGTATCTCAGCTGGGGTCAGCCTCCGATGATCAACCTCATAGATGGCTATGTGGGTCCGGAGGACGCGATCTTCGGGTTCCCCGGAATACTTAGAATAAATCTATATTCTGTCGACTCTTTTGAACACAAACAAGGTCTGTCTCGATCAAACGTTACATCAGCTGATGGAGTCACAACCTACGCTACATACCCGGTATACAAAAATCACCTTGCGAAGGAGCTCTACAGCGTAGGCGCTGACATTTTGCTCGCGCTCGTCGTAGGACATGCGATGAATGTTTCGAAAACACTACGATACTTTTCATGGGATATTGAACGCGGCTTTGCTAAGGACGTCTATGGGGGGCTCACAATGATCTACGGTGATCCGGCTCTATAAAAGGCGCTGGTTAACCTTCTTTTCTGCGACGCAATCGGCTCGGCTTTGAGCGATCGTTGGAAATGTCCCCAATTACCTGTGGTCTTAATGGTGGGGTGTCGACGTGCAATGAGTGTCCCGGCTAGCTAGGACTGTCTGAATCCAGTCCGGGTCAAAGCAAGCCCATTTGGCCTATTGACTCCTAAAATTTACAACAGGACCCGGCGCTCGCCCGGCGCTTTGCACTGCGCGGTTCGACAAGCCTACTGCAACTCAATGGGCCGGTAGTGACCAGTCGCGTCGAGTTGCGTACCCCATACCTTATGTATGCCCTGATGCTCAACGCGGCCGAAGTTCACTGGCGTTCCGAGTCCGATATCGAGATCGTGTAGGCTCTCCAACCCTTCCACGAGGCGTTCGGTATCAAGCTGCGGTCCGGTGCGTTTCAGTCCCTCGATCAGTATGTTGGCCATCACGTAACCTTCGAGCGACACATAATCCGGTGCCTCTCCGGGAAAGTATGTCGAGAGCTCCGATTTGTAGTCGAGGATGATACTCGAATAGCCGTCTACTGCCGGCACGACCTGTGTAACGATCACCCCGGCCGCATATTTCGGACCCAAAAGCATGAGCTCTTCAGCTAGCGCGGTGCTGCCCACGAAGGAGACATTGGTGTAGATCATTGTGGGGTTTGCATCGCGGGTCTTCTCGATGAACTTGGCGGCAGCCCGGTACGTCGCCACCATAACGATGGCCTTGATCGGGGTGCGTTGCTTACGCAGTTGCGCGACTGCTTCGTCCACATCGGCAGTGTTACGTTTGTAGCCGAGGCGCAGGATGTTGCCTTGTTGGCCCGAACGTAGCGCGCGCATGGCCTTGGCCACGCCTTCAAACCCCGCATCCCCGTAAGAATCCTGCTGCGCGAAGACGGCGATTTGCTCGGGCTGTAATCGGCGCACTTTCACCAGGTACCGGACGACAGCGTCTGTCTCCTCGGCATAGCTCGCGCGATAATTGAAGACGTAACGATCCGGCGGGTCGCGCCGCAGCAGGCCCGCGCCCGTGAATGCCCCGAAGAACAGCACCCTGCGCTCAAGGGCGTATGGTGCAGCGACCGCCGCGGTCGGGGTACCCACATTGCCGATAATACCGAAAACCTGATCCTTCTCGTAAAGCTGCGTCATGGTTTCCGCAGTGCGCGCGGGATCATAGCCGTCATCTGCCGCGAAGAGCCTGAGCTGCCGACCGTGAATTCCGCCGGCGTCATTGACACGGCTGAAGGCGGTCTCAATGCCCAGCTTCATCTGGCGGCCGAGCTCCTTGGCGGCTCCAGAGAATGGCGCCGAGATGCCGAACCGAATCTCGGCGTCAGTGACCCCGCGGGGGATAGCAATATTGGTCGGCGCAGATATCGGAGGAAGCACGCCGGTGGCCGCCGGGGCTAAGGGCACGGCCGCCAATGTGCGGAGCGTGGCCGGGGGAGGCGCAGCGGCGGACGGTGGACTTTGAGGCAACGCCGCGACAGGAGTTGCCCGAGCAGGCGCCGGGGAAGCGCCGGCTAATCCCGGTGCAGGCGGTGGCGAGGCGACGGTCGCCGCTCGGACCTGCGCCGGAACGGCGCCCGGGGCGGCCGCCCCTGGTGGCGAGATCACAATACGCTCCATTTCGGCAAGGTCGCGTTCCGTCGTGACGCAATCAGTCTGTTTGCTGGTGACGGCACGTTGGCCTTCGATGTAGCGTTGATTGTACGCTCGCTGTATCGAGGCAAACTCTTCATCGTTGTATGCAGATGCCCTGATCAAATCCAAAAGCTTGTCGGTCATGGCTTTGATGCGTGGCGGTGATATTTCGTGACACACCGAGGCGGCGCCAAGGACTCGGCCGACGCTCGCCGCAATTTGCCGTACGGCATCGGCCTTGTCGTCGCGCTGAGCCGCGCTTCCCAACCAGGGTGTGGCTATGAGCATCACGCTGACCAATACGCATTGGACACGCATGCGAACCTCCTCAGCAAAGGGCCCGACCGCTTTTCGCTCCGAAGCTCGTTCACCCTGCGCCAAGCGCCAGGACACATTCCATCAACTGACCGGTTGCGGGAGCTTGGATTGAGCGGTGAAGGAAGGGGTAGAAGGCGATGAATATTCGTCTTGAGTGAAATCCGTTACATCTCGAAGCGAGCTTCGTGCGTCACGACGTCTGCAAGAATCATGTAACAACGACTCCAAGATCTCCAATCGCTATCATTGGATGACTTGTGGCGATTTCCCAGGCATTGACAAGGGATTTCTATTCATTCTGCGCATGAGCTAATTTCTTGCATCGAGCGGACCGTTGTCGCTCCGTTTGCTGCTCACCCTGCAAGCGAAGCGCAAGCCGCTCGGGGCGATTACAGCTTGTCAGGCGCGCGTTCCGGGGCTGACTCGGCACGGGTGGCCTTTTGAGCGGTCGGAATTTCATCCCGAGCCGATTACGACGACCTGCACAAACCCCGTCAACCAGCCGAGATAAAGATTATGTGGTGCCGAGCGATGCTGCTGATCGTGCACAGGACCGTGACCTCCCGTGCACGCGCACTGCCGTAGCAGATGCGGTCTTTTCGTACGCAGGCGCGAGGCGCTCTCCGCTTCGGGACTGAACCGAAGTCGGAAGCTGATTGTCTAGCGCGATCGATGCGTGAACGTACGGTGCAGTCCCAGATAAGGCTCGCGGTGAGCACGAATGCCGGGGCGGGTAGACAGCGGTGGCCTGATCGTCGGAGGGCGAAGACTTCGACGAGGCTTTGGCGTTCTTACCATCATTCGCCTTGATCAGGATATGCCAGTCAAGGCATGATCTCAATTCAACTCGCAATAAATTATGAATGCCCAGGAGCTACCGGTGAAGATTGCTCTCGCCGCCGCACTGTCGATCGGGATTGTCCTTCCAGGTGCGTCTGATGCCGACGCGCGTTCTTCCTCGACACCGATGCACATTCAGAATCTTCAAGGTTGTTTCCGAGTCTCTTACCGATTTGTCGAAGATGGAAACAAAGATTACGAGGTCAAGGATGTCCTCGAATGGATCACGTTGGAGGAACAGTCCGGCGCGTATCTCATTCAGCACTATGGAGTCTTTGGCGGTGAGATCATTGAACACTTCAATGAAACATGGTCGCTGCTCAGCGATGGACGCTGGCGGCAGGATGTGGGCCCTTCTCGATATACGTGCGTGTCGGAGGTCCGGATGGGGCAGTTGCATTGCTCCTCACGCGGCACCCCGAAGCCTATTCGCGACCGAAGACGTACCGACTACGATCTCCTCAACCGCGTCTCCACCATTCAGATCACGGCAAAGGGCTGGGTCCAAAGCGAAATGAACGACAAAGTCACTCAAGCGGGCCAAGTCGTTGCCACCGAAGTCGGATGGGTTGAATACCGCCGCACCACTGATGAGTCCCCCTGCGAGAACGCTAAAAACCTGCATCCCACTGAATGAACAGGCCGCGATCGGCGGCGCAGGGATAGGCCGCCGCCGCAAGCTGCTCGCGAATCGATTGTCCGGTTCCGTTCTTCTAATTTTTCCCGCCCGCGTCGATCGCGGCGAGCACCTTCGGCGGCGACATCGGCAGTTCGGTCAGCCGGGCGCCGGTTGCGCGCTCGATCGCGTTGGCGATGGCCGCCATCGGCGGGCAGATGTTGACCTCGGCGGCACCTTTGGCGCCATACGGATGACCGGGATTCGGCACCTCGACCATGACCGGCTCGATCATCGGCAGGTCGGATGCCACCGGAATGCGATAGTCAAGGAAGCCCGGATTTTCCATGCGCCCGTGGCGGTCGTAGATGTACTCCTCGTTGAGCGCCCAGCCGATGCCTTGCGTCACGCCGCCTTGGATCTGCCCCTCGACATAGCTCGGGTGGATGGCGCGTCCGACGTCCTGAGCGGCGACGAAACGCAAAATCTTCACCTTGCCGGTCTCCGGATCGACCTCGACGTCGCAGAACTGGGTGGCGAAGCCAGGCGCTACGGCGCTGGGGTTCACCGCCGCCGCGGCGACGATCGGCCCGCCGGTCTGCGCGCGCTTGGCGGCAATCTCCTTGAGCGACAGCGGCTTGAATTCGCCGACGTTGCTGCTCGCTGGCTTGGCGTAGCCGTCCTCCCAGACCACGCCCTCCGGGTCGACGCCCCACATCTTGGCCGCCCGTACGCACAGCTCCTGGATTATCCTTTTGGTCGTGTCGACCACGGCCATGCCGGTAGCGAAGGTGACGCGCGAGCCGCCGGTGAGATGCGCATAGCCCACTGACGCCGTGTCGGCGACGATCGGACGAACCCGGTCATAGTCGATCCCCAGCGTCTCGGCCGCCATGATCGCCATCGAGGCGCGCGAGCCGCCGATGTCGGGACTGCCGGTCGCGACGACGACGGTGCCGTCCTCGTTGATGTGCATGGTGGCACTCGATTCGCCGCCGCCGTTGAACCAATAGCCGGAGGCGACGCCGCGCCCCTGGTTCTTGCCGAGCGGCGCTTTGTAGCCCGGATGGTTGAGCAGCGCCTCGATGGTCTCGGCAAATCCGTTGTGCGCAAGCTTGGCGCCGGAGAGCATCTGGGTCCCCTTTTTGGCGGCGTTCTTGAGCCGCAGCTGCAGCGGGTCCATGCCGATCTTCTGCGCCAGGACATCGAGCACGCTCTCCACCGCGAAGGCGCCGAGCGGCGAGCCCGGCGCGCGATAGGCCGCGACCTTGGGGCGATTGCAAACCACATCGTAACCGATCGCGCGCGCATTCGGGATGTCGTAAGGAGCAAACGCGCACATGCATGTGCTCATGAACGGCGAGCCCGGAAATGCGCCGGCCTGCAACTTGAACAGACCGTCGGCGGCGACGATCGTGCCGTCGCGCTTGACGCCGATCTTCACGGTCATCGACGCACCGGAGGTCGGGCCGGTCGCCCTGAACACATCCTCCCGGCTCATCACGATCTTCACCGGATGGCCGGATTTGCGCGCCAGCATGACGGCTACCGGCTCGATGTAGATCACGGTCTTGCCGCCGAAAGCGCCGCCGATCTCCGCCGGATAGACGCGCAGATCGCCGAGCTTCATGCCGAGCAGCTGTGCCGTGTAGGCGCGGACGACGAAGTGCCCCTGGCTCGAGCTCCAGATCTCGCCCTGCCCGTCGGCGTCGCAGCGGGCGACGCATCCCTGCGGCTCGATATAGGCCTGATGCACCGGCGCGGTCTTGAACGACATCTCGACGATCTCGTCGGCCGCCGCGAAACCGGCCTCAAGATCGCCCAGCTTGTACTCGACCCGTTTCGAAATATTGGAGGGTTGCGGCGGCGGCTCGACCCCGCGGGTAATCAAGTCGGGAAACAAGAGCGGCGCATCTGGCTTCATCGCCTCATCGACGTCGATGACATGCGGCAGCACCTCGTAGTCGACCGCGATCAGCGACAGCGCCTCGTCGGCGATCGCCTTGCTGGTCGCCGCCACCGCTGCAACAGCATGGCCATCATAGAGCGCCTTCTCGCGCGCCATGATGTTGCGCGTCATGTGCCAGAAATTCTGCGCGACGCGTTCCGGGCCGACATACTCGAACTTCTGCTCCGGGAAGTCCGCGGAGGTCACCACCGCCTTGACGCCGGGGAGCGCTGCCGCCTTCGAAGTATCGATCGAGCGAATGCGCGCATGAGCGTGGGGCGAGCGCAGGATGCGACCGACCAGCATGCCCGGCATCGCCAGGTCCGCGCCGTACTGCGCGAGCCCCGTCACCTTCGGCACGCCGTCCGGACGAACCGGCCGGGTCCCGACCCATTTGAATTGCTTTACCGTTTCGCGCGAAGTGATGTCGTCCACGGCTGCCTCGCCTGATTGCCTCGTTGCGCCTGGCTTTGCGAAAGCGTCGCGCGGACAGCGCGCAAATGCAAGCGCGCCGGCTGTCGGGGCGGCCACGCGCTTGCGTCGCGAGATGGAGCTGCGGCCCTAGCCCGGAGGGAGCGCGACATGCCGGGCGGCCTTTCTTGGATTTCGCAGCATGTCATCGGGCCGGCTTACTGGGTCCGGCTTTTGGCCGCCCCGCCGAAGCGCGAATCTGACCCACTTTGGAAAGCCCCACTAATCGATCACCTCTTCGGCGAGCGTCACGAGCATCATGCCGCGGCTGCGCCGCCTCTTTGTGAGGTCAAAGCTCTGACGGCGTCGAGTTCAGTCCTCCTTGGTTCCCGAAAAATTTAACACTCTCGCCCACTTGTCAGTTTCCATTTCCACAAAGCTCGCGAATGGGGCGGGACCGTAGAGTAACGGCGTCGTTCCCAACTCGGCGAGCCGAGTCTTGATTCTTGGGTCTGAGAGAACTGCGTTTGTTGCGTAACTGAGGACGTGGATAATTCCGTAGGGTGTGTCCTTCGGCGCGGCTAACCCCCACCAGCTCCCGGCCTGGAAACCAGGAACAAAATCGCTCAGCACAGGCACGTTCGGCAGTGTCGGCGAGCGTGTCGCTGTGGTGACGGCCAGCGCGCGAAGCTTGCCGTCTCGAATATAGTCGATCGCCTGGGGTATCGTGTCGAACATGACCTGCACCCGACCGCTAAGCAAATCGATCAATGCAGGTGCGCCGCCGCGGTACGGCACGTGGACCATGTCGACTCCCGCCATCATCTTAAATAGCTCGCCGATCACATGAAGCGAGCTGCCCGTGCCGCCAGACGCATAACTGAGCTTGCCCGGATTTGCTTTGGCATAGGCGATGAACTCGGGAACGGTATTCGCTGGCACTGCCGGGTTTATCTCCATGATATTGGGCACGCGCACCAAGCCGGCAACCATCGCTAGGTCGCGCACCGGGCTGAACCTGAGCTTTTGGTGCAGTGTCGCATTGATGGCGTTAGCGGCGAGCACGACGAGAAGCGTGTAGCCGTCCGGCGTCGCGCGCACGACCGCCTCGGTGGCGATGTCCCCTGAAGCGCCCGGCTTGTTTTCAACAATGAATTGCTGGCCCAAAAATTCCGACAGGGCTTGGGCAACGGTACGCGTCACGATATCCACCGATCCGCCTGGAGAAAGCCCGAGAACCACGCGCACGGGCCGGACCGGATAATCCTCGGCGAGAGCGACGTACGGCAAAAGTGGAATCGAAACGGCGGCCATACGTAAGAGGTTGCGCCGCGAAAATCTCATGTCCCGCGCCAGTCGGCAAATTCGATAGCCGCCCGAAGTCATTCGAGGCTCCCGAATTTATAAGCCTATACCGGATGATGGACAAGGTGGAATCCGCCGCCTCCCAAGCGGAGCCGGTCTATTTCGCCATAGGTCCAAAGTTGTCGCGTACGATCTGGATCGGACCATTCAAGGCAACGTCTCCTGTTGGCCCGATTCTGCCGTCACGAGCGTTCGCCGGGCACGGAAGAGCCCCTCAAGATTTTCTTCGTTGACTGGATTAGATCGCCACTTGTGCAATTCATCGAAGCTGGCTCGCATCCGTCATGAGCAGGCGCGCGCCACTCAGGCAGCCATCGAGGCCGCGCCTATCAAAGTACTGCACCATCATCAGGCCATCGACCCCCCAGTATTGCGCTGAGAGTGGTAACAAAACTCTCTGCAACGTTTGCAGA
>Ga0209060_10000679_pt1 | contig 52028 bp, 44 predicted proteins | sample Coa_R1_8_FD_187155 | JGI IMG/M metagenome (GOLD analysis project Ga0209060, IMG submission 187155) | Surface soil microbial communities from Centralia Pennsylvania, which are recovering from an underground coalmine fire - Coalmine... | ecosystem: Environmental > Terrestrial > Soil >...
ATCCCCTTTGTGCTCGGCTAGTTTCGAGGGTTGATTTCTTCGTCTGGGATGAGAGGTGACGAGTGAGTTTTTATCAGGAGCGGCAGACGGCGGTCGCAGGTTGGGCTTCCCAAATTGGGACTAGCTGCCTTTTCATTTTGGTCCTTTGGGGATTCGCGCCTCAAAGTTTTGCACAGGCAGCGGCAGTACCCCAAGCTCAGGGGGCACCAATCACCATCACGCTGCAGGACGCGCTGCAACGTGCCCGGCAGAATGACCCGCAGTATCGTTCCGCAATGACGGACCTGGGGCTGGCTCGTGAAGATCGCGTACAAGCGCGCGCTGGGCTTCTGCCCAATGTGAACTACAACACGTCGTTCATCTACACCGAGGGAACGGGGCCGCTTCCAGCCACTTGCCTGAACTCCCCGGCGGGCTGCCCGACATCCAGGTTCATTGCGAACAACGGTGTGCATGAGTACATCAGCCAGGCGAACGTGCATCAGTCTCTCTCCTTGACCGATGTCGCCGATTACCGGCGCTCCCAAGCTGGCCTGGCGCTGGCTCGTGCAAGAGCCGAAATTGCCTCTCGCGGACTGGTGGTGACCGTTACACAGACTTATTACGGCTTCGTGGTCGCGCAACGCAAGTACGCTACCGCGCAACGGGCCTCGGCGGAAGCAGAGCGGTTCCTTGATATCAGCGTGAAGCTGGAAAACGGAGGCGAAGTGGCGCATGCCGATGTGATTAAGGCCCGCATCCAGGCGCAGCAGCAGCAACGCGACTTGCAGGAAGCACAACTCGACATGGAGCGTAGCCGGCTGGATCTGGCGGTGCTTCTGTTTCCGGACTTCAATCAGGACTTTTCAGTGGTTGACGATCTGCAGACGCCCGAACCGTTGCCTACGTTTGAAGAAGCAGAGGCTGCGGGTAAGAAGAACAATCCTGATTTGCACGCAGCTCTCGCGGCCTACGAGGTCGCCAACCACGAGGTAACAGCCTCATTGGGCGGATTGCTACCGTCGCTCAGCGTTGATTACTTTTACGGGATCGACGCAAATCAATTCGCAACCTACACGGACGGAATCCGCAACCTTGGCTACTCGGGAGTTGCGACCTTGCAGATTCCGATCTTCAGCTGGGGTTCAGACTGGAGCAAACTGAAACAGGCAAAGTTGCGGCGCGATCAGGCGCATGTAGAACTGAGTTTCGCGCAGCGCGAGCTTCTGAGCCATTTGCGCCAGTTCTATTTGGAAGCGAAGACGGCGCGCTCCGAAATGGACTCGCTGGCAAGTTCGGCGGAGATGGCAGCCGACAGTTTGCGGCTTACGACGATGCGCTATCAGGCAGGCGAGTCCACAGTTTTGGAAGTGGTCGATGCGCAGAACACGTTGACGACGGCTCGCAATGCGTATGACGATGGGCAATCCCGCTACCGCGTGGCGATTGCTAATTTGCAGACTCTGACAGGAAACTTCTAGGCAAATGGACTGGATCGAAATCTCATCCCAAAACCGCCGGAGTATGACTCGCTTCCCGAAGTTCGGCCGAATCCTTCTGATTGCCGGGGCGCTATGCGTGAGCGTGTGCTGGGTCGGCTGTTCTTCTGAAAAAGGAGAGCCGGCACCCACGGTTAGTGTTCAAGCGGCAGCTGTCGAGAAGACCACAATTCAGCGAGTTGTGAATAGTCAGGCAGTTCTGTTCCCGCTACAACAGGCCGCGATCGTGCCTAAGATCAGCGCTCCCGTGCAGAAGTTTCTCGTGAAACGCGGAAGCCCAGTCAGAGAAGGAGAACTGCTTGCGGTGCTCGAAAACCGCGATCTGTCAGCTGCGGCGCAGGACACCAGAGGCGCCCTCGATCAGGCTCAGGCTAGCTACGAAACGACTACTGCCGCCAGTCTGCCGGAAGAAATTCAGAAGGCCGAGGCCGACGAGCAACAGGCGAAACAGGCGCTCGACGCGCAGGAAAAGATCTTTGAAAGCCGGCAACAATTGTTTGAACAGGGCGCCCTGCCAAGGAAGGAACTGGACCAATCTCGCGTCGACATCACACAGGCGCGCAACCAGTACGCCATCGCCAAGAAGCATCTTGATGCGCTGATGGCCATCGGAAAGCCAGCAGAACTCAAAGCTGCGGCTGGCAGCCTGGAATCGGCCAAGGGCAAATATCAGGGCGCAGAGGCGCAGCTCAGCTACTCGGAGATCCGCAGTCCTATCAATGGTGTCATTACAGATCGCCCCTTGTACCCCGGGGAGATGGCTGCAGCGGGCAGTCCCCTACTCACGGTCATGGACATTTCTTCTGTGATTGCCAAGGCGCACATCCCCGAGCAGGACGCAGCCGCATTGAGGGTCGGCGACAAGGGCACGATGACAGTTCCCGGAATCGATAAGCCGATTGACGGACGAGTCACCATCGTCAGCCCGGCGCTCGATCCGAGCAGCACAACCGTCGAAGTGTGGTTCGAAGCAAAGAATCCCAAGCATGAGTTGAAGCCAGGAACCAGTGTCCAAGTTTCGATTACTGCCCAAACGGTAAAAGATGCGCTGGTTGTGCCGGTGAATTCGGTGCTCACCGCACCCGATGGATCCACGACAGTCATGCTCGCCGGCTCCGATGGATTGGCGCACCAGCAGGCCGTCAAACTCGGCATTCGCAATGGCGATGATGTTCAGGTGGTCGATGGCGTGAAAGAGGGCGACAAGGTCGTTTCCACAGGCGCTTACGGACTGCCGGACAAAACCAAGATCAAGATTGAAGCCGCCGAAGCCTCGGGAGAGGAAGGCAAGCCGTCCGCAGAGGGATCGAAGGCTCCGAGTGAGGGTTCGGGTGAAAAATAACCACTCCGGAGCTGCGGTGGATGAACCTCAGACCACTCAGAGTGTGAACTCCGAGAAGGGCACGACGAACGATCAGTATTGGGTCGCGCAGCATTCGCGGCCGGTCATCTTCCTGATCTTGACGCTGGGCCTTCTCGGCGCGTATCTCGCTTTCACCATCCCGGTTTCTGTATTCCCATCGACGAATTTCCCGCGCGTGCTGATTGCCGTCGATAACGGCGTCATGCCGATCGACCAGATGATGGTCACGATCACGCGGCCTGTCGAAGAAGCTGTGAACAGCGTACCGGGATTGCAGACCGTACGCTCGATCACCAGCCGCGGCTCGGCTGAAATCGACCTGTACTTCAACTGGAACGTTGATATGTTCCAGACGTTGCAGTATGTGAACGCAGCCATTTCCCGCGTACAGCCGGAGCTCCCGCCAACGGCGACACTCCAGGCACATCGGCTCACCTTCGCCGCGTTTCCCATCATCGCTTATAGCCTGACCTCAGACACGACGCCGCAAACGAAGTTGTGGGAGATGGCCACCTATGAGATGAAGCCGCGACTCAACCGGCTGGATGGCGTTTCGACCGTGATCATACAGGGCGGGCAGGAACCAGAATTTCAGATCAGTCCAGATCCGGCCAAGTTGCTCACAACAAACGTGACCGTGTCTGACATTCTGGATGCAGTTCGCCGCACGAACCTCATCGATTCTCCCGGCTTGCTCGAACACGACCACCAATTGTTTCTGGGCCTGGTGAACGGGCAGGTACGAACGCCGGATGAGATTGCGAAGGCGGTCATCAAAAGCACGCCGGCGGGAATTCCTGTACGCATTGGGGATATAGCCACGGTTACGCCGAGCGTCAAACCGGTGTACACGGTGGTGACGGCAAATGGCAAGCCGGCGGTACTGCTCAACATCAACCGGCAACCGGATGGAAACACAGTGCAGGTGGCGCAGGAAGTTCACGACGAGATTGAAAGCATCAGGAAGACATTGCCTCCTGGAATTCGGATCGAGCCGTTTTATGACCAGTCCATCATCGTGAACGGATCCATCAAGAGCGTGCGCGACGCGATTCTGCTAGGACTGATTCTGGCATCGATCATCCTCGTAGTTTTTCTGCGGGACTGGGGAACTTCTCTGGTCGCGGGGTTGGTGATTCCGGTAACCGTCCTGGTCACATTCATTGCGCTGAAGCTGATGGGGCAGACGTTCAATCTGATGACTCTCGGTGGGCTCGCCGCTGCCGTCGGACTCGTGATCGATGACGCGATCGTGGTAGTCGAGAACATCGTGCTGCATCGTGACCTTGGTCAATCGCGCGTGGGAGCCATTCGCAGCGCCCTCAAGGAAATCACGATTCCGCTGGTGGGATCTACCATCACGCCGGTCGTTGTATTCATTCCGTTGATCGTCATCACGGGTGTGTACGGAGTGTTTTTCCGCGCACTCGCCGTGACGATGACGGTATCGCTGTTTACGTCGCTGGCCCTTGCCCTTACCTGGACGCCGAACCTAAGCCAGTACTTCATCCGCAGAAAACACGAACGCAACGGTGCCGAAGGTGGGCAATCAGCCGAGACATCGCTTGCAGAAAATGGAGACACACAGGATCAGGCGCAGAGACTTCTGGATGCAGAAGAAAAGCACCTGAGCGGATTCTTCCTACGGATTGTGAACTTTCACGCGAACTGGCTGAGGCGCGCGCTTGAACGTCCGAGACTTCTGGTTCTTTTCAGCGCAGGTCTGGTGGTGGTCTCGGTGGTTTGCTTCGTCTTTACCGATACCGATTTGCTTCCGGAGATGGACGAGGGCGGTTTTGTTCTCGACTATCTCACGCCGGCTGGGAGTTCCCTGACCGAAACGAACCGCATCGTCGGTCATGTCGAGCAAATGCTGCGCGAGGTTCCGGAAGTCGAAAGTACTTCGCGCCGCACTGGGTTGGAACTCGGCTTGGCTGCGGTAACCGAGGCCAATCGCGGCGATATTCTGGTCAAACTGAAACCCAATCGTAAACGTGATATTGAAGATATTATTTCCGACCTCCGCGCCGATATTAAGCAGCAGGAACCTGCGCTGGATATCGAGTTCGTTCAGGTATTGCAGGACATGATTGGCGACCTGACCTCAGCTCCTGAACCGATCCAGATCAAGCTGTTTTCGCCTGATCCCAAGCAATTGGAGGAATGGGCTCCGAAAGTGGCGGAAGCCATTGGCAAGATTCACGGGGTCGTGGACATCCTCAACGGAGTCGATAACACGATCAGTGGACCGGCGATAACATTCCAGGTCGATCCGAGCGTGGCAGCGAGGGCTGGCTTTTCCGCCGAAGAGGTGGCGCTCGATGCATCGGCGATTCTCGAAGGAGAACCTGCCCCAACTCCAGTTGTGACGAACGATCGCGCGTACACGCTACGGGTGCGCTTCCCGGCTGCCAATCGGGCGACTCTCGACGCCATGCGGGATACGCTCCTTGTGAGCAGTACCGGACACACCGCGACTCTTGGCGCTCTAGCTTCGCTTGTGGAATCTCCCGGTCAAAATGAGATTCGGCGCGAGAATCTGCAGCGCGACGTGGCTGTCACCGCACGCCTTGAGGGGCGCGGGCTGGGCAGCGGGATGTCTGATGTCCGGAAGGCGGTCGACGCCCTGCATATCCCTTCTAACATTCGCGTTGTGTATGGGGGACTCTATGCCGAGCAGCAGCAAAATTTCCATGATCTGGTGATCGTGCTCATCCTTGCGGTCCTGCTTCTTTTTATCGTCTTGTTGTTTGAGTTCGGCAGTTTCGCGGCACCAATCGCGATTCTCTCTTCGGCGTTACTCTCCACCTCTGGTGTCTTCATTGCACTGCTGATCACGCGGACGACGTTTAATATTTCCTCGTTCATGGGGATGATCATGGTCATCGGCATCGTGGCGAAGAACGGAATCCTCTTGCTCGATGCCGACCAGAAAATGCGCAGGCTAGGCCGGTCGGCGGAGGATTCGATGCTGCTGGCGGCGAGGCGCAGGCTCCGACCAATCGCCATGACGGCACTCGCTACTGTGGCTGGGATGTTGCCCTTGGCCTTTGCGCTCGGCGCTGGATCTCAGATGCTGCAACCGCTGGCGATTGCCGTGATCGGAGGTGTTCTGATTTCGATGGTCCTGTCGCTCATTATTACGCCGGCCGTGCATTTCTACTTAAGCGGAAAGAACGAGGGAACGCTCGAACCGGCCGTGGCCGCTGAGTAAGAAACTGTTCCCTAAATGTGAAGGTTTCTGCGGTAACAGTTACCGGTCACAGTTACTACGCGGCTGCCGATCGGTTGCGTCATTCTTTGGCGGTTCTCGCAAGATCACTCGCACGCTGAGCAGTCCGGGCGGTAAACTATTGCAAGATGATGAGCCCCCAGCCGAGGGGCCGATACGGCGTCCCGCTCCCCAAAAACGAGAAAAACGGTTCTGGTGTGGACTGCGATCTCTCTATTGGATGAGGAGTTGCAATAGAATGGGCGCATTCCGGCGGCCATTTCGTGAATGCGGCGAGGACGGCTTCCATCTGTGGAAATCCTGACGGTGCCTGAGGAGAAGGAAAACCCGGTTTTCGACGAGCAGACTCTCGATAAGCTGCTTGAGGCGGCGTATGTGCTCCAGGAGCACAATCGTTCCCTGCGCGAACTCGATCTTAAGCTGCAGCTGAAGCGGGATCAGGTCGAGGCCAGCGATCGAGCGTCTTCTGAGCCGGCCGACCAGCCGCGTACGGAAACACTGCCATCCACCACTCCACCGGATTACACCCTCACGCTTGGAAAGATCGTCGAAACACAACATCACATTCAAGTCCGCAAGCTCGGGTTGGATGAAGCTATGTCGTTGGTGGCCCAGCGCGTCACGGAAATCGGCGGTGCCAGTGGCGCTGCGATCGCGCTCGTCAACGGGCAGAGCGTTCGGTATCCCGCTGTGGCGGGCTTGAAGGGGCTTGCCGCCGGGACGATCGTGCCAATGGCAAAAGCACTCTGTTCCGGTTGCGTTCAGAGTGCGCAAGTCGTGCGCTGCCCGGATGTCGCCTTGTCGACCGAAGTCCTTGCAGCGGAGTGCCGACGGCGGGGCGTCCAATCGCTGATCGTGGCTCCAGTTTTTCACGAAGGCGAAGTCGCCGGCGCGCTTGAGATCTATTACTCGACGCCACAGGCCTTCACCGATCAAGACGTTCACACCTGTCAGCTCATGGCCGGGCTGGTTACGGAAGCGTTAGTCCGCGAAGAAGAGCACACGTGGAAGAAATCGCTGGCGACAGAACGCGCGGCGATGCTCGACGCTCTGCAGAAATTGCAACCGAATCTGGCAGCTCTTGTCGAGAAATCAGCGGCTGAATCAGGACCTCAGAAGAAGGAGCCTGAGGCCGTTTCGCCATCAGTGGAAAGCGACATTTACAAGTGCCGCAAGTGCGGGCATCAACTGCTGGAAAAAGAGCAATTCTGTGGTGAATGCGGGTTGCCACGTAGCGGAGACTACGAACGTCCGAGCATGCAGAGCAAGGTTGCATCTCTGTGGGAGATGCAAGAGTCAGTCAAAGCGGACGGTAATACGACATCGACGACTGACGAAGCTGTTCCTCAACCTGTTGCAGCAAAGCCAATGGGATCGGGCTTCGAGGTTGCATTAGCACATTCCATCGAGCAGGCACGGCAGACGACCGCCAATTCTGAGGAATCGATAGATGCTTCGATGGGGCAATCCGTGGAGTCGAAGAAGTCCAGGATCGATGTGCTTGAGGGCGAACTCGAAGACGCGGTCGATCAAGAAGCGCTGATCACCGAAGAGAAAAGCGATCCTGATGAATCGCCATCGCGCAAGCTCACCGTGCCCGCGGATTGGAGTTCCGCTGCTGCGGCTCGAGAATTTCTTGAGCAATTGGCTTCGGGCAATCGCCGTCGAAGTTTGGTGCAGTTCTGGAATTCGAGAAGGGGCGACATCTATCTTGCGATCGCAGTGATTCTGGTGGCCTGCGTGATCCGCTGGGGAGTCTGGTCGAATCATTCCGTGACAAGCGCCGGCGCACAGAACCCGGCAGCTGCTGCCCACAAGAAAACCGCGGCAGATGCCGATCTTTCACTCTTCGACCGGATGCTGATCAAACTCGGTTTAGCCGAAGCACCGGAACCTACTGAGGATATGGGCAACCCCGGTGTACAAGTCTGGGTCGATCAGCGAACTGCTCTCTACTATTGCCCCGGCACGGATCTTTATGGGAAGACTCCGAAGGGAAGATTCACAACCCAGCGCGAAGCCCAACTCGACCAATTCGAGCCGGCATACCGCAAAGCATGCAATTGAAACGCCGTTTGGGCCTTCCGAGGGCGATAACAATTGACAACCTTCTATTCCGAGAGTGCAATCATACGAGCCGAGTTCGATCTATCGTCGAGTACAGTGTTTACAGGAGACGCGTTTGGCGAGCACATGGGAGCAATCTGAGAGTAGCGACATCCTGCCGCGGCCCGAACTCAATCCTCTGTTGAATCCAATTCTGTCGGACAATATGGGGCGATGGGCCGAGGTATATTTCACCAGTCCTCCGGAAAGACGTGAAGAGGCCGTGATCGAGCTCATTCATGAATTGGAGAAGGAAAAGACAACGGCTGACATGCATCCGGCAGGAGACACAACTTTAGGCCAGCCTTCGCGCAACCGTCACTTTGAACCGCGAATAGTCCAGGAGCAGCAGTCAGACGACAGGTTTTGCGGAGCATGCGGAAGCGAGAATCCTGTCACGCATCAGTTTTGCGGAATGTGCGGGGCAAAGCTTTACCCAGATTCTTCCGCTCCTCAGTCTGCGGCGGCTGGCAGGCGCGACCTTGGTGCACCAAGAATCCTATTCGATCAAGAACGTGCGGGCGAAGGGGTAAGGACCGAAGAGTCGTACGAACCGGCACCTTACGACGAAGCTCGAGATTCGGGGCACGCTCCAGCTTTTCACGCGCCCGCGGCGGGCAGTAATGAGCTGTCGCTGTTTCAAAGCTTTCGCTCGCCGGAATCGGATGAAGAGTGGGACTATGAACCGCCTCCTTCCACTTCGTATCGGTTCTACATCGCAGCTATTTTATTGATTGTCATTGGTGCGCTGGGCTATATGGCGTGGCGAGGCGCACAATCCTCACAGAGTTCACATGAGGTGTCGTCACCCCCGCCCGCTCCGGTCACGGAATCGGCACAGCCAACCGCGCCAGCGCAGCAATCCAATGCTCAACAACCGACAACTCCCTCAGAGCATACGGCACCTCCAAAAAACGCACCTGAAACAACTGCTCCTACATCGGCACCTGTGAACACAGTCTCGTCGCCGAAGAATGGAGCGGTGGAACGCGAAGTGGCGGAGAAGAAGACTCCATCACCCAGCCCGGCAGAGCAGGCCGCACCACAACAGGTTTCGTCCTCGGGCGGAGTCGAAGAGCTTGCGATGGCGGAGAGGTATTTAAATGGTTCCGCGGGGAGTGGACGCAACAGCAGCGAAGCGGCGCCGTTGTTATGGAAGGCGGTCGCCAAGCACAACCCCCAAGCTACGATGCTTTTGGCCGACCTTTACCTTCGAGGCGATGGTGTATCAAAGAACTGCGAGCAGGGACGTGTGTTGCTCGACTCGGCGGCACGAAGAGGTATCCCGGGCGCAGGCGACCGCCTTAGAAATCTTCAAGCTTTTGGATGCCACTGAGAAACGTAAGCCGGGGGCTGAGCATAAACTACCGCTCGCCCCGACTCCAGACTTGCGGGACACAAGAAAACTACTTTAAGCGTAATTATTGCATCAGCAACGTCGCAGGAGCTTTCCTCGCCTCATACCAAAGAGCGAGTTCTACCCGGTTCCAAAGCCCCAGTTTGTCGTAGATGACGCGCAGGTAATTCTTAACCACGTGTTCGGTGGTTCCGATCGCCTCCGCGACCTCTTTGTTCTTCAGGCCTTCGGCAACGAGCTCGATGACACGGTGCTCACGCTCATTTGGGACACGGTTTCCATAGCGTTCGTTTGCAGACATGCTTGCCTCCGGTACAGCAGGGTCGCGAGCTTGACTCGCTTGATACCGCCGGTAATTCCGAAACGGAGAAACAACCGGTTGAAATGAGCTTTCACGGTACGCCGTGCCATGTTGAGCTGAGTGGCGATCTCGGCGTTGTCGCATCCTTGCAACAGCAAGTCTACGATCTGCTGTTCGCGCGGACCGAGCCGAACAGTCTGCTCCTTCATCCCATCCTCCCCTTTTTGTGAATTTGCCTCACCCGGTCAGGTGTATGGCTTTACCTATTTCAATTTTGGTAGCATCCACGTTGCCATTTAGTGTCATTTCCACTTTGCGAACCGGAAGACTCTTTTTCCACAGACACTTGCGGGTCCACAACTTCTCCCGAAAGCGGAAGCGATCGGCGCGCAATGCCGAATGGCAGTCTTGCGCCAGACAGGTGCCGAAAAAAAGCGCCAAAATACGCATGCAGAGCGCGGTCCGGCCACTACACAACGTTAACGTTCACGTATTGTTTTCGTAGGGGAAAGTAAATAGGGGAAGCATACGTAGGAATGGTTCTAAGCCCGAGCCAACCGGGACTAAACCCAAAACAAAATAAGCAATCGCCTCAGGTAAACACCCTAGACGAAAGTTCCCGGCCTACATGAAGCGCACGCACAATTTACACGATTCTATCGATGAATTTACCAGGGGGCGGAGCGAAGGCTGGCCATTTCCACAGAGAAGGTTAGAGTTCGTATTTCTTCATGAGATGTCGGAATGAACGGTAGGAGATGCCGAGAACATCGGCTGCCTTTGTTTGCACACCACCACTCTGGTTGAGTGCGTTTTGCAGCAATGACCGCTCGATTCCGGCAACATAGCGTTCCATGCCGAAGCCCTCAGGAAGAGCGAACTCTGTCCCGACTTCGGGCAACCCCGTGGCGCCAGCAGCGGCCGCTGCCGCGCGAGCCTTTGGACGCTCGGCAGGAATCTCGACATGCAGTTCTTCTGTGGTCTCGAGAGCCACCGCACGCTCGACTGTGTTTTCCAGTTGGCGTACGTTGCCGGGCCATTCGTATCCGCACAGCGACTCGAGAGAGTTGGAATGAACGCGCAAAATACTACGGCCCGCCGCGCTCGCATACTTCTTGAGGAAGTGATTGACCAGAAGCGGGATGTCTTCGCGGCGCTCACGCAGCGGAGGCACTCGGACCGGAATTACATTAAGCCGATAGTAAAGATCCTCGCGAAAGAGATTCTCGGCTACCAATTTGTCGAGATCGCGGTTTGTAGCCGCGATCACTCGAACGTCGATGGAGATCTCGCTCGTACTGCCGACAGGACGCACGGTGCGTTCCTGCAGCACTCGCAGCAGCTTCACCTGCATGGCAAGCGTCATCTCGCTAATCTCGTCGAGGAAGATCGTACCTCCGTCGGCAACCTCAAAGAGTCCGCGCTTGTTCTGATTGGCTCCGGTGAATGCGCCCTTCAGGTAGCCGAACAGCTCGCTTTCGAGCAACGTCTCCGGGAAAGCTCCGCAGTTTACCGAGACAAAGGCGTCGGTGGCGCGTGGCGAGCACACATGAACGGCGCGCGCAACCAGTTCTTTGCCAGTACCACTCTCGCCGTGGATTAGCACGGTGCTCGCAGTGGAAGCCACAGTGCGAACGGTCTGCTTCAATTTTTCCATCGCGCCGCTGGACCCGATAATGTTATCCAGTGAGTTCCGGGCGGCGGCGTCGCGGCGGAAGGCAAAGTTCTGCTTGCTGAGAACGAGTTTTTCCAGGGCACGATTAATGGCGAGCTTGATCTCATCGATCAAGCCAGGATTCTTACGGATATAGTCGGATGCGCCTCCCGCCTTCACGGCTTCAACAGCAGCTTCGTAGTCGTCGACGGCCGTAATGAGGATCACAGCCGAATCGGGCGATACCTTGTGCGCATGGCGCAGCACTTCGATGCCATCGATATTCGGCATCTTGATGTCGGTAATGATGACGTCGTAGAGGGCCCCGTCAATTTTGCTTTTGGCCGCCTGCCCCGACTGAACCGTTTCGACGCGATGCCCCTCGCGCCGCAGAGAGATGTCAAGCATTTCGCAGATGGAGCGCTCGTCGTCGCAAACAAGAATGTTAGCCACGCGCACCTCCTCCCGCCGCCACGGCTAGCGGCTGCGAGGCATGCTGATTGCTCGCTTTCCCAGCTTTGGCGGAAACTGGTTCCTCAACAGATACAGTCCGCTCGACGTCAAGACGGCGCAACCGTAGAACGAATGTCGTTCCCTGCCCCGGCTTGGATCGCGCCCAGACCTTGCCTTCATGCGCCTGCACGATCTGGTAAACAATGGCGAGCCCAAGTCCGGTGCCGCCCTCAAAGTTCGATTGGAAAGGTTCGAAAATCTTCTCGATCTGCTGCGGCGTCATTCCGGTGCCCGTGTCGGTAAAGGAGACCTGCCAGTCTTCTCCAAGGGGTTCGATTGCGGCAGTCAAGGTGCCGCCAGACTTCATGGCACGAACAGCGTTCTCACACAAGTTCCAAAAAACCTGTTTCAGCTTGTCGCCATCAGCGATGACCAGCGCCTCATGAACGGCAAACTTGCGGCCGATCGTGATACCCGTCTTCTCGGCGGTCATGCGGTGATCCATGAGAGTGAGCGTGTCTTCTACCAGTTGAATGATGTCTACCTTGTCGAAGTGATATTGCTTGGTGCGCGAATACGCGAGAAAGTCGGTAATGATTGAATTCAGCCGCTGGGACTCCCGCGTAACGATATCGAGCAGACGGCGGTGCTCGTCGTTCATCTCAGGCACGCCAGAGAGCATACTGACCGATCCGGCAATGGACGTGAGCGGGTTCCGAATTTCATGTGCGATCGCGGCCGCCAGACGGCCAACCGCTGCCAGCCGATCCTGCATGCGGACTTCACGCTCCAGCCGGCGAATCTCGGTCAGATCATCGAACGCATAAACGTATCCGATTTCCCCGCGGTCCGGCACCGTGAGTCTCGTCACACGCACGCGCAGAGTCTTCCGGTACTTTGTTGGAGGATCGAAGCGAACTTCCCCATGAGCCTGTGCCGAATTCACCGTTGGCAACGGATCCTGAAAGAGCTGACTGACCGACATTCCGATCAGTTCCCCGGCTGAGCGCTCCAGTAATCGCTGAGCGGCAGGATTCACCACAGTGATGCGGCCATCCAGCCCCGTCGTAATCAAGCCGCTGCTGATCGAATTAATGATGTTCTCGTGCAGCGCCTGCAGGCTCTCAAGCGCACCGCTGGCGTCTTTGAGTTGCACTCGCGCCTGGCGCAATTTAGCTGTAAGCAAGCCCGCCAAATACGCAACCGCCAGAAATGCAAACAGGTTCACGAAAATAATCGCCTGCAGCGCTTTCAGGCCGGGATGAGTCGTCGTATAGGGATGAACAATTTCGTAGTAATTCAGCTCAAGGACTGTGCCATAAAGAATGAAGGCGAGCGCCGCGACCAGTCCCGCCCAGATGCGCGGCAGAAGAACACTCGCCACAATGATGACCAGCGGATAGAGAAAGTTCAGCGAGCTATCCCAGCCACCGGTTTCGTGGACAACCAGGCTGACCAAAACGAGATCGGTGAGAACCTGCAGCGAAGCCTGCAGCCGGTGCTCTTGCCAGAACGACAAGAGCAGAACGTAGAAGAGCGACAGGCTGTACCAGAAAAGAATCGTGCTGAGAAATAACCGCCAGGGCAGAGGCGCCGGACTGAATTGTGCGACGGCGAGTTCAATGGCCAGCAGGAGAGTCAGGATGAAAATACGGACTCGAACCAGCCAAACCAGCCAATTCCGCTCGTCAAAGGTCGATTGCATCAAGAACCCAAGGTTTCAAAGTTTCAAGGTTTCAAGGTTTCAAAGTCTCGTAGTTTTCACATTGAAACTTTGAAACCTCCTCGCTTTGAGACTTGCTTTGTTATCCCGACAGTTTGGCGATCATGGCGAACAGAGGCATGTACAGCGAAATCACAATGCCGCCGATGGTTGCGCCCAACATGCCGATGATGACCGGTTCGAGCATGGCCAACATATCTTTCGTGGCCGCGTCGACCTCTTCTTCGTAGAAGTCCGCGATTTTTTGCAGCATGGAATCCATTGCGCCGGTGGCTTCGCCGACGCCGATCATCTGTGTCACCATGTTGGGAAACACGCCGCACTCACGCAGCGGATCGACAATCGTCCGGCCTTCTTCGATCGCCTTGCGCACTTTCATCAGCGCTTCTTCCAGGACCGCGTTGCCTGAGGTCCGGGCCGTGATGCCCAAGCCTTCCAGAATCGGCACCCCGGATGTGATCAGAGTGCCCAGGGTGCGGGTGAACCGGCCGACAGCGATTTTGCGCAGCAAGGTTCCGATCACCGGCAGGTGCAGCAGCATCTTGTCGAAATAGTATTTGCCACGTGGATGCTTTCGGACCTGCTTGACGCCGAAAACCAGGCCGACCACGGCTACGATCACGATCCACCAGAAGCTCTGCACGAATCCGCTCAGTCCCATAACGATGCGGGTGGGAAGCGGCAGATTGACGCCCAATCCGGCAAACAGGTTGGCGAAAATGGGCACCACCCATTTGAGCAGCGCTCCGACAATCAATACCGCCATGCTGACGACCGCGACCGGGTAGATCAGAGCCGATTTCACCGCCGATTTCAAGCGGACGGCTTTTTCGACGTAGGTCGCGAGACGCTGCAAGATGATGTCGAGAATACCGCCAGTTTCACCGGCCTCAATCATATTGGTCGTGAGGTCATCGAAGACGTTCGGATACTGACGCATGGCATTGGCCAGAGTCGCACCACCTTCGACGGTGGTCCGAACGCCAGTCAGCGTCTTCTGAAATGACTGGTTTTCCTGGTTGGACGCCAGAATTTCCAGACATTGCACCAGCGGGAGGCCGGCATCGATCATGACCGAGAACTGGCGGAAGAAGACCGCGATGTCCTTGGTCCCGACTTTGCCCGAGCCGAACGTAGGCATCGAAAATTCTTTGCCCTTTTCGCGAATGGCGCCCGGAGTGATGCGCTCGCGCCGCAATGCCTGCGCCAGCGACTGCTTATTCGCGGCGATTCGCTCGCCCGATACCTTCTGTCCTGACGCATCCTTCCCGGAAAATGTAAAGACTGGCATGGTTTAGCCTCTCCTCACTGACGTACCTGATTCTCAAAACTTTGCTGCCACTGTTTTGGCTCCGCCTTGCGTTAATGCTTGGAAGGAGCCGCTCCCCGGGCCAACGAGCTCCCGGCCGATGTGGACCGGCTCAGCAGGCTGGCGCCACGATTGATCATTTCCTGCAATTCGTCGACGTTGCTGGAGCGCGCCATCGCAACCTCCAGAGAGATCTGCTTGGTGAAATACGCGGTAGCCAGCGCCTGGTTGAACGTCTGCATTCCGAACTTCTCCTGTCCGGATTGCATCGACGAATAGATCTGGTGAATCTTGTCTTCGCGGATCAAGTTGCGGACCGCGGCGTTGGGAACCAGGATTTCCATAATCATGGCGCGGCCCTTGCCGTCGGTCTTGGGCACAAGGCTTTGGCACATGATGCCTTCGAGCACCAGCGAAAGCTGAGCGCGAATCTGCGCCTGCTGGTGCGCGGGGAAAACGTCAATCACGCGGTTGATCGTCGAAGTCGCTGAGTTCGTGTGCAGCGTTCCGAAGGTCAAGTGACCCGTCTCAGCGATTCGCAGGGCCGACTCGATGGTTTCCAGGTCACGCATTTCGCCGATCAGCACGACGTCCGGGTCTTCACGAAGGGCAGCACGCAAGGCGTCGCCAAAGCTCTTCGTATCTGCGTGCAGCTCACGCTGATTGACCACGCAGTTCTTGTTCATGTGAACGAATTCGATCGGGTCTTCGATGGTCAGAATGTGGTCGTGACGCTCGCTATTAATCTTGTCAATCATGGCGGCGAGCGTGGTCGACTTGCCGGAGCCCGTCGGTCCCGTCACAAGCACGAGTCCGCGAGGCTTTTCGCACATCCTGCTGACCACTGGAGCGAGCCCGAGCTGATTGAAATTCTTGATCTCAAAGGGAATGACGCGGAATACGGCGGCAGTGGCTCCGCGCTGGTTAAAAACGTTGGCGCGGAAACGGGCCAGACCTTTCAAACCGAATGAGAAGTCGAGTTCGAGGCTCTCTTCGAAACGGTGCTTCTGCGAGTCGGTCATGACGCTGTAGGCCAACTGCTTGGTCTCGGCCGGGGTCATCTGCGGCAGGTCAAGCGGGACCAGGTGGCCGTGCACGCGGATCTGCGGCGGCGAGTTGGTGGTAATGTGCAAATCGCTGCCGTTCATCTCCAGCATGCGTTTGAGCAGATCGCTTAACGACAAACCCATATAAAGTTCCCTTTCCTTAGTCCTTAGTCCTTAGTCGTGAGTCCCTAGTCCGTTGCGAGTCCTCCCGACTAATGACTCGCGACTCAGGACTCTAGTGAATCGTTTCGCGCGCCACTTCTTCGAGCGTGGTCATGCCGGCTGCAACCTTGATAAGTCCGCTGCGACGCAACGTGATCATGCCGCGTTCGATCGCCTTCTTTTTCAACTCCACGGCGGAAGCGCCGACGAGCACCAATTCGCGGATTTCGTCGTCTACTTCCATGACTTCGTACAAGCCGCAGCGTCCCTTGTATCCAGTGTTGTTGCAGACAGTGCAGCCTTTGCCTTTCTGAATTTTTACGGTCTTGGCTTCTTCCGGCGTGTAACCGGCGTCGATCAAAGTCTGAGGCGGCACGTCCATAGGCTCGATGCAGTCTTTGCAAATACGCCGCACGAGGCGCTGAGCGCAGATAAGGTGAACCGACGTCGCCACAAGGAACGGTTCAATACCCATATTCATGAGACGGGTAATGGTTTCTGGGGCACCGTTGGTGTGAAGCGTGGAAAGGACCAAGTGACCCGTCAGAGCGGCCTTGATGGCGATTTCAGCCGTCTCGAAGTCTCGAATCTCGCCGACCAGGATGATGTTCGGATCTTGCCGAAGGAACGATCGCAGCGCGGCTGCGAAGTTCAATCCAATCTGCTCTTTCATCTGAACCTGGTTGACGCCGCCCAACTGGAATTCGACCGGGTCTTCGGCAGTCATGATGTTGGTATCGGGCTTATTCAGCGTCGAGATCGAGGAGTACAGTGTGTTGGTTTTGCCTGATCCCGTCGGCCCGGTGACCAGCACCATGCCGTACGGCTTCAAAATCGCTTTCTCAAATTTCACCAGCGACTCGGCTTCGAAACCGAGTTTGGTCATATCGAGCCGCAGGTTTTCTTTATCGAGCAACCGGAGCACGATCTTCTCGCCCCAGAGAACGGGCAACGTGCTAACGCGGAAATCGAGCTGCTTCTTGCGCCCGCCGATATTCATCTTCAGCATGATGCGGCCGTCTTGGGGCAGACGCTTTTCGCTGATGTCGAGCTTCGACATGATCTTCAGACGCGAGGTGATCGCGTCGCGAAGCTTCATCGGTGGAGACATGATCGACTGCAGAACACCGTCAATACGGAAGCGAACGCGGAATTCTTTTTCGTAAGGCTCGATGTGAATGTCGCTAGCGCCGCGCTTCACTGCGTCACCTAGAATCACGTTCACCAACTTGACGACGGGAGCTTCATCCGCTGCCTTTTCCAGCTCCGAAAGCCCGATCTCGGCCTGCTCGGCTTGCAGTTCGACGTCCTCATCGCTCATTTCCGACATCGACTGCATGACCGACTCAAGGTTTTCTTCGTTCGTCGCGCCGTAAGACTTGTCGATACCAGCCAGAATCGAACTTTCAGACGCCACAACCGGCTCGATGTTGAAGCCAGTCATGAACTTGATGTCGTCCATGGCGAAGACGTTCGTCGGGTCAACCATGGCGATGGTGAGCGATGCGCCCACGCGGCTCAGTGGAAGAATCTGATAGCGCTTGGCAGTCTCGAATGGAATCAGTTTGACGACCGCCGGATCAATTTCGAAATACGAAAGGTTGATGGCGGGGACGCCATACTGGCGCGAAAGGAAGTTGGTGACGTCTTCGTCGGTGAGAAAGCCGAGCTTCACCAGCGCAGAGCCGAGACGGCAACTCTGCTCCTTCTGCACCTTATTCGCTTGTTCCAACTGCTCTGGTGTGATGATTTTCTCTTTGACGAGAAGATCACCAAGCCGTTGCGACATACGCAGATCTCCTGACCACGTAGATGGAACGGCGCCTCACACTTGTGCAAGGCACGGCGCGAATGGCTGCGCATCATTGGGAGAGAATGCAGCTTCTCGCGTTGACATAAATTGTCAACGCAAGCGCATTACCGCACCACTTACTTAAGTACTTGCACTTGAATGGGACATCGCATCTGCCAGCCAAAAAGCGCGAAAATCGCGGCTTTTTCAACTTTCTCGGACGGCAACATCAGCCCAGGTACATGCACTTCAGTAAGCCCTAAGACGTTCCAACGTGGAGCAGCTGTCAAGTTCAAAGGTCGGGTTACACTCAAAATGGAGCAAAGACCTAGTGCCTAAGAAATCCAAGCATGAGGAAATCAAAATCTTCTACCGCACGCTCTATCGGGCGTGGGGCCCGCAGCATTGGTGGCCTGCGGAGACTCCTTTTGAAGTAATCGTCGGCGCGTATTTGACGCAAAACACCACATGGACCAACGTCGAGCGCGCTATGGAGAACTTGCGGCGGGCTCACGTCTTATCAGTGGACGGCCTCCGGAACCTGAAGGTGGCACGACTGGAGCGCTTCATCCGGCCCTCGGGATATTTTCGTCAGAAGGCGAAGCGGCTGAAAACGTTCATTACCTTCTTGGATCGGCAGTACGAAGGCTCTCTGGATCGGATGTTCGCGCAGCCGACCGCGAAACTGCGTGAGGAGTTGCTCTCGCTGAACGGAGTGGGGCCCGAAACCGCAGATTCGATTCTCTTATACGCAGGCAATCATCCCGCATTCGTCGTGGATGCCTATACCCGCCGAATTCTTGACCGTCATCGAATCCTGCCCGAGAAGGCAGATTATGAAGAGATTCGAATTCTTCTTGAAAACTCTCTGCACCAGCTTGCTGACGAGCAGGAAAAAACAGATGCGCCCCTTGAATCCGGTTTTCCGGGCACAGTGCATCCTCCATCTTCCATGAGCAGCGCACATCGTACGGCGCTAGTGCAGATTTATAACGAGATGCACGGTCTGATTGTCGGCGTGGGTAAGTTCCACTGCGGGAAATCGAAAGCAAAATGTGATGGATGTCCTTTACAGACGTTTCTGCCTGCTGTACCTCATAAGTAATGAAGACCACATTGCAGATTGTGCGTTTAGCCGGATGCTCAATCGCCTTTGTCACGCTCAGCCTTTTCGCGACTCCAAACGGGACGCTACGACACGCAGCCGAGCAGACTCATCTCCTCGTCGGCACTGCAGTTCGTCCCACGCTTTTCTCTGAAGCCGCTTACTCTGCAACGTTGTCCCATGAGTACAACATGATCGAACCCGAGGACGTAATGAAGTGGTGGGTAGTGCGTCGCGATCGAAGCTTCGACTTTCAACAGGGGGATGAAGTAGTCAGATTTGCGCAGGCTCACAGAATGAAGGTCCGTGGACATTGCCTGGTCTGGGATCACGACAATCCGAAATGGCTCGCGGAAGGCCACTTCACTCCGTCGCAACTCTCGGATCTGTTGCACGAGCACATCACAACCGAGATGAAGCACTATGCCGGGCAAGTCTTCGCCTGGGATGTAGTCAACGAAGCTCTAAATGAGAAAGGCGAACCCAAAGATTCGATCTGGTACAACCAGCCGGGCATTGGGCTTGCAGGCCGTGGCACCGCATACATTGAGCAGGCGTTTCGCTGGGCGCACGACGCCGATCCCAAGGCCGTGCTCTTTTACAACGAAGCCGAGGGCGAAGGAATGAATCGGAAGTCCAACGCGATCTATGCGATGGTGAAAGATTTCAGGCAGCGTGGCGTTCCCATCGACGGCGTCGGACTGCAGTTGCACCTTTCAAATCTCGACTATGACACAGACGCGCTGGCTACCAACATCTCACGTCTGGCCGCTCTGGGCCTTCAAGTCCACATCACCGAACTCGATGTTTCGCTCCCATTGGACTCAGGTGGGCGAGCGACGGAACGGGATCTGCGCCGGCAAACCGAAATCTATCGCGGCGTCGCGGGTGCCTGCCTGAAAAATCCCGGGTGTACCGCCATCCAAACATGGGGCTTCACCGATAAGTACTCGTGGATCGGCAGCCATTCCCATGGCGCTCGGGGGGCTGCTCTTCCCTTCGATACTGCATACAATCCGAAACCTGCTTACGAGGCAATACTCGATGAGCTTAAGTCCGCGTTTCGGCGAACCCGCTGATGACTAGCCGGTTCGCGTCTTTCACCTCTTTTCTGCATCTATAATGCCCAGTGAGGGGGGCGCAGGTTGCGCCTTTCGATTGGCGTGAGCGCTCCAGTTTCAACACGGCCACCAAAGCGATCCGACCGGAGGCAGGTCATCATCCTGCTAAGCATCGCCGTGATCGCACTGTTCGTGGTGCTTGCCTCGCAGACAGCTTTCAACAACACCATCCTTCAGGCCGAGACTAACCAGCAGGCGGTTGTGTTCTACGCGCTCTCCCTGCTCATTTCTCTGCTCTTCGTGGCGCTCACGTTTGTTCTTGCCCGCAACCTGCTCAAGCTGTTCGCGGAGCGGCGAATGGGCGTGTTGGGGTCGAAATTTCGGACCCGCATGGTAGCGGGTGCGTTGCTGCTCTCGTTCGTGCCCGTCATCGTCATGTACTGGTTCGCCTACGGCCTGATGAACCGCTCGATCGATAAGTGGTTCTCGACTCCAGTGGAAGAAGTGCGGTCCGACACGCAGGCGATGGTTTCACTCTTGTCGCGGTACGCGCAGCAGAATGCAGTTGCCGAGGCAGCATCCATTGCTACCGCCCCCGAAACCGGACGAGCGTTTGCAGGACACGGATTCTCAGCGGTCACCGATGAATTCCAACGTCACGAGGTTACGCTTCAGGGGGGATTCGCGGTCGCGTTGCGCGACGGCGATGCAGAAGCCAGCTTCAATCTTCCCGCACCCTGGGCCGTGCTGAAACGCTTTCTTCCCATCCAGGATTCGGCTGCCGGAAAGCCCGTGCAATTCACATGGCAGCAGACTGATTACACGCTTGGGAGCGCGGCGGTTCCCGGCGGAGGGTTGATTCTGGCCGCGATTCCGCTGCCTCACGACTTCTCTCAAACCGTTCATCAAGCCGAAGCTGGCCAGCAACGATATTTTCAACTAAGCCGTGAGAGGCACCGGGTGCGGCAAACCTATGTGGGCCTTCTGCTGCTGATCACCATGATTGTTCTTTTCGTTAGCACCTGGCTCGCGCTGTTCCTGGCAAAACTGGTGACTCGTCCTCTGGCCGCACTGGCAGCAGCCACGCAAGAGATTTCCCGCGGCCGCTTGGATTACCGTGTTGACGTCAGCGCTACCGACGAGATCGGCGACTTCGTGCGGTCATTCAACCAGATGGCGGAGGAACTCGAAGCTAACCGCCGCAAGCTCGAGAGTTCAACGCGTGAACTGGCCGGCGCCAATACGGAACTCGATCAACGTCGCCGCCAGATGGAAACCATTCTGGAAAGCATACCGACCGGCGTGCTTTCGCTCGACGCCAACCTCCGCGTTACGCACACTAATCAAGCATTGCTACGCATCTTTCATCCTGACGGGCGAAAGGAAGAGGGGTTCCCGATCACTCGTGGCGCATCGCTCGCGGAGATTTTTCCTGCCGACGTTGTCGAAGATTTCGAACCGCTCCTCCGGCGGGGCGACCGCATGGGACTTACCACCAGCCAGATGGAAATGCCGCTCGTACACGGCTCGTTGAACGTTGCGGTTACGGTGGCTCCTTTGCGCCATCAGGGTGAGCGTGCTGGATATGTGGTGGTCTTCGAAGATCTATCGGACCTGCTGAAGGCACAGAAGCAGGCGGCCTGGCGCGAGGTAGCGCGCCGGGTGGCGCACGAGATCAAGAACCCGCTAACTCCGATTGCACTCTCGGCTGAGCGAATTCAACGACATCTCGACCGTGCCACTTCCAATGATTCCTCGTCGATGGGCATTGTTCGGTCTTGCGCCGATACGATTGCGCACGCGGTAGAGACGGTCCGGAGACTGGTCGATGAATTCTCGACTTTGGCACGGTTCCCGGTGGCGAAGCCGCAGCCCACTGATATCAACGAGATCATCGAAAACGCCCTATCGATGTTCGATGGACGCCTCGATGGAATCACCCTGCATAAATCGCTGGCTACCGACCTTCCCAAGGTATTGGCGGACGATGAGTCAATCAAACGAGCCATGGCGAACTTGGTCGACAACGCTGCCGAGGCGTCGCAGAATGCGGTAGTTCGTGAGATTGCGATCTCCACCTCTCTCGTCGCGAGCCGCGACGCAGTTGAGATCGTCGTCGCCGATACCGGCCTGGGCGTAACCCGCGATGTCAAAGAGAAACTCTTCCTGCCCTATTTCTCTACGAAGAAACGCGGCACCGGACTGGGACTTGCGATTGTGAGCCGCATTGTAGAAGATCACCATGGATCGATTCGGGTGGAAGAAAACCATCCGGTGGGAGCTCGTTTCATCATAGAGCTTCCGGTCGTGCCGGAGGCGGTGCCGGCTGCGGTCCTCCAGAAACATGCATAACATTCTGATCGTTGATGACGAAGCCGGCATTCGTGATTCACTGGCCGGCATTCTAACGGACGAGGGCTATGCGGCGTCCTCGGTCGAGAGCGGTGAGGCCTGCCTGGAACTCCTGCGCAAGAGCGCATTCGACGTGGTTCTGCTCGATATATGGCTTCCCGGCATCGACGGCATGGAGACACTCGCCAAGCTTCGGGAGTTCGATAGTCCGCCCGAAGTGGTCATGATCTCAGGACACGGGAATATCGAAACTGCTGTGCGCGCGACGAAACTCGGAGCTTACGATTTCCTCGAAAAGCCACTGAGTATCGAAAAGACGCTTATCGTCGTAAAGAACGCGATCGAGTCGCAGAAACTGCATCGTGAAAACGTCGACCTGAAGAAGCAGCTTCAGACAAAGAGCATCATCGTTGGCGACAGCATTCCGATGAAGGCTCTTCGCCAACAGATTGGGTTAATGGCGCCGACGAATGGTCGGGTGCTCATTTATGGCGAGTCGGGGACCGGAAAAGAGCTTGTCGCCCATGCGATTCACGCGCAGAGCCTGCGAAAGGATGAGACGTTTGTCGAGGTGAACTGCGCTGCAATCCCGGAAGACCTTATCGAGAGCGAATTGTTCGGACACTGCAAGGGATCTTTCCCGGGAGCGGCTAGCGACAAGGAAGGCAAGTTCCAGCGCGCCCACGGAGGCACGCTTTTCCTCGATGAAGTCGGCGACATGAGTCTGAAGACGCAGTCGAAGGTGCTGCGCACTTTGGAGGAGCAGCGCTTTACGCCTGTGGGTAGCGATGAGACGATCACGGTCGACGTCCGCGTGATTGCATCAACGAATAAGGACCTGGAAGAAGAAATTTCGCGGGGCAACTTTCGGGAAGACCTTTTCTATCGGCTCAACGTGATTCCCTTCTTTGTGCCGCCGCTACGCGAGCGCAAGGAAGATATTCCACTATTCACGCGGCATTTCCTGAAAGAGCTAGCAGCCACGTATGGACGTCGTCCACGCGAGATTACCGACGACGCCATCGAAGTCTTGATGCGCTATTCCTGGCCGGGGAATGTGCGGGAACTGCGTAACGTCATCGAGCGAATTGTGATCATGAATCCCACGACCACGCGCTTCGATGCCAAGCACCTGCCGCCGCTTGTCTACCGCGATGGCGGGCGCCGCGCGCCAAAGAGCGAATTCTCAACACTGCATCAGGCGCGGGATGCTTATGAGCGTGATTACATTCTCAAGAAACTTGATGAGACACACGGCAATGTGACACGCGCGGCTGAGGTGCTCGGACTGGAGCGGAGTCATCTTTACCGGAAGATGAAGGCTTTGGGAATTGCAGCGAAAGAGTGAGGCGCCTACCGCTTCACCATATGTATCTCGGTTCCGTTCTTGCGGAACTTCACTTCGTCCATCAACTGATTGATCAGGAAAATGCCGCGGCCGTGATTGGAATATAGATTCTCGCCGACTGTGCAGGTCGGGATAGTACCGGGATCAAATCCCTCGCCGGGATCGCGTACGATGATCAGCACGCCCCGTTCTTCGTCACAGGCGACGAGACATTCGACTGTCTTGGTGGGATCTTCTTTCGCGCCGTGGACTACGGCATTGGCCAGAGCTTCCTGCAGTGAGAGTTCGATTGCGTCTTCTTTGCCGTTGACGCACTTCATCTCGCGAACGGCCTGCATCACCTGCTCGACGACGGGGTCCACAGCCTTGCGGTCGGCCGCAAGCGCAACCCGTACCCGCACCTTCAACTTCTCGGGATCGAAGTCATACTCCGGCAACTGTTCCTCGGCAGAATCCCCAGCTGGCATGTTCTCGACTCTTTCCACCCGTCCCGCACCCAGTCTTGCGGCTCTCTGATTCTAGCGAGAAAAAGCAGGAGTCGGCAATGACGGCCGAAGGGCAGCCATACCATAACACGGCTTATTCGTCTGCCGTATCGGCGTGTTCCTGATTGCGATCCGCGTCAGGTGCCTCTTCTTCGTGCCGCTGCAGCATGCGATGCTCTAATTGTCGGCGCCAGTCGAGTTCTTCGACGAAGCTGCGGGAATCGCGCCAACCCGGCTCGGCCTTTACGTAAAGTTCGAGGAAGACCTTTGTCCCGAGCATATGCTCAATCTGCAGACGAGCGGCGGTGCCAATCTTCTTGAGCATCCGGCCGCCTTTGCCAACCAGAATTCCCTTTTGTCCCGCACGCTCGCAGTAGATTGTGGCTGCGATCCGGGTCAGCCGCTTCCCTTCCTCGAAGCTGTCAACAATCACCGTCGTGGCATAAGGAAGCTCCTCGCTCGTATTGAGGAGGACTTGCTCGCGGATGCTCTCGGCGGCCATGAAGCGGGCGGGTTGGTCCGTGATTTCATCTTCTGGGAAATATGCGGGCCCGGCTGGAAGTGCCGAAAGAATCGATTGCAACAAATCTTCGAGGCCCTTGCGCTTGAGCGCGGAGATCGGGATCACCTCGGCGAAGTCGTAAAGCTTACGGTGTTCCTCGATCAGCGGCAGAAGCTTTGACTTCTCGCGAATCAGATCGATCTTGTTCAGGATCAAAAACGCCTTGGTCTTCGACTGCTTCACCAGATCGAGCGCGAACTGATCCCGCGCGTCGAGCTTGTGTGTCGCGTCCATGATGACAAGCACCAAATCACAACCCTCAAGCGCTTCGCGAACTTCGACCATCATCTTGCGTCCGAGAGAACTGTCGGGCTTGTGCACTCCGGGCGTATCGATGAGCACGATCTGCGCGCCGTCCTTACCTTTGCGCTTAGGAACGTGGACCACACCTTGAATGCGGTTGCGCGTGGTTTGCGGTTTGGGTGAGATGATGGCAAGTTTCTCGCCGACGAGCGCATTGAGCAATGTGGACTTGCCCGCGTTGGGGCGGCCGAGGATGCAGACGAATCCGGAACGGAATGGCATGAAAAAGCAGACCTCAGACCCCGGACCCCAGCCCAAGAAGCCGCGTTGATAGCCGAGGTCTGAGGTCCAAGGTCCGACGCCTGACTATATCAGTTTCAGCTGCCGCGGCTGCACGGCCGACACTCGCACCCGCTCGACTTTGCGGTCGGTCGACTCCAAAACTTCGAAGCGGAGGCCGTCTTCTTCCACTGTTTCGCCCTTGCGCGGAATCCGTCCGGCAAGTTCGCTCACCAAACCGGCAATGGTTGCTGACTCTTTTCCTTCGGGCTTGGTACCGAAGAGTTCGTCGAGGCGGTCGACATCCATGCCACCGGCCACGATGAATCCTCGGTCGCCGTCGCGTACGATTTCCGGCTTGTCGCGCTCATCGCGAATTTCACCGACGATCTCTTCCACCAGATCCTCGATCGTGACCAGGCCCGCAACCCCGCCATACTCGTCCACAACAATGGCCATGCGGATATTCTGCTTTTGCATCTCACGAAGCAGGTCGCTGCCTAACTTGCTTTCGGGAACGAAGTAAACATCGCGCCGCATGATCGAGTCGAGTGTGCGGACATGCGCTTCCGTATCGGCAACTTGCAATACGTCTGCAGTGTAGACGATCCCCTTGATGTTATGGATGCTGCTCTCATACACGGGCACTCGCGAATAGTGTTTGGCGCGGAGCATCTCGATGAACTGCTCGACCGTTGTACTGGTGGGGACCGCGAACATCGCGGGACGCGGCTTCATCGCCTCGCGGACCGTTTTGCCACTGAACTCCACGACCGACTGAATCAAGTCGCGATCGCCTTCCTGAATGATGCCTTCCTCCTGCCCAGCTTCGATGAGCGCGTCCACCGCTTCGGCGTTCGTCTCGGGCTGTCCGGTTGTGTTCTCCCGCGTCAGAGTAACCACGGACTGCAGGAATCCAACAACAACGGTTACTGGCATAACGAGATAGATCAGCCCCTTCAGAAGCAGCACCCATTGCTGGAGCCATTCACCTTTCGTGCGTGAGAAGAACAGAAACGGCAGGAAGCGATTGCAGAGGATGACAATCAACAGCAGGCTAATCGTCGCCTGTACGATGTCGTAGACATTCCAATCCTGATCGTGGAATAAGACATACCCAACCAGCACGGCGATGGCCGCGACCGTCAGTTGCGTAAGCACGGCCATCGAAAGCGAGGCACGGCTGCGGCTGACTTTGAGGGCAGGCTCGATCTTCTGCTCAAAGGCGTCGATATTGTCCTGGAATTCGCGGGAAAGAAACCGTCCCGCTTCCTGGTAGACGCGGTCCACGTACGAGACCAGAGTGAGCAGTCCGATCAGGAGCAACAACGCGAAAAAGACGGCGAAGGTCATGCCGTCCTCGAAGCTCTCCTCAAACGCGGGATGTCGCGTTGGGGGTCGACAGAATCTGCCCGGCTGGATTCGCCGCGCTCGGTAAGGGACAACGGCAGTCTTAGGGCCCGGCGCAGGTAGGCTTCCTTGCTCGCCATCTCACCATTATCGCGCTCGTGGTCGTACCCCGCCAAATGCAGGATGCCGTGGAGAATAAGCACCTTCACCTCCATGGCACCGGTGTGACCCAGGCGACGGGCATTGTCGAGGGCAATCTCGGCAGAGATGGCAATTTCGCCCGCCAACACCCTCCGGCGGCCATTCGGAGAACATTCGGACGGAAATGAGAGGACATCAGTTGGCTTATTCTTGCCCCGAAAACGCTGATTCAGCGCGCGCATGTCACTGCTGCCCGTGATCACCACGTCGACGGTGCCTTTGAGTCGGGCGGCTTTGCGAGCTCGAAGGACGAAGCGGTTGAGCGACTCCGCACTCAAACCGGCAATTCTCTTCTTGAAGATCACCAAGCCAGCAGCCTCGTATGTCTCTGCAACTTGTCGGGCCAAATGCAACGAGAGGGCCGGCTAGCCCTCCCGCAAAGTTATAAAACTTTATTCCTCAGAGTCAGATGAAGCCGCATTTGCTTGGGCAGACTGCTTTTCTGGTATAGACGCGGCTTCGGGAACCTTCGGTTCGGCCAGCAAGAGCATCTGCTGCTCCGCCACGCGGACTTTGTGTTCATCGTAGGCACGCACGATCCGCTGGACCAGGTGATGGCGAACGACATCACCTTCGTCAAAGTGCACGAATGCGAGTCCGTCTACATTCTTGAGAACATCGATTGCCTCAAGCAGACCACTGCGGCGCGCATTGGGCAAGTCAATCTGCGTGATGTCGCCGGTAATCACCGCCTTGGAATTGAATCCGAGACGCGTGACGAACATCTTCATCTGCTCGGAGGTCGTGTTCTGCGCCTCGTCGAGAATGACGAACGAATCGTTCAACGTGCGCCCGCGCATGAAGGCGATCGGCGCAATCTCAATCACGTTCTTTTCCAGATACCGGTCGACCTTCTCCGGATCGAGCATGTCATAGAGGGCGTCGTACAACGGGCGGAGATATGGATCGATCTTGTCCTGTAACGTGCCGGGCAGGAATCCGAGGCGCTCGCCTGCTTCCACAGCGGGGCGCGCAAGGATGATGCGGTTCACGCGCTTTGCCAGTAGCGCAGAAATTGCCATTGCAACGGCAAGGTAGGTCTTGCCCGTACCGGCTGGCCCGATGCCGAACACCATGTCGTGCTTTTCGATGGCTTCGAGGTAGCGGCGCTGGTTGCTACTCTTGGGCTGAACTGTACGTCGCCCGAAGGAGCGCTGTTTGCCGGCATCGGCCAGACCGCGCAGCGTGGAATTCGGGTCCGAGGTCAGCACGCGGAGCATGCTGTTCAGGTCACCATTGTTGAAGGTATAGCCGGAGCGCTGCAGGCTTTCATAGTCGGTGAAGACCTGCTCGGCGCGAGCGACATCGCGTGCGGCACCTTCGAGCTCGATGGAGTTTGCACGCAGATTGATGGTGACATTCAGCCCGTCTTCCAAAAGACGCACATTCTCGTCCCGCGTGCCGAACAGCGTTTCGATGTTGGGGCTAACCCCGATGCTTTTCTTCATTCGTGTGCTTTAACTTGGCAGACCTCCGCAGGCTGGAACGCGGGATTTGATCGGAACTCGAAATCCGGCGAACGCGGAACACACCAATACCTGCTCGCTGACAAAGCAGGGTTTTGCTTGGAGACGGGACCCAATCGAACTGCGCATGCCCAGTGGGCAGTCACTACCATTGAGTAAAGCGTACCCCGGAAATTGGAGGGGCGTCAATGGGAAGAAATCCTAGGCGCTAGCCGAGCTAGCATCACGCGCCGACGCTGGTACGGCACGGGTATTCGCCCATTCGCGCAGGGCGGCTATCTCCTCGGCGCGGGTGGTCGAAAGCGGCACCGTCTGGGCGATTGCATTGAGCAGATGCTGCGTCGATAGCGGCTTCTTCTCGGAGTAGGCTGCGTACATTGCCCCCTGCACAGCGGCGTCGAGTTCGGCACCGGAATAACCCTTCGCGGCCGTGGCAACTTTGTCGAGGTCAAACTCGGCGGGATTGCGCTTACGTTTGGAAAGTTGAATCGAAAAGATTTGCATTCGCTCGGCTTGATTGGGCAAATCGACGAAGAAGAGTTCGTCGAAGCGCCCTTTGCGAATCAACTCCGGTGGAAGCACGGTGACGTTATTGCAAGTGGCGGCTACGAATACCGGAGACTTGCGATCTTGCATCCACGACAAGAAGGAAGCAAGCAGGCGGGAGGAGACTCCGGCGTCAGCAGAGGCGGAATCAGGTCCGCTGCCGGCAAACACCTTTTCCAGTTCATCGATCCACAATACGCACGGAGAGAGGCCTTCGGCGACCTGGAAAACCTTGCGGATACGCTTTTCGGTCTCACCAATGTACTTGTCGTAGACCGCGGAGGTATCGAACTTGACCAGAGGCAATTTCCACTCACCAGCGACAGCGCGGGCGCAAAGAGACTTGCCGCATCCTTGAACGCCGAGGATGATCATTCCCCGGGGAGGTTCCAGGCCGAATTCGCGTGCGGAGTCTTCCCACGCACCTCGACGCTGGCCCAGCCAGTGTTTCAGGTTTTCGAGCCCGCCAACTCCCGCTAAGTTGTCGGAAGCCTCAACAAATTCCAGCATTCCAGAATGCCGCAGCAATTGTTTCTTGGCTTCGAGGACATCAGTGATGGTCTCGGAACACAGCGCGTAACGGGTCACCAGAGCTTGCGAGATAGCGCGCTCGGCCTCTTCTTCGGTTAGACCGCGGAGATTCGCGGACATCGCGTCCACGCCGGCTGCATCGAGTTGGACCTTGAGTGAGTAGCTCTTCGACAAGCGCGTGAACGTGTCGTGAATGATTTCGTGCAGACGGTCGCGATCAGGCAACGGAAGGTCGAAGTACTCAACTAGCTTGCTCAATTCTGGCGGAACTGTCAGTTCGGGGGCGGTAAGGATGACAGTGCGGCGGTTGGCTGAGAACTTCTGCCCGACATCGCGGAGACGCCGGATGACAACTGGATCGTCCATGTGACGGTGGAAATCCTTAAGAACGAACACAGCCTCGACCGTCATCGATTCCATGTTGGCCAGAGCCTGCACGGGTTCGCGGGTGTTATAGATGGAATTGCTCGCGGCCGCGGTCGCCGCTTCGGATCCCATCGAGGACATGACCGCTCGAGTGAGACGATCGGCCTCGCCGCCGCCGGGAGTCAAGACCGTGTGAGGCTGCGCAAGGGTACCGGCATTGACCTTGGTCCATCCACCCTGCTGCGCGACCGGTGGCGCCGGGGCCTTGTGAACCTCTGCCGGTACATTGCTGCCCGACCGCACTAGGCCATCGGCGATGCTCCATTCGAAGGTGGCCATGTTTAGTTCGGAGCAGGCCGTGCGCACCAGGCTGACGGCGCGCATCTCCTCCGACGTCTCCATCACAATGATTGGGGTCGAGGAGTTGATAAGAACTTTGAGGAGATCGAGTCCGTCGGTCATGATCTGGTTAAATCGTTAACCACCAAGGTCACGAAGGGACACAAAGGAATACCTATGACTTCCTTCGCGCAACTTCGTGTCCTTGGTGGTTGATTGCCTTTCCATACTGCGTGCGCAACTGTTTGACCGGTCGAGCGTTGCACCCCTATAATAAGGAATTCGGACCCACCCGAATATCTCTCTGAAGACACGAAGGTAACGAACCAGACATGGCAAATCATCTTTCGGCGCTGAAGCGCGCCCGCCAGACCGAACGCCGCACGACGCGCAATCGCGCCAACACCTCCACTCTGCGCACCCAGTTGCGCGACCTGCGCGAGACCATCGCCAGGGGCGACAAGCCAGCTGCCGAGCAGATGTACCGCAAGACCGTTTCTGCCCTCGACAAGGCGATCCAGAAGGGCACGCTGCACGAAAACACCGCGTCGCGTTACAAGTCCCGCTTGGGTGCGCGCGTTGTGGCGATGAAGTAGCGCTCGTCCCCTAAGTATTAATTCCAGCTTCTGAAACCAAGGCAGGTCCCTTTCCACGGGCTTGCCTTTTCTTTTTTTGTTTTTTCTTGCGCTTTCCTTCGTTTATCGGACTAGAATCTTGCCGGAGGTTTGCGGACATGGGAAACGATCAGGCACCCGAGAACATCTCGCGTCGAAATTTCATGGTGCGCACTGCCATGGGCGGTGCCGGGCTGGTAATTGCCAAAGACATCTTGAGCGAGAGCGTTTCGGCAGCGACTCCGAAGAGCACAAACCCAACGATGATCGGCGTTCCTTTCGAGGCAAGAGAACGGGTGAAGCTGGGAATCATTGGTGTCGGCGGACGGGGCACAAGTCTGCTCCGCGATCTGCTAACGGTCGACGGTGTCGATGTGAAGGCAATCTGCGATCTGGTACCCGAAAAGGTTGAACACGCCCAAAAGATGGTGACTGATGCCGGCCAAGCGAAGCCTGCCGGCTATACCAAAGGCGACTGGGACTTCAAGAATCTGACCCAGCTTGATCTGGACATCGTTTACGTCGCGACTCCGTGGAACTGGCACGTCCCGATGGCGGTCGATCTGATGAAGAACGGGAAGCACGCGGCGGTCGAGGTGCCAACTGCCACCACGATGCAAGAGTGTTGGGATCTGGTAAACACCTCGGAGGCGACGCGCAAGCACTGCGTCATTCTGGAAAACTGCTGCTACGGCGCTTCAGAGATGATGGTCCTGCAGATGGTGCGCGATGGATTCTTCGGCGAAATTACGCACGGAGAAGCAGCGTACCTTCACGACCTGCGGGGCATTCTGACGGCAAATGAAGGCGAGGGCCTGTGGCGCCGATTCCCGCACATGAAGCTAAACGGCAATTTGTACCCAACGCACGGATTGGGCCCTGTCGCGCACTACATGGATATTCATCGCGGCGACCGGTTCGACTACATGGTTTCGGTGAGTTCTGCGGAAGCGTCGCTGAGCGCCTATGTGAAGGCAAAGTTTCCAGATGGGGATCCGAAGCGCGCAGAGAAATACGTCTGCGGCGATATGAATACGAGCATTATTAAGACCGTGAAGGGACGATCGATCCTGCTGCAGCATGATGTGGTGAATCCGAGGCCCTACAGCCGTCTGAACATGGTCCAGGGACCCAAAGGGATTTTTGCGGATTATCCGCCGCGAGTCTTCGTGGACGGCCAAAAGGATGAAGAATGGCAGAAGCTCGATGATTTCAACGATAAGTATGAGCATGCGCTGTGGAAGAACAACGGAGAGATGGCGCGCAAGACGGGCGGGCACGGCGGCATGGATTACATCATGAATTACCGGCTGATGGATTGTATAAAACGCGGCTTGGTTCCTGATATCGACGTTTATGATGCCGCCGCCTGGAGCGCGCCCGCGCCTCTGAGCGAAGCATCGGTTGCGGCGAACGGAGCACCACAGAAGTTTCCGGACTTCACGCGAGGCCATTGGCAGACACGACCAGACTCGGAGAGGTTTGCAGGATAGAAATTCTCGTCAACAGCGGTGAGGGTGCTCAAAAAAGTCAGGGCTTGATGAGGAGGCTGTATGGGGACAGCACAACTTGAGAGTCTGCAGCAATCGGTGGTGATCAGGCCGGCTGTCGAAAAAGCAGCACCCCTCACTCGCCTGTCGTCGTTGGACGCACTCCGCGGAACCGTGATGGCCCTGATGCTCAATGAGGCCACGCGGCTGCACGAAGTGGCGCGAGCGTTTCCGCACAGCACCTTCTGGGCGGTTATTGCCTACAATACCGATCACGTGGACTGGCAAGGATGCTCGTTGCACGACCTGATCCAGCCAGCCTTTTCGTTCCTGGTTGGCGCAGCGCTGCCGTTCTCGATTGCAAGCCGCAAAGCAAAAGGACAAACCTTCTGGGAGATGCTGGGCCACGCCGTCTGGCGCGCCCTGGTTTTGATCGTCTTGGGAATCCTTCTGCGGTCGATCCGACAATCGCAGACCTATTTCACCTTTGAAGACACCTTAACGCAGATCGGACTCGGCTATGTCTTCCTGTTCCTGCTGGGATTCACGCGAGTGCGGACTCAGGTGATCGTCACTGTACTGATCTTGATTTGTTTTTGGGGAGCGTTCGCGCTCTATCCCGCGCCTGGGGCGAATTTTGATTATCCGCACGTAGGAGTTCCGGCAAACTGGGAGCACAACTACACAGGATTTCTCTCACATTTTAATAAGAACTCCAACTTGTCGTGGGCCTTCGATGTCTGGTTTCTGAATCTGTTCCCACGAGAGGAACCGTTTGTGTACAACACGGGAGGCTGGTCGACTCTCAGCTTCATTCCAACACTCGCCACGATGATTCTTGGCCTTATCACAGGAGAGTGGCTCAAAACCGACAAAACGAAAGAGCAGAAACTGCTCGGACTCGTGATCGGCGGAGCGGGCCTGACGCTTCTCGGCCTGATGTGCCAATGGCTCGGAATTTGTCCAATCGTGAAAAGGGTATGGACTTCGTCGTACACGCTTTACAGCGCCGGATTGGTGGTCCTGATGCTCGCCGGGTTCTATGCCCTTCTTGACTGGAAGGGCTGGCGGCGTTGGGCATTTCCGTTGATCGTGATCGGCATGAATTCGATCGCCATTTATGTGATGAGCTGGACAATGGAGGACTTTGTCCGCAAAGGGCTGGAGACGCATCTGGGGGGCATCATGTCGGCCCTCGTTTCACCGACCTTTCTGCCGGCCGCTTATGGCCTGGGAGTGATGCTGATCTTCTGGGGCATCTTGTACTGGATGTACCGCCGCAAGATTTTCCTGAGAATCTGAGAGTTCACGACTGCTCAAAACCTTCCGGTTGCATCCAAGTTGCTCTGATAATATCTTGCGGAAAATCGCTTTCAGGAGGGCTGCTTGGCTGAGACGAGAATCCCTGGACAAGAAGCGACAGTTGGAGTGAACGGAAGCCAGCGCCTGAGGGTGCTGGGCATTGTTTTGGCCGGCGGAAAAGGAACGCGGCTCTATCCGCTGACGCGGGAACGGGCGAAACCGGCGGTTCCTTTCGGGGGCAAGTATCGCATCATCGACTTTGTGCTCAGTAATTTCGTCAACTCCGGCATTTATTCCATTTATGTATTGACACAGTTCCGCAGCCAGTCGCTGCTGCAGCATCTGAGCGAAGGCTGGCAATTCGGAGGAATGCTGAAGAGCAACTTCATCACGAACGTTCCGGCGCAGATGCGTTCAGAAACCGAATCGTGGTATCAGGGGACGGCGGACGCGATTTTTCAGAACATCAATCTGGTGGAGCAATCCGATCCGCACCTGGTGGCGATTTTCGGTGGTGACCATATTTATCGAATGAATGTGGGAAGCATGATCGACTTCCACATGGCGAACAAGGCAGAGGTTACGGTGGCAGCAATCCCCGTGGCGAAGCACCAGGCGATTGAGTTCGGAGTAATCGAGGCCGCCGCCGACGGGCGCATCATGGCATTTCACGAGAAGAAGGCCAATGCGCCGACCATGCCGGGTGATTCCAGCCGCGTGTATGCCTCGATGGGCAATTACATTTTTTCGACGCGAACTCTACTGGAACTGCTCAAGTCCGACGCTACACAGCCGGGCAGCCGCCATGACTTTGGAATGGACATCCTGCCGAAGCTGGCCGGCAATGGTTCCATGTACGCATATAACTTTGAGTTGAACCGCATTCCCGGCGAAGGCGAAGACTCCGTGCCCTACTGGCGCGACGTTGGTACGATCGACGCGTATTACGAAGCCAACATGGACTTGAACCATGTAAAACCGGATCTCAATTTATACAACCGCCAGTGGCCGGTACGAAGTACAAGCTATCCCGATCCTCCGGCGAAGTTCGTCTTTGATGAGGAAGGGCGACGTGGTGAGGCGCTCGATAGCATTGTTTCGGGCGGATGCATTCTTTCCGGTGGGCAAGTGCGCAAATCGGTCCTCGGACGCGCAGTGCGCGTGAACACGGGCGCCCTGGTGGAAGGCTGCGTGATCATGGATAACTGCGACATCGGAAGGCGGGCGAAAGTGCGGCGCGCAATCCTCGACAAAAACGTGCGGGTGCCGGCGGATACCGAGGTTGGTTACGATCTTGACGCGGACCGTGCGCGCGGATGGCATGTAACGGAGTCAGGGATTGTTGTCATTGGACGGGAGTATAGTCCTGTGCCAATGGCCGAGATGCTGGCGTGATACTCGCGTTTGGTCCCGATTCAAGAGCTCTTTTACCGCTGAGTGCGCAGAAAAAGGCCGCCGAGATCGCGAAGAAGAGCGCGTGCCGAACTGAGTCTGAAGGGATGCAGATCGAACTCTTCTGACGTTTTGAAGTCGCAGGCCGTGTGTTGCCAAAAGATTAGTTCTCGGCGAACTCTGCGGAAGTTCTCAGCGTACTCTGCGGTAATGCTTTTTTTGCGGTTGAGACCCCGGAGTACGCATCTAGGCTCCCATTAGTGCGACTGGTTCCACTCCGATTCGATCTTTGGTGGACGCAGGAGCGTTTGCATGACCACGCAATACTGCTCTGTCTTCTCTTGCAACGCCCGAAGCTGATCTGGAGTCGCATCCGGTGCGTCTAGATTGAATTGCAGTCGGATCGCCTGGAAGCCGACGGGGATCTCCTTTGAAAGGCCCAGCGTTCCCTGCAGGTCCATTTCGCCGCTCACCGTTACATCGATATGGCGTGTGGGAACGCCCATCGCGGTAGCGACCAATTGACAGGTCAGCTGGGCACAGGCCGCGAGGGCACCTAGCAGAAGATCTCCGGAACAGGCGGATGTGCCCGTGCCGCCTACGCCTTTGTGCGCTTCGGCCTGATAGATCGCACGTCCGATGTCTACGGAGCACGACAACGGTGTTGCCGTCTCGCTTCCTTTCGCAGTTAGTGTGATGCGCGAACTTGTCGGCTCACGACGATACTGTTCCTTCAAAGGCTTTTGCAGCGATCTGATATCCACGATTCCCTCAGTTTTTTTCTGATCTCATCGACAAAGAGTTTACTGTACGCGTGAACCTCTCGATTTGCTGGGAGAAACTCCCGCTAGGAGTCGGAGGCAATCTTTTTCGCGAGGCGTTTGGGTGCGACGAGTACATAGCTGGTTAACAAAAGATCCCTTACTTCGCTCCAGTCAACCTTGCTTCGATCGAGGCGAAGCGCCACCCAGCCTCTGGAAGCTATATACGCGGGCAGATAGAATCTCCGCGGCTGAGCTTCAACCAGTGACTTGTTCTCTCCCGGAAAGACCTTGCATGTAACTCCCACGATGCCATCGCCATGATGGTTGTTAAGAAAGTAGGCGAAGGTCTTTCTGCGGACCAAGAACTGCGCGTGCGATCCGTAGATCTGGCGCGTTGTTTCGGGCAGAGTGAGCGCGATCCGGGTCAGGCGGGAAAGGCGCGGGTCTTCCGAGGAGCGCTTTGGCATATTTTCCACCCCGGAGCGATGTGCGCCTACGTCTGATCGTTCAGACCGGCAACTGTTCTTGCATCCAGCCGGGCGTCTCGAACTTGGGCTCGGTCGTCAGATCGATAACCAGGCGCTCGAGCACCATGCGCTTGCTGACCGGGTTAGAGCGTAGAGACAAATCAGCCTTAGCAACAAGCCGGATCGCCCGCGTGAGTTCGCGGCGGGACTTGTAGCGGCGGGCCTGCTTGATGATATCGTCGGCGGCGAACGGAGGCACGCGGAATCCCTGCCAGAGCGCAGCCCAGAGCATGCGCTGGTCACGGACGTTGCGCTCCAGAATTACCAGCATCTGGCGAAAGGTTTTTGCGAGCATGTAGACGTGGCCAATGGCAGCTTCTTCTCCGTCACCCGAGGACAGGATCGCGTCGAGCACTTCCAAGGCACGGACGCGGTCTTTGCTTGAGACGGCATCCGTGAGTTCGTAGAGCGAGCGCTGTTTTGCGGCAAGGACCATGGTTTCGACGTCGCCGAGAGTAATGCGCTTTTTCTCGCCGACATAGAGAATGAGTTTCTCAAGCTCGTTTGAGATCATCATCATGTCGCCACCGAGAGCGTCGACGAGTTCGCGGGCGCCGTCGGCCTCGATTTTGACTCCGCGGCCGGTGCAATAGTCTGAGATCCAGCGAACCGCTTCTCCCTCCTCCACGCGCGCGAGTTCGACAATGCCGCAATACTGACCCATCGTGTCGCGGATGCGCTGGTAGCGATCTCGATCCTGCATTTCCATTTTGCGAACGTCGGCGGGGATGCTGATGTGGTCGGCGACAAATACGATCAGTGCATCAGGATTAGGATTCTTGCAATACTCCTCGATAGCTGCGAGCTTTTCTTCGTTCGATCCGCGGCCATAGAGATTCTTCACGCCGCGCACGAAGAAGACCTGAAATGGCGCCATGAGAGACGGCGTTCGGGCACGGTCGAGAATCTCAGCAAGATCGTTTTCTCCAAGGTCGAATTCGAAAAAGCTGAAGTCCCGGAGGTCAGCGGGAACGAGATGCTCAAGAATGGCGTCGCGGAAGCGCTTGCGGAAAAAAGCTTCGTCGCCCACGAAGACATAGGCCGCGCGCATTTTGCGCGACTGCAGATCACTGACGAAACGTTCGGCTTGGGCGAAAGCTCGCATTAGAGGTTGGTTATCGCGGCGCTCTCAATCATGGTCGACGTTCGGACAGCTGCCAACGAACAACAGGTTCCTTGTCACTTCGCTCGTCGGAATGACAAGGCTAGATTTCGACTTTAGCATTCGCACGATCATTCGCATAGTCACCCAATGGCAACCACCATGCGGCAGGGCCGCTCCCGTCGAGAGATGTCCTGCATCAGCCTACAACTTGCTTAAGAATTCGAGAATTTCTGGGGAATCCCAATTGGTCGGCCCCACGACCTTGCGGCGCATCACACCTTGCCGATCGATGATGTATGACTCGGGCCAGACCGACGTGCCGTACATGCCGGCCACTTTCTGATCAGGATCCCGGACAGTCAGAAAATTCACGTTCCGCTGTTGGATAAACCGATGATAAGCGTCGCCGTCCACATCAATGCTCACGCCCAGCACCGTAACTCCACGGTTCCGCAGACGATCCTGCATCTCCATCATCGAGGGAAGCTCTGCGATGCAAGGTGCACACCAACTGGCCCAGAAATTCAGCACCACAACCTGACCACGAAGCTGGTTGAGACTGACGGTGCGGTCGGAATCCTTCACCGTAAAGTCGTTTGCCGGCGAGCCCACGCGCGGCGGATGCGATCCGCGATTGCACCCACACGAGAGCACAAGCGCCACAGCCGTCAAGCACATCCAGCTCTGACGCATCGCTTAGAACCCCTCCAGTACGTTGGAGACCAGCGTGCGAGCGAAATCCTGTGACAGGCGCCGGAAGGCAGGCGAGTCCTCTTCGAAAAATGTCGTGAGATCCTGAGAAACTTCGTACTGTTCGCGGAAGAGGTACGCCGGATTCTGGTAAAGGACTTTGCCATTGCGGGCCGTCAGGGAAACCTTAAGGCTGACAACGATCAAAACGCTGGCGACGCGTCCGGTCGAGGTGTCGTAGGTGAGAGGAGTCGCGACTGTCGAAAGCACCGTGCCGCGCAGAATCGCATCCGCGTCATCGCTGTCATTATTGATAATGTGGTAGCGGGTGCGCGTGTTGAATTCGCGCACAACGGCAGCGGTCAACATTTGCTGAATTCCGTAATTAAGCGTTTCGTTTTTGAACGCGGGAATCGCGATGGTTTGTACGCTATCAGGAAGCTGCGAGTGACCGGCGGTGTGATATCCGCAACCAAGACTGAAAAGCAGCGTGAGCAGCACGAGTGGATGCCCGCGACGCACGATCACTGAATCTTCCCCGTCGGACGGGTTGCCGTCATGCTTTCGGCGCACTCCACGGCGGTAATCGCGGCAATCCTCAGATTGTCAGCAGCAGCCCACAACCAAACAGCGTTGGGCTGAACAGGGTCAGGCTTGAGCATGAGCTGAATGTCTCCCTGCCCTGCCGAACTCACGTTGCTGGGCGCTTCTTCATCAGCACCAGGGATGGTAATGTGGTCTCCAGACAGCGCTTGCGACAACGCTGCGAGATCAGGGCGAGCTTCCATCTCGAGGAGTATTGCGGCGGCGTGTCCGTGAAAGATCGGAGCCTGCAAAACGATAAGCGAAGGCTCGATTGCATTGGTCCCGGCAATCTTGCGGTAGTGGCGAAGTACGCGGGCTTCCACGGAATCAAGCGTAGGCTGCGATTTCTGACCGTAGCGCGCGACCAGATTGAACGCGACCTGCGCATCAAAGACGTCTTTCGGAAGAGGCTGGAAGGATAAAAGATTCACAGTCTGCTGGTGAAGTTCGTCCATGCCACGCTGTCCATGCTCAGAGGCAGGCTCAAACATGGTGGCGACGGCTCGCGTGATCGTACCGGCTCTTTTCGCGCGCAAGAGCAGAAGCGCCAAAGTTATGGCCATCGGATGAGCGGTGACACACGGCCCGGGCTGCAGATCGGGTGGGGCAATCTCGCCGCGCTCACGTTCGATCCAAAGCGAGCGCACCGTGGCACCGGGCTGGTCTTCAAGCACCGAGGACAAGTCGATAATGGCGCTGCCCGCGTCACGCGCATCTTTCCAACTTCGGCGCGTGCTCTCCTGATCGGAGGCGAAGAACGCGAAATCCACATGCTCGAACTGCTCTGCGCGGACACGCTGGATGAAACTGATCTCATCGCCCATGGCTTCGAGTTGGCCGAGCGACTCATCGTCATCGAGCAAGCGAATATCCGCAGCGGGAAAGTTGCGTTCATTCAGCATCTCGGCGACTTCTTTTCCTTTCAGAGAGGCCGCACCGACAATCGCAGCGCGATACAGTTTACCCCTCTGCGCTAGGCCGGTTGGGGCTGGCGACGACTTCACGGGCTCACTCATGAGGCTTGCGATGCCTCCTTGTAGGAGGGAGGTGGAGGACCGGGGCGGCGGCGGAAGATCCACTGCAGGCGCCAGAACACTCCTGACACCATGTAGAGCAGAGCGATCGCGAACAGCACTTGACCGGAGTAGAAGTAGATCAGCGCGAACAATGCCGCGAGCAGGACGATTAACCGGAAGGGGTGTCGCGAACGGAAATCGATGTCTTTGAAACTGTAGAAGCGCCAGGTGCTCACCATGAGATATCCAACTGTCGTTACCATAGCCGCCCACGCTACGGCGGTGTAGGGAGAAATGAGCGGTTCCCCCTCCGCAAAGTGCACGACGGCGGCGATCACACCTGCTCCGGCTGGAATCGGCATACCGACGAAATACTTCTTGCCTGGACGACCGGGATTGGAAGGCTGTGGGTTACTGGTGATGTTGAAGCGCGCGAGGCGGCTCGCCCCGGCGATCAGGAACAAGAAGCTGGCAATTGCGCCGACCTGCGTCAACTTAACGGCCCACCGTCCGCCGCTTAGCAACACTTCCGGCATCAGGTGAAAGCCCCAAGTCCACGCCAGCATGGCTGGGGCAACGCCAAAGGTGACTACGTCAGCCAAAGAGTCGAGTTCGCGGCCAAAATCGCTGGTAGTGCCCGTCATGCGGGCAATGCGCCCATCAAGTCCATCGAAGAGCACGGCAAACCCGATGGCCTTGGCGGCGTTGTCGAGGTGCCCGAACTCCGTGGCGGTGGCGTGCATGACTTCGAGCATGGCGTAAAAGCCCAGCGCCACATTCGCGGTGGTAAACAGCGAGGGGAGGATGTACATCCCTTTGCTGTGCCGACGCCGCGGTTTTGTGAGGCTCTGTTCCATCAGCGCGCTCTCTCCGAGGTGACGGTAGTTGCGCCGGCAAAGGCTCCCTTGGGCTCAAGATAGGCGATAACGCTGGATCCGCCTTTCACGCGATCACCGACTTGGACATTGACGCGCGCACCGGCATCGAACAGAACATCGGTGCGTGATCCAAATTTGATAAGCCCGACCCGTTGTCCGCGCTCCATATGATCCCCAACCTTCGGGGTAAACACAATTCGACGGGCGAGCAAACCTGCAATCTGCTTAAACACAATTCGCTGTCCGTCACCCTCGACGGTCACCGCATTCTGCTCGTTTTGGTCTGCGCAATCAGGGCTGCGAGCATCAAGAAACTTCCCCCGCTGGTAGCGAACATCCCGAATTACTCCGGCAATCGGAGAGCGGTTCACATGCACATCGAATACGCTGAGAAAAATGCTGACACGCGTCTGTTTGCCGTTTTCGGTGTTAACCATTGAAACGTCAGTGACCTTTCCGTCTGCCGGCGAAACCAGCGCGCCAGGTTCCCGCGGAATGGCCCGTTCGGGGTCACGAAAGAACCACAGGAAGAAAAGGGCAGCCAGAATCGGCAGGATAGCCCAGGCAGGCCTGGTCAGCCAACCGAGCAAAGCCGCGGCGACAATGAGCGCGAAACCGTAATAGTAACCGTCACGAGCCATGGGGGATTTTTCTATTATAGTCGCCTGCGGTTGGACACGACCCGCACCGCGCTGTAAGTATAAATAAAAAAAGGCGCTTCAACCGCGCCCCAGGCAGGTAGATTTGGGCCTTGGCAGCCGCGCTGCCCTCAGAGTTGGCCAGGAAAAATTAGGCTACGTTGACGCCGTATTGCAGCCGATACTCCCGCTCGATCGTTTCCATCTGATCTTTGAGCCGGAGTTTCAGCTTTTTCAACCGCACTTCTTCCAGCTTTTCGTCTTCGCTGAGGTAGCGTTTTTGGGTGAGTGTTTCGAGGCGTTCGGCGTACTGCGTATGCTCCTGAGCCAGTTTGCGGAATTCCTCATGACTGGTCAGGAGCTGGTCTCTCGAAGTCAGCATCCAGCGGACCTCCAAACCTGAATATGAGGCCAAATTAACACAGCTGTAACATGTGCAGCAATGCCAAAAAAGTGGTGCATGTCTCAGGATGAGATTGGGGATTGTCGAAGACTTTTGCAGTAAAGAACAGCGTCCTCTATGGGACTGCTGTAGTAGGACTTGCGACGTCCGGTTTGATGGAAACCCAGCCTTTCATATAGCGCTCTCGCAGGCGCATTCGACTCCCGAACCTCAAGAAACACTGCTTGGCTATCGGTTTTTTGTGCGCGAGCTAAAAGCTCTTCCATAAGGCGTGTTCCAATACGCTTTCCACGCGCTTCGAGAGCGACGACGATGTTTTCGAGTTCCCACTCAGGGGGCAGATGGCGGGCGATGAGGAAGCCAAGGACCGCCGGATTCGCCTCACACTCTGCGACGAGAGCCAGGGTTGAGTTGTCGGCATCGTTAGCCCCAATCAAAGATTGATATTGCAATTCAGTCCAGTGGGCAGCGCCATTCGAAGAGCGTTCCAGGCGGAGCATCTCGGTGATGTCGCGTTCAGTTGCCTCTCGGATTGCAATTGGATCGTTGGTGTCCAAGGAGTCAGACCGGTTTCGCTAGAAGCTAGCAGCTAGGAGCTACTAGCTGGTTTGGAAAATATCTCCGCGTCGGAGCGGCGGATGTAGTTTGCGTCCAACTGCTCGGGAGAAATCGTTTCGCCAGCGTTGAGTTTCTGCCAGCCGATGCGCGCGACCTCTTCGCTGCGAGGACGTCGCAAACTACGGCGAACGCGCGCGCGAAGGGATTCCGGCACTCTCTTTCCCAGACCATCGAAGACGGTTTGATCAGGAGTCGCGATCCACTGCGCCGCCTCGGACTCGAGCAGGGCCGCCAGATTATCGAGCGTCAACAATGTCTCGCCGATTGCTCTGAACGAAGCCTTCTCCTCCAAGGAGATGGCCATTTCGTACTGGCCTACAAAAGCCTCTTCCCGTCCCGCATCGAGGGCGACTGCATAGGAAAATACGGCGGGACGATTCGGGTCGTCGTGACCCGCGGCAATCCTGTGGCTGTAGGAGGCAAGTACCTCAAGCAGCGAAACGGGAATGATGGGCTTGTGCAGGATCTCGGCGAGAGCTTTGATTGCGGCCAAGCCGACGCGAAGACCGGTGAAGGATCCCGGACCTGAAACGACGATAAACGCACCGATATCGGCCTTGGTGTAGTTGTGTTTCGTCAGCAAGCGTGAAATCTGTGGCACGAGCTGCGCCGAAAATGTTCCTCCCGCAAGAGGTACTTCTTCGATAACCTCGATTGGACTCGCCTGCGCACCTTCGCCTGCGCGCACCAACCCTATGAAGCCGTCTTTGCCCGAGGTGTCTGTGACGAGAAAGAGCATTCTTGGGTTGATCCGTGAGAATCCGTGTACATCCGTGACTAATGCGGTTCAGCCTTGCACTAGTTCGAGCAACACTCCGCCTGTGCTCGACGGATGTACGAAGACGTACTGATGCCCGCCGGCGCCAGTCTTGATTTCGTCTGACACAAGACGCACGCCGTCTTTCTTTAAGCGCTCGACCGCCGCTCGCAAGTCCGGGACCTTCATGCACACATGATGCAGTCCTTCGCCACGCTTGGCGATGAACTTTGCGATCGTCGAGTCTTCGGATGTCGGCTCCAGCAGCTCAAACCGGCTCTCTCCTACGGGAACCATCACCAGGCGCACCTTTTCATGCTCGACCGTCTCCTCAGCCGAGACGGTGAGGCCCAGTTTCTCGTAAATGGCCTTCGCAGAAGCCAGCGACTTTACGGCGATGCCGAGATGGTCGATCTGAAACATTAGAACGCCTTGACTATTGGAGCGGCAGACTCCTTCGTCCTCTGCCTTAGGCTTTCGACACCCCAGACGAGGGCATCCGGGGCCCCATGCTTCCCCCAGGTCCCGCGATTTCTTCGATCAGCGTATACGGGTCCCTTTTGTGTTCCGCCACTTCCACGGCCAGCTTCGTGAGATTGCCGTCACCGAATTGCGCTCTCGCTCTCTCGAGCATCGCATCGCGTAGCATTTCGATCAGGCGCTCTTGCCAGTTCTCAACGCTCTTCTTCAAGGCGCGATTTTCTTTTTGCAAATAGCCCTCGTACTCAGCAATAGCCGCGCCTAATTCTTGCACGCCCTTGCCCTCACTGGCGACTGTCTTGATGATGGGAGGGGTCCATCCATCGTGACGAACAGCGAGCGACTGCAGCGCGCGTATCTCGCGCTCGACGCGTTCAGCACCCTCGCGATCGCTTTTGTTGATGACAAAGATGTCGGCGATTTCCATAATGCCGGCTTTAATGGTTTGTACGTCGTCGCCCATGCCAGGAACGAGAATCACGATGGTCATATCGGCCAATCGAACGATCTCGACTTCATCCTGGCCGACGCCGACGGTTTCGATCAGGATCACATCGCGGCCGGACGCGTCGAGCACACCGGCCACATCAGCGGTAGTGCGGGCGAGTCCGCCGAGCGAGCCGCGAGTGGCCATGCTGCGGATGTAGATGCCCGAGTCGGCATAGTGATCTTGCATTCGGATCCTGTCGCCGAGAATCGCCCCGCCGGTGTAGGGGCTTGTGGGGTCGACAGCAATGATCCCGACACTTCGATCCTGTTTGCGATAGAGCTTGGCGAGCTGATCGACCAGAGTGCTCTTCCCCGCCCCGGGGGAGCCGGTCAGGCCGATGACGCGAGCTTGGCCTGTGTGCGGGAAAAGTGCTTTCAGAAGATCAGACCACCCTGGCGCTCGGTTCTCAACCGCAGAGATGGCGCGGGCGAGTGTACGGGGATCGCCAGAGCGCAGAGACTCTATCAGGGAGTGGAGTTGAGTTTCCAACTGATCAGTGTAAAGCAGTGAGGAGAAGAAAGACATCTTGACGGCCCGGTAAGAGGTTGTGAGAATGTCTCGCCTCACAATTGCACGTACGTGATGTGCCTGAGGGGAATGATCCGCTTCGAATCCGTTTGTCTCAATTCCGCCACGAGAGTCCGGGTTCGCTTTCCTGAGCTCGAACTGGCCAGATTAGGCCAGATTCAATCTCGAATTTACAAAGTGGTGACATCGCCAGTCGAGAGGGTTGATGTACTATTGCGTCCGTTTTCTTGGCATCTTGCAAGTACTCTCTGGTCTGCGAACACTCTGATCTAAACCCCGTTCTTGAACGAATAACGAATTCAGAATCGAGGAAATCACATGAAATTACGCCTTCTCGGTCTCTCTTTCTCGGTGTGCGCCCTGATGTGCACACTTGCCATTGCCCAGAATAACGAAGCTCCCTATCCCCCGTTTAGGGTTGGGACAATTCCGCCCGCCGTTCAAATGGGCCCTGTTCCTAATGTCGCTCCGGAGACCTTTCCGCCTGCGAGTGCATCCTGGACCAAGGCTAAGAACACTCCGGCGGTTTCGGTAGGTGCCATGCTCCTGCTCACGGACGGCCGCGTGCTCGTGCATTCCGAGCCGAATTGTGGCGGCTGCACCGGCAACTACAATAACTGGTACACGCTCACTCCCGACAACACCGGCAGCTATGTCAATGGCACGTGGACGCAGGTGGCTTCACTGCCGAGCGGATACGATCCGCTGTTCTTCGGCTCTGCCGTACTCCCCGATGGCAAAGTGGTCGTTCAAGGCGGCGAATATAACTGCCCGAATTCGAATTGCTCTGGCGTCTGGCAATCGTTGGGAGCGCTTTACGACCCTGCCGCCAACAAGTGGACGGCAACGGTTCCGCCGACCAGAAGCAACATCGGTGATGCAGAATCCGTCGTCCTGCCAAATGGAACCTGGATGCTGGCAGAGTGCTGCGCCCTGGCGTTCGGAAACAGCACTTTTCCCGTTTATTACACCTTCAACGAGTCCACGCTGGCCTTCACCAACAAGGCGAGCGCCACCGACGGCAAGAACGACGATTTTGACGAGGAGGGGTGGAATCTGCTGCCGGGCGGCTATGTGCTGACCGTGGACGCTTACACCAGCAACACCGTCCTTACCGGTACGAATTCGGAATTCTATAACTCGACTACCAATAAGTGGGCATCGGCAGGCAGCACGATCGCGCAGCTCTGGGATTCCAACTGCATGCTGGGCGGCGGCAGCTTCGAGGTCGGGCCTGCAGTATTGCGTCCAGATGGCACTATTTTTGCCACTGGCGCCAGCGACTGCGAGGCAGGCCATACTTCAATCGCGAGTATCAAGACCAGAAAATGGACCAAGGGGCCCGACTTCCCCAATAGCGATGCTGCCAATGACGCGCCCGCAGCACTCGAAATCAGCGGTAACGTCATCGTCGAGGCCAGCCCCTTCGCCGGCACATTCAGTGCGCCTGCGAAATTCTATGAATGGAACGGCACGGCTCTGAGTGCATTTCCTGCTCCGCCGAACGCGGTAAACACACCTTCATTCGTCGGACATCTGTTGGTTCTGCCAAACGGGCAAGTCATGTACACCGATTACTCCACGGACGTCGAATTCCTCACTTCGGTAGGCACCTTCAACTCCGCCTGGCAGCCCACGATCAAGTCCGTGTCCACCACGCTCACCCATGGATCGACGAACAATGCGATCTCCGGAACTCAGTTCAACGGCTTGTCGCAGGCGAATGCCTACGGCGACGACTTCCAGGACGCTACCAACTACCCGCTGGTGCGCATCACCAACAACTCGACCAAACACGTGTTCTACTGCAAGACACACAACCACAGCACGATGGCGGTCGCCACGGGCACGAAGACCGTTTCCACACAGTTCGATGTGCCTTCAACAATTGAGACTGGAGCAAGCACCCTCGTCGTAGTCGCGAACGGTATCCCCTCGGCTTCCGTCGCAGTTACGATCAACTAAGACAATTGCGCTGAACTCGCCGACAGTGTCAAAAAGGCCCAAGATTCCCATCGGGAACTTGGGCCTTTATGCTGTGCCTCAAGATTAGCGCCAAAGGATGGAGAGATCGTTCTTAGGGTCTTGAGCGCACCACCGCAGCGTAAGAACTTTACTCGCGCTCCAGCTCACCTTCCATGACACCGGTAATGGTCACGAAGCGAATCACTCCCTGGGCGTCTTCGAAGACCAATCCGGTCGATCCATTCCTTACCACCGCGGTTACCAGGTGTCCGTAGGACTTGGGAATGCCTCCATGAGAGGCAGATCCTTCGGTGCGAGCCAGTTCTCCTTCTTTCATCCCGGTAATGCTGACAAAGCGAATAACGCCCTGCTCGTCTTCAAAGACGAGTCCGGTGCCGATGGAGTCCGCAATCGCAGTAACCATCTTTCCGTATGCTTTCGGAACAGTCCCATGAGTCATGGACTGCGCATAAACGACGCTGGTGCGATGCGCGCCGGTGAAGTAGGCTGCGACGATAAGACAGAAAATTCCCAGAACAGTGAGTGCTCGGTTGCGCATAAGTCCCTCGATTGTAAATGGCTAGGGTTCTACCAGAATCGTGTGCATCATGCCCAGATCTTCATGCAGCAGGATATGACAGTGAAATACGAACGTTCCAGCCGTGCTTGGGTCGCGGAAATCCATGCGAACCTTCACGCTGTGATACGGATGCCCGTTACCCTCCCAGTAAGGAATCTCGACTGTGTCGAGTAAGTCCTGATTGGGAGCAGGTTTCCCGTCGACCTCAAGAAGTTTGAAGTGAATCTGGTGCATGTGAAAAGCGTGGGTCTCAAGTGCCCGGTTCTCGATGGTCCAATCCTCTACGGCTCCGACTTTGGTTACGATCGCAGGTTTTTCGTTGGGCTCGAAGACCTTTTGCTTCTGGCCGTCGACGGTAATATAAAACTGGATCGGACCGTTCGTGCCGCCAAACTCCTCTGAGAAGAACAATTCCCGCTGCGTGGTCGCCGGTTGCTCAGACAGATTCGCGAACTTCAGCGCAGACGCATCCGCGGGAGCTGTCGCACCCGGCATGTGATGCCCGTCTGCAGTATTCGTGAGCTGAATTGTCGCCAGAGTCTGACCTTCATCGAAGTTACCGGTGGGTCCGGTCGATACCGAATTCGTCATAAAGGCTGCGGTTGCCCCGGTGGCAGGAGCCTGCACAATGAACTCAGCTCGCCCAGCGGGCGGAATGGTTATCGTGTTCTGCATCCGCGTCTGAGCGAGCGGATATCCATCGAGCGCGATCATTTCCATTTGCTCCGGACTTCCATTCACCTGAAACTGGAGCGCCAAAAAGTCTTGCAGGGTCGCATTAGCAACTCGCCAGAACTGCTTCTCCCCGGGTTTCATTTGAATGATCGGCCCGATCCCTTTTAGCAGGGGCGCAACTTGATAGTTCAATGTCAGCTCGTACGGCCCCGGAACCCAAGGCACAAGAAATTGCTGGCGGATCACGAACACTCGCTCCGTAAGCCCCGCGACTTCAGGACGATACTTTTCCATGCCCTCTACGACGATCGCTCCAGCAGCTCCCCCGTTGACCTGGAATTCCGTGAATCCGTGCACATGCGGGTGATACCAATACAGTCCCGGGGGCTCAGCCGCAGGAATCTGCATTTTGTACTGGAAACCCGGCGAGCCCGGCTGAATCAGCGTCGTGATGACGTCATCCTGATGGCATTTGGGTGGAACGTTCAGCCCATGAAAATGGACATTGGTCGAACTGAGGGTCGCCGTCCCAGTGTCGCCGCATACAGGCGCGTTAGCGGGAGACATATCCATCTTCATTCCGCCGACCTCCGGCGGCGTGTTACGGTCGAGAACGTTTAGTGCCAGCGTGTCGCCCGGATTCAGCCGCAGCGTTGGCGACTCCACAACTTGATTCCCATTGAGATACCGATAGCAATAGTGCGTGTAGCCAAAGTTATCGACTGACTGCGCCATCGTGAATTGCGCCGACAGAGTTCCGTTCTGCGAAACGATACTAGGAGCATCGGCGACGACGGTTCCGGAATTTGGGCGATCGGGACATTGGGCGTAAGCAGCGACCGACAATGACAAGCCGAGGGCAAGGGCGAAACCGTACTTGGACTTGCAACTCATTTTTTTCTACTCCTGCTCAAAGTTTGGTCGCGGCTTGGGCAACCGCGACAAGCAGAAACACAACAAATTTCCGCAACCGCGCGCGATACGTCATTCGACTATTGAGAAGTCGCCACTCCGATGGACAGCAATCCGGTGCTCTTGGCATCGAGGAACGGCGATGCCGGATCCTCTTGCATCGTGCACTTGCCAGTGCCGGTCGATGAGTACCGGACCAGCGCAATCCCGGAAGTGCCGCCGAACTCCGCCACGTAGACGCCGCCACCGTTTCCTGAATCCGACACGAGCGCTGCACTCGCCAGATAAGACCACGACCCGGATTGCCCCTTAATGGGCCCGGATTTACACCCGTACCTCAATTTACCGATCGTCTTATCAAAGAAGAAGGCGCTTACCGCGTCGCCCTGCGTATTTACGGCGTACAGAACTGTTTCGTCGGGGCTGAGCAGAATGTTGCTGGAACTGATACCGAACGGAGATCCAAAAGCCACTGTCGGTGAGAGTTTGCCGGAGGAGAGATCAGACACTTCAACGGCTACCGCCGTGGACGTATCGCCAAAGATCGCATAGTGCCCGTCTTGCGTGATTACAATCTGGTTCGCAAATGACGCGCCATAGGTCTTGCGAGTGACAGTCGAAATCTGTTCGTCACCGTTCGAAGTAGGAGTGCCATTCGAGATATTGAAGGACTCGATGGATCCGTCGGTGAAACTCGTGACCAGCATCGTGCCATTCGCTGCCATTGCGTTGATCCCGCCACCATTCAGCCCGATCACTGTGGTGTCGTTGATGAACATCAGATTGCATCCGGTTTGAATCTTGAAGGTACCGATCGTGTTGGGATCGGTAAAGCTTGCGTAGAGATAGCCACCCGCAGACAACAGCCCAATGCCATTGCTCAACCCCGTGTCAGTGCTGGATCCGAAGGCCACACCTCCCACAGTCTGGCTGTTCACGATGACTCCCACGATATCTCCACTGCTGGCTTGGGAGGCATACACGCAATTCTCCTGGCCATCGTTGGCCACGGCTAGCCGGTTTTCTCCAAAGTATCCGCCGCCAATGCCATACCCGCCGGTGTTTACCTGTTGCTGAAAGGTGAGCAATCCCTGCGCGTTCTCCGAAAAGAATGACACTCCATCCGGGAGCGGGAAACCGACGTCGTCATTGGTAACGATGTAGCGAGTCTGAGCGAGCACGCTGCTACCGATGACGTGAAGCAACGCGGCCAGAACAAGGGTTCGCAAAATGCCAGGCAACATTCGCATACTCACTTCCTGAGAGGCTGTGTTACGACGCGGACGTTCGGGTGGAGAAGCTATTGATGCGCTAAAACTCGACCCCACTACCAATCGCGGTACGCTATCACATGCTGAGGAACGAATCATAGAGCCTTTCGGCCTACTCAGAATTAACCCCTCTGAGCACTATGCAAGTTCTTTCATAGTCAAATTCAGTTAGCGTCATTAAATCCGATATTCGACCCACGTCAGTTCGACTTGCCTGAAGTAAGATTGCCGTGCCTTGAAGCGCTGGTTGTTCTCCGCGCTATCGAGTCCCAAATGATGACGTGAGTGCTCTTTTCTTCGCCAGCGTCTTGGTGTACACGATAACTTCAAGTGCCCTGCTGTGAGCCGTTAGATTTCTCGATTCAGGAGTGTGGAGATGCGTAGCGTAGCCCGGATTTTGCTGGTCATTGCCGCGAACGGCGGTATTTGTTTGACATTGGCCGCCCAGTGTCCTCCACGGCCGAACCCAGACACAGTTGTCCAGGACGCCCCGAGCATCTATTCACAAAACGGTGTTCTCCAGGCGGAACTCGGCCTCGGGCACTCCGTTGACTCGAACGGCTACACGCACTACTGCTACACGTATAAGACTCCGACTGGCGTCGTCGAAGCGCCGACCCTGCGCTTGAATCCTGGGGATCACCTGCTCCTGCGCGTAAAAGACAACATCAACCCCGGCTCCGAGAGCGTCAGCGCTATGGATATGCCGATGCCCGTCTCAACGTGTGGGGATGGTGGCAAGGCTACTCTGAACTCCACCAATATGCATTTCCATGGGCTGAACGTTCCTCCGACATGTCACCAAGATGATGTGCTCACAACGCTGATCCAGCCAGGTGGGGATTTTCAATTCAACATTCAGATTCCAGCCAACGAGCCTCCGGGACTGTATTGGTACCACCCTCACGTTCATGGGTTCACGGAGTTCCAGGTGAATGGAGGCGCTGCTGGAGCAATCGTCATCGAGGGAATGGACAAAGTTCGTCCTGAGGTGGCCGGTCTGACCGAGCGAGTCTTTACGATTCGCCAGCAGTTTCTGGTGCCGTGGGTTCCGGGACCTTACGAGTTGACTTTCAATTTCCAGCAGGCCGGGATCGTCCAAGGACCTTCCCCGATTATCAACATGAAGCCCGGAGAAAAGCAGTTCTGGCGTGTGCTGAATGCTACGCTTCAGGATTTTCTTCCGCTGCAGGTCTGGGTCAACGACGTGCCACAGCCAATGGAAGTGGTTGCGCTGGATGGATACCCAGTGGCCAAGCCTCGCACTCAGACCACCATTCTCGTTCCCCCGGCTGGTCGCGCGGAATTCATTGTTCAGGCTCCGCCTGCGGGCACAGATGCGTACTTCTACACCTTGAACTACACAACTGGTCCCACCGGCAACGCGGATACGATCGAGCCTCTGGCGAAAATTCAGCTTAGTAACAATGCGATTTGGCAGTTTCGAAGCCCGCATCGTCGCCGCAGATCTCGATGGACAAACTCAAGTTCTCAGGATTGCAGAACCAGGCGCCTACTGCGGAGCGCAAGCTATTCTTCTCCGAAGAGTTCGGTGGAACGAATGGTCCGATCCAGTTTTACATCACCGTCGATGGCCAGAAACAAAAGGTATTTCAACCCAATGAGGATCCGGCGATCACAACCCACGTTGGAGCGGTGGAGGATTGGACGATCGAGAATCGCGCTCTGGAAACGCATGTGTTCCATATCCATCAGATCCACTTCCAGGTGCTCGAAATTGACGGAAAGCCAGCTCCCAATCAAGATCTCCGGGACACAATCGAAATTCCCTACTGGGAGGGCAACGGGCACCCCTATCACAACGTAAAAGTCCGGATGGACTTCCGCGATCCGAGCACCGCCGGCACCTTCGTCTTCCATTGCCACATTCTCCTTCACGAAGATCTCGGCATGATGCACAAGATACTCGTGAAGCAATAGGTGTGTTTCGGAGGCCCAGAACTGCAAGTTTCCATTGATTTCGGCGCCAAACCGGCCTAACATTGCGGCCCAATGGAGGGTTCCACGATGATCCCCTCTGTCTGGTTCCACAAGCTTCCTTTGCAGCTGGCCGTAGTCGGCATGCTCACCGCGGCTGCATTTTCCCAAGCGCCACCCAAGTATGACCGGGCCACGGA
>Ga0209060_10000681_pt1 | contig 51903 bp, 38 predicted proteins | sample Coa_R1_8_FD_187155 | JGI IMG/M metagenome (GOLD analysis project Ga0209060, IMG submission 187155) | Surface soil microbial communities from Centralia Pennsylvania, which are recovering from an underground coalmine fire - Coalmine... | ecosystem: Environmental > Terrestrial > Soil >...
TATGGCACTTGGGTTTGGCTTTAACAAAGTAAAGGTCCTTGGTTCGGCGGAAAAGTTTGTCCAACAGGGCAAGCTGCAGAATGCTATTGCCGAATACGAGAAGGTCGTCAAGGAAGACCCGAAAGACTTGACGGTCCTAAATACGATTGGCGATCTCTGCGTCCGGGTCGGACAGAACGAAAAGGCTGCCGAGTATTTCAAGAGGGTCGGCGACCAGTACGCGCAGAACGGCTTTACCGTAAAAGCCATCGCCATCTACAAGAAACTCAGCAAGCTGGCGGCGCCCACCCACGATTCGATCGTCAAGCTGGCGGAGTTATACACGCAGCAGGGCCTGTTCAACGACGCCCGCGCCCAGTACATGCTGGTGGCGGACCAACTGTTGAGAGGCGGCGACTTCGACCAGGCTGCCAGAATTTTCCAGAAAATCCTTGAGCTTGAACCGGAAAATACCGCGACTCAAGCGAAGTTGGCGGACCTCTACATTAAGCTCGGCAAGAAAGAGGAAGCGCTCCACATTTATTTTCACGCGGCAGAGACGCTCTATGCGCGCAACCTCTTTGACGCCGCCGACGACTCACTCAATCGCGTCCTCTCCATCGACCCGAGCAACGCCGGCGCGCTCCTGCTGCGCGGCATGATTGCGGCCGATTCGGGAGACAGCGCTTCCGCGATTCAGTACTTAGAGCAGGTCCCGAATCTCGATTCACGGGCCGACGCCCTCCGCGCCCTTCTGCGGGCCAAGCTGCAGACCGGCAAATCGGAAGGGCTAGAACCATTGGCCAGCAAGCTGTACACGGTTCACAACGACATCAGCGGCATCAGTTCGCTAGCGGATTGGCTCCTTGGCAGGCGCCAGGTGGACGAAGCGCTCGAACTTTATGACCAATACGCCGACCGGCTTCTTTCCCGCAATCCGGCGGTGCTGCAGGAAACTCTCTACCCACTGATCGGCGCAATCAGAAATAGCCCGGCCGGACTTGTGATGATGTTGAGGATTCTGCAAAAGGCCGGGGACAACTCGCAAACCAACGAAGTGATGGAGTTGCTTGCGCACGCGTATGTGCAGCAGGGAGAGCTTGTCAAGGCCCGCGAGCTCTATCACGAGCTTGCGGAGTTGGAACCGGAAAATCCTCTGCACACGCAGAACTACCGGCAGATGCAGATTAAGCTTGGCGAAGACTCCGTGGCGCGTCCTCTCTCCGAGGAAGAGGCTTCTCAGGCGCTGATGGCCGAAGAGTTGGAGGTAGCCGGGCCGATCATCCACCAGACCTATAGCCCCACGGTGGAAAAGGCTCTGGAAGCCGCGCTCACCGACGCAGAACTGTTTGTTTCCTACAATGTTCCGCTCAAGGCGATTGCACCGCTAGAGGCGGCCCTTCCACTCGCGCCCAGAGATGTAAATCTGCATCAACGCCTTGCCTCTCTCTATGTAAAAGCAGAACGTTATGCGGACGCTGCGCGCGCTTGCATGGTGCTCAGCGAGGTTTACGCCCAATTTGGGCACGATGCGGAGGCCGTTCGCTGTGCCGACATCGCCGAGAGATATGGGGAGATGGCTGCTTCCACACCTGCGCCGGCAGCGGCTATCACACCAGCGCTGCCGCCGATTCGGGATTTCCAGGCTTCGTCAATACCTGCCGCGGCGTTCACGCCTGACCCGCCCGCGCCGTTGGTGTCAGAAGCCTCTACAGTCCACGAATTTGCCCTCGACTTGCCAATGCCAGTCGAGGACGACGCCCCCACGGCGCCAACCGAGCCGACCATATCGGGGTTCGGATTTGAGATTTCTCCCGAAACCATGCGCGATTCTTTTGCCGTGGAGGAAACTGAGCCAGCGCAGGCTATGCAGCCTCCTACCGCGGCCCTCCATGGAAGGAGCAATGGTGCGCATCTAGATCACGAGATCGACCTTTCCGGCGAATGGGAAGACATGATCTCCGTGGAGCCGGAGACGCCCCCCGACCGGCCTGGATTGGAGGCTGCAGAATCCCCCGCGGCCGCACTGCGGGATGAGGAGCCTACGCCGGAGCCTGAGCTAAGTGACGAAGCGATGCCACGTTTCGAGGCTCCACCACCACCACGTTTCGAGGCTCCACTCCGTTTTGAGGCTTCTGCGGCTTTAACTCCTCCTTTGGCAGTTACACAGAAAGTCTCGCTCCCCGAGCCTGTTCCGGAACCACCTGCCCCGCCTCCCGGGCCCAATCCATCGGTGATTGCCGATAAGATTCAGGAGATCCGGTTCTATATCTCGCAAGGATTCTGGGACATCGCCCAATCGGCAATTGAAGATCTGGTTGCGATCGCTCCCGATACTCCTGCCCTCGAGAACCTGATTCGAGCGGTTGCCACCGGGAGAGCCCGCACCTCCGGCGCACCTGCTCATGTGGCGCCGCCCGCACCGGCGACACCTATCGATACTCCGCCTGTAGCATCTATTCAGGCGACTCCGTCTATTCAGGCTGTACCGTCTATTCAGGCTGTACCGTCTATTCAGCCTGCAGCGGCGGCAACGGCCTCGCCGATTCCATTGGCAACTCCTGCAAGTGTGCCGCCGGCGCGCAAGACCGTTGTAACGGAGCCAGATCCGTTTGAAATACCGGTTTTACCAGCGGCAGCAATGCCGTCTGTTGCGGTTGCCCAGGCAAGCGCAACAGTGGCGCGTCAGGCTACCGCAGACACGATTCCATTCGAAATTGAGCCTCTGGCGCCGATTGCGCCACGCCCGTCTATCGTTGCCGCGCCTACTGCTTCGCCGTTCCCGACGCCTCGTCAGCCAAGACCGGAACCTGATCCTGTTCCATTTGAGATTGAAGCTGCTCCCATCGCTGCAATGCCGGTTGCCGCGCCAATCTCTGCGCCGCGCCAGCCGATGCCGGAGCCTGATCTGATTCCGCTCGACATTGAGCCGGAAGCTCCTGCTCCAGCGATTCGGGCGATAGCCCCGCCGCCTTTGCCGGTCTCAAGACAGCACCAGTCAGTTCAGAATGAAGTACTCGACGACGCTCTGTTTGACTCCGCTCTATTTGACTCCGATCCGCTTGGAATTGACGTTTCGCCGGCGCCTGCTGTGCAGCCGATGGCCAAGACGGCTCCATCTACCAGACGCGAAGCCGATCCCTTGCCCGCGACGCGCCCCTTTGCCATTGAACAGCCGGTTTTGGAGGACCTTCCGGTTGAGGTTCCAGATGTACTAGCGCCCATTGTTGAAATGGCGCCGGAATTTCCTCCGCGTAAGGAAATTGCTGCGGCGATGGCATCGCCAAGCCAGCCACGCGCGAGCCAGCCGACTTCATCTTTCTCGACTTCAACCCAATCGACTTCAACCCAATCTTCAGCCGCCGATTCTACAGAAGACATTCTTGGCGATTTTGTTTCAGATCTAGAAAGATCGCTGGGAGATTTTTTACCGACGGATACTGCCGATGTCAGGCCGCACGAACCTGAGCCCGAACCAATCGTGGCCATGACTTCTCCGACGGCTGCCGCTCCGTCTGTTCCTTCACCCGCCGCTTCCGCTGTACCCGCGCATGTTGCCGCTTCCGCAGCACATTCCGTGGCACCTTCCGTAATCCAGCCTTACCGCAATGGAAATAGCCATGAGGTGGATGCAGGTTCCTTGCTGAACGACATACTGAGCGAGCTCAAGGAAATCAGCGACGACGACCCGCCCGAAAATGAAGACCCGGAAACCCATTACAATCTAGGTATCGCCTTTAAAGAAATGGGTTTGCTCGATGAGGCGATTGGCGAACTCCAGAAGGTATGCCACGCTTTGGAGCACGGGCACGATTTCTCTCAACCGATTCAGGCCTATACCTGGCTCGCACAATGCCTGGTAGACAAGGGAGTGCCAGAAGCAGCCGTGCGGTGGTACGAAAGAGCGCTTAAATTGCCCGGACTGGATATGTCCAGCCGCTGCTCCATTTACTATGATCTAGGATCGGCTTATGAGCTATACGGGGACAGAAAAGCGGCGTTGAATAATTTTATGGAAGTGTACAGCTCCAACATCGATTTTCGGGATATCGCCAGCCGCATCAAAGTCTTAAAATCGTAATTGTGTTGAAGAGCCAAATCTGTAACCCGAATCAGGAAAGCCGAGCCAAAACCACGAACCGTTGAATCCCGCATCGACTAATTTCGAAACCCCTTCCGGGCCACCGATGGAAAATCATGCGGAGATGCCTGTCTGGATGCAACGCGTGTTCCTGATCGTCTACGTTGTATTCTGCATTGAACTGGGCATTGTGCTGGTTGCTTTGCCGTGGAGCGAGCTGTGGTCGAACAATAGCTTCCTGTCGCGATGGCCGGTGCTTGGTCACGCATTACACCACGGCTTCGCCCGTGGCGCCATCTCCGGCCTCGGGCTTCTGGATCTCTGGCTCGGCATCGCCGAAGTGGTACGGTATCGTGATCGACGCTGATACCGGTTTTCCATGAGCCCGCTGCTTAAGGTTTGGTTCTCGCAACAGCATCGATCGAAACCATCGAAGATCTAGTGCATCGAAGCATTCATCTCCAGGCTATCCATCATGTCGAATCACAAAAATCCTAATTCCGATGAACACAAGGCGCTCGAGAAGGCGCCTTTGGCTTACTTTAATCCCGATTTCCTGAACAGCCCCGATGGGCGCATCATGCGGATTCTCGCCGAGTATGCTGAACCCTTAGCGCGGTTTCGGCGCGAAAAGATCCAGGACACTGTTGTGTTCTTTGGCTCGGCGCGCTTTCACAGCCTTTCGGCAGCACAAGAGTCGCTTACGAACCTTGAGAAGCCCGCAACGCCCACTGAACCGGAAGGAAATCATGATGCGCTGCAATCGCTCTTGAAGCGCGCGCATGCCGCGGTTGAAATGGCGCGCTACTATGAGGACGCCCGCCAGTTGGCGCACATGCTCACCGACTGGACCAAGGCTCTGCCGGGCAAGCGCCATCGCTTTGTCGTGACCTCGGGAGGCGGCCCCGGCATTATGGAAGCTGCCAACCGGGGAGCAAGAGAATCGGGCGGCAAAACCATTGGATTGAATATCCGGCTGCCTTTTGAGCAGGCTCCCAATCCCTACATAACGCCGGAACTGAATTTTGAGTTTCACTACTTCTTCATGAGGAAGTATTGGTTTGCCTATCTTGCGAAAGCTCTGGTGGTCTTTCCCGGCGGCTTTGGCACTCTGGATGAACTGTTCGAGATCCTCACTTTGGCGCAAACGCAAAAACTCGCCAAGAAGATCATCGTGATCGTCTATGGAAAGGATTATTGGAGCCAGGTACTGAATCTGGCGGCGCTGGCCGACTCTGGAGCCATCTCTCCCGAAGACCACCAGCTTTTTTCGTTTGCCGATTCGCCGCAAGAGGCGTTCCACCTACTGAAAGAGGGTTTGACCAAGTATCACCTTGATCCTCACACCGCCAAGCAGGTTCCGGAAGAGGGGCCCGAGATTGCGAAGACGCTTCCATAAGGAGAATGGGAGTTTCTCTTTATTTGAGCTATGTGGGACCCACAGCAGTACGCCAAATTCTCCGATGAGAGGCAGCGTCCGTTCCATGAACTGATCGCGCGAGCCGCTGCGGTTTCTCCGGAATCTCCATGGCCGAAACGGATCGTGGATTTGGGATGTGGTTCCGGCGAATTAACCAAGCATTTGGCGGAGAGATGGCCGGACGCATCGGTTCTGGGCATCGATAGCTCGCAGGAGATGCTTGCCAAAGCCCAGGTCTTGGCGCAGCCTCCACGCCTGGTCTTCATGGAAAAAGAGATTCAAGCGTGGGTGCCGGAAGCTGCCGATTTTATTGTCTCGAATGCCGCGCTGCAGTGGGTCCCTAATCATGAGGCGATCCTTGTAAAAATCGCCGCGATTGTGCCCGCCGGGGGCGTACTCGCTTTTCAGACACCAGGAAATTTCGATGCACCCTCGCATGAGATCGTTCACAAGCTGAGAAACAGCGTTGCGTGGAAACACCTTCTGGCGGTTGGCAAAGACGATCCTCCCTATTCGCGGCCAGCGGAACAATATGCGCGTCTGCTCTTGCCTTTGGGTTTCTCAGTCGATGCCTGGGAGACGAGCTATGTCCATGTGCTGCGTGGGAAAGATGCGGTGCTCAACTGGACGCTGGGTACAACCTTACGCCCGGTGATGGACCGTCTTTCACCACAGGAGCGCTACTCTTTCCTCGCCGAATACGGTGAGGCTCTTTCCCAGGTCTACCCCGAAACTACGCAAGGAACCCTCTTCCCTTTTAAACGGATTTTTGTTGTAGCCAGGAAGTCATAGCTTCCCTGGGATCAACACCCTCACGCCTCTGCTCCAGAAGGCAGATTACAATAACGGAGCTACGCAGCCTGGAAAAACTGCAGCCTCCATGTATGTCTCAAGTTCCCGCTTATTCACCCGTTCGCTGGCCGGATGCTTCCGAAGCTTCTCCGTTGTTGTACTACATTACCGACCGGCGGCAGTTCCCCGGAGACGAAGCTGACCGACGAAAGCGCGTGGTTGAGAAGATTATGGAGTGCGGCGCGGCAGGTGTTGACTACATCCAGCTACGAGAAAAGGATCTTTCCGGCAGTATGCTGGAAGAGTTGGCGATGGAGGCGATCGAAGCTATCTCGCCCTATTACCCTACGAAACTGCTCATCAATTCCCGTTCCGATATCGCCCTCGCATCCGGTGCGCATGGAGTTCATTTGCCGGCAAACGACCTACCCGCCAGCGAGGCTCGGGTCATCTTTGCCCGCGCCGGGATCATCCATCCTGTTATCGGCGTTTCGGTTCACTCCGCGCAAGAGACCGCTTATGCCGAAGCCCATGGAGCCGATTTTGCCGTCTTTGGCCCGGTGTTTGAAAAAGAGGAACGGGCTGCGCCCCACGGACTGGAACAACTACGAAGCGCCTGCCACAGGCCCGGCATGATCTCTGCACCTATGCCGGTTCTGGCTCTGGGCGGCGTGACAGTGGATAATGCCGCCGCGTGCCGGAAGGCAGGCGCTGCCGGAATCGCCGGCATTCGCCTGTTTCAGGAAAACAACGTCGCGAACATTGTGAGAAAGCTCAAGTCCCTATAGCGGCCAGGCGCTGCGCACCGTGCGGCCGAATCGTTATTGCGCCTTTTGGGAATAGGCCGCCGAAAAGATCAGTTTCGTTCCTGTCGTTCGTCCTTCACAAACCAGTGCAAGATTGCTGAAACGACAGAGAGGCAGATCGCTCCAATGAATGCCGCGAGCCATCCATCAATGGAAAATCCGGGTGTAATAGCCGCCGCTACTTTCAGCATGATGGCGTTGATCACCACGAGAAACAGTCCCAGGCTGAGGATCGTGACCGGGAAAGTAAGAATCTTCATGAGCAGGCCGAGCGTGGAGTTCACGAATCCAACGATCACCGCCGCGAGCAGCGCGGCGCGAAAGCCATTCACATGGAAACCGGAGACAAAGTGCGCCACAATCAGCAGGGAGCACGCGCTGATCAACCAGCGGATAAGTAGTTTCATTTTTTCCTCACTCTTGCTGCCATTATTGCAAAAATGAGGATCTTATAGCGTTTTCACCCGCTACCGTATCCCGTTTGCAGGCTTTCCATGCGGCTTTTCTTTTTGAATGAAGAACAAGGCGGAAAAGCCGCGTAGCGACCTTGATTCCTGGTCTACACTTACGCTGAAAACGCATTAGGAGAAAGCGTTCTTCCCCGAAGAGTCCGAGATTCTCACGATCCGGCTGCGACTTTCGTGACCGAGTGCGGCGGACCAGCAGGCGAAAGCCCTGCCTGGGCTTCGCGGATGCCGGCAGCGATGGCCTGTTCCCAATCAAGATGGGGAATAGGGGAGGCCGCAGCTTCCTGGTAGTAGCGCAGTGCCTCTTCTGGACGATTCAATTGCTTCAAGCAAATTCTACCCGCAGCAATCAGCGCCAGCAGCGCTTGCCGCTGCGAGGGGTGTGCCGCAGCCAGGTTCTGATATTCCGTTAAGGCTCGCTCGAAGTCCTTGCGGTTTTCGGCTGCGCGGCATAGGTCATACCAGGTTGAGGCCGGGAGCAAGGCAACATCGCCGCTGGAGTTGAGAAACTCTTCATAAAGCTGCCAGGCCCCATCGAGATCTCGGGCTTTGATCAGCGCGTTGCATAGCTTCACCGTTGCCTCGTGATACTTGGGCCAATCGTGCTTTCCACAATAAGTCTGTTGTAGCAGCGTCCAACCATCCAGCGAGTCCGGCTTGGCTTCAAGATACGTTTGCAATGTGGCAATGGCCTCGTCCGTCTGCCCGTTTTCGATCAAATCGGCGGCATGAACAATCTCAGGATCGTTTGTCATGACCTCTTTGTCGATCTTGGCTTCGACAGACTTGTTTGCCTTCTGCTCGAGCCCCGAGTATCGAAACGCGACTGCGCCAGCCACCCCAAAAAGGAAACCACCTACATGAGCCCAGTGGGCCACGCCACCGGAGGTGCCGACGAGCGCTCCATAGAAGATTTCCATGAGCACCCAAAGAGGCAAGAGCCAATAAGCCGCCGCTTGAAAGGTATGGAACCTTAAAAAACGGAGCCACACCATGGTGATCTGCATCTTGGGAAAGCGCACAACAAAGGCCCCCATCAATGCAGCTACGGCGCCGGAGGCGCCCAGCGTGGCTACATGGCTATGGAGATTCGTCCACGCATGGAATTGAAGAGCCACAGCACCGGCAACAAGATAGAAAGCCGTATATAAAACGCGGCCCCAGACATCCTCAAGAACGAACCCTGCCAGCCACAAAAACCACATGTTGCCGATCAGATGCAGCCAGCCGCCATGAAGAAAGTTCGCTGTGAGATAGGAAACCAAGCTTGGGTGGGCAGGAATAAAGGCATATTCCTCGTAAAAACCAGGCGAGGCCGAAGCTTGAGCGTAATCGGCAACTAGCCGATCCATCTCCTCTTGCAGCGCATTATCGTTGAGAGTCCGGATTTGGGCGTCCCAGGCATCGGCCGCCCGACGGTTGAAACCCTGATCCACGGCCCATTTCCAGCTCTGAGGTTCGGCAGCGCGATAGTCATCGACCACCTGCTGCGCTTGCGGAGGAAATTTCAACTCTGGATGCAGCGCCGCAAGATACAAAATATGCAACCTGTCAACGGAACTTCGCGAGGGCTCATCGCTGACCGACCAATGGGTCAACAGGAAGATGACGGTGTTGAGGGCGATGAGCGTCAGCGTGACAACGGGCCATCGCCGCGCCGACATTTGTTCATGCCGGATTGGGATAAGCATGGTGTTAAAGGCCTTTCCTCTTGCAAATCACTAGCAGCGGCCGGGGGTTGAGGCCAGTCTAGCGCAGGAAAAAGCAAATTTCGGGATTACCAAGGTAATGAAAACACGTTTGTAATGGCCCGAATGGCTCTTCGGCTTTTCGCGGTGTCTGGATCTTTTGCTGAGGGAAACATCGCTCGCGCAAACAACTGAGTGAATAAGACCTCAACGAACAGTGAGGTTTTGGCGGTTTATTCGGGGTTTGTCCGGAAATTGCCCTATCAACCATAGAGAATTGTCCTGTATTTATAGGCTCTTCATCAATATTTTGGGTGCAAAAAGAATCCATCACCAAAGGTGACAATCCGGACTTCGAAACGTCGAACTTTGTTGGGATTTCGAGAAGCTTTTAGTTATCTGGGAAACATATTTGCTTCTAATCATTCTTTATGGGTGCCGCTTGTTCCTTGTGGAACAAAGTTAGTTAATTGACAGGCCCCAGGGGCTTGAATCTTGGCCTCGTGGCTTCATGGCCTCTGAAATCCCAGCAAACTTGTAATTTTTGAGCGAATGCTACAATCACTCCACATTTTTGGACAAGAATATGAACCTTCCCTACTCTGACCGCCGCCGCGCTTTTGGTTTCTTATTTTGCTTTGCTTTCGTTTCCTTCAGCTTTTGCATGGCAGCCACCAGCGATAGTGGCTCCCTGTCGTCACCCGCAACCGATGGCACAATCAAGCCCCTCACGGCCATCGCCGGCGAGGGCATGATTGGCAACCACTCTTTTGACTACCTGGAAGAGCTGAGCGACCAGATTGGCGGAAGAGTTACCGGTTCCCCACAAGCCCAGAAGGCAGTGGAATGGGGCGTTGCCAAGATGAAAGCCATCGGCCTGACCAATGTTCGGGCGGAAAAATGGCAGATCTCACGCGGCTGGAGACGAGTGAGCGCGGAGGCAGAATTACTCGCGCCGCTCCAACGTCCGCTGGTGGTGGATTCCATGGGCTGGGTCGGCTCCACTCCCAAAGGAGGAGTAGAGGCGGAGGTAGTTCCAGTGAACGTGAACGAGCTGCAGAAAGAGATGAAAGAAAATACCTCGAAGTGGGCGGGCAAGGCTCTTTTGGTGGTGAAGCGGGGCGAAGCCAACGAGGCCGATCGCAGAAACAGCTTTGCGACATTTGGCGAGTTCCTGAAAGCAGCCTACTCGGCTCACGCAGTCGCGGTGATTGGCGGCCAGGGGGGATCAGAAGCCACGGGAATGAGGCTTACCCACACGGGAGCGATGGGCTACAACGCATACTACGACATTCCCGTGGTGAGCATGGTGGCCGAAGATCAACGGCAGCTACAGAGGTTCGTCGATCATGGTAAGACCGTTCGTTTGAAGATTAATGTCCAAAATGAAGCTACCAGCGGACCAGTCGATTCGGCCAATGTGGTGGGAGAGATTCGGGGTACGGAGTTTCCAGAACAGGTCGTGGTGATCGGTGGGCATCTTGATTCATGGGATCTGGCTCAAGGCACTACCGACGATGGGACAGGTGTGGCAACCACTCTCGGCGCCGCCGAAGCCATTGTGGCCAGCGGCTATAAGCCAAAAAGAACCATACGGTTTGTTCTCTTTACCGGCGAGGAGCAGGGCCTGCTTGGATCGTTTGCCTATGTGAACACGCATAAGAGCGAGTTACAGAACCATGTAGCGGCCATTGTGCTCGATTCCGGCCAAGGGCCGGTGGTGAAACTTAGCGTCGGCGGGCGGAAGGATCTGATTCCGGCGATGGAGAAATTTACCGGCACACTCAAGTCTTTTGGAAAGCTGGAACTCGACGACCGCGCCAGCTTTGGCACGGATTGCGGACCTTTTGTTCTAGCTGGATTGCCGGGAATCAACATGGACCAGGACTCGCCTGACTACCGTTACACGCATCACTCGGCCGTGGACACACTCGACAAGGTTGATCCCGATATCTTGACCCGCGATACCACCGTCATGGCGCTGACCGCATTCTGGATAGCCGACCGTCCCGACCGCCTTGCCAGCCCTTTGCCGAACGACCAAGTAGCCAAAACGCTCGTGGAGCAAAAGCAGGATGGGATGTTGAAAGCCGCCGGCATCTGGCCCTTCGGAGACACTGGAAGCGAAAAGAAGTAAGAGTCAGCGGTCGTTTTTTGTATGACCCCCTTTATTGCTCATAGCTCAAGATGCCACGAGGCAGAGACTTTACCAACAGCCTCTGCCTCCCGTGTCGCATTTTGAGCGTTGTGCGCTCACCACTTGCGAGCAATTGCTATAAGGATCCTGGCTAAAGCGTCCAGATCGTGTGTGTCGATGACCTCTCCGGGCGAATGGGAGTAGCGTAGCGGCCAGCCCAGCGCCACATCGATGGAACCGTAAGGAACAAAGGCCGAGCCATCATTCCCTCCACCCGTTACGCCGTACTGAACTGGAATATTTTCAGCACGAGCCAGCGAAACCACTTTATTCACCAGGGGCAGCGGAATGATATTGGAGTTGTCGACGGCGCGAACCACGAAGCCCTTTCCAAGCTCCGCGTCGGCAAAGCGCTTGGATTCGATGGGAGAGTCGGAGCTGACAAAGGTATCCACGGCAAATACATATTCCGGGGCCTGCCCGGCCTCAGCCAGACGCTTGGCAATGGCAGCGGCTCCATCCAGGCCGAGTTCCTCGCTCGTCGACCACACGAAGGTGACATTGCGATCCTTGAGGTCGCGCCCCAAGGACCAAGCCGCCGAGACCAAGGCTGCGCATCCGATGCGATCATCGAAGGCCCTGGCGCTTGCCCTCGTGCCCAACAGCTTGTGGTACTCCTTGGGTACGGTCACGAAATCGCCAACCTTGATTCCACCCATTAACTCCGCAACCTGAGCAGGGTTGGAAGCACCGGTATCCAGATGAAATACCGATGCCTGCCCCTGGCCTCTCGGCCATTTGAATTCCGGCTTGTCCCAACCTTCTGGCAGCTCCAGTACGCCGGGATGCGCCACTCCATTGGAGTGCACCAGAGCCGAGTGTCCTAAGAAGTAAGCCAAAACTCCTCCGCCCTTGGATTGCAATTCCAGGCGGCCATCCGGCAGGATCGAACGGACTTCGTAGCCGATTTCATCCTGATGGGCGACTACGAGCACATGCGGCGCTTTGCTGTTTGAGCCCCAGCGCAGAATGAGATTTCCCGCATCGTCGGTCTCCGTTTTGGCCCAGGGGGGAAGGAGCTTTTCGATCAGATCGCGAACCGGCTTTTCGTGGCCGCCGCTCACTCCGTATTCTTCGACAAGCTGGCGAAGGACATCTTCATTTTTCGGGGGGGTGTTTGAAGTGGACTTCGCGGGCTGAGGCCGCTCCGCCCTCCCTAACGATGTTTCTACTTTCTGCGGTGTGGCTTGCCCCTGAAGATATACCTGCAAGAGCGAGACGACATCGGCGATGTCGTTCGCGTCGAGGAACTCGCCAGGAGTGGACGGCCATTCCGTAGCAACCGCCATGTGCGCCTGGCGCACCGGGAGCGTGGGAGGCAGTTGAGCACGGTTGCGGACCTGAGGAATCGAGACATCTATTTCCGACGGTATCTTGTTCTCGACGGCAAGCGCCTGCAACTCCCTGACAAGATCGCCCGGCGCGGAGGCGGACAATTCCGCTGAGAGAAGAACACCACTACCGACTTTAGGGGAGGGGGCACCGGATGACGCGGCAGCGGGGTTTTCGCCTGCCGGTTGCGCCCGACGCAGGAAGGAACGAGCAACCTGGATCATTTCATCAGGCTTTACCGAGTTCAAGACCAGTGTTTGACCACGCGAGCCTGTCCATTGCTGACCGACAAAGGCGACCGTGAGCGTGCCATGAAGCTTTTGGGGATCGAGGTTCCGCAACAGCGCAATCAGGGCAACGACGCCAATACGATCTCCGATGGCGGGAGAAGTCAGCTTTCCATAACCCATCTGATAGAGGGTGCGATCGATAACCAGAGGATTGAGAATATCCACACCCGCCGCTCGCGCTTGCTCGGCACTGGAGGCCCCGATGTCGATGAATACGTTGTCGAGGTCCGCGGGGCTGGGAGGATTTTGACGGCCAGGCTGCAAGTGGACGGATACTCCGGCAACGACGCCATGAATCCATTTGTTCTGGGTGGTCCAGATCCTGACGGGCTGCGCCGAATGCAGTTCATTGAACAGCGGCAGATTGGTGGCCTGCGGCAGCCTCTGCACACGCAGATAGCCGTCGTTGGTAATGGCACTAACAACGAAGCCGGGTTCGTCCATGGGTGCTACCAGCAACCGGTGCGGAGAGCCGGAGCCCAACGTGACGATTACGTCGCCGAGACTATCAGTCTTCGGTGAGAAGGCGGGCGAGAAGGCGTGGAGACGCTCCGAAATTTTCGCAGCCAGTTCCTGCTCATACCCAGGAACCGCGGGGGTTTGGACGAGTTCTTGCATATCGTCGAGCAGGTTTCCGGGGACTTTTTGTGCAACAGCGGCAACAGCAAACGTTAACAAGAGATACGGCAGCAGCGCGATGCGGCGCAGGTGTGGCCTCATGAAGATGCTCCAGGGAGTCGATTTGAAAAATTGCGGATTACGGGTTGCAGGATTCACGAAATGAAATATGAAAGAGGCATTCAAGATACCTGAGAGACTCGGGTAAAGCCAGAGCCCGCAAATAGCGCTTATAAACGGCAATGTTGTGCCGTCGTAGGTAGATTCAAAATTGATTTCTCATTGATTTCTTATTGATTTTTGGGTTCCCAAAAAATACCGGAAAAATGAAGTGGAATCAATTTGCCTTATCTCATCTTAGATCCGTCTTGGCACCTAAGTTTCTTAGGAGTGCTACCACGCTAACTTTGACTCGGAAGGCTGGACGGCATCACCCGACCGGGTTTTTATCAACGTCCTGTGGCCAACGATCTTGGATATCCGCTAGATGCCGAGGATGGCTTTTACATCTACCGATGCCGGAAGAGTGCCAAACATAGCGCCATGGTCCTGGTGGAGACGCGAGGTGCAGAAAGCCTCCGCAAACGCCGGTGAGCTATGCCGGATTACAAGCGAGGCCTGAAGGGCCAGCGCAAGTTTCTCCGCCAGCCTGCGTGCCATGGCTTCAGCGTTACCGGAATCGTCGACAGGAGTGTGAAGCTGCCGGGTCAAATCGGATTCCACCTGCGAGATATAGGTGTCCGTGGCTTTGTCGAGGCCCTTGGCCTGCTGCATCTCAGCAACCACGGCTTCCGCAGAGGTTGGATCTTTGGCAAGAGCGCGCAGAATATCCAGGCAAATCACGTTGCCGGAGCCTTCCCAGATGGAGTTGAGAGGGGCTTCCCGATAGAGACGGGGCATGATCGACTCTTCCACATAGCCATTGCCGCCGTGGCATTCAAGGGCTTCACTCACGTGCGCAATCGACCGTTTACATAACCAATACTTCCCGATGGCGGTCACGATGCGCGAAAAAGCCCGTTCGTGCGCACTCGATTGGCGAGCATCAAACGAGCGGGCAATCCGAATCATCAAGAGGGTTGCCGCTTCCGATTCCAAAACCAAGTCTGCGAGGACATTGCGCATCAAAGGCTGGTCGATCAGCCGCTTGCCAAAAACCTCGCGATGCCGGGCATGATGGAGGGCCTGGACCGTTGCCTGCCTCATCAGGCCGGCCCCGGCGATGGCGCAGTCGAGCCGCGTGTGATGCACCATTTCAATAATGGTGCTGACTCCCCGCCCCTCTTCTCCTACGAGGCGCGCCCATGCGCCCGAAAACTCGACTTCACTGGAAGCATTGGAGCGGTTGCCAAGCTTATTTTTCAACCGCTGGATCTGAAACCGATTGCGTTCGCCGGAAGGAGTCCAGCGGGGAAGGAAGAAGCAGGAAAGACCTTTTTCCGCTTGAGCCAGCACGAGAAACGCATCGCACATGGGAGCGGAGCAAAACCATTTGTGCCCGGTGAGCAGATATGCTCGGGAGGCGCCAATCCTCTCCGCGCGGGTGGTATTGGCCCGAACATCGGACCCTCCCTGCTTCTCGGTCATGCCCATGCCCATGAGCACACCTTTCTTCTCGGCCGACGGAGAAAAGCGCGGATCGTATTCGCGGGAGAGAATTCGCGGCTGCCATTCGCTTGCCAAATCGGGCTCGGAGCGTAGAGCGGCGATGCCGGAAAAGGTCATGGAGATGGGGCAGGTATGCCCCATTTCGTTTTGGGCCGTCAGCATCATCATGGCCGCCCGGGCCATGTGGGCACCTGGCCGCTTTTCTTCCCAGGGGAGGCTGTGAAGACCGTGGGCCACCGAGGTTTGCATTAAGTTATGCCAGGCGGGATGAAACACTACCTCGTCACGACGGTTTCCATAACGGTCGTGGGTATGCAGCACGGGCTCTGTCTCGTTGGCCTCGAAGCCCCATCTTTGGACTTTTTCCGTACCCAAGAGCCCGCCGAGTTCCGCAAGCTGTTCGCTCGCCCAACCCGCGCCCTCGCGGTCCAGGGCGCTGACCAGCGTGTTGTCTGTTAGAAACAGGTTGTAGCCGGTAAGAGGCGGAACCTGATTGCGTACCTCATGAGTCGCGTGGCTGTGGAGAGCGGATACGGGATTCACGGGGGCATTATCGTGCAGCCGGGCACCGTTCGCAAGGAACTAAGTGCCGATAGGCGCAATGTTATTCGATATCCGGCTCATGCGATTTCGGATTATGATGCGCTGATGAAATGGAACCTTTGGGGAGCCGTTCTTTTTCTGGCCCTTATTGCAGAGCATGCAGGAGGCTCGGGCACCCGCCAGCTAGCCGATCGAATTCTGGTGGTTAAATCGGCCCGAACGATGAAACTCTACGCGGGAGATAAGCTGATCAAGCAGTACAAGATCGCCCTGGGAACCGAACCGGTGGGAGCCAAGCAGCAACAGGGTGATCACAAGACTCCAGAAGGCTCCTACGTCATCGATTCCCGCAATGCCCACAGCCAATTTCATTTGTCGCTCCATATCTCTTATCCCAACACAAAAGACCGGGAAAGGGCACGAACTAAGGCCGTGGAGCCCGGCGGAGCCATCATGATCCATGGGCTCGCACCGTCCTTTGCGTATTTAGGACCTCTCCATAGGCAGACGGATTGGACAGACGGGTGCATCGCGGTAACAAACGCTGAGATTGAGGAGATCTGGTCGCTGGTGCCGGTGGGAGCGAAGATTGAGATCCAGCCTTGAATGGTGAAACGTCATATGAGATGCCTTGGAGAATATGTAAGAACAAAAGTTCTCACATATTCTCCAAGACATGAATTTTTATTGCACGCTTGACGGGGCCCTAATCCCCCGTTTTCGACAATCTCTTCCTATCAAACATCCTCGCCGTGCGGCTTTTCTTAACGGAAAAGCCGCGCCGAAAATTCAATTCCTGGATACCCTCCGTCGAAAACGAGGCAAGCGCCACTCTTCCACAGTTGCGCCAACATTGTTCATTTCCGACCAACGAGGAAACGGCGGAAATTACGGACACGCGGGTCGAGGTGCCTCCGGCGATTCGATAACCCACCCTTTGTTCCGAGCGCAAAACCAAGAGCGCGCTCTCCACAAAGGATGGGGCACCCGCTCTTCCGTGAGGGTTAGATTTTTGTGTTGCAGGTTATGGCCGCCGCTACAAAGAATGACTGGCCAAAAATCCCAGACGAGGTCGTAGAGCGCCTATTGACTCTGCTTCGTAATGAAGAGATGTACAAGTCGCCACACGCCGGCCACGTGCTTCATTTTTTTGAATTCGAGTCTCCCAGGCTAACTGATCGCCAGAAATGGCTTTGCATCGGTTTTTTGAACGCGCATGGAGATCAGTTCTCAGATGTCCACAGCCAGCAGGTTGTGACGGAGCTTCGTTATGGACTTTATGGGGACTACTTGAAAAGGTCTGCGCCATTCACGCTCCCTTCGCTGCCGGTGAGAAATTCAGGCCGCCGCAAAGACTAAGGGCCGATCTCCCATACTGAGACCGGCCCCTATTTTTTAGAACAGCTAACAATCTACTTCATTGCTATCCGCTGCGGCGTCTTTTCCTGCCGCTGACGGTGTGCGACAGAGGTAGGAGCCACAGAAGAAGGAGGAGCGCTGGTTGCAAAGTCGCGAGGGAAGCCAATGGGAATCGTGGTATCACCCGATCCATGATTGGCATCTTTCGCAACGGTAAAGCTCCAAACCGTCTCTTTGGTTGTGCAGTTGTGGGCCTGATCACAAATACCGGCTTTCAGTTTCGCCGTGTACTTTTCTCCCGCATTCAGGATGATCTGCTGAGGGAAGAAGCCCCAAGCGCCTTCACCAACCTGATCGACCATGCCAGGAACGGTTGCGCCGTGTGAATCTACGAGCGTAAAGCTGCCGCGATCCACTCCCGACACCGGCTTGGAGAAGAAGACCTTCACCACGGCATCCTGGTAGACCTGAGCAGCGCCGGGCAGGGGGTACATTCCCACTTTCGGAGCCGTCTTGTCAGGTGTGGCACCGGCGACGTCGATCACGAACGTGCGGAACGTCATCGGAACCGGAGGCGCGCCTTCAACCACTGGCGGCTCGGTGTTGGGTTTCCTTCCGTCGCAAAGACCACCAAGGACGCAAGGCTCCAGAATGAAGTTGTTGTTGGTATCGGCCATGTTTCCGAGGAACTTCAGGGCAACAATGGCTTCAAACGATTGATAGTAGACCGCCGAGGTCACTGCAATGGGACCCTGGGTACCAGGAGGAACAACGATCGAATAGCGATCCACCTTCGCGACGTTTCCGTCGTTGCCGCGAGGATAGATACGGGAGTCTCTCAGATAGGAATCATCGTAGTGGTCGCCGTTTCCATTCTTATCTACGAAGACCTCCATGCCAGGATTCTTTTCATTGATGACGTTTCCGTGATCATCCAGAGGCAATTCATCGCTGTTGGTCTTGATATTGAGCGGCTGCGCGTAAGGCAGGTCCAGAGTCGGACAGCTCTTGCCTTGACGATCCACTCCAAGAGTTGCTACGGCCTTGAACTGCACAGAATAAGGATCGGCAGAACCGGCCGGAATCATCCATTTGCAACCGGGGAAGTTCGGATCTTCCAACTCTTCGGTCGTCAAATTTCCGATACCGACTGAATCGCGGTTCCAGACGTTGTCGTGGATTTGCAGCTCTTTGCCGGTAGCCAAGTCATAGGCGTGAACAGCCAGCCACGCGGTCCGGCCCTCGGGGAATCCGGTCGGGAACTTATGTCCGCTACCGGTATTCTGCACGGCAATCGAGAGAGGAGCCGAGGCGCCCGGTTGAACGGTGGCAGGGCCGCGAAGATCCATGCTCAGAACGTGACGCATGCGGTCCCACGCCATTCTCTGCTGTTGCGAATACGCACCTTTGCGCTCGGTGTGAGTCCAGAAACCACGCGAGTAGACGCTCTTGTGATCCGCAGAGGAGAAGCTGAATGCCGACAACTCCGGCCACGCTTCCGGATTTCCGGTCTGATCGACGTCTTTACCGATCAGGCGAGTGATGTAAGAGTTTCCGCCAACGAAATGGTGCGAGTAGAAAGGATGCTTGGCGCCATCGTTCGCAACCGCTTCCGACGGAGGCGGCAACGGCTTGCCAGTGCTGTCATAGAGCGTCTGTGCAGTACCAGGCTGTCCATATTCCTGCTGCATGTGGCAGGTCTGGCAGTCACGCTTCCATTCAGATTTGAAGTTGGTGTTTCCCGGACGATCCGCATAGGCGCTGTTTGCCCATTCGGTATAGGTACGCTCGATGGGGAAGCCGCCAACCCAGTGCCCAAACTTGTTCTTAATGGGGAGGGCGTTGGTTACGTCGTGGCAGGCCGCGCACATCTCGGCGCGGGTAAACATCACTTGATGGAAGCCCTTGTGTTTCGAGGGATCCGAGGTATCCATGTGCTGGTACGGATAGTCTTGCTTAAACACCTCTCCGGTGTAGTGATCGTTAGGAGTGGGAGGCGTATTCGCTACCAGCGGGCCAAACCTTTCGGCCATTACGATTGCATTGGGCGACATGCGGAACGCGCCAGCGCCGATGCTGTAGCCCAAGTTCATCTTGCTCTTGTCCGGAAGGTTGAAAATGTCTTGCTTGTCCGCGGGCAGGGCGTCGGTGCGGAGTTTCGCATCCGCCACAGGCGTGTACGAGCTTTCGCTACGCTCGTAGTTATGGTACGGCGTGTCGCGGGTTTCGGCGGTGGTATGGCACACGGCGCAGATGATTCCGCTTCTGCCGGTATCGGTATTGCGGAACTGCGCATCGAGCTGGGCATAGGCGATGCCTGTGTCGTTATCGGAGGTGGGGAAGAAATTGGGGCTAAGAGTGGCGTGCTCCAAGAGCTTGCCGCCCGCTACCGGCACCATCTTGATATCGCGAAGATTGAAGTTGTCGGCATAATTGGTCGGCATGTGGCAGCGAGAGCAGAATCCATCCAGAAGCGAGCCCGGACGGGAGACCGTGTATTTGCCGGCGCCAATATCGAATGTGGACGAGCATTCTCCCTGATTGGCAAACGGATTATGCGGCTCTTTTTCCGTGCCATCGGGGGGCTGCAGAATATCGCACTCACCATGCGCGGAAACCGCACGGGAGAGGAGGAAGAACGCCGCGCGCCACGCGGGATCGCGCCAGGAGTTCGACATCATGGAACCGTTCCACTCGTCGAAAATCTTCTGGTGGCAGGTTTTGCATTGTCCGGGGTTGTCCTCGGCGGCCCAGTGCTCTTCATAAGGCGGCGGCAGCGCCTTCGCTTCTTCATAGTTATAGGGAGCCGCTTCAGGGAGCCGATTCGGAATATCGTTGAGATTCACGTCCGGCTGATGCACCAGCGCGGTCAGTGCCAGCACGGTAAGGACCAGTACTATTGCTTTAAAAACCTTCATGATTGCTCCGCTCTACTGCATTTACAAAAGAAAACGTTTTTCAAGAACAGGCCTCTAGTGGGCGTGTTGTTGCAACAGGTTCGCCGCCAGAATCGGATCGTTGACCGGCACAAGAGGCGCCTGGGCGAGGCTGTTGACAAACATGAAATAAAACAAACCGGCATAGCCAAGGGGCACGAGCAGTTCAACAGGACCGAATTTCGGACTCGACCAATAGGAGGGCATGATCTGCATATAGAGGTCCAGCCAGTGTCCTACGAACAGCACGGAGGTGACGAACAATAAAACCTTGGGCTTGCGCTTGTTGGCAGCCGACATCAGAACCGTGAAAGGCAGAATCCAGTTCACCAGGAAATTCACGACGAAGAGCGGCAGCCACGGCCCAATGGTTCGGGTGGTGTAGTGGCTCACCTCTTCCGGAATATTGCTGTACCAGATCAAGAGGTATTGGCAGGTCCAGATATAGGCCCAAAATGTACTGAAGGCGAATACCATTTTTCCCAGGTCGTGAAGCTGGTCCTCGCTCACCCAATTGCGCAACAGGCCCTGTTCACGAAGCAGCACAACAGCAAAAGTGACCGCACAAATTCCGTTTACGAAGGTGCCGGCGAACAGGTAGACCCCGAACATGGTGCTAAACCAGCGTGGATCGAGCGAAATAATGAAGTCGTAGACGAAGAGCGTAAACGAAATCGCGAAGATGATCACAAAGATCGGGGCGAACATATTCAGCCGCCGGTGGTATTCCATATTCGCCGAAGGATTCTGATCCTGCTCCCGAGAAAGTTTGCGGAAGAGCCAGGCAAAGATGCACCAAAGCACCACAGCCAGCGCCAAGCGGGCGAATACATACGGCATCTGGAGGTACTGAACTTTTCCCGCGATTGCCGGCGCGTCATGAAACACTTTGTCGTGATCGGCCCACGGGAACAGATCATTACGGCCAAAGAAAAGGACAAGAACCAGGATGGCGGCCGCAGGCATGGCGCTCATGAGCGCTTCAGGAATCCTGCGAAGGCTGGCCGACCAGCGAGAGCCCGCCAAGCGCTGCGACGCGAGAAAGAAAACCGATATCAACGCGAGGGCGGCGAAGTAGAAGCCGTTGAGTAGAAGACTTGGCCAAGTACGCTTGGGGTCGGAATACAAACCAAAAGCGGCAGCCGCAGCGCCCAAAACCATCAGGCCCAGAGATATCGCACGGCCTCGAGCCGGTACCTGGAAAGAAATACGCTCAATCATTTTTTACCCCCCGTTGACGACGCCTTGGCGGATGTTTGGGGCGAGGCTGTAGCACCCCCACTTTGAAGAACCGTCTTGATATAGGTCACGATCTTCCAACGCTCCGACGCGCTAAGCTGACCGGCATAGGAAGGCATTTTGTTATATCCAACCGTGGCGACATGGAAAATCCTTCCAGCCGGAAACTCCATCAGACGCTGCGAGACATAGGAGGGCGGACGAGGAATTTTGTCAGCAATCGGCCCGTCACCTTTGCCCTGCTCTCCGTGGCAAACCAGGCAGTAGCTTTGAAAGAGGGCTTTACCTTCTTCCAGCGTTTGGGCTGTAGGCTGGTAGGGGTTTTGGAGTTCACGGCCAGCACGGGCCGCTTCGTCATCGCCCGTACCATAGTGAAATGGTTGAAAGCCACGGGGTATGGTTCCAGCCACCGGACGCTGTAAGGTGAGGCCGTCCCGCGTCGCGGGATTCGGAACAAACGCTTTATAGGCGGGATCGCGGGCCATATCGGGCATATATTCAAAGGCGCGTTCCTGTTGGGTGGCTCCGCAACCCACCACAGCTAAACCGATCACGCCAGTCAGCAGGGCACCGATCAAAATTTTCATAGCTCGCCTTCCTTTTCCTGGACGCTCTCAGCGCCGTTTTGTTCCAGTACCTGGCGAGCCTGAGCCGCATTGAAGCTGGCGTCCCGCTTACGCAGCACGAGCGCAAAGGTGTCGTCGGTAACTCCTTCGGCAGGAAGCCGCTCTTTTTTACCGGGGAACATCCGGGTGCGCAGCAGCAAAGCGAAGATCGTGGACAAACCGCCCAACAGAATTGTCAACTCAAAGGTAATCGGCACAAACGCCAAGGCGGAATTATCGGGCTTACCACCAACGTTCAGGTTCCAGTCGGCCACGGATGTATAGAACTGCAAGAGAACGGCAGAAAGGCCAGCCGAGACACCGACGATGAGAGTTACCCACGGCAAGCGCGTTCTACGGACACCCATCACCTCATCCATGCCATGGATCGGATAGGGCGAGTAAATATCGTAGACGCGAAACTGCTTCGCACGAACCGATTTGACAGCCTTGATGAGGGTGTTGGCGTCGCGAAACGTAGCGACCATATAGCTTTGATTAGACATGGGCAACCTCCTCGTGCACGTGTTCATGATGAACCGGCGCTTCATGCGCGGAGTTTCCAACCACGTTTTTAATCTCCCACATGGCGATCATGGGCAGGACACGGATGAAGAGCAAGAACAGCGTGAAGAACAATCCGAAGGAACCAACGAGAATGCCGATATCCACCGGAGTAGGAACGAACATTCCCCATCCGGAAGGCAAGAAGGCGCGATGGAGGGAGACAACGATGATCACAAAGCGCTCAAACCACATGCCGATATTGACCATGATGGAGATCATGAATAGGCCGGGGATGCTGGCGCGCAGACCCTTGAACCACAGCAACTGGGGAGTGACCACGTTACACAGCACCATGAGGCCGAAACACCAGAAGTAGGGGCCGGTGGCGCGGTTGATGAAGTGATAGCGCTCGTAAATATTGCCGCTATACCAGGCGCTGAAGAACTCGGTTGCGTAGGCATAGCTGACGATCATTCCGGTGAGCATGGTTACTTTGGCCATCATGTCGAGATGGCGCATCGTGATAAAGCGCTGCAGGTTCATTGTCTGGCGGGTGATCAGGAGAAGCGTGAGCACCATGCCGAAACCGGAGTAGATGGCGCCCGCGACAAAGTATGGCGGAAAGATCGTGGTGTGCCAGCCCGGCAGTACGGAGGTTGCGAAGTCCATACTCACGATCGAGTGCACCGAGAGCACCAGAGGCGTAGCCAAGCCCGCGAGGACCAAGCTGACAATCTCGTAACGCGCCCAGGTTCGATGCGAACCATTCCAGCCCAAACTGAGAGTACGGAAGATGAATTTCTTGATTTTGCCCTTGGCCCGGTCGCGCAGTGTGGCAAGATCGGGAACCATTCCGAGGTACCAGAAGAAGAGCGAGATCGTGAAATAAGTGCTGATGGCCACGACGTCCCACACAAGGGGGGAGCGGAAGTTCACCCACAACGGGCCGCGTTGATTGGGATAAGGAAAGATAAAGAAGGCGTCCCAGGGACGGCCCATGTGAATAGCCGGGAACAGGCCGGCGCACATGACCGCGAAAATCGTCATGGCTTCCGCGGAACGGTTAATCGAGGTGCGCCATTGCTGACGGAACAACAACAAGATGGCCGAGATCAGCGTTCCGGCGTGACCGATACCGATCCAGAAGACGAAGTTCGTGATGTCAAAGGCCCATCCGACGCTGTTGTTCAGACCCCAGACGCCGATGCCATTGGCTACTAGCCAGAAGACCATTGCACCCAGATCGGCCAAGCCAAGAAGCGCAAGGCCGAAACAGATCCACCAGCCCCTTCCAGGCTTCCCTTCCATAGGGTTCATGATGTCGTCGGTAATCTTGCGAAGGGATGGATCGCCGTCCACCCAGCGAGGCGGCGGGAGAACCTGGACCGCAGAGCCCGCGGCTGAAACCGGCCTAGTGTTGATAGCGGTTGTGCTCATAGCGACTCCTTACGCCTCCGTGGTGGTGCGGATCTTCTTGAGGTATCCGACGTTGGGCCTTGTGCCTACGCTGTCAAGGACGCGGTAGTTTCTCTGGCTATTGTGGAGCTGCGAAACCCGGCTATTGGGGTCCTGCAGGTCGCCGAAGACAATTGCCTGCGAGGGGCAAGCCTGCTGGCAGGCCGTTTGAATATCGCCATCGGCCAATTCCCGTTTGCCTTGCAACGCGATGTTCTTCCCCAACTGGATTCTCTGCACACAGAGGCTGCACTTTTCCATTACGCCACGTGAACGAACAACGACGTCCGGATTGAGGACAAGCCGCCCAAGATCGCTCTGCATGTTGTAGTCGAACCCGATGTTGAACTCGAACATCGGTTTTTCGGTGTAGTTGTACCAGTTGAAGCGGCGCACCTTGTAGGGGCAGTTATTGGCGCAATAGCGGGTTCCGATGCAGCGGTTATAAACCTGCTGGTTCAAACCCTCAGAACTGGTGGTGGTGGCCAAGACCGGACAGACCGTTTCACAAGGCGCGTTCTGGCAGTGCTGGCACATCATCGGCTGGTGATAGCTACGCGGATTATCCATGGAGCCGCTGTAGTAATGATCGACGCGAATCCAGTGCATGATACGCCGGCGCTCCACCTGATCCTTACCTACGACCGGAATATTGTTCTCCGACTGGCAGGCAACTACACACGCCGAGCAACCCGTGCAGGCGTTGATGTCGATGGCAAGCCCCCAAGAGTGATCGCCTTCCAGACGGTTGGGCCACAGGGTCTCCAACTCCTCTTTCTTCTCACTCTCGCCATGCTGCAACTCTTCGAGACTTACTTCCTGGATGATGTCTTTTTCGCGAGTATCCTCGAAATGGAAGTTATCGAAGGAGAAGTCTCCCTGACCGCCGGCAAGTTTTACGTGCCGTCCGGTTTTTTCCAAGGTGGCTCCGACAGAAGAATAGCGGCGCAATCCGTCGGCTAAGACCGCCAGCGGGAAGGCATTTGCGCCGACGTTGTTGCCGGCCTTGCCAACCTGCTTCCTGCCATACCCAAGCGCCACAGAGATGGTGCGCTCGTGCTGACCGGGCTGAATCATCGCGGGAATTTGCATTCCAACCGCATTGCCGGATTTCAGCGTGACGACATCGCCGCTTTCGATGCCCAATTTTGCCGCAAGTTTTGGAGAGACAGCGGCATAGTTATCCCAGGTGACCTTGGTGATGGGATCCGGCAACTCCAGGAGCCAGGGGTTGTTGGCGTGGCGGCCATCGCGCATGGAGACGCTCTCGTAGAGATGCACCTCGTAGCCATCGCTCGTTGAACCCGACTTCTTCGCCGCGTCTACGATCTTTCCGACCGCAGCCTTCCAATCGCCATGGAACGAAGGCTGGGCAGCGGACGCTTGCGCTGAAAGCTCGACAACACCATCGTGCAACGACCGATCCCAGAACGTATCAAAATCCTGGGTGGCTTTCTGACGGGAAAGCAGATTGCGCTTCCAATGGTCGCGAACATACTCGTAATAGTTCGGCTCTTTGCCTAGCCATTTCAACAAACTATCCTGCGCCGCCCTGGTCGAAAACAGTGGAGCAATCAAAGGCTGCGCCAGACTGAAGCTCGAATCCACGGGCTCGGCATCACCCCACGATTCAAGGAAGTGGTGGTTCGGGCAGATTGCATCTACTTCCGAGCTAGTCTCATCGAGACGATCGGTAAAGGAAACCGAGAGGGCCACCTTCTTAAGCCCGCCGATGAACTGCTCAGGAGCGGGATAGTCATATACCGGATTCACACCGTACACGATCAGCGTGTGCACATTTCCGGCATTCATATCCTGGACAAGCTGCGCGAGAGCGGCATCATCACCGCTACGCTGCAACGACGGCCGGGCAAGATCCACGGTTTTTCCGATATTGTCGAGGAGCGAGTTCAGAGCATTGACGGCAATTTGAACCGAAACATCCTGACTTCCACTTACGACAATCGATTCGCCGCGATGCTTCCAAAGCTCATCCACAACCGCATCCAGCTGCTGAGGCTTGATCGGATCGTCACTTGGAGGAGCGCCTTGGGCTCCCGCTTTTTGCGCCACACGACGGAGGAGAGCCGCAGCGACCAATCCGATTTCAGAAGGGGCAACCGGAACACGGATATCGGCGTTGCTGCCGGTTACAGAAAAGCCCGATTCAAACTGGACGTGCAGGGAGCGATTTGCATCGGACTTCCGAGTGGCTGCGTACTGGCGGGCAAACTCTACCGGCGAGAGCCATGTGCCCAGAAAATCGGCTTCGAGGCCAACGATGACTTTCGCCTTGTCAAAGCGATAGTGCGGCACAACGGCCCGGCCAAAACTTTCCTGCTGCGCGGTCCGAAGGGCGGTAAAAGAAATCGCGTCATAGGCTACATGCCGGAAGTTCGGCGACCGCTTGCCCCACTCGCCGATAATCTCCAGCGTCGAGGGGCTGTTGACCGTTCCAGTAAGCAGGACAACCTTGCGCTTGTCCGCTTGGGCCGCAGCCAGACCTTCGGAGACGCGTTGGTCAACCTCGTCCCACGAGACTGCCTGCTTTTTCCAGGACGGGCCTTTGAACCGCGCATCATCATAGAGCGACAGAACGGTGGCTTGGCCGGTGGCACAGGTACCGCCGCCGAATATCGCCGATTCGGCATTTCCTTCAATTTTGATAGGGCGGCCATCGCGCTGCTTCACCAATAGCGAGCAGGATGAAGCGCAACCACCGCAGGTTGTGGCATAGAAGCTCGATACGCCGGGAACCAGCCTATCGGAAGCGGCAAGCAGCGGAATCGCGTTCTGCACGGGCGCGCGGCAACCCGCGAGACCGGCGGCGGCGAGGCTAAAGCCCATGAGAGAGAGGAAGTCGCGCCGGGATGTGTCGTTACTGCCGCTGCTGGCGGCGCCGTTTTTAGTTGAAGGCAGGCCACCGGGAAATTCACCGCGGTTGGCCACCCCATTTTGCAGCTCATTCAAGGTTTGCCAGTAGGCCGGGGGTTGAGCCGGGCCTATCTGCACCAATTGGTCTTTTGAAGGCTTGCAGCTCATTGAGTCCTCCAAGCGCTCAGGCCAAGGCCAAGCCTTGAAGGCGTCACGTGGTAGCTCATGGTCAATCCTCAGATCTTTTTGATCTTGTGATCTTGTTCGATCACTTATGGAGCGCGCTCCGCTCCGTTGCTCTGTAACCTTGCCGCTAGTAGTGGCAGCTCGCGCAATCCTGCCCGGCCGTCGGTTTCGGCTTGTTGGAGAGATTCAGCATCGCTCGCTGCAAGTCGTTGGACGGCACTTTCGCATGTTCTCGATGGCAAGAGAGACACCAGCCCATCGTGAGCGGCGCGTGCTGCGCAACCCGATCCATGGTTTCAATCGGGCCATGGCAGGTCTGGCATTTCACGTCCGACACAACGTGCTGGCTGTGGTTGAAATAGACAAAGTCCGGGAGGTTGTGGATCTTGACCCAACGAATGGGCCTTTGCTGCTGGACCGCCTCTTTCAACTTTTCAATTTCCGGAGTCTGCTTTTCCACCATGCTGTGACAGTTCATGCAGACGCTTGCCGGAGGAATGCCGGCGTGCCTGCTGGTGCGCGCACCAAAGTGGCAGTAGAGGCAAGGAATCTGGTTGTCTCCCGCATGAACTTTATGCGGGAAGGCAATAGGCTGTTCGGGCGAGTAACCCTGGTGGGTTCCAACGCGCGAAAGGCCCCAGGTTCCAATACCTGCCGCAAGGCCTAACACAACAATGCCGAGGGTAATCGTCAGGAGTCTCATAGCCGGTCTCTTAGTCCTCCTCCGGCCAAATCCAGGCTCCCGGGTTGTGCCGGCGCAGCCAGCCTTCCATCACGTTGGCCCCGGCAAGAACGGGCTTGCCTACAAGGTTCACGCAGCGATGAAAAGCAAGTACCAACACAGGGCCCAAACGGGTGAACGGCAGAACAGCGAGCGCTACAAAGAATGAAAAGACGTGAAGTTGTACGAGGAAGGGCATTTCTGCGACAAACACGGAATTCGGCTTGCCGCGAAGAATAGTAAATATATAGGGCACTAAGATTGCCACTCCCCAAGACGAACCCCAACGGTAGATCGCTGCCATTAACAGACCAGATACGACGCCGACCAGCAGAACCGCGAGCAGCATCGTGTCCATCGCTTCACCCATGAACGAGCCGGACGTTTGTCCGAGTTGCTTCCAAACCAAACGAAGGCCGCTCAGCAAGGCAATCACTCCCAGCCCAAAACCGACGCCTTCAATCAAATAGAGCGCGCCAATGTTGCTGTTCAACACGGCGATTTTTTCCGCAAAGATAAATCCGACCAGATGGGCAGCCACCAAGAGAAAAACGCTGAAGCGCCAAAAGATGCCACCACCGAAAATCTCCCACGCTTTGGAGATTCGTGCGTCAATCTGATCGATCTTGCCGCGCATGAACAAATAACGGAGAAAGACGATTCCGACCAGCAGGGCAAACGCCACATACGGCCAAGAGGTAAAAGCAAAACTAGGTTTCATCGGGTTCCTCGCTTGCTATCGCCGGACGGAGCCGGGCTGGGAGCCGCTGCAGGCGGACTGAACTTAATCCCGGATGCCTGCGCAAGGAATGCTTTCAAGTCAAAAGATTCCTGGGGATCGAGGTACTTAGCATTGGAGATTTCAGGAGCCCGCAAGAAGCACGGCCGCTTGAAGAACAGAGTAAGCGCCGTATCGCGATAGCGGTCGTAAGCCCGAGTCAGATCAGGCCCCAAAGTTCCGCCACCGGCCATTCCCCCGCCGATGCGATGGCAACTGCTGCAGGACTGACCGCCGTACTTAAGGCGCGATTCGCCATAAAACAGCTTTCGCCCGCTTTCGATCTGCTGGGGTGTAGCTTGCTGAGCGGGATACTCGTCCGGTTCCTTCTGCTCAGGACCGTTATCAGCGAAATACTTAAGAAGCGCCGTTATGGTTTCCGGAGACAGGTCGAGCCAATCCGGCATCCGCTGCTCTTTGAATTGATGGAAAAGAGCAACCGCGGTCGGATCGCCAGATTGAATGACGCTCTGCGACGAGTGTATGAATTTTTGTAACCAATCGGGTTTACGCCGATCTGTGACCCCCTTCAGGTCAGGACCGACCTTCGGTCCCTTGCCAAAAGTATGACAAGCAGAACAACGCTTTTTGAAAATATTAGAAGCTTCTGATTGATCAGCTGCTACCGCAGGCAATACAAAAGATAAAAGCAATCCCACGAGCAAAGTAACGCCTACCGCAATGGAACGCCCATTGCGATTGGGGGAGTGTTTCACTGTTTCTACGCTGCGAAGGGAATAGCTGGCCTCAATAGTTGACTGCAGGGACCTCCGCCTCATCACCACCTCGAATCTTCTTGTTCCTGTTTTGTTTGTGTGTCATTTCAGGGGTACCAAAGAACAAGCAATTAGCCTTTGTGGATCAGCAGGTTGCCGGAGGGACATCAAGCTTTTGGGATCACAACCGGTGTGAGTCCTGGGTGGGTTTTTAACCCCTTAAAAATAAAAATGGCTCAGAGAACCCCTTTGTGTCCTCTGAGCCAAATCTTCTGTCTAACCGATATTATTAAGACCGGAAACGAAAATCAGGGCTCACTCAACGTGCTGCGAAACAGGGTATAACAAAACGTTAATCGCATTGTCAAATGATTTTTTGTAGATTTTTTCCCAATTTGAACAATTGCTGTGCTCTGGGATCCTCGAGTCGCTTGCTCTCTGATGACTTAACGCTTTCATTCTAAGTTTCTTAAAGATTCTTTTTGTTTGCGAAAAAACAAAATCCCTCATTTGGGGATCATCGCCATGCAGCCTATGGCGTAATGGCAATGACCCTCAAGGGGCTTCCAGATCCGTTGACGATTTTTAACGGGGCCGCGATGACCACCGCTCCGGTGGGAGGAAGCCGATCGAGATTACAGAGCCCGGCCAGACCAAATTTTCCCGATCCGTGCATGACATAGTGATTCGGGAAGGGCGGATCGAAGGTAGCCGCTTTTCCGGCGTCGGTGCCTACGGTTTCGACACCCACCCCCAAAACATCACGCTCCTGTGCCAGAAATTCGGAGCACTCGCGGAGAAAACCGGGAGTATGGGGTCCATCCTGCTGAAGATTGATGTAAGCGGCAGGATCGGAGCGCTTCGACCAAGCAGTCCGTAATAACACCCACGCGCTGACGGGAATCCTGCCATGTTGCGCTTCCCAAGCCCGCACCCTCTCGACGGTCAACAGGAAATCAGGGTTCTTCTCAACTTCGGCAGTTACATCGATCACACAGGCCGGCCCTACAAATTTTCTCGGATTGATTCGATCCACACTATTTTCAGGCAGATCCTTCCCGCTTACCCAGTGGATCGGAGCGTCAAAGTGGGTGCCGGTGTGCTCGCCGGTCTCGAAGCCGTTCCAGTACCATGCCGGCCCACGCTCATCATAGCGAGAGAGTTCCCACATGCGGAAGGCAGGAGTGTTGTTGAATTGCGGCGGGAGTGGAAGCAAAGGCGTACTGGACGACAACGGCTGGGTGAGATCGACCACCCGGAGGGCGCCACTGCTCAATTGTGCGATCAGTTCCTCAAGAACCTTGGTCACAGATAAAGTCTCCTCATCCTCCACCCCGTCTTCCACTTTTCCGCTGTTGCGCTCTTGCGTCAGAGAGCCAGGCATCGAAGCAAACCGAACACAAGACACCCGATCCGACACAAATCCGATCACTTGACTGTAGACGATTGGCGCCGGGCGCGTTTCTGTTCAATGTGCCTGCCGAATTGAAAACGATTTTCCAACAACGCGAGATCGGTCACGAATCCCTTAGGGCCCACGGCTTCCACATGGGCCACCAGACAGGTAAGATCGTTCGCCCGCATTGCCGCGTCGAAGCCGGTCACGAATTCGTCCAGTGTTTTTGCCGAATGCGCGTGGGGCATCCCCGAGGCTTTTGCAATCCCGACCAAGTCGCTTCCAGTGGCTGTAGCGGTGGGGAAACCACCCACGGACAGGAGGCTTTGATTGTCGAAGATGATATGAACCAGGTTCCTTGGACGATAGCGGGCCAACGTGGTAAATCCGCCAAGGTTCATCAGAATCGAGCCATCCCCATCAAAAACGACCACCTTTGCGTCCGGCAGGCACAACGCTAGACCCAGGCCAGTGGAGGAAGCCAAACCCATCGCATGCTGCAAATAAAAGAAATTCGGGCGATGCCCGATCGATTGAAGCTCGGCAGCGACTGCGCCCATGATCGTTACCACAAGGCAGTCTTCCAGCTTGCCATAGATCGCTTTCATGCACTCCAAGCGCTGCATGGCGTCTACTCCTCCCACATGAGATCGCGAGTCAAAAGCAACGCAACCGGATGGAGGCTACTATAGGCAAGAGTCTGGGCCTCAGAAATCTTCTTCTCGACCGTTGACGGTGTATCTAGAAAATCGTAGCGAATGCCCAGCGCCTGCAAGACCGGCTCTGTAACCGCCCCGCCCTGAGTTTGCCAGGGATCACGTTCTCCCCAATGGCCGCGATAACTAATCAACATGAGTAAAGGTATGCGGTAGAGTTGGGCAAACGAAACGATGCCGTTCACGGCCGCAAGGAAGCCGTGGTTTTGCATGAGCATGGCGGATTTAACACCGGCGAAGTGGGCTCCCGCAGAGATTCCTACGGCCTCTTCCTCTTTTGCGAGGCGAACCAGAATCATGGCGGGATCTTCTTCCGCCATGCGAATCATGTGAACCAACCACGTCTCGGGCAACGCCGACACCAAACCAACGCCGTTTTTTTTAAGCGCGCTGTAGATGATCTGCGAATTGGCCAGCGAGACCGGCAGGCGATCCTCCATTCCTGATTCGGGAATGGGCCATCTTAAAGGAGCGGCTCCGCGATTGGCAAACCCGGCTGCCACGGCGAATAGTCTTTATAAAAGCTATCCGGCGGCGCGTTAGTTGATTTTGTTAGTCATAGCAGGCGACTGCATCGCCGCCAGCCCAAGAATTCCAGACGGCTCGCAGAGCCAATCCTTTGAGCACCCAATCGAATCAGTGATTCCTTTACCAAGAGAAAGGCCGGACCTTTGCAGTCCGGCCTTTCGGTTGAACGTGAGTTGGAGATTACAGCTTAGAAGTTAATGTGCGCCTCCAATTGCAGGATGCGGGAGGGATATGTAGCGATCGCCTGACCTAAAGTAGTCGGATCGGCCGCGTTCAGGCCGAGCCTGCTGAACTCGGTGTGGTTGAAGATGTTGAAAGCATCCGCTCCCAGCCGCAAGGTCACTTTGTCACCATAGAGCGGCGTCACCTTAGCCAGGGAGAAATCCAAATTGGTACGTCCCGGTCCGCGCAACAGATCGCGGGGATCCGTTCCATAACCAGAAGCCACCGCGCCGCTGAAGGAGTTGGGATTGAAGAAGAAGGATCCGGTCCCTTGTCCGATCGTTTGCGATTTATGCGGATTGATGTATTGAATCGGAGCGACCAGATTGGCGTTGACCAGCGCTCCGTCTCCCGCTCCTGAAGGTCCAGGATCTCCGCCGTGGGTGGCCAAGCCATCCGTTACCACGTATGGGAATCCAGTTCTCCAACTCAAGATCGGAAATACGCTCCAGCCCTTCACAAGCTTCTGCGGCCCATGATTGAAGGGCAGGTCCCATCCGCCTGAAAAGGTGATCGCATGGCGCAGATCGAAATCGGACGATCCGCGGAAGAGATGGGGCAGGAAGGCCGGCACCTGACTGCTGTTATTCCTAAACCCGGAAGCATCGTCAATGCTATGGGCGTAGCTGTAGCTGAAAGTGTAGTACACATTTCCCAATACCGGAACAGCCGTACCCCGCTGCATCAGCGAGAGCTGCAAGGCACTGTAGTTGGCGTTGGCGACGTTCATGAACTCGGGCATAAAGCTGAAGGCACCCGCACCAGCACTCAAATTGAGCACACGGTTGCAATTGGTAGCAGTCGAGGTCGCAGGGTCACAAGGGTTGATGTCCTTCAAACCAGTAAGCCCGTGAGAGGAACTCCCGACATAGGCCGCTTCCAAAGTCAGCTTTCTTGCGAGTTCATGCTCAATGCTGAAATTGTACTGATAGGTATAAGGAGTCTTTAGATGTGGATCGACGAAAAAGACGCCGCCACCGCCGAAGGAGCCGAAGGTATTGGCAAAATTGATGGTATGGTCAATCGGCTTCGAAGGGAATGGATTCACGTTGCCGGTGGATCCAAATGGATTGCTCAAGAAGTTGAGCTGGCCTGGCGCAACCGTGGTGGGATCGAAGGGCGAGATAAAGGCTGACGAGGCAAAGGGGACCTGACCGTTAAACTGGAAGTTATCTTCCGCTTTCAGAATGTCGTAGAAGACCCCAATACCACCCCTTATGCTGGTCTTGCCGTCATGAAACGGCTGCCAGGCGAACCCAAAACGGGGGGCGAAATTAGTTTTGTCAGCAAAGTTGGAACCGGTGGGCGCGCCTTTGTCTCCAGGGAAGAGCAATCCCAGCGGCGCACCAGGAAACACAGTTGATTGCTGTCCTGGGACTACGCTGAAGGTTCGACCGAGGGTATCCGACTTGGGAGTGCTGTACTCATAGCGCAAGCCCATGGTCAGCACCAAGTTGTTCGCTACATGCCACTCGTCCTGTCCGAAGACATACGTGGCTTTCGTGCGAATGTTGGAGGGAGCGGCCGGCGCCTGGAAGAACGAGTCCGGTATTCCCACCAGGAAATTGCCGAAGGCATCTCCCGTTCCGTTCGCACTGGAGGGCAGGAAGTCGAAGTTACCGTCGACAAAAAAGTCAAACACCTGGTTATCTTGGAAGGCGGAGAAGGCACCACCAAACTTCATCGTGTGCTTGCCGTGAGTCCAAGTGAAGGTATCGGAGTATGCGAATGTGTTGTCAATGAGCGTCGAGGGGCCTTGAGGGCTAAAACCAGACGTCAATCCAGGAAAGGTAAAGAGCGTGGGCGCCGTGGCTTGATCGGGTGTGATATTGATTCCCAACGAGTTCGGCGTTCCAAGATTTTTCGCGGGACTCGCCTGCAAAGAATCGTTGCGCTGGGCGCTCACACGAAACTCGTTCAGCATCGTCGGTGAGAGTGTCCGGATATAGCTAAAGTTAATGAATTGGACGTGACGAGCGGAGTTCGTCGAAAACAAAGAACTGGCGGGCTGTTGGGCATTTCCCCCGGGATCCAAGGTTGGATTGGAGGTGCGACCCAAGGTAGCGCTTAAGTGATCTTTGCTCGAGAGGTCCCAATCGAATTTTCCTGTAATTTCTTCGCGATTGTCCAGCCCAGGATTCTGAAACGTTGCCACACCGTTGGCGCTGCTGGGAATCAACCCAGCCTTGATATAGGCTTGAGCCACCGGATCGATCTTGGTGGGATCAATAATTCCCTGTGCGGCCAACGCAGGATTTGCCTGAAAGAAAGGATTGGCGGCCAAGAAACTCGCCACCGAAGCCTGACTGGCAGTGCCGGCAAAATTTCCCTGAAGTTGCGCAGGCGTAAATGTAGTCCCGATACTGCTCGGGGTAACATCCGTCTGCCGCTGTCCTTGATAAGCAAAGAAGAAGAAGAGCTTGTCTTTCAAGATGGGTCCGCCGAACGTGGCACCATACTGATTGCGCTTGAGCACAGGCCGCGCAACACCCTGGGAATTGTTGAGGAAGGTGTTGGCGTTGTAAGCATCGTTGCGGTTGTATTCGAAAGCGCTGCCATGGAAGGCGTTTGTTCCGGATTTGGTCACTACCGTAATAATGCCGCCGCCGTTGCGTCCATATTCAGCACTGAAATTGCTCGTTAAAACCTTGAATTCCTGGATGCTATCGGGGTTGGGGTTATAGACAACTCCGTTGTTGAGCAAGTCATTGTTGAGACCACCATCCAATAAGAAGGTGTTGGAATCGTTACGGCCGCCTGAAATGCTGAAACCGGCAGTCGCGCTTCGAGCGCCACCGTTCCCCTGATTGTCGGCAGGCAAAACTCCGGGCTGCAGAAAGACGAGATCGAGAGCGTTGCGGCCATTCAATGGAGCATTGGCAATTTCACGCTCGGAAACGGTCGAGCCCATGGTTGGATTGATCGTCTCTACGGTGTTGACGCTGCCTTCTACGGTAATCATCTCCGTGTCTGCGCCAACCACGAGTTTCAGGTCGATCCGAAGAGATTGGTTGATCTCCAAGTTGTTGGCCTTGGTACTGATCGGGCTGAATCCTTTGTGGCTCGCAGATACGGTGTATTCACCGATTGGGAGCAGCAGGACTTGATAAGAGCCTGCGGAATCGGTCGTCGTCTCCCTGGCTACGTGCGTTGCGACATTGGTAACGACGACGCGCACACCCGAAATTACCGCTCCGCTTTGGTCAAAAACCGTGCCAACGACACGGCCCGTAGCATCTTGAGCGATCGACAACTGAGCAACCGAGCTCAGTAGCGCCAGCAGCAAGAAAAGGCGTCCTACGAGGCTCTTCATCAATGTTTCCTCCAGTTCAAATGGTTTACCTTTGGGAAAGGCGAGCAGAATGCGGCGCTGATCATAACAATTCTTTAGGAAATTAACACCAAATTTACGGAACTGTTATAGGCATTTCCTCGTATGAGGCCTTTTCTTAGCTGATCCTGATCGGAATTCACAAAGCTATAGACAGATTTTGGAAGTATTTCATTTTTAGAATGGGTAAAAATTCCAAGAAACATAGATCCTGAACCGGGATAAGCCCAATGCACTCATCTAAACGCCTGGCATCCCGATAGGACATTGCGTCTTGCTTTCCGTCTGCGCGAAGAGTCGAATCAAGAGAGAATCCGCTGGGGGGGCAATTTTGTTGTGTTTTTCTAATATTCACCTACAGGGGCCCAATAAAAATAACAAAACGATCATCGAGTACAAATCATTTCATTTCAATGGGATATACAAGAATCAGGCGTAGGGATTTTCCAGAAACAAGAAAAGAAACGAACCGATATTCTGATTTTCTCTTAAGGTGCTAAAAGGGGTGGGCCTGTAATCGATTCATTTATGTGGATCGATCACTCAGGCAATAAGAAAGGGACCCCATGGGAATCGAACCACGCAAGCTCGCACTTTATCAGGAAACACTGAGCAATCTGACCCAGGACGCGGAGCGCCGCGCCAATCAAGGAAAAGTATTCGACACAACTGTACCGGTCTGTCCGACCTGCTCCGCATCCCCAATCCAACAGCCATAACAGTGCGCGGGGGATGTGGTTGCGAATGAAGGTTTTGAGCATTCACATTCCCTTCTCGTGCCTATCTATCTAGCGTTTTCTTTATTCAAATCTTATGTTCGGTCTTGGCTTTATCTAAAAGCCTGGACTAGCCCATTCAGTGGTCGAGAAACTTAACCTCTGCAGAAAGGGCGCCAGCCGATCTTCGTGCGGGCGCCTTTTCTTTCTTGATCTTGATATATAGATCTTTAGATCGTCAGATCGTTAAGACCTTTGACCACTCGCCGATCCTTCTTTCCGTTCTTATCGGGAGCAAGCGTTTGCGCTAAGAATGCGGCTTGCTGCCTGTTCTTGATTCTCGAGTCCGGTTCTTACTCTCACGCGCCGTAGCAGTAGCTAGCTAGGACGATGTAGGAATGAGGAAGACGGACCATCCGTTGGATCAGCCTCACTCTCAAGATCCATTCACTCTCAAGATCCATGGCTGCGATCAGACCGGTTTTCAAGGTAAATATGTGAAGAACTTCGCTGTCCGATAGAACATCCCTTGAAGGCTCTTCACGACTTGGCGGACCCTAACGCGGACCTTGCCTCCCTCTCCCTCGGTGATCGCTAGCGGTTCGACATGGGGATCGAACTCGCCCCATTGCCGAGTCCAATAGGCGCGAATCTCTTCTTTTCCAACGGCCCTACCGCCCTCCGAGGCCTTGGGCCAACTCACGTCTTGCGTCCTCCGTGCCAGTGCACTATCGATGTCCCTCTGATTGAATGCGGAGTACGCCTGTTGAATCAGGGTCTTCGTGTCTGCCATTGCAGCTCCTACAACGCTTGCGCTGGAAATAATGCTATTCCAAACAGGCTGTCAAGAATTTTCTATTGATTTTTTGTTAATAAAATCAAATATTTCCACGGCTGGAGAATTTTCAAGCGGATCTAGATAAATCCTCATTAAGTCAGTCATATACAACTCAATGAAAGCTTGCAATCTACGCCCCTGCGACCGAAGGGGCCTCCCATTTTTCTTAGTATTTGCTAATTATAAAAATAAAATCGTGATAATGTGCGCGAGTCAAAGCGTTCCATACGGATCGCTTAATAAAATAAAGCAAGGAGGTCAACATGACACTCAGAACTGCAAGACTTACGCTCAGCCAGGAAACACTTGGTAATCTTACGCAAGATCTCACACGCAAAGCGGGAATGATTGTGGGCACGGAAGGTCCGCCTGCATGCCTTACCTGCTCAGATATGCCTCATTCCGTGGCCCCGACCTGTGTCACCACCGCTTGCCCGTAGACAATTCCTCGTCACGGACAGAAGAGGACGTGAGCGAAGAGAGATCTCTTGCGCTCACGTCGTCTTGTGTCCGGAACGATCCACGAGGGCCTTATCGCTCGAAACGCTCCGTCTTCAAAATATGGACTGGTTCTTAAACGTGGCAGGGAAAGGACCTTCCATACCGCCGAGTTCAGGGACCAAATCCCGTGGGTAATAAAACCTTATTCAAAGCAAATTTTCAGGACGGCCTTTGGGCCGTAATGGCGCTTGGGACTAAGGCAATCTGCGCACCCCGTTCGCACGTTCCCGCATAGTAAAATTGCGACCGCTCCAATCTCCGCTAAAATTGCAAGGCCGCTCCTTGTGTGCTAGCGTTTTGTCAGATGAGAGGCTAGTTTTGCGCATTATCATTCCCGAAGGGCTGGACCGTGCGGAAGCTGAACTGTTTAGCCAATTGAATCCCAGCCTGCTCCCCAAGCATGTGGCCATCATTATGGATGGCAATGGCCGGTGGGCAAACCGGCGGCACCTTCCCCGCATTGCCGGCCACAGCAAAGGCGTCCAGGCGGTGCGTAAAGTGGTGACCACCGCGTCACGCATCGGATTGCCCGCACTCACGCTCTACGCTTTTTCCGCCGAGAATTTTCAGCGCCGGCCTCCGACAGAAATCCGATTCCTGATGAAATTGTTGCGGCGCTATCTGAAGGCGGACCTGCCGCTGATGCAGGACAACAACGTTCGCCTCTCCTTTATAGGGCGCTACCAGCTTCTTTCGCCCGAAGTTCAAGATTGCATGGCCTGGGCGCAGGAAGAAACCGCCCGCAACACCGGAATGGTCATGACTTTGGCGCTGAATTACGGCTCCCGCTCCGAGATCGTGGACGCCTTCAAGTCGATTCTCGAAACCGCTTCCAAAAACGGCGGCCTCGATCACCTGACCATTGATGAAGAGACCATCAGCCGCAATCTCTACACCTGCAATCTGCCCGAACTCGATCTGGTGATACGCACCAGCGGCGAACTCCGCCTTAGCAATTTCCTTCTCTGGCAGGCGGCGTATGCCGAGATTTATGTGACCCGAAAGTTCTGGCCGGATTTTTCAGGAACGGACCTGCTGGAGGCCATTGCCGACTATCAGCAGCGTGAGCGCCGCTATGGCGGGCTGGCCGAATCTGTAAAAAAGCCCTCTAGCCGTCTCCGGTCCCAATAAAAAATACGAGCGTCCACTAGCCTCAGAGCCAAGCCACCGTTTTTCAGAACCAAGCTGCTGGTCATCAGTCTGGAACCAACGTTTGGAAACAAGAGTTTGGAAACCAGACTTTGGAAACAAGGTTTGGGACCAAGCCCCCTACTTATGGGCCGCCTGCTATTCTGCTTCCTGTGAAACGGCTTCTCACTGCACTCATTTTGATTCCTCTGGTTCTCGCCGCAGTATTCGTTGCGCCCTTGTGGCTGTTCAGCCTGGTGATTGCCGCCCTGGTTCTGCTGACACTTCACGAATATCTCAAGATCGCAGAGGGCTATGGATCCCAGCCCTTTCGGATTGCGGCTTATGGGGCCGCGGCCCTGGTGATTGCCGCCTTTTTTGCGAGCGCAGGGATTTCAAGAGCCGCCTCCTACGACGTTTGGCGCATTTTCCGCGACCCGCTTCAATGCCTGGTCCTGCTACCGGTCATTTTCGGCGTGCCAGTGATTTTTCGCGCAAGTCTTTTTCAGGCGAGTCTGCGGAGCGCGCTTTCCGATTCCGCATTTTCCGCATTTGGGATCCTTTATATTGCAGTCCCCCTGGGACTGCTGATTCCATTGCGCGCCGATCCTTTTCAGGACGTTCTGATCATCTTTGTGTTATTCGCAGTATGGGCGGGGGACATCGCAGCCTACTATGCGGGCAGGGCTTTCGGACGCCGTAAGCTGGCGCCAACGGTCAGCCCAGGGAAGACGTGGGAGGGGGCCATCGCCTCTCTTCTTGCAAGCTTCGTGACCGCGGTACTGGTATTTCAATTTCATCGCCAGATCGCGCAGCTCTTTACCGGATCCAAAGCTGCCTACTTTCTAGTTCCAGGCAGTCTTTATCGCGCCTCCCATCCTTCTGTGGAGGTATCCTGGGGCCACGTGATTCTGCTGGCCGTGGCAACCAATCTCGCTGCACAATTCGGCGATCTCTTTGAATCGGCTATGAAGCGCGGAGCACAGGTGAAGGACTCGGGATCGATTCTGCCAGGGCACGGCGGCCTTCTCGACCGCATCGACGCGCTGCTCTTTGCGGTTCCCGTGGTGTGGTACTATGCGACTTTGACGGAAATCCTCAAGCCATTTTGAATCCCAGCCCGAATCAATTGAAGCGCGTTGCCATCCTCGGTTCCACCGGCTCCATCGGCCGCAGCACACTCAGCGTCATTGAGTCCAATCCGGAAAGATTTCAGCTTGTGGCAATAGCCGCGGGAAGCAACCTTGACGCCGCACTGGAACAAGCGCGCCGGTGGAAGCCGCGAATCTTATCCCTGGCCTCGATTGAGCTTGCCAACGCCGCGGCTGCTCAACTCAAGGCCGAGGGGTTGACCGGCATTGAGATTACCCATGGTGAAGAGGGCACCGTAAAAGTGGCCACTCATCCGGAGGCGGATTTTGTTGTGAGCGCCATCGTGGGAGTTGCTGGTTTGAAAGCCACGTACGAGGCGGTGCGCGCGGGGAAATCCGTAGGCTTGGCGAACAAGGAATGCCTGGTTGCCGCGGGTGAGCTTATTACGACAGAAGCCCGGAAACAAGGCAAAGCACTCCTGCCTATCGACAGCGAGCACAATGCGGTCCACCAGTGCATGCGCGGAGGAGAGCGGAGAGAGATAGAGCGGATTTGGCTCACTGCCAGCGGCGGACCTTTCCTAAACACTCCGAAAGCCAAGTTTGAAAGCATTACGGTAGAACAGGCACTCAATCATCCGACATGGAAGATGGGGCGGCGGATTACCATCGACTCCGCAACGATGATGAACAAGGGTTTTGAGGTGATTGAGGCATGCCGCCTATTTGACGTTCCTCCTCAGCAGGTCGGGGTGGTGGTGCATCCGCAATCGACGATCCATTCCCTGGTTGAGTTCAATGACGGCAGCATTCTGGCGCAGCTCTCGGTTACGGACATGCGGCTTCCAATTCTGTACGCCCTGACGTGGCCGGAACGCATCCCCTCCGATCTTCGATTCAATGTGCACGATCTAAAGCGCCTGGATTTCTCTCCACCCGATCTTGAAAAATTTCCCTGCCTCCGATTGGCCTATGAGGCCGCCGAAGCAGGCGGGTCCCTCACCGTGGCACTTAATGCAGCCGACGAGGTGGCAGTAGCCGCATTCCTGAGCGGCGCTATCGGGTTTAACGATATTGCCCGAATTCTGCAACAAACTCTCGATGAAACCGAGTGCCGCCGTCCGGAATCTATAGAAGAGGTGCTGGCAATGGATGCCCAGGCCCGGAGCCTGGCCCAGCAGAAGCTGACACATCAGCTCACGCGATAACAGTCGCGGCTCCAATTGAGTTAAAATATTTAACGTTTACGTATGTCATTCCTAATTTCGCCTGTTGCCGTAGCCCTAGTATTAGGGATACTTGTCTTTATCCATGAGTTCGGCCATTACGCTGCGGCCAAGCTCTGTGGAGTCCGCGTCGAGACGTTCAGTCTCGGATTCGGAAAGCGCCTGTTCGGCTTCAGGAGAGGCGGCACGGACTACCGTATCAGCCTGCTTCCTATAGGCGGTTATGTAAAAATGGCCGGCGAAAACCCGATGGAAGAGCGCACGGGCGATCCAGGCGAGTTCATGAGCCACCCCCGCTGGCAAAGGTTCCTGATCGCAGCGGCAGGGCCAGCCATGAACATCCTGCTAACTCTGGCGATTCTCACCGGCGTTTATACCTTCCATTATCAGCGCCCCGCATATTCGGAGGGCCCAGCGGTGGTCGGAATTGTGGAGCATGGCTCCGCAGCGGAAAAAGCAGGCATCCTCCCGGGCGATAAGATCGTACGATTGCAAGACCTGCAAAACCCGAGTTGGGAAGACATTCTGCCGAAAGTTCTGATCAGCCCTGAGCAAACCATGGATGTGGTTGTGCAGCGCGACGGCCAGGAACTTACGCTTCATCTGACGCCGAAAACACAGGAGCCCGATCGAGTCGGAGATGCCGGATGGTCACCCCGGGAAACGGTGGTGGCCGTGCTTGAGCCCAATATGCCCGCGGCCAAAGCGGGCCTGCAAGTAGGCGATGTGATTACTGCGATCAACGGAACCGCAGTGTCATCCATGAAAGAAATGATCGATCTGCTGCAACAAAACAAGGACAAGCCGGCACAAATTGCCGTGCTCCGCCAGGACAAAGAACTCAAATTCAGTGTGACCCCTCAATTCACCGGCGAGAGTTACCGCATTGGAAGCTCTCCCTTCCGTACTTCGGGATTGCCCTTTGCTGTGGCCCTCGACAAAGCTTTGAGACACTGCAAGGCAGACTCCACGCTTGTATTTCAGCTGGTTGGCAAGCTCCTTCGGAGCAAAGTTTCTCCGCGCGTGGTGAGCGGACCGGTAGGGATTGTGAAGATTACCAGCGAAGTGGTAGCAATGCATAGCTGGCTACCCTTGGTGATGTTGATGGCTCTCATCAGCCTTCAGTTGGCCATCTTCAATCTCTTTCCCATACCAATCCTGGACGGCGGGTTGATGCTCATGCTGTTGATTGAAGCAACGATGCGGCGCGACATCAAACAAGAGGTGAAAGAGCGGGTTTACCAAGTCGCCTTCGTCTTCCTGATCCTTATCGCCGCTGTGGTGATGTACAACGACATCGCTAAGAGCCTGCCGGGATGGTCTCTGCCATAAGCCGAATGAACGAAGAATTTAACCTGGGGCCGCTTCGATGCGGCCCTTTTTGTTGGTTCATTGGTTGGTCATTTGCTGGTCCATTGGTTGATGTGGGGGAGATCTTGTCCGCCAATCCGATGTTTCCAGGATGCTAAACTATTGTGAATGGCTTCGATTCATCGCAAAGATTCGGTAGGCGTGAAAATTGGGAACGTCCGTGTGGGCGGCGGCGCTCCTATTGTCGTTCAGTCCATGACCAACACGGACACCGCCGACGTTCCGGCTACGATTCGCCAAGTGGCACAGCTCGCCAAAGCCGGCTCGGAGCTAGTGCGCGTCACGGTCAACAACGACGATGCCGCCAAGGCTGTGCCCGCAATTGTAGAAGGACTGGCCAAGCAAAACGTTCATGTGCCGATCATCGGCGACTTCCACTACAACGGCCACCTGCTTTTGACCCGCTATCCGGAGTGCGCCCAAGCTTTGGCAAAGTACCGCATTAATCCCGGCAACGTAAGCGTGGGGCGCAAGGACGATAACAATTTTCGCGCGATGGTCGAAGTCGCCATCAAGAATCGCAAGCCAGTGCGCATCGGCGTAAACTGGGGCTCGCTTGACCAGCAGCTTCTGACGCGGCTCATGGACGAGAACTCGCGCAGCGCCAGCCCCAAAGACGCCCGCGAAGTCACCATGGAGGCCATGGTGGTCAGCGCCATCCGTTCCGCCGAACTGGCGGAACAGTTCGGATTGCCCCGCGATTTCATCATTCTGAGCGCCAAGGTGAGCGGCGTGCAGGACCTGGTCGATGTCTATCGGAGCCTGGCGGCACGCAGCCACTGGCCCTTACACCTTGGACTGACGGAGGCCGGCATGGGGACCAGAGGCGTGGTGGGAAGCGCCGCCGGACTGGCCATCCTGCTGCAAGAGGGCATTGGCGATACGATTCGGGTTTCCCTCACCCCCGCTCCTAACGGCGATCGTTCCGAAGAAGTGATTGTGGCCCAACAGATTTTGCAGTCGTTAGGAATCCGCAGCTTCGCTCCACAGGTAACGGCTTGCCCTGGGTGCGGGCGAACGACCTCAACGTTCTTCCAAGAGATGGCCGAACAAATTCAATCTTATCTTCGCGCCAACATGCCTGCCTGGAAAGAGCGCTACCCGGGCGTGGAGGAGTTGAAGCTGGCGGTTATGGGCTGCGTGGTAAACGGCCCGGGAGAATCAAAACACGCCAACATCGGCATTTCGCTGCCGGGCACCTTTGAAGAACCCAAAGCACCGGTCTTTGTCGATGGACGGCTCATGACTACCCTGAAAGGCGACCGCATCGTCGCCGAATTTATAGACATCCTGAACGACTACGTTCATTCCCGCTACGGAGCGGCCCTGCGAGAAGAGGCTACAGCGCCAGCAGCCCATAGCTGAGCGCCAGCCATGCACCAAATCCAACAGCTACCATGGCCGTGCGAATTGCCATGTTGTCTATTACCTTGTTCCATTTCGCATCCATACAGCAATCTCCTTAACTCGTTTTTTGTAGTCCTTCGCGGGCTTTTATGACGAGCCGCAAAGTCTTATGGTTATTAATACGAGTTAGGAAAATTTTAGTTTCCGATTTTTTGTTGTAACGAAATACCTTCAGAGACGTCTAAGAAATCAGGAAAGGCGTTGCAGGATGTTTCTCCTCTAGATAGGGATGTTGGTTCCTCCAAATGGCGGGTCGCCTGGGATCTGGCGACCCGCTCGCGATTTCCGACTCAATTCCATATAGGCAGGGATCTGGCGCACTGGATCCGAACGATGGCGACAAAACAGCCTATCCGATCATCCAGGCATTGGATGATCCGATCATGAGTCCATCGGATCATTAGTCATCCGATCACCCGATCTTTTTCAGCAATCGAGGTGTGGCCTTGACTAGGCTGGATTCCATTCTGGTTGGGTGCCAGCGGGAGACGGATGGTAACGAGCAGCCCTGTTGAGGAATTTTGGGCGACGATGCTTCCTTCATGGAGTTTCACGGTGCGCTCGGCAATCGAGAGGCCCAGGCCGGTACCGCCGCTCCAGCGCTCGCGGGCCTCGCTCACGCGATAGAACGGCTCGAAAATGTGCTTCAACTCACCTTCCGGAACTCCCGGACCGTGATCGTGGACCAGGAGCACCGCGGTATCCAGCCGCCATTGGAGAGCGACTTCCACGGATGTGCCTTCCGAGGTGTAGCGAACCGCATTCCGCACCACATTTTCAATCGCGCTGCGCAAAAGCTCCGTGGAGCCTTTTACCCGGCAGGCCTCCAACTCAAGCACGTTGACGGATCTTTTTAGAGACTGGGCTTCGAAATCGGCATCGTCGACGATCTCTTGCACCAACTCTTCCAGCATCACCGTTTCCGGGGGCACCTTCTCGGCGCCGCTTTCCAGGCGCGTCAAAGCCAGCAACTGACCGACGAGGCCATTGAGACGCTCCGATTCCTGCTCGATTCGATTCAGGGCGGCGACGGATTTCTCGTTGCTGTTCTTGCGAGCGAGTTCCAGAGCCACGCTCAGGCGCGCCAAAGGCGAACGCAATTCATGGGAGATATCCGCCAGGAGGCGCTTCTGCGAGGAGATCAGGGCGCCGATGCGCTCGGCCATGTGATCGAATTCACGGCCAAGGTCGGCAACTTCATCCTTGCGGCCGCCCAGTTCCGGACCAACCCGAACATCAAGATTTCCTTCAGCAAACGTCTGCACGGTACCTTGCAGTTTTTTCAAAGGCGATGTGAGATACCGGGCCAGCAGATAGCAAACGAGCCCGGCAATGAGAATGCTTACGGTGAGACGCAATGGCGACCAAACCAACGGAGGCCCCAGGGATGCCTGGCGTAAACGCGCAATAAATATGTAACGGCCACCGGCAGCCGCGGTTACCGGCGTTCCCCAGGTCGCCTTGCCCAGCACCAAACGATAGGCGTGGTCCTGTTCTTGAGGCCGCTGCTTCAAAATGTCTTGAAGGACCGCCAAAACGATCTCATCCGTTGGCTGGGCAAGAAGAGATTTACCCGATCCATCAAAAAGGTAGACCTCCGTTCCAGCCTCTCTTTGTGAACGGCTGACAAACTCCTCAAATGCCTGCGTGCCATCGTGATCATAGACGCGCACGGCCGCCTCGGCGTATAGGTTGAGAGCTTCGCTATAGGATCCCCTAAACCGTTCCGGAAGAGATCGATCGTACGTAAGGTGAAACATCAGCACAAACACGCCGATGATGAGCGCCGCCGCCAACCAAAACCAGAGAAAAATCTTGAGAAAGAGACTGCGGGGAATCACACCTGGTCTCCTGGCAAGAGATAGACGTAGCCGCTTCCGCGGATGGCCTTAATTCGCTCCTGATTGCCGTCGTAGGGCCCCAGCTTGCGGCGCAGGTTACTCACATGGACGTCGATACTACGGTCCATGGGAGACATGGGCCGTCCCAACGCAGCCTGCGTGAGATCTTCGCGGCTGATGATCTTGCCGGCGCCGCGCAGAAACGTAAAGAGCAGATCGAATTCCGCGCCCGTGAGGCTCACAACTTTGCCGCCGCGGTTCACGCTCCGCGATTCGGGATGAAGCTCGATATCCGCCAGCCTCACGGGTTGACTCGATGCAGCGGTAGAAGGCGTGGTGGCCGTGCGCCGCAAGATAGCGCGAAGGCGGGCCACCAGTTCGCGTGGGTTGAAAGGCTTGGGGAGATAATCGTCGGCGCCGAGTTCAAGGCCCAAGATGCGATCCAGCTCACTGCCGCGTGCTGTCAGCATCAGAACCGGAACCGCGCTCTTCTGGCGGAGCTGTTTCAGCACGTCTAAACCACTCATGCCAGGCAGCATCACATCCAAAATTACCACTGCATAGGGGCCTTCCATCGCTTTTGCCAAACCACTTACACCATCATAGGCGGCTTCGAGTTGAAACTGCTCTTCTTCAAGGTATTCCTCGAGCAGCTTGCTTAACTCGCTGTCGTCATCAATCAGCAGGACGGAAGTCATAATCCTCCAACATAAATCAGCAGCCATCGGCTTCGAGTTAAGAAATGTGAAGGGCCTAATTGGCTCGTTAACAACTCCTAACCTTCATTTTAGTATTTCCGCGCAACACTGGAGTGCAAGAGGAAGTTAACCGCATCAGGAGTGTGTGGAGTGAAGAAACAGTCCCTCATTATTAGCACGATTGTCATGGCGCTTATGGCAGCTATGGCAGTAATCGCGATGACTGCTTCTGCATTGACACTCACGGCGGGAAACTAAGGCGACTGTCCGGCACATGCTTTTCCGGGGTATAGCCGAATAGGCTGTTCGGTGCGGTTTCGCCATCGCACAAATCCGATGCGTCGTCCGCGCGGCGCAAAGCAAGTTCGAAGCTCTCGAAGTTTACGCAAGTTCCTTTCATTCAATCCCTCCTGGCGGGCGGCAACAGTGCCGCCCGCCCTTTTTTCCGAGCAGCCTTTCAGAACCGCAGCGGCCATTTGTAACCAAACTGTAAGGTGCGGCAGCCAGCGCCTTCCGAGAACCTTAGAGTTCTCAGGCTGTTAAAATCGAGGATTGATCTATGCTCACCGGAACTGAAATTCGGGAAACATTTTTGCGCTTCTTCGAAAGCAAGGAGCATCGCCGCGTTCACTCTTCCTCCCTGGTCCCAAGCAACGATCCAACTTTGCTTTTTACCAATGCCGGGATGAACCAGTTCAAAGACGTGTTTCTTGGCCTGGAAAAACGCGATTATCGACGGGCGACCACGTCCCAGAAGGTCGTTCGGGCCGGGGGCAAACATAACGATCTCGAAAATGTCGGCTTCACCAAACGCCACCACACCTTTTTTGAGATGCTGGGAAACTTCAGCTTTGGCGATTACTTCAAGCGCGAGGCCATTGCATACGCGTGGGAGTTGGTGACATCGCCAAAGTGGTTCAACATTTCCAGAGATAAGCTCTACTGCACCATTTTCAAAGGCGAGCAGAATGTTCCTCGCGACGACGATGCTGAGAAATACTGGATTGAGGCAGGTGTTGCAAAGGAACGCATTCATCCTCTGGGAATGAAAGACAATTTTTGGGCGATGGGCGATACCGGCCCCTGCGGGCCATGCAGCGAGATCCACTACGACATGGGTGCGGAAGCTTCCGATGCGGACCATCAAGACTGCCAGTTTCCCTGCGATTGCGGCCGCTATGTCGAGATCTGGAACTTGGTGTTCATGCAGTTTGACCGCGACGCAAGCGGCACATTGAATCCGTTGCCAAAGCCGGCTGTGGATACGGGCATGGGCCTAGAACGCCTTGCATCGGTGTTGCAGGGGAAGATCTCAAATTACGACACGGACCTCTTTACTCCTCTACTAACGCGGGCAGCCCAATTGACCAGCGTCGATCTGCGAAAAGAGTTGACTGCCGAGGAGAACCCACGCTCGGCGGCCTCTTTGCGTGTGATTGCCGACCACGCCCGCGCGACGGCGTTTCTGATTTCCGACGGAGTGTTGCCCTCCAACGAGGGCCGGGGATACGTCCTTCGCAAGATTCTTCGGCGCGGTATCCGGCACGGCAGGCTCCTGGGCGCAACGAAGCCCTTCATGTACGAGATGGTCTATGCCGTCCGCGACCTGATGAAAGAAGCTTACCCGGAGCTGATCCAATCGGCGGAGCGGGTTGCAAAGATCGTGCAAGAAGAAGAGCGCCGGTTTGCCAATACCCTCGATCTTGGATTGAAAAAGATGGAAGACGAGCTTACCGAGGCCCTGGAAAAAGCTCCGGATCAGAGCATGGCAAAGTACGATGGCGCGAACGCCTTCAAGCTCTACGACACGTTTGGCCTGCCCTTCGACTTCATCATGGACGCCTGCCGCGATCGCGGCATCATGCTTGACGTAGAAGGCTTTGAACGAGCCATGCAAGAGCAGCGGGAACGGGCACGGGCGTCATGGAAAGGCGGGTCCAAGCAAAGCGCGTCACCAGCTTATCGCGACCTGCAGAAGACGGTTTTCGACGGATATCGCCAAACCGAGTCTGCCGGCTGTGAGGTATTGGCAATCATTAAGGACGGACAAGGAGCGGCGGCGCTTCAGCCGGGTGAGGAGGGTGAGGTGGTTCTCGACCATACACCCTTCTACGCAGATTCAGGCGGACAACTCGGCGATATCGGAGTTTTCTATGACGATCGCCGTAATGTGATTGTCGCCGATGTGAATGGATGCACCATGCCCGTGCAAGGCGTGCGCGCCCACAAAGTGATTGCGCGACAGCCGATCACGGTTGGCATGAAGGTGGACGCGGTGGTCCACGCTGATGTCCGGCAGGCGACCAGGCGAAACCACACTGCCACCCATCTGCTCCATGCTGGACTGCGCGAGGTGCTGGGCAAGCACGTAAAGCAAGCGGGATCCCTGGTTGCGCCCGGCCATCTGCGCTTTGATTTTTCACACTTTACCGGTGTGGCTGACGAGGAACTTCAGGACATCGAAGACCTGGTAAACAGCCATGTCTTGAAAAACACAAAAGTAGAGACTGTCGAAGACGTTCCCATCGACGTGGCCGTGAACGAATACAAGGCAATGGCCTTGTTTGGCGAGAAGTACGGCGAGCGGGTCCGCGTGGTGAGGATCGGCGAATTCTCAACCGAGCTGTGCGGAGGCACCCACACGTTGGCCACAGGCGAGATCGGCCTTATCAAAATTCTGAACGAAGGCAGCGTCTCCTCGGGAGTGCGCAGAGTCGAAGCCGTTAGCGGCGAGGGCTCGCTGCTGCGTTTTCGCCAGGGCCATCAGCTTGAACATGTGGTTGCAAGCCTGGTGCCCAACAGTCAAAAATCGGGATCGCCCGCAGAGGCCCTGCGCCAGGAGTTAGAACGCAAAGAGGCGGAGATCAAGAAGCTGCAGCGGGACCTGGAGCAGATGCGGATGAAATCGGCAGCTTCCGGCATGGCGGCAGCCGACCAGAAAGTGCGCGACGTTCAAGGCGTGAAGGTACTGGCTCATCGGGCAGACAACCTGGAGCGGGAGCAGATGCGAACCCTGGTGGACAATCTCCGCAACAAACTCGGCTCCGGCGTGGTAGTGCTTGGCTCTGTGCAAGACGACAAAGTCGCACTGACGGTAGGAGTCACGAAAGACCTGACGGGACGCTTGCAGGCAGGCAAGGTCATCAAGCAGGTAGCGGAAAAAGTAGGCGGCTCCGGCGGAGGCCGCCCCGATCTGGCGGAGGCCGGCGGCAAGGACCCCGCAGCCCTGGATGGAGCACTGTCTGAAGTCTACGCGGTCGTCGAGTCAATTCTGCGCGGATAGCACATTTCTGATCTCGTCCGCGCAGCCCCTGATCTCTACTGTCCCACTTGTAAAAACCGAAGAGCGGAGTGTTTTAGAATCAAGTTCTTCGGGGAAGATAAGACAGCGCAGGGGGACGCTAAATTCGAATCGACACCAAATTTTCTTCACTCAGGTTCTTACCTGAACTACTCCCAGTTTATTCCCTGTTTTATGGGTGTTCACCTATTGGATACGTCTTGTTTTCGCTGATTGCTCCTGGTAAACCGTGGGCATATAATCCATCTACTCTGGTGGTTTCTTTTTAACTTTAGGGTGGTTAAGGAAAGGTGTTGGCCTTCGGTGAGTAGCTTTCACTGAGGGAAACGTGGTACTTAAAGCCTGACAATGCAATGAAAATACACCTTTTAACCATTCTGTCGTGCGCCTTCATCATGGTTGCCAGCAAGCAAGGCCGGTGCCAGGACATCGTAGCCGTTCACGATGAACAGGGTCATACCGTCTGGGTGAACAACGAAGAGCCAAAGGCCAAGATTCAGCCCTCCGCATCTGCGACGCCTTCCGGAGCACCGTCGAGTTCTCGTGTGGTTTCGCAAAACGTCGGCTCGCAAAGCGCCGTCTCGCAAGGCGTCATCTCGCAAAACAAGGTGACGAAGGCGACGAAGCTGGTGTATTGGAGCCGCACAGAGGGACGGTGGAAGCCGGTGTTGCCCCCGACGCCTTCCATCATGAATGCTGCCCAGCAAGCAGCGCTGGAAGTTTCGAGTTTCGTAGCCTCGGCTCCGAAAGCGACAAAGCCCCTCCTGAGCCCCGAGCCTTACTCACCGGACACCGATGAATTGACTCGCGGACGAGAAATCAGCCAGGAATCGGTGGACTCCGCGGTGGAAGCGGCTGCGGCTAGGCACGGCGTAGACGCAAATCTGGTACGGGCCGTCATTAAAGTGGAATCCAACTTCAACCCACGCGCGGTGTCGCGCAAAGGCGCGATGGGCCTGATGCAACTCATGCCAGGCACGGCGAAATCTATGAACGTGAAGAACGCCTTCGATCCGCGCCAAAATGTGGATGCGGGCGTGCGCCACCTCAAGTCTCTTTTGGAAAACTATAACGGTAACCTGGAGCTTTCCCTGGCCGCTTACAATGCCGGCAGCGGCGCGGTGGAAAAGCACAAGGGTGTGCCTCCGTACCGCGAAACACGTAACTATGTGAAGAAGATTACTGACCTGTACCAGGGAAGCGCGCCGCTGGCCACTTCGCTGACTTCCCGGATTCGCGTGAGCCACGACGCGGATGGTCATGTTGTGTTCAGCAACCAGTAACACAACTGTAAAGGTCAGAAGCCGGCTGTAGCGTTTGGCCCTTGGGCTTTTTTGAATGGAATCTGCAACTCGAATTCTGACCCGGACCCTGACTACCGTCTCCCTGGCTTGTTTGCTGCTGATGTCCGCCCAGGCGCGGAGCGTGAAGCAGAAGAAGCTTGCTGCCCGCACGCAGTTCGAAACAGCCGAACGGATGCGCGAAGCGCTGAACGGCAAGCCGGAGCAGGACCGCTCCAAGCACGACTACCAGAAGGTAATGGATGCCTTCCGCAAGGTCTATTACACAGCGCCAAACTCTAACAAAGCCGACGCAGCCGTTCTCGCGGTCGCCGAGTTATTGGACGAGGAAGGACGAGCCCTCGACGAACCCAAGAGCTTTAAAGACGCTATCGGGCAGCTCGAATTCCTTCGCCGCGAATATCCCGGCAGCAAGCATCGTGCGGAAGCTCTCTTTACCATTGCACAGATTTATCGCGACGACCTGGACGATAGCGCCCAGGCCAAGGCCACGTTTGAAGAATTCCTGAAGCACTATCCGCACAGCACCATGGCTCCCCAGGCGCATCAGGGGCTCAACGAAATTGCCGCGGACGCCTCCGATGCCGCTAAAGACAAGAGTGCAACGGGATCCAAAGCAAAATCGGCAAAGCAGGACCACAAGAAGCCTCAAGAAGAGAAAGACGCGCCGCAAGAGGCGCATGTGGAAAAACACAAGCTGCCGCTGGTGACCAATATCCGCCATTGGTCCACTCCGGACTATACGCGTGTGGCCATCGACCTGGAGCAAGAGGTCCAATACGAAGCTGGACGGGTTCCCCATCCCGATCGCATCTTCTTCGACTTGCACGATACCAAGCTGGCGGCGGACCTGGTGGGGAAATCCTTCGACGTTGACGACGGATTTCTGCACAAAATCCGCATTGCCCAATTCAAAGCCAATCTGGCTCGCGTGGTGCTCGATGTGGACGACGTGACGGAGTATTCGGCATTCCTCCTTCCGAATCCATACCGGCTGATTATCGATATCCACGGAAAGCAGCCAGTGCGTCAGGTTGCGAACGCCAGTGCCGCAGCGGGCAAACCAGTGCCTTCTATCTCGACTGGTTCCACCA
>Ga0209060_10000683_pt1 | contig 51886 bp, 51 predicted proteins | sample Coa_R1_8_FD_187155 | JGI IMG/M metagenome (GOLD analysis project Ga0209060, IMG submission 187155) | Surface soil microbial communities from Centralia Pennsylvania, which are recovering from an underground coalmine fire - Coalmine... | ecosystem: Environmental > Terrestrial > Soil >...
GGCAAGGGACCTCAAACGCCGGCCCCTTGCCCCACACCCCCATCCCCGCTACGCAGTCAGCGTTGCGGGGCGAACAAAACGCGGAGAAAGTCTCATTATCCCTGGACTAAAAACGGGGGGCAGGTCAATTGAGCAGATCACGGGCCAACTCTTCAAACCGCATGCGCTCCATTGTCAGGCCGAAGAAACTGCCTGTGCTGACTTCGCCTTCACGCTTCCGAAGCAAACGTTTGGCATCTGACCTTTTTGACGACCTGCTGCTTTCTCGGAAAGACTTGCCGTTCCGATAGTACTTGACCCACCAGAGGCGACCCCGTCTGTAAATGCTTCCCATTGTCCATCTCCGCTGGAACTTCGTTTTCATCAAGGGCAACGGCATTCCAATGGATCAGAGGAATGGATAAGGGCTGAAATGGTTAAAGGAAAGGAGTCTGCCCTGTGGATTCTGTGGCCGTCGCCGTGCCGGGCCTGCGGCCCGGCACGTTGTGTTCGCCGCGCTGACAGTCGTTCGCTTCACCTTTCGTTCAGGAATGCTCGGAAAAGTGGGTGATAGAGTTTGTAACGGCCGCGCCCGACACGAACGAGCAAAGCCTTTTCCGTGAGCCTCTTAAAATAGTTGCGATCATACGGATGGCTTAGGTCGCTCGGGCCGATTTCCTCATTCTGCAGTGCAGCCACATCTCGCAAGAGCTGCGCCTCTCGTTCGGTTACATTTGCCAGGTCAGAGCGGAATTTCTCGTGCTCTAATCGCTTGAAGATTGCCGGCCAGAACAGTTCGGGATTCGAAATAGAGCCTTGTGCCAACGTCAGCAATTGGCGGCTGACGAACGCAAGAAAATAGGGATGGCCGAACGTCTTTGCGTAGAGCCACTCGGAGATTTCATCAATGGGTGCCGAATTTCCAAACACGGCGGCCGCGTATTCCTGAGTCTCCACGGGCGTGAAGGATGCCAAGTAAATCTTGTCGTAGAAGCGCACCGCCGGCTCTGCGAAAGCCCTGATTTCGGAAAAGTAATCGGCGCGAGCTGAAAAGCATAGGCTGTAGTTGAGTCCGTGAACTGCGAATTCCTGGAACTGATCCCGCAGTGTTAACGCAATTCCTTCCGAGCTTGGACAGACGAAGTTGTGCAGGTCATCAAGAAAGAAGATCGCGCCATTGAGGTTTGCAGGTCGGATGAATTGTGTCCATGCGTCGTGCAAGGCCTGCTTGAGGATCGCCGTACCTGTCGTGAGGAATCGTCCTGTGCCTTGGCGCTCAAGAGACGCGCCTCCAAACGAGACTTTGGTCAATTTCCACTTCTGCAGTTCGCTTCTTAGTCTGTATTCCAGCGAGGTGGAGGTCTCCAGTGCACGCGTAAACGTGTCGAGAAGGCTTTCAGCAAAGCGTTTGTAGTCGGAAAGTTCCGTCGAGATAGAAGAGAATACCGGCAAGATCGCGTACTCCGGCTCGAAGCAGATGGAGAGATATTTCAACAGGAGACTGCTTTTCCCAACACCCCAATCTCCGAGCACCGCACATGACGGCGTTCTGCCTGTCAACCGGCCCTGATCCAGTACTTGTTCAAACGCCGCAATTGGGCCATTCCTACCCACAAATTCGTCTGGCCGTGCGGGGAAGTTCGGCTCTGGTATCACAACAGCCCTCCAGTCGAGCTGGGTTGTGACAGAAGTGACAAAATGCAATACACATTTGTCACTTCTGTCACTTCGGACGTACGCAGGGCGTAGGTCGTCCTTTGTGGGCCTCTTTCATGGCTGGATTGCGTGGTTTGGCTGAAGTGGGTGGGAATGTTTGTGGATTCAGTTCAGGATTTTGGGAACGAGAGAGCGATTCTCAACGAAGGCATAATCGTTGAACGGCTTTGAGCTGCCGATCCCGAGTTTCACGAATGCAAGCGAGATGCACTCGTTGCACTTCTCGATTATGCGAGCCTCGCCGAGGATCGTTTCGTTCAGGACGACATAATGCGTGTAGCCGTTGCTGTCCTCTGGCATGACGCACCTCCAATAGTTTGTGGTTTTCGGTTGTGGATGGATTTGGAATCAGGTGGTGATTCCGTTTGTGGTCTTGAGGTGGCGATTAGAGGCGGAACTCGCGCCTTCTCCGTTCAAGAGCAGGCGGTGGATTGACGCACTGCTGAACATCGGCACGGCAGGATTCGCATTCTTCGGCATCACCTTGCTGATGCCGTGAGCGCTGGTCTACCGAGAACGCGGGAAGGCCGTCGCGACGCAGCTCAGTGACCTCGGCTGACGCGTCTTCGGGCGAAAGATTGTGACTGCAGATGCAGTACACGTGCCTTCGCCAGTCAAAGAGCATCACGAGCTTCAGGTTGACGGACGTGTTTTCATTCGTCTGGCGCATCGCGCACCTCCGGTTCAGTTGGTTTATGGATTTGGGAGTTGGATGAGAGGGGATCAGGCCAGAACTTGCGGCTCTGTCTGACTCAATGGGTGGATTCGAGCGCGGTGATTTGATTGTCGCAGCCTTTGAACTGAGGCAGGTCTTCGAACAGAATCAGCCCTTGCGGATTGGATTGGGCTGCTGCCTCAATGAGCGCTTCGGGGATTCCGGATTCGCGGAGTGCATCAGGCCGGAAGACGAGTTGCGGCTTCGGACTGCGGTCTTGTGGGTCAAGGATTCGCAGGTCAACCAACGTGCCGTTTCCTTTCCGGTACGCTGGCCAGTGCGTGTTGTTGATGCTTACGACGGAGTCGTGCAATTGGTTTACCTCCTTCCTTTGTAGGCCTAGCCGTATTCGCTGAAGCCGCTGTAATACTGCTTTGGCAGGACAGCGGAACACAGCGGATTCAAATTGTGGTTGTGCTGTATAGCTGAGAAGGCACGGATCGCTTTCCAACTCCTTCTCGGCCCAATTACGGTCTTCTTCGGCGACGAAACGCACCACCGAGTGGCCGCCGTTTTTGATGAAGTACCTCCAAAACTTCGGCGTCATGGCTGCTCCGTCCATGCGCTGAATGGGTTGTGTGGGGATTGGCGGACCGCCGCGATCAGCTCTCGAACGCGGCTGCGCCGGGCGTAGATGCACCCAATGAGCTGAGCGAGTCTTTCCGGGTCAGCCCATTCCGGCGGAACGTCAGCCGCGATTTCCCAGAGCTTGAGCAGGTCGAACGATTCGATTCGGCTCAGCCAAGGCTCAAACGACTGCCATCCGCATACGTCCTGATAGACGCAACGGCGTGCATAGATCCCGCGAGTTGTCGTGTCCGGGAATGCCCATTCTTCGGCATTGAAGCAGTAACCGAAATCAATGAAATGGGCGCGGAAGTTGCGGTCGGGTTCTCTGCGGCAGAACAGCACCTGCCGGCCGTCACAGTTGCACAGCCACTTGTCCAGCGTAAAGGCACCGATAAACTCTTGCCGGTTTTCGATTCTTTCGAACAACGATTCCGGCAAGTAGTCAAAGACCTCGTCTCCTGAAATGACACGCGAGCCAAACGCGAAGCCGTGTGAACACTTCAGAGTTGCGCTGGAAAGCCGTATCACCAGTGACGGCGAATCTTCAATGAGACTGGCCGGCACGTAGAGAATCGCCGGCTCGGGAATGGTTAGTCCGAGCGCTTGGCCAATCGAGCTGGCGATCCACTCATTGGCGAGCACGCGGAGAGACTGAGGGTTGTTGGCGAACTTCACCACGTACGCATGACCATCGCTGGCAGTGAGCATATGCGACTGGGCTCCTCCTCTCATGGCACGTACGTGGCCGGTTGCGATCAGAAACGAACTGGATATGCTTTGTGGGTTCATGGCGGTACTCCTTGCGGCATGGTTCGCCCGCGCCGAATCGCAGCGCGTCAGCGGATCGCCTGTTGTGGATTTGTTTGGAAACGTGGGATAGAGAAGAGAGGAAGAATCCGAGTCAGAGAGTGTCTTTGTCTCTCTGACTCGGAACAGGTGGGTATGGCCTCAGTCAGGCCGCAGCTTCGGGCAAGAACTCTTCAATGATCTTGTATCCGCTGTTGCCCTGACCGAGTTTCACCAGGCAGGGGAGATGGAGTTCCATTCCGGCTTCGATCTCGCTGGCCGGGATGTCATAACCGCTCGCTTCCAAACGCTCCGCCAGTTCTTCCGGGCGGCCGAACACGCGCACCGTCTCGCCGCCCACGTCCACCTTCAAGAACAACGACTCGCCCTGACGGGTCTTCATGCGGTCGATCTTGGTGATGACCGCAGGAACAGGGCTTGTCTTCTGCCCCGCCACGCCAACAGACGGGCGTGTCGGGGACCCCATGGAGGTGGTTGTTACGCGACGAGGCTTGATCGGCGTTGCTGTTGCCGCGCTCGGCGAATCGAACTGCCGAGCTGTGTTTTCTGAGGGTGCGGTGTTCTTCCACCCCTGCGGGCCAGAACCGGGCCCGCCGGGGACCCCGGTGGCCGCCTGCGAGGCCAGGCGTTCGAGCAACTCGTAGGCGTAAGACGCGGTTTCCCGGTCCTGCGCCTGGTCGTTGATCACGCGCGCCTGCACCTCAACTTGTACGGCAGCCTTTCCGTCCGTCTGGACGCTGCGCCGGATGCGAAAAATGAGCGGAGCGACTTCCGCACTCGAAATCCCATTCGCCTTGACGGACCCGTTTCCGTTCGCAGGCGATGAGACTCCGACTTGCGGCGCCAACGCGGTGATCGCCGCCGCGGCAATGTGCTTGCAAATCCGCCCGTCCTGCGCAATGCGCACTTGGAAATCGGGACAGGTGCATGAGCCACTGCCGTGCATATCGAGTCTCACCTTGTAGGCGACTCCGCTCTTGTTGGTCACGATGAACTCCGGGAAGTCGCCCGCAACGTGCAGGCGATTCGTTTTCATTTCTTCCACTGCCCGGCCCCAGCGATTGCCTGCCTTCGATTGAAGTAGGGTGAGCGCCAGGGTGGCCGATTGTGGGTCAACGATTTGGGTTGCGACAGACATTTGTGGTTCTCCTTTTTGTGGATGGTGTGGCCGGAATCGCCGAGCTGTGAGGCTCAGCTCTCCCGCAACTCCAGCCGATGTGGGTCAGCGCGGGAGTGCGCCGAACTTCTTGTGGATTGGGCTTTTTGTGGGTGAAAGGGGTTTGTGGGTGAAACCTGTCAGGCCGCGTTAGTCGCGCATCGGCATCAGCAGATGCTGATAACGGAATGCGTCAAATACGACGACCTCGGAGATCGCGGGCGGGAAGAGCTTCATCGAGACGGTATCGGTTTCCAGGCTCTTCACATATTGCGTGAGGTACTGATGGTTGAATCCGATGTCTCGCGCTTTTCCCAGCACGCGAGTGTGCTCCAGGGCGACGCGGTTGGCCGTGCCGTCATTTTCTGCTTTGATTGAAACGGGCGATTTCGAAAGCTCCAGCTTCACTACTGGGCTCTGCGCCTTGCGAGCCGTGGGGGAAAGCTTGGTGAGTCCTTCGAGCAGTTCTTCCCGTCTGAAAACGACTCTGGCTTCGAGCGGTGACTTCGGCAATACGTTCTCGTAATTGGGAAACTGACCTTGACCTCGGCGGGCGATGAGCCCGGCTCCATCCGGCAGTATGAACACGAGAAATTCTTGTTCAGAACCGCAGGTGGAGAACTGGACCCATCGGGGCTCCTCCGCCAGACCCAGCCGGTTCAGGATCGCGCCGGTTGAACGAAGTAGCAGCGTCGTGGAACTTCCCTCCGATTTTGCTGCTCCTTCGATTAGCGAGAGGCGGTGGCCGTCAGTGCCGACAAGCCGGAAGACCGAGTCGCGCATTTCAAGCCTGAGCACATCGGTGCTGTACCGGCTTGCCTCCGCCGAGACGCAGAACAGAACGCGATGCAATGCAGCATCCAGTGCCGAAGCGAGAATCTGGCCTTGCAGCTTTAGCTCCCCATCAGGGATCTGCGGGAAGTTTTTCGGTTCTCTGCAGGGTAGAACCAGGCTCCGGTTGTTGGCGTGCAGCTCAAACTTGCCGCCGCGAATTTGGATTTCCAGCTTCGGGGCAGTTTCTGTCTTCACGATTTGACAAAGCTCCTTTGCCGGAACCAATACATCGGTTTCGCTTTCGATGGCTGGTCCGGCGAAGGGCATGGAGATGTGCAGGCTGTTGTCCAGGTCGGTGGCGGTCAACTCCAGATGGCCATTCACGACGCGCCATCTGAGGTTTTCCAGTACCGGCAAAGACCCTCGCTTCGGCACCACCAGGCAAAGCCTTTCGAGCGCCGATTTGAGTTGATTGGTATCGAGTAGGTTCATAAGCAAGTGCTCCTTTGTGGATTGGGACACCCGCGCGATCCATCGCGTGGATGCAGTTGTGGCTTGATTCAGGGTTTGTGGAATGCGGAAAGGGTTTGTGGACTAAAAGCTTGGGTGGCCTTACGCAATTTGGGCCGCCGTGGCTGATTGGGGCGGCAAATGAGTCCGCAGTGGCAGGCTCACCGGCTCAAAGGCGCGGTGCAGTGCATACTGCGCCAGGATTTCGAGCTCCAAGAGCTGCAGGGTTGAGAGTGTGATCTTCTCCGTCGAACCCTCGTGCTCGAACTCGGCAACAACTTGACCGTCGGTTCGCTTCCGCAAACTGAAGTGATTGGCATCGTCCCCAAAGCGGACGGGTATAGTCTTCTCCTGATTGACGGAGCGGCGGGTAAATACCGCGAGCGTCGCCAGGTCATTCGCCTTGGTGATGGCAAACTGCGAATGCCAGATCGGAGTGTGGGCCTCAAAGCGAACACCGTGGCCCGAGACGTTCAGGCCGATGCTGAGCGAGAGATCATCACGGAGCAGTAGGTCAACCTGCTCGCAGGCAAACAGCGCGCGCTTCGCCAAGGCATGAAATGCCTGCACCTCGCCGGGATGGAGATCGAAGCGAGCAACGCGCTTTGCCTCGTCGCGAACGGCAAAGAAGACTCTCAGCCGGCCCTGCTCCAGCTGCTCGTAAATGAGGAACTGCGCAAAACGCCCATAGATCTTGTTCTTCGAGTTGCCGTTCGAACTGAACAGCTCGCCGTCGGTGCAGATGCTCTCGTCAAAGGCGCCCTCCGGCTCGGCTGACTGAGTCGCCTTGGCATCACGCAACTGAAACTGCTCGATGCGTCGCTCAACCGCTCGCATGATGGCAAGCAGATGAAGCAACTGCTCGATGGAGTCGAGGCGCGTTTGGAGTTGCACTGATTCGCGGCGGGGGGTCTGGGCAGTTACGGCTAACGCCAGGCCAGTGCCACCCACCTCCCCCTGAACTCGGCCGTATTGGTTACAGATAAGGATGTTCATCTCAATTCTCCGTTGAGCCTTCAGCCTGGGCGACTGCGAGCGCCTCCTGTTTGGGCGCGATCTCGATTTCGAAGTGGGTGGCAGGCAGTGTGGGCAGGATCTCGGTGGGTACGACTTTCTGCGTGGGAAAAATTAGGGCGCTGAGCGAGACAGGCCCATGCTTGCCCTGAACCCGGATGTCCCAGACGTTCAGCCCTCGCTCATTCGACTCCACCAGGCCGGCGCTGCGAAGCATGTTGTAGAGGTTTGTATTGGGAGGCAGGGCGATATTCCGCTCTTTGAGGCGGTCCCGTGCCATGCTGACCGACACCGGCACGACCACCGCCGTCTTAGCGCCCTCGACCCACACTTGTGCTCCGGGAGTGTTGACCCACATCTGGCCATCGCGGATCAACTCCTGCCATGTCTGTATCAGCAGGCCGATCTTGCTGTCTGGCCGAGCAGCGATGGCGGGCTGGGCCTGCTCCACACTGGCTTGGTCGGCCTGCTTGACCATGCCCGAGAGCAGCCCGGTCATGCCCTTGCTGTGGCCCTCGGCGAGGCAGCGATAGAGGTGTTCGGTCCGTGGCTTGCCAAGATAAGCGATGTCTTCCGGCGAAAGCACGTGGTGCAGAAGCCGAGCTGAACGCTCGGCGTGCCCGCCGTGCTCGCGCTCCGGGTCCCAGGTTGCTACCGGTGTCTTGACCCGGCGACCAAAGTCACAGTAGCGCTCATGAATAGGCGACCATGTCTCACCCTTGCCCCGGACCTCCAGGTCAAAGACCTTGCCGATGTCGTGGCAGAGAGCACCGATGAAGGTGGCGTACTGCCAGCGCGGGCGGTTGCGCGAGCTGCGGAAGCTATCGACGGTGCTGTCCTTCCTACGCTCCATGACGATGTTGCCCTCGAACTCCTCCAGAGCCTTCAGCGCCACTTCCAGCGAATGCTGGTACAGACCTCCAGGCTCGGCGTGGTGGTGGCGCTCGCTGGCTGGGAGATCGCCCACGGTTTCGGCGAACCGGTGGAGCAGCCTCTCAGCCAGCGAGCGCACCTCGAGATCAGACGACAGCCGGTAGAGAATCTTGTCCGTGAGTGCTTCCACCGAGAGCAAACCTGTTACTCCCTCCCCAATAGGGATGGATCATTCGTCCCCATTGACCTCCCCGATGACCCCTCCCTGAGGAGGGGTGGCACCGGAATGGTTAAAGGCGTCGCTGCGCGACGCCTTTAACCGTGAATCGCAGCGAAGATTCACCGTGTTTGTCGGCTGCGGCTACGCCGCAGCTTCGCTTTCTGCTGGCGGGATTAGCGCCCGCAGCGCGGGCACCCCGCCGCCGGTCTTGTTCACCACTCCGATGATGGTCAGTGCGATCTCGGTCATCGGCGTCACCTCGTGCGGCTTGACGTCCCACACCTCCACTGCGTAGTTCGTCCCGGAGCTGTTCTCCGGGTCCAGGACCAGCAGGTTGGTGACGTAGGTCTCCTTGCTGCTGGAATTGACTTTGCGAGCCGAACACCTCAGGACTGTGCCGGTAAGCTTCATGGCCTCTCATGGCCTCCTCGAATCGAAATTGGTGTGGATCACAGATTCGTGGGTGCGGACAGGCTCGTGGATCAGGGTGCGGATATGTGGGATCGGCGTGGATACCTGGTAGATCGTGGCAGGCTCCCGTGCTCCCTTCGCATGGCATATCACCTTCCGGTGCTTGGCCGCCCGCTCGTACAGGTGTCGGCGAGCGTCCGAGCCGACAACCACGGTCAGCGACAGGCGGTCACCCAGATGGGAGTGGCAGGCTTCGAAGCGGCTTACGAATGCTCGCAGTTGGCGAAGTGCGTTCCAATGCCGGCGGTCCACGATGGCGACGCACAGCGCGCCATCGTGGAGATCAAGCACAAAGTCTTCCCAGAGATAGGGCTGGCCACCCCGGTGCGGCAGGAGCTTTCGCGGGCAGTCGAGCTTATCGAAGGCTGCCAGCTTTTCGTCATGGTGAAAAATGAACTCCGCAGGCCAGCTCCTGGCCTCCACGTAGAAGCTGACCGCAGCCAGCCGCCAACGGATGCTGGGAGCGACATGAGGCCGGCGGGCCGACATGTCCGTCCCGACCAGTCGCGTGACCGACTTCGTGACTTGGTAAACGACCGGATAGTCCGCAACCCGGCGCAGGAACCCCGCCTGCTCCAGGCCGTTCAGTCGCCTCAGGGTCTCCGAGGGAGAGGCGGCCAGTCCCATCGCCTGGGCCTGCTCGGCCGTGCAATAACCGCCGAGCTGCGCCAGGACCGTCAGAAACTTGTTCGTGCGTTCATCCACGAACGAAACTCGTTCGGAAAACTTGATCACCATCCTTGTCCACACTCCAATGTCGCAGTAGTGGTGGGTCAGGTTCAGCGTGCCGAATTGGGTGAGACAGGACATGGGTTCAGAATTGTGTAGGTGCGTGGACGATGAGGTTTCGGGTGCTGAGAATTGCCAAGGTGCCGATGGCAAACACGAGCAGCGTCCCTGATAAGGCAATCGGGGCCGTGATCCACAGCAATGCCACAACCGGGATCAGTCCTTGCGCGATCAGCGCCACGCTGAAACGCATCGGTGAATGCATCTTTATTAAAGTCGTCTGACTAGCGCGAACCCACGAACCTTCCAGAAATCCGACTATGCATAGAATCAGGACCGACGGTGCCATGTGCCACAACAACAATGACCGGAACGTCATGACTTCGACCGCCGTCCACGCCTTGGCTGCAAAGCGCTGCCGGAGGGGTTCCGGAAAGAGCGCAAACACTCGGCTGGTGTAAGCAGGCGTCGTCCGCTGGAGTTCACTCAATTTCTCGTCTGGAAGGACGTGCGCGGCGGAAGCCCAGCCCACCTCCAGCAGCCGCCCACTCTGCGGGTTCGAGAAAAGCGCCGCCAAAGACGTAATCAGTAGCACCAATGCGCCAACCCAAACCAGTCTCATGCTGCCTCCAGTGGAAACAGGTTCTTGGGCTGCGACATCAGTGGGAATCGCGTCTTGTAAGTCTGTCCGCTGGCATAGAGGAACGCTTGCCCGCGCGGCAGTTTCATCAGCCAGTCCTCGCGAACCAGGTTCTCGATCATCTCGGTGGACTGCTGGGCAAAAGTCGCATCGAACGCCAACCGGCTGTGGACCTTGGGCCTGCCTTGCAGCACCGGGCGGTACGCGGCGGACTCGCGCCTTGTGAGGAGCGGCCCCTGACCGGCTACATCGGAGAACGTCTTGGCGGTTGCGTGGTCGGTGGCCCGGAACCAGAGCTTCGTGTTTGTGTTGTCGAGAATCTGTTGCGCACCTGCCGGCCCAAGCACGCTCACCAGGTCGGCAACGCTTTGGAAGGCGAGCACCGCCATGAGTCCCTGTCCCCCGGCCTGCGACAACAGATCGACAAAGCCGGGAAACACCAATCGCCCGACTTCGTCCACGATCAGGCGGACCGGAGTCTTCGCCCGCTCATAGGCGTATGCGCGACCGATGAAGTTCAGCAGATCTTGAAGGGCCAACATGCCAATGGCATAGGCCGTCTCTTTGACGATCATCGATCCCATGAACATGTACACGATCCGCTTCAGGCGGATGGCGCGGTCCCAGTCAAGATCGGGAGTGGTGACGGACATCAGGTTCCTGAAATCCGGCGTGTCCAGCTTCGAGAGCAAGGGCTTGAGGGAGGAGACCATCTTGTCGTAGTGGTCGGGCGGGTGCTTGATGAGTCCTTGCAGATACTCGAATTCCGGCGTATGCGGGGGGATTTTGGGCAGTAGCTCTTCGAGGCTGCCATTGACTTTGGCGTAACGCGCGATCTTCGACAGCAGGGGGCGCTCGCCTGCTAACAGCATCGACTGGGCGATGACGTTAATGACTTCCCAGGCAAACGCCTTGAAGGGCTCCGACTGCCCGCCTCCAGGCAGCAGCCCGGCCAGACGATCGGGGACTTCCATGCCCAGCACGAAGTTGTGGAGCGGGTTGTAAGTGCAGGAGACGTGTGGAAAGGCCAAAGAAAAGAATTGAAAATCTCTTTGGCGACCAGTACGAACGGCGGCGTCATAGGCTCGATGCAGGACGTTCAGATCGCCCTTTGGATCGATGAAGATGACGGCTTCGTCGCCGCGCTCAATGGCCTGCACGAGGTCAAGCTGGAGGTAATGAGTCTTGCCGGTACGCGTGGCGCCCGACACGAGCATGTGACCTTCGAGGTCGCTGAGCGGAAGGAAAACAGGCGTCTCTTCGTGTGAGCCCACCGCGTGCAAAGCCGCAATGCCGCCGGGATCACCGGGGCTGCGCTTCCGTGCAGCGAGGGCAACGCCTTCGCGCTCGGCAGCCAAGACTTCATTGGCGTGCTGCGGGTCCCATGTGAAGCCGTGGCCCATGTACTGCATTTCATCTTCATGAGGAAGGCTCGCAATCTCCAATGTTCCAATCTGAGAAGGAAGCTCACGGCCAACCTGCCGCGAGCCGCGCAGTAGCGCTACACCCAGGAACGCGAGCCCGACCCACAACCCTTGCCGATGCGTGAGGAAGAAGCGATCAGGAGCCGCCAGGGATGTCACGGCCAGCAACCCCCACCCAAGGACCAGGTAAGGAAATCGGCGGAACCGAATTGCGAGCGATGACAACATGTGTGTCCTAACAAGCACGCTGCAATAGCAGCGCAACATTTCCGGCAGCGCGGTCAATGTCCTCGCGCGTCTTTAGCAGCACCGGCAAGGTCTGGGTCACAACATCGGCTGTCAATTCATTGGCTCCGAGTAATCGGAGGGCATCAATCCAGTCGAGAGATTCACGAATCGCCGGCGGTTTAGTCATGCCCAGGTGACGAACGGCGGCCGTGAATCGCGCCACCTGTGAACTGAGGCGCGGTTCGCTCTCGCGCGAACGGGTTATGACTTCGGCTTCGAGGTCCGTTGACGGGTAGTCCATCCAAAGCAGAAAGCATCGGCCACGGAGAGCGTCCGTCAATTTCCGTTGAGCGTTTGAGGTCAGCACCACGACCGGGCGATGCTGTGCGGCCACCGTGCCCAGTTGCGGAATCGACACCTGAAAATCGGACAGGATCTCCAGTAGGAATGCTTCGAATGCCGGGCCGGTCTTATCGACCTCATCAATCAGCAATACGGCTCTTGCGCCCGATTGGAGCGCCCGCAGAATCGGGCCGGGGATAAGAAAGTCAGGACTGTAGAGATGCCCTTTCAATTCTGCCCAAGTGTCCTTCCGTCCCGACTGGCGGATGAATTCGAGGGCCATTCGTTGCAGTGGTTCGTTCCATTGATAGAGCGCCCTGGCTTCGTCAATTCCCTCGTAGCACTGCAAACGGATCAGCGGCATCCTGAGCGCTTCCGACAAGACCTTTGCGATCTGGGTCTTTCCCGCTCCGGGTGGGCCTTCGAGGAGTAGCGGCTTCTGTAGTCGAAGCGCAAGATACAGCACCTTCACGATCTCAGGCTTTGCTACATACCCGTGCACCGCGAGCAGTTCTTGCAGCGCATCAGCCGAGGAGACGGTCGTTTCAGTTGTGCTAGTTGTGACCATTTGATTTCTTTGCGTCGAGCGCTGCACGCATGTCGGCTAGCTGCGCTTCAAGGGCCTGGATGTATGCGGTCTGCGCCGCTGCCAGCGCCTGCGAAGGTGATTGATTTTGGCTCTGTTCCGCCGTCAAGGTAGTGGCTGCGTCCATCTGTTGTGCAGGCTTGCCGTTGCGAATTCGACCGTTAGGAACGGCTAACGCGTTCAACAGGAAGATTCGGATCGGCTCATTTGTCTTTACCGTGACAATCGGCACGCTCGTAGGCTGCTGTAGACGATTCGAATACCGGCTGCCCTCCGACGCAATTTCGTAAGCCATTTGATTCCGTAAGTAGTCCGCCTGCGAGAACGGCTGGTTCAAGGAGCCCGCACCAGCGAATTCTGTGGCGACCATAGCGGCGCCGGTTCCAATCCGAGCAGCGGTTCCGAGGGCAGGATGACCGCTCCCCTGAACCTTCCCCATCAGGCCGGCACTGCCATCTTTCATCAATGCCAAGCCGGATATTGTGACTTCGTGATTATTGGGAAGGATCAAAGACGTGAAGCGCACGTTGATCCTGTCTTTAACTGCCCCGGCTGTGTATCCGATTACCCGAGCGCCCTGAGGGATTACGACGAAACTGCCCAACTGAACGCTCCGATCCACGATCGCGACAACGGGCGATTCCAGGCCGCTGCTGATGGCATTGGTTGTGTGCGCGATGATCTCGGTGCCCGAAGGAAGCTGGGCATCCGTTTGGGTCGCATCCCGCGGGACAGGAGCTACAGCGGGAATAGATGGAACATTAGCGACGAATACCGTTGCTGGATTTTGCAGCTCATTGCTGGCAGTCTGGTTCGGCAGACCTGAGGCGGCAGTGGTGCTGCCGCCATCTTCATTGGCAAACGAGAACCGGCGACCGGGCAGTTGTTCGCCACTTGCGCCCCGTTTAGCGTTAGCGCGATTCGTCACCTGCTGATCGGCGTTCACATCTCGACCGGCGAGTTGGCTCTCAGTAACAGCGGGATCGTTCGCGTTTGCTCTACTAGAAGCCTTGTAATCGTCACTGCCGCTGAGACCATTCGGCTGACGAAAGTGGCTGTGTACGGCGCTTTCAGGCTTGGAGAGCAGAAACAGCAGACCCGTCGCAAGGAGCAGCAACAGTCCTGCAGACATCAGAATGGGAGCAGCCTTCAAATGCGACGATTGCTTGGCTCGCGATGTCGTACGACCCTGAAAGAGATTCTGCATTTTCGTCAAGAACCGTCCAAAGCCGCGCAGTCGCTCGGTGCTGCGAATGTCTTCGAGGGCCTGTGCAGTTAACGTCTCAACCGGCGCCTCATCAACAACGGTTGAGTGGGCATTCTGCTCGGGCGCGACGAAATTGGTTTTGAATCCATTATTCATTGCCATCTGCTCCCATGAGCTACTCAATCCGGTAGGTCACAGGCCGGTCCGCCATCGCGCGATTCGCGACTGAAAGCACGACCTGTTGATCGCTGTCATGAACAGGTGGCTTGAACGCGATCACGCACATGGCCCGTTCGCCAGGCTTAAGCTGCTTGACTGAGACTTCCGATTGGAGCAGGTCAATTGGCTCGACTTTGGCCGGGATCGCCTTCTTCCGATCCTTGGCTTTTTCGGCGGCGGTGACCAGATTTATCTGCGGGTCCTCCAGATCGATTACCCCTTTGGTCATGTTCTCTACGTCAAAAGAAACCAGTGCCAGATCGCCGAGCCTTTCAGTCCGGTACGGCCGCAACAGGAGACCGCCCGCGGCAATACCGCTGTCGTGTTTCGGTGTTTGCCGCACCTCTGCCAGCATTTTGTCGGCGAGTTCCTGACGCGCGGTTTCGCGTTTCACCTTTTCGGGAGGAACCGGAGGCGGATCATTCGCCGTTTGCGCTGGTTTGAGACTCGGGACCGGATAGTCCACGGAGTATGCGGTATCTGCCAGTTTTCCTGATTTCAGCAGGATGTTTACGACCCGGCCAGACGCCATATAAACAAGCATGTTGGTTTCAATCGGCGTTGTCGGTTTCGCACTTGTCGCCCGAATCTGCTTGATGATGGCGTAGTGGGGATCATCTTTATCGGCTTCTGCGAGGAAGTAATTACTGTCGCCCAGCGCAATCCGCCGAATTGAATCGGCTCGTGGGAACTGAACCAGGACGGCGAAGTGCGGAGCCGTAGAGATCGTGTATGGGGAAGCGAGTGGCACAAGGCCGGTATCCCCTGCGGCGAGTGCCTGCTGCGTCGTTCCGTTCTGCGACTGCGCGAGGCAAGACGAAGCCAGCAGGGAAAGCAACACGAAGCAGATAATCCTCGTCATTGCTGCAACACCTCCTCTTTGTAGTCAGCCACCTGAAGACCAGTCCAACCGTTGCTTGCAGTTCGCGGTACGGGTGCCAATCGGATCACGTATTTCACGAGCAGCTCTTTCTTGTTTTCCTGGCCATTAACGAGGGTGGTGAGCCGCTTCTGTCCAAAGACAACGGCAGTGTAGGGATCGCCGGTCACAAGCTCTGCCGACTTGACCGCCAAGGTCGCCGTGACATTGTTGTCGCGCACGGTGTCCACATAGTGCTGCTCGTTCAGTTGGGCGAGGATCTGCTGGCGAAGGGTGGTCGTCATCTCATTCAGCGCCAATGTGGTGTTGCGCTTCACTGTGACGGGATCGATGTTCACGAACTTGTCGAGAAAGGCGCTGACAAACGCCAACTTTTCGGAGTCGTCCGGTTGCTGTTGCGCTGCTGTCTCGGCCACGGCAACTCCTGAGCCTGTCAGTGAGGACACCTTGCCTTGTTCTACCCGGAGCAATACCGGCGGTCGCAATTGGGCGAGAATTGCAGAGACGATGGCGATGAGCGCAACGCCACACGCGACCAATGCGACTCTGGAAGCGCGTCGAGCTTGAATAGCCAAATGACTGTAGAACTCTGGATAGTCACCCAGCTCGACGTTGGCCTGCTGGAGTTCATTGGGAGTCAGGGTTTGGATGGTCATGCTTCGTTCCTCATGCCGCTGCCGGCGGTGGTAGCGGTACAAAGGTTGTCTGAGGTGGAACCGAGGTCGGCTCGGTGCTGCGGCTGCGCGCGAAATATCCGATCGCCTGTGGCACAGTCACAGCCGAGCCGCCGGTGGCATATGCAAGTGCAGCGGACGCTCCGGTTGCCACAACACGGTAGGTCACATAGGCCATCGCAGCCGTCATTAATGCGGAGAGCGCAGCCCCCGTTGCATTCAACGCGCCTGTGGTCATGTATCCAGTAAGCCGCGGAATTTGGGTGAGCAATACAGCCAAAAGGACCAGAAAGATTGCCGGGACGAGGTTCACGATTGGGCCGGCCGTGATCACTTGAACCAAAGCGCCGGTGAACAGGGCGAAGACAAGGCTCCACACCGCCGGCCACAGCAGCACCTGGAGAAGTGCGCGGAAGTAACCATATGCAACCGTGCTTAGCTGGCGGCTTGGCAAGAGCGCAAGCAGGAGCGGGCCGAAGACATACAGGAGAATGACAGCCAGCGCTTGGGCCGTTACCAGTGCTAGGTAGCCCATGACGAGAATTACGGCAGATAAAAGGGTCAACAGGGCGACAATGCTCCCCGTGAAGTTGGCGGCGGCTACCAGAATCCCGCTCAGACTGTTGAATTGTGACTGGATCTGCTGAAAGAAATTCTGAAAGCTGTTGGGATCAGCAAACCGATGCGCAAGGTCAGAACTCATGAGATTGAATTTCGTGAACAGGTCTCGATAATCACCGAGAACGGCCAGCGTGATGCCGAACCGGGCCATGATGCGGAAGTAGTCTTCTTCGGTGTTGTCTTGGAGAAATGCCTGCAACATGGCGAACGTGAAGACCAGCGCCGCCAGAGGAAAAGCAATCCCCATGATCAGCGGCAGGTACTGCTCCGAGCGGTCCCATAATCCCCCGAGCGCCGCCAAAAACCGACCGATGCTGCCAAGATCAAGCATTAATGCACCCTGTCACCGATCCCGTAGGACAACTGCATACTGCCAATCATGTTCGTGACCGCGGCAACCTGGTCCTGCCGACTTTGCTCCTGTTCCTTCTCGATTGAGTTCTCGCGGGTAATGGCGAGCGCCTGCAGGCGCATCAACCGGGCAAGCAGCCGTTGGTTGTAAGCTTGTGACCGCAGCAGCGCTCCATTGGCGGCGGCTGCCAACTTCGCGGCACCGCCAGGACTCGCAGCGGCGGCCCGAATCTCAATGTCGTTCGCATCCAGCTCTTCTTGCTCTGATACGAGTTCCATCCGAGAGGCATCGAACAGGCCCATCGTGGCGGTCGCATCAGCCGCATCGATCCTCTTCTTCCGAATTAAAGGGAAATTGCCGGCTATACGGCCGTACGAGCCTTCGATGTCTTGGCGTATCAGCGGTGGATCGACGAACACATTGCGGAAATCACGCTGTAGCTCTTGAAATTCGGGGAACTGGCTTCCCACCACTTGATTCAGAATGCCCTGGAGATGCCTGCCCCGGACAAGTCCAACACCCTCCTGAACCCCGGCGTTGATCTGGTTGTACTGCTGAACGTAGATTCCAAGCGTATTCAGAGTGTCTCGCGAAACACCGATCTGCTCTCCGATCCGAGCGACTGCCGTCCAGTCGATGACTGGCATCGTGCCGAAGATCGCGTGCGCAGCAACCGGAATGAAAATCACGCTCGCGATAAGTAAGCTGGCGCACAGAATGCCTTTACGAAGCCGTCGCATAAACCCCCTTTTGATTTGCTGCTCGGACTGTTGCAAGCCCATTCGGGTGTGCCACTCCGAGCCGGTAAATGACTTCCAATGCCGACAACTCGGGATGCTCTTTCGCGAACTTGTCGCGGAAGTCGGCTTCAAGCGGATGGCTGGTTGTCGCCCAATAGTCAAACGGCGTGGCGGTAAGTTGAATCACGGTGCTCGATTCAGGCTGATTGGCAACGAGGAGATAGCTCTCGGCGAAATGACCCGGCACATTGCGCAGTTCCTTCACGGCTTCGAGGGCCGGTTCGGAGAGGTGCAGGACATCGCGCAACCGTGACAGCTCGCCCAATTGGGCACAGATGAATTTCGCTTCGGTGTTTTGGAGAATCGCCAAGCCTACGGTGTGCGGTGACTCAGCCGTGCCGACGAAGTCTTCAATTCCCTGGCTCGCCGCGATGATTGAGCCGTACCGCTTGCGAGCCGTTCGGAAGGCGTTGAGAATCTGTGTTCCCAAAACCGGGTCGGCCAGCATCGCCCAGACCTCATCAAAAACCGCAATCGTCGGACGCAGGCTGCCATTCGAGTCTTTACGGCCAATCTGTTGATCAATGGCGCGCGCAATCGTGAACGCAACGGCCGTTTGCAAGTCCGGTGAATCCTTCAACCCGTCGATGTCGTAGCAGATGATCTCCTCAGCTTGGCTTAAGTCCAGGCTTGTCTCTCGGTCGAACAGTTGCGCATAGACGCCCTCGCCCGTCCAGCGGTTCAGCTTCAAGACGAGCAGATGGCCTAGCTGCTCAATTACTGCGTTCTCAAATGGATAGTGTTCTAAAGTCCACTTCAGATCAGAAAAACGGGGTGTTTTGCCGATCGCGAGAAGGCGGTCGTAGGTCATCCGAACCGCCTTCTCCAGGAAATTCAGCGTGACAGAATCATCTGACCCGGTCTTCCCGGCCATGTGGAAGGCCAGCGACGCGACCCCAGCAATCTGTGCCGAGTCGGGACCGTCGTTGGGGTCCCGGAGATCCCACGGATTCTTGACCAAGTTCGTGCGGAGACTGATTTCGCGGTATTGACCGCCGAGCAACTCAACCAGAGCGCGGTAATCAGCGCCCTTTGTGACAATTGCGATTCGCGGGTTCGACACCTGCAACTGCAACAGGAGCTGCTTGATGAGGAAAGATTTGCCTGAGCCGGTCTTTCCGGTCACGAGGATATTTCCGTTCGTCAATTCCGGGCTGAAGGGATTAAAGCGCAGCAGAGTGCCTTCGCGAGTCCTGGCCAGGAATGCGGGTGTCTCGTCGTGAGTACCACCCCAAGGAACCTCAATCGGGACAAAGTCTGCCGACTGAGCAGAGAGCAACGTGAAGTCGCGGTTCGTCTGGCGTACTCCGTGGACACCCGGAAGAAATGCTATGAATGTGGGGAGAAGCGCAGTGTCTTCGCGATAGCCGTGGGCGCCGTTCATCTGTCCAAACGCCTGCAGAACCGACTCGATACGCTGCGCCAGTTCCTGCTCAGCCTTCTCGCGTTCGGCCGCTGTGCGCGCCGCGGTCGAAGCCGAAACAACAACCGCCAATTCGATATCGGTAATCCGCTGCGACGAAGTGATCGCCGATGTCAGCGTGTCAACTGTGTCTTTCTCAAGTGCTGCGGCCTGGAAGTCGCGACGACGACTGCCGTCTTTTCGCAACTGAAAAGCCAAACTCTTCTTCAGCAAGCGCCTCAGCTTGCGAACCTTCGCAGCCTGATTGGGAACGCGAACGTTCAGAACAATCTCGGAAGAAAAATCGAGCGCCATCAGCGGCTTTAGCAACGAGGCGAAAGTCGCTTCCGGCAGTTCCGACAGTGTTACGACCGCCTTGAGGGCGCCGCCGAGATCGAGATAGCGAACACCTTCAGACCAGTCTGTATTCAGCAGCGAATCTTTTGAGGGGCGATGGGAAATCCGGCAATCTGCGGGGTTTAGTGATTGATAGAGCAGTTGTACGAGTTCGGGTTCGGTGAGCCTGCGCACGGGCGTAATCGCTTCCAGGCCGATGCGATGGGTTTCGAGGATCTGGTTAAAGTCGGCGACCAGCCGGTTGTGTTCCTGCCGATTCCTCTGAACTAGAGCTTTCGTGCGCGCTTCATTCAGTGCCGTTCGAAGAATGTTCGGCAGTTTCCCAAATCCGTCTCGTGCGAGGCCCTGCCACAACGCCGCCGCGAACCGGGAGCCCCCGGAGCGCGTATCCCAGGTTCGAGTCGGTTTCCAGGCCAGGAATACCAGCAATCTGATCGAACGCATCTGGCCGGCATCAATGGCCGAACGCCAGAACGAAATGCGATTTTCTTCGAGCCAAGTGGCAGACGGGTTGACACAATGGCTATGTGTCTTGCGTCGCTCAAGCACTTCCGGCGATTCGCAACTGATGACGTAGCGGAATTGAAGCTCAATTTCTGGATGACGGATTCCCTTGATGAAGGCATCGAGCGAGTTGCTAACCGCTTCCAGGCGCTCGGCATCGGCAAACTGAGTCGCAATGCCGGAGCACTCCCATCCGGCGCAGAAGGAGCCATCGCGTCGAACAATCAAATCGTCGCGGATTTCGGAAACGGGAATTCGTGCGGCGAGTGACGAAAATGTTTTGCCGTTTGTGAACTCGCTGTTGGACTGAGCGCGTGCCGCTGCGGATTGCGGCAGAAAAACTGCGAGCGCAAGTGTCAACATCGCAAGTGCGCCAACAAGTGCAGCGATGAGATGAACGGTCGCAGGCTCAATCATTGTTCATCCTCGATCAGGTATGACTCTGGAGTGCGCATACGCGCGCAGTGAGCTTTCGGCCGGAACTGGTGTTGAATCCAGGCAACCAGGTATCCGCGCGGCTTTCCATGCTTTGCCCAGCGGATCAGCACGATCAAAACGACGGCGGAGCCATACGTCATAACCGTGGAGACCGGCAGAAATCCGAGCAGTACACGATGGATGTGGTCGCCGATCAGTCGCATGACAATCGCCCAGGCGATTACCAGTCCCCAATCCTCCAGTTCCAAGCCGAAGAACTCGGCTCGAATGGAAAGAGATCGTGCGACGGGTTTGAGTCGAAGCGGCATTCCTCATCCTGCGAAGGTGCGAAGAAGTTGCAGAACCGACGACAGCAGGAGCGCGCCGCCCGCACCAGCCCACTGTTTGCCGCTGGGCCGTTCACGAGCGATGTTTGCGACTGCCCAGATCACCAGAAAACCAGCCCCGAAGATGCCAAGCCCCTGCGCGTAGCTGAGCGAGTTCGAAAGGAATGAAGTCACGCGATCCCCGCCGACCTGGGCAAACGCGGGCAATCCGACGCAGGTCATGAGCACAAGCTGGGCGAGCGCCGGGCGCACAAGTCCGTAGCCTCGTCTACTCGAAAGTCGAGTCATAAGTCTTCTCCCTTTGTGGTTGGTCGTTCGTTCTACCGAAGCGGTAAAGACGGGAGCAGGATCGGCAGTAGAGAGTCTGCAGGAAGGGTCCTGCTCCCGTCGCATTCAAGTCAGAGGGTGACTTCGATGCTTCACTTCGAGGTTTCCGACGTCAGGCACTGATCTGCGTGGCATCGGTCTTGAATTGAGGCACCGGGCGGGAAAGCTCCGGCGAGAATCCCTTCTCACTATTACTAAAGGGCATCTTCTCGGCAAAATTCACCGCCTCACGCGAATTTTTTTTCGGGTGAATGGATTCGGCCTTGGTTTTGCTGCTGTTTTCAGTCGGTCTGGACACTCGCCGGCCTCTGGCTTCTCTTTGCAGGCGATTGAGGATGGTCTGCAAACGCCGATGCAACCGCCGATGCGCGGCGGGTGTCATGCCGTTGGCTTCGGCCAACTCCTTAGCTTCCAATCCTTCGTACTTGAGCTTCAGGAGCAGGTCGTAGTCTTCCTCGGAAAGTAGACCTTTGCGTTGCGCCTGCTTGAGCCAATCCTCCAGCAGAATCGCGTCTTCAAAGTTGTCCTCCGAGAGTGGTTCCGCAGGTGGCTGAGAGCTGTCTTCGGCAGCAGAGGCGCACCGCGTCTCTTTGATCGCCCACCTGAGCATAGCTTTGTGGCAATTCATGGCGAGCGCAACCGGAAGCTGCCCATTTTGAGTGAGCAATGCCGGCGATCTCGCAACCTGCAGGAAAACCAACCAGGTTTGCTGCGCTATGTCATCCGGCGCCAGCATCGGAACCCGCTGGCACATTTCCCGGAAAATCTTGTGGATGGCGGGGGTGAATGCAAGGAGAAGCAATTGCTGCCCGATCACCTCGAATGGCCTCTCCGTGATCGCGTGGATCAATGCGTGGAGGATTTCGCTTCCGGCATTTTGGTTCGCCGTTCCGCCTTGCTCGTGTAGGTGTTCAACGAGTTCAACCGGCGAGCTGAAGTGGTTCAAAACAGGATAGTTTGTGGCAAGTGCCTGGAAGTGGATTCGGGCTGATTGGGTGCTAAACGAGTCGAGCAGTGCCGCCTCGACATTGCAGACAGCGCATGGGCAGTTGTTCTCCTTGTTCATCGGTTCGTACTCCTGAGGGAGGACCCGAACGCCAGCGGATCGGAGCCCAGCCAACCATTAGCCAGACCCTGTTGTTAGCACAACGTGCGATTTGCGACCCTAGGACCATTCCTGAATTCCTCCTTCACCTATATAGAGGCTGAAAAATGGAAAAACCTCAAAGGGCAAAGCGAAAATTGTTTTTGGTCACCTGCTTGATCGATTCGCAGGATTCTGAGCAGGGTTCCGGCGGGCCCTTCGATCCAGAACTAGTATCTTGTATTCGCTGCGATTTTTGGCACAAGACATGTGCCGCCCGCTCAGGTTCTAGCGAAGCCTTTCAAGCCGGTCGAACAGCTGATCTATCTCGGCCATCGAATACACCTCGGTATGCCATTCAGCGTCGACGCCGAGCCTCTTGATGCGCTCCGACATTTTCTTGTCCGTCAACACCCAGTGGGCCACGGGGATCGCTACCCCCATCAGCTCCACATCCATCATGTCACCTGGAAGGATAGGTTGGTTGCCCGTGAGCAAGTCGGCGCCGAGTTGAGCGTGTATCCGAGCAACCGGAAGATTATTGAAATATCGAGAGCAGAAGAATTCGTAAAGGCCGTCGATGCCGGGCGGCTGCCCACCTAGTTCCTTCCAATACACTTTGTAGAGCAATGCGCCTTGGACTCCCATTAAATCCCAGAAGTCACTGCGCCCTTCCGCGAGACCCTTCTCAAATTCGCGAACCTTCTGTATGAGGGCATCGGCGTAACCGCGTTCTTCGTTCCGCAATTGCTGCTCGTAAGTTTTCTTCTGAGCTACGAACTCTCGGCGCAATTCTTCCCACAGCTTCTGTACTTCCAACTTCGCTGCTGCTTGGTCTCGCTATTAGCTCGTCATCTCGAAACGGATTGGTGCCGATTACAAAGGAACGTTCCCGAGCGCGTTGGAGTTGATCCGCCGGGTCACCGTGAAAAAACATATCAGCCGGTAGGTTGATTTCTTGCGCCTTTTGAACGTAGGCTTTCATCGCAACCTGAACTTGGTAGTCGAACACACCTTGCCGATGCCGTAGTCTTATTCCGAGAGAAAGTACCAAGAAATCTCCATGCACTTCTTTGTCAAGACGTTGCGCAACATATTCCTCTTCTTGATCCGCCTGCGGGCACAGGAGCTTTTCCGCAGAGGTTAGTTCCTCAATGAGCGCCCGCAGCCGCGTCAATCGCTCAACTTCGACCCGTTGTAGAGCTTCACTGCGAGCGATTTTGGTGAGTTTGATAATGACTGAGGTGTCCAGCCACAACGTGGGAAGCGCAGGCTTTTCGCATATCACCTTCGGAGGCAGATCCATAAAGCGGAGTTTATCTCAATGCATCCCGCAGCTCAGGATCAATGCTAGCGCCCGAGCTGCTGAGACGGCGATGTCAGAAGCTTCTGTTTCTTGAGCGGCGGCGGTTCCCTTTGGAGCGGCAACCGTGGCGATGTGTCCTCAAATGCACATTGCTTGCGAACGTCCGACCAGCCTGTTCAAGGGCACCAAAGTGTTCAAGCGCCTCGCTCTGACGTGAAACGAAAGTCAGTCCGAGAGGCGTTCGCGCCATACCATCCGATTAATAGGGAACCAAAGGTTGAGGTCCCGGTATTATCCAGCCTTCCGGTGCTTCAGATCGGTCAAGATTTCCATGTAGCGGTTGAAACAAGGGGAGCAGCAGGTGAGGTGCTGGGGGATAAACGGATCAGCCTGCTTGGGATGCTCAGCCAAGCCGACCAACTCGGAATCGGGAGGACAATCGAGTCGCCGAGGGTTGGGGAATGCCTCAGAAAGATACTTTTTGGCGAAGCCAAAGAACTCTTCCTCGTTAATGTCCTTTCGCTTCTTTTTGCGCATAGGGTCGCGGTGCCCACCTCAATAAGTTGGCTCCGCGTTTGCCCTAGTCTGGCACGATTCTGACCCATGTTGCTATTTCAAATCTTGAGTCGCTTCCGTGCTTGGCGTAGTGCGTGACTGAACCTTGACTCGGCCGCGTGCGCTGACAGGTCATAGGCCCTTCCGATCTCCTCCCAGGTGAACCCATGCATCCGCCGCGAAGCCATGTCCTGCGTAACGGAATCGCATATCGCAAGGCACTCGTCCAGCAATAGTTTGTGTTCGAACTGCTCGAACGGGTTGGCCCACGGCGGGTTCGCCACCTTGGCGACTTCGGTAAGGCCGACAGCCACCAGTTCTTTGCGCTTCAGGTGGTCAATCTGCCGGAGGAAAGCCCGAAACAGGTAGTGGCGTAGGTTACGGATCGGGAGTGGATCGCCGGGCGAATCTTTGGTCTTGATTACCATCGAAACCGTCGCCGCGACTTCCTCCAAAGCCGTTGTGACCACAGCAGGATCGCCAAGTAGTTTCACACCATGGTCAAGCGCCCTGGAATAGATTCCTTCAGCCGCCTCCAGCACTGCTGGGTCGATTTTCCTACCACGCCGGTCAACAGCGTTGAGGCGGAAGAAATTGCGAGAACCTTCAGCCGCCATTGTGGGTACAACCGGGACTTACGAACAGGCCGGAAGCCTCCGACTTCTTTGTGGATATTCAGACGAGTGGCGGCGGTCCCCTTGACGCCCTGAAACACCAAAACCCGGCGTAAGTTGCTGCCGGTTCGAGGTATTATGCTCCATTGCGGGAGCCGTCTCAACTGGCTGCATTCCCGGCGCGTGCCACTTCTTGATCTCAGCCGCGCGGTTTCTCCACGTGCGCGGCAGAGGAGGGAACATGCGCAACAAGCCTTTGGTCCTGATTCTGCTGTTGTTCTTTGCGACGATCGTGACGGTTGGCTGCGAGCGGCTTACCCGACCCAATGTCTCGGGTGTGTGGAAGGGGTCAATCCAGGCCAGCGAAAAGAATGGGATGAACAAATGGAACGGCCCCGCCGAATTGACATTGAACCAGAGCGGGGATGCGGTAACCGGCACGCTGTCGTTTACCTATCCACAGGCTGGGCGTATCCAGGTTCCGATCACCTCAGGTGTCGTGTCAAAGGACGCGGTTACATTCTCCGGACAACAACAGTTCCCGTTGGGCGGCTCTGCCGAGATTACATTTCATGGGAAGGTGGACGGAACGTCGCTGACAGGCACAATTGACATGACTTCAAGAGGCCTATTCGGAACAGTGACATATAGCGGCCCGCTAACTTTAACAAAGCAATAACTTGGGCCTCTCTCCAGTCCCAAGCATGGCCTGATACCAACCGTCTCGTTACGTCCTGTGGTGCAATCCACTTCTACACCCAGCCACTCTGTGGAATAATGTCCGATGTCTCTCCCCCACAATAACTTAGTGTAGGCGTGTTTCTCGAACCTCTCGGGGCGAAGAGGAGACGAATGTAGATGGCTGGCCGTGTAAAGCCGAACGCAAAAGCAAGAAAGACAGGCAATGGCGCCAACCTCGGCTTTGAAGAAAAGCTCTGGCAGGCTGCGGACAAGCTGCGCGGCAACATGGACGCCGCCGACTACAAGCACGTCGTCCTCGGCCTGATCTTCCTCAAGTACATCTCGGACGCCTTCCAGGAGCGATACGATGCGCTGAAAGCGGAGAAGCACGCCGATCCTGAAGACCGCGACGAATACACCGCTGAGAACGTCTTCTGGGTGCCGAAGGCGGCCCGCTGGTCGTATCTGCAAGGCCATGCCAAGCAGCCGGAGATCGGCAAGCTGATTGACGGCGCAATGGACGCCATCGAGAAGGCGAACCCGACGCTCAAGGGCGTCCTGCCGAAGGATTACGCCCGCGAATCGCTAGACAAGCACCGCCTGGGCGAGTTGATCGACCTCGTAGGCACCATCGGTCTTGGCGACAAGGAAAGCCGCTCGAAAGACGTTCTCGGCCGCGTTTACGAGTATTTCCTCGGTCAGTTTGCCGCCGCCGAAGGCAAGAAGGGCGGCCAGTTCTACACCGCCCGTTGCGTGGTCAAGCTGCTGGTCGAAATGATCGAGCCATACAAAGGCCGCGTCTTCGACCCCTGCTGCGGCTCAGGCGGCATGTTCGTGCAGAGCGAGAAGTTCGTCGAGGCGCACGATGGCAAGCGCACCGACCTCAGCATCTATGGCCAGGAATCGAACCAAACGACTTGGCGGCTCTGCAAAATGAACCTGGCGATTCGCGGTATTGAGGCAAACATCGCCTGGAACAGCCAAGGTTCGTTCCACAACGACGCCCACAAGGACCTGAAGGCCGACTTCATCCTTGCCAACCCCCCATTCAACGACAGCGATTGGGGTGGTGATCGCGTGCGTGAAGACGTGCGCTGGAAATTCGGCGTGCCGCCCGTCGGGAACGCGAACTTTGCCTGGGTGCAGCACTTCATCCATCATCTTGCTCCGAACGGTATCGCAGGGTTCGTGCTGGCGAATGGCTCCATGTCATCGAATCAGTCGGGTGAAGGCGACATTCGCCGCGCTATCGTCGAGGCTGACCTGGTGGATTGCATGATCGCGCTGCCGGGCCAGCTTTTCTACACTACGCAAATTCCGGTCTGCCTCTGGTTCCTGAGCCGCACAAAGGCAAACGGCAAGTTCCGCCGCCGTCCGCGTGAGACGCTGTTCATCGATGCCCGCAAGATGGGCTACCTCGTTGACCGCACTCACCGCGAGCTTACAGACGACGAGATCGCCCGCATCGCCCGGACGTATCACGCATGGCGGGGTGAGAAGGATGCTGGCAAGTACGAAGATGTGCCGGGATTCTGCAAGGGTGCGACGACCGATGAGATCGCCGCGCACGGATTCGTGTTGACGCCAGGGCGGTACGTCGGCGCGGAAGACGTTGAGGATGAGGACGAGCCATTCGAACAAAAGATGACGCGGCTTGCCACTACGCTCCGACAGCAGTTCAGGGAATCCGCACAACTAAGCGAGGCAATCACCGCCAATCTCAAGGAACTTGGCTATGGCGAAGACAAAAGAGGCGCGACAGCCACTCGCAAATAACGATATACGCAGCGTGATGCTCAGGTATTTCTACGAGCGCAACAGGAACGCCACAAGCAGCCGAGGGAAGAAGGGGTCGTCGGTAAAGATCAGCGATGTGAAGCGCGAACTGAAGACGAGCCACGGGTTGAGCCAGCAGGAGGTCCAGAGCAATCTGACGTACCTCATCAGTCAGGGGTGGGTGAAAGAGGATGCAATCGAGAAATCGTTTACGGCGCCTGGCGGCACGGTGATCCCCTCCACCACCACTTTTTACACCATTACTGCCGCAGGAATTGACAAGATCGAGGGGCCCGGAGAGTTCACGATGCCAAAATTCCACGGAATCAAAATCGAGGCAACGGGCCAGAACATTATTACGCTCGGTGACGGCAACCAGATCAACGCTAAGTTTGGCGAACTCGGGCAGTCCCTTGCTGATCTTCGCAATGCGATCACGGGTTCGGACGCCGCCGAATCTACCAAACTAGAACTGGTAGCTGATATCGACACAATTCAATCGCAATTAGCGAAGCCAGAGCCGAACCGGACAATTATCAAGTCGGCATGGGAAGTGGTTAAGGGAGCGGCAGCCATCAACGGCTGCACAGCCTTGGTCACGAAAGTTGCGGGGCTGCTGGCAGGATTTCTCTCGTGACGGGTCCTCGCGAATGACGAAGTGGGTAGAAACAAAACTCGGCGACGTGGTGAACATCAAGCACGGTTATGCCTTCGACGGAAAGCATTTTCACGACGAGCCGGTTGGCGACATCCTCTTGACGCCAGGGAACTTTGCAATTGGGGGAGGCTTCAAAGCGGACAAACTCAAATATTATGACGGCCCTATCCCACCAGAGTTCATCCTGAGAGAGGGCGATCTCCTCATAACAATGACCGACCTGAGCAAGAGCGCTGACACGCTCGGGTATCCCGCTTTGGTGCCGCGGGGCCACGGCAGGCGGTTTCTGCATAACCAGAGACTTGGAAAGGTAGAAGTTCTTCCAGGCGCTCGTCTGGATCGGCGGTTCCTCTATTATCTGCTCCGCACCCGCAAGTACCGGAACGAAGTTCTCGCCGGTGCAACCGGCACCACGGTAAAGCACACATCCCCAGACCGAATCAAGAAGTTTGAATTCTTGTGTCCACCTATTGCCGGGCAAGAGGCGATTGCTAATGTGCTCGGTGCGCTGGATGACAAGATCGAGCTGAATCGGCGGATGAATGAGACGCTGGAAGCGATGGCGCGTGCCATCTTCAAGTCGTGGTTCGTGGACTTTGATCCCGTTCGCGCCAGAGCTGAAGGCCGCAGGCCTTACGGCATGTCCGCCGCCATTGCCGCATTGTTCCCAAATTCGTTTGAAGATTCAGCGTTGGGTCCGATCCCGCGCGGTTGGACGATTACGACCCTAAGGGAACACGTTGAAGCAATTCGAGGCTTGAGCTACAACGGCGAAGGGCTTTCTGATTCCGGACTGCCGCTCCACAACCTGAATTCCGTCTATGAAGGCGGCGGCTACAAGAACGAGGGCTTGAAACGCTACACGGGCGATTACAAAAAACGCCACGTAATCGAAGCGGGGGATTTGATCGTTACGAATACCGAGCAGGGTTTTGATTTCCTGCTCATCGGGTACCCGGCCATCGTCCCAAAACGCTTCGGCAGCACGGGACTTTTTAGCCATCACTTGTATCGCGTCCGGCCACGACCGGAATCGCCGGTTACGACACAGTTCCTGTACCAGCTATTGCTGACCCCGCTCGTTCGCGAGCAGGTTATCGGCTGTACGAACGGCACCACTGTAAACATGTTAGCGCTGGATGGGCTCGAAATGCCGAGATTCGTGTTGCCGCCTCCTGCGTTGATAAAGGAGTTTGACCGCATCGCGATTCCACTGTACGAACGTTCCGAGACGAATTTTGACGAGTCGGAGACGCTTGTATCGCTGCGGGACACCCTACTGCCGAAACTCCTTTCAGGCGAGATTCGGGTAGATGCCAAAGTTAGAGCTGCCGTTGGCGTGCAGGAGGGCCGATAGAAATGCCCTCCGACTCGAGCGAAGGACTGAAGGCGGCTCGCTTGCTGATGGTGCTTAGCAGCATCTCGCCCCTGTTCCTCTTTTGGGCCGTTCGGGGCAACACCCTCATCCCAGATCGATATTTTCTCTCGGCTTGCTTGCTTCTGATCATCTTGCCGACTTTCTTTTTGTGGTTACGGATTAAGACCGCGAAAAGGTTGCAGGAACGACGGGAAATTACCATCGGCATGGCTGAGGATCATCGAGATCATCTGTTGGTTTATTTGTTTTCAATGCTGCTGCCCTTCTATGCGCCAGATATCGGTACCTGGCGATCATTCGCCGCGACCGTAGCCGCTCTTGGATTCATCGTTTTTCTCTTCTGGCATCTCAACCTGCACTACATGAATGTGATCTTTGCTGCAATGGGCTATCGCGTCTTCACTGTTTATCCGCCGAAAGACGAGAATCCTCTTACCGGAAAGAGCAGCCAAGTACTTATAACTCGCCGAGCAACGGTCTCCGCAGGGGAGAGGGTCGTCGGTTTACGGATAAGCGATACCGTCTACCTGGAGATGGATCGATGAAATTGGAGTTCGATTTCAATCAAATCTCGACAACTGAATTCGGCGTTGGCCGAGATGAAGACAATGATGACGTATTCAGCGACGTGCCGGTGGACGGGAGCGTGCAAGCGGCACTGAATGACGTCGCAAAGAATACGTGGCAAGCCATGCAGGAGCTCACGAACGCCCCGGCGCACTATGAGCCAGCAGAAAAGTACGCGAGCATAGAACACTTGTTTCTGCCGTTGGATAACGACATGGCGAAACGACTGCGCGAACTGCACCAGGCCAACAATCTGCCGACGAATTCAAAAGCACTGGACGATCCAGAGAACGTGTTTTGCTACTTTGCTCGTATGGCAGACAAGAAGGGGAACCGCATTACCTGCGTGAAGCGTTCTACCCAGTTCAAAGGTCTCCTGAAGAGCCAGAACCGTCTTGTTCAGTTCGTATCCGACACGCTCAGAATCGTCGAAGATCGCGTGTTCAAAATCGATAGCGAGTTCGATCTGATCGTGGATGCCAAGAACATCCACATTCTTCGGCCTAGCGGCTTCGAATTCGCTGGCAAGCTCCAGGATGCGGTGCTAGGAGCTGTTCCCGAGACGATTAAATCTCTCCAGCGCGATCTGAAGTTCGTCGATTTCGACAGCATAGGAACATACGCCGGCAAGCACACTCGCGCCGCGCGCTATCTCGCATCAATCCGGGCCCAGAAAGAGACGAAAGATATCGATAAGGCTGCGTTGAAAAAGTTGTGCAAGAACACGGGCGTCGAGATTCACGAAGTAGACGGGAAACTTTCGATCCCGGAAGAACAGATCATGGGGTTCTTGGAAGTGCTTGACCGACGGCGCTACGAAATCGAATTGATCAAGGCGTCTCCTGAGCGGTTCCGGGCGTCGAGTCGTCGAAAACTGGAGACCAAGGAATAACCGTTAACACTCAGGCATGAGCGCACCAGCACCAGTCCCGTTCACCGAGTCCACAGTCGAGGAAGCCGCCCTCGAAGTCTTCGCGGCGCTCGGCTACACCATTCTGCACGGCCCGAACATCGCGCCGGGCGAGATGTTCGCGGAGCGCAGCAGTTACCAGGACGTCGTGCTCGTGGACCGGCTCCGAGCCGCGCTGACGCGCATCAATCCAACCATTCCCGCTGCGGCTATTGAAGAGGCCATACGCAAGCTGCTCCGATCGGAAAGCCCTACTCTCGAAGAAAACAATCGTCGCTTCCATCGCTTCCTCGTAGATGGTGTCAGCGTGGAATACAAGGGAGAAGGCCGCGTCATTTACGACCAAGTGAAGCTGTTCGATTTCGCCGATCCCACCAACAACGATTGGCTGGCGGTGAATCAGTTCACCATCGTGGAGAGGAGTGAACGACGGCCAGACATCGTGGTGTTTGTGAACGGCCTGCCACTCGGCGTACTGGAACTCAAGAATCTGGCCGAAGAGTATGCAACGATCCACGGCGCATTTAACCAGTTGCAGACATATAAGCGCGAGATCCCTAGCCTGTTTCCGTACAACGAAGTGCTGGTGATATCGGATGGAATCCAGGCGCGGCTTGGCACGCTGACGGCGGGTTGGGAGCGGTTCATGCCGTGGCGCACCATTGAGGGCGACGATCTCGCGGCGAAGGGTTCGCTCGAACTCGAAGTCCTGCTCCAGGGCGTGTTCGATAAGCGGCGGTTCCTCGACCTGCTGCGCCATTTCATTGTTTTTGAGGACACCGGCAGCGCAGTCGTCAAGAAGATGGCAGGCTACCACCAGTTTCACGCAGTCAATAAGGCCGTTGCCTGCACGATGCAGGCGGCATCGCCCAAAGGCGACAGGCGGGTGGGCGTCGTGTGGCATACGCAGGGCAGCGGCAAAAGCCTGACAATGGCGTTCTACGCGGGGAAGATCATCCAGCTTCCCGCGATGCAGAACCCGACCGTGGTTGTTCTGACCGACCGCAATGATCTCGACGACCAGCTTTTCGGCACGTTTTCGGGCTGTCACGAGGTGCTGCGTCAGCATCCGGTTCAGGCTGAGAGCCGCGACCACCTGCAACAACTATTGCAGGTCTCCTCAGGCGGCGTGATTTTCACGACGATTCAGAAGTTCCTGCCGGAGAACAAGGGTGCGCAGTATCCCCTGCTTTCGGACCGTCGCAACATCGTGGTAATTGCAGACGAAGCGCACCGCAGCCAGTACGACTTCATCGACGGCTTCGCCCGTCATCTACGGAACGCGCTCCCGAATGCCTCGTTTATCGGTTTCACCGCCACTCCCTTGGAAGTGGGAGACAAAAGCACTCCCGCTGTGTTCGGTGACTACATCGACGTGTACGACATCCAGCGCGCGGTCGAAGATGGCGCGACCGTCCGCATTTACTACGAAGGCCGACTCGCAAAGCTGGAACTGAAGTCGGACGAACGCCCCAAGATTGATCCTGATTTCGAGGAAGTGACCGAGGGCGAAGAAGTCACGACCAAGGAAAAGCTGAAAAGCAAATGGGCGCGAATGGAAGCGATGGTCGGCACGGAGAAGCGTATCGGCTTGATCGCGGAAGACTTGGTGCGCCATTTCGAGCAGCGGCTTGAAGCGATGGACGGCAAGGCGATGATCGTCTGCATGAGCCGCCGCATCGCCGTCGATCTGTACAACGCCATTGTGAAGCTGCGCCCTGGCTGGCACGCCGAAGAAGACGAAAAAGGCGCCATCAAGGTCGTGATGACCGGCTCGGCGGCGGACAAGCTCGAACTGCAGCCGCACATCCGCAATAAGGCAAGACGCGAGTTTCTGGCGCAACGATTCAAAGATCCTGACGATTCGATGAAACTTGTTATCGTGCGTGACATGTGGCTGACCGGCTTCGACGCACCCTGTATGCACACGATGTACGTGGACAAACCAATGCAGCGGCATGGCCTGATGCAGGCCATTGCGCGCGTAAACCGGGTATTCAAGGACAAGCCTGGCGGGTTGGTCGTGGATTATCTCGGCTTGGCCGACCAGTTGAAGAAGGCGCTCGCGGACTACACGGAAAGCGGCGGCAAGGGCGAAGCGGTATTCGACCAGGAAGAAGCCGTTGCCGCGATGCGCGAGAAGTACGAAGTCTGCTCCGCCATGCTGCACGGTTTCGATTACTCTAAGTTCAAGACCGGCAGCCCGCGAGAGCGCACTGCCGTTATTCCGGTCGCGGCTGAGCATGTCTTGTCGCAAGAGAACGGCAAAGAGCGGCTGCTGAAAGCCGTTACGCAGCTATCGAAAGCGTTTGCGCTCTCGGTGCCGCATCAAGCTGCGATTGCCGTACGCGATGACGTCGCTTTCTTCCAGGCATTAAGGGCCGCGCTGGTGAAAACAACGCCGAGTGGCGGCAAGAGTCCTGAAGAACTCGACGCTGCGGTGCGCCAGATCGTCTCGCGGGCGGTCGCTTCCAACGAAGTGGTTGACATCTTTTCGGCAGCCGGGCTGAGCAAGCCGGAGATATCCATCCTTTCTGATGAGTTCTTGGCTGAGGTCAAGGAACTGCCGCACAAGAATCTCGCGTTCGAGATCCTGAAGAAGCTGCTCAGCGACGAGATCAAGGCCCGATCTAGGAAGAACCTCGTCCAATCGCGCCGGTTCTCGGAGATGCTGGAAAACACGATGCGCAAATACCAAAACCGTTCGATTGAAACGGCGCAGGTGATCCAGGAATTGATCGACCTTGCAAAGGATATGCGCGAGGCGCACGGACGAGGCGAAAAGCTGGGATTCACCGAAGAGGAACTGGCATTTTACGATGCTCTCGAAGTCAACGACAGCGCCGTCAAGGTGCTCGGCGATGAAACGCTGAAGGCGATAGCGAGGGAGTTGGTGGACACGGTGCGGCGGAACGTCTCGATTGATTGGACGGTGAAGGAAAGCGTCCGCGCCAAGCTCAGGACGATGGTCAAACGGGTTCTAAGGAAGCACGGCTATCCGCCCGACAAGCAGGAATCGGCAACGCAGACGGTACTCAAACAAGCTGAGTTGCTGTGCGGAGAGTGGGTGGCCTGACAGGGACTGCGGCTGCGAGCTGAGTCGTTGTTCCGGAAGGATGATTTGTGTCCCAGGCGCATTGCGAGTGTTCGCTTCGTGTCCGGCGCTTTCGATTCGTAATTGCGCCTAGGGAGCCGCTGCTAGTCCCGGCGATCAATAAGGGAAACATGCTTCGAGGCGGCTTCGGACATGCTTTCCGGTGCCTTTGTTGCATCCCGCAATGCAGAGATGCTCGGACCTGCCCAGTGGGAATGTCGTGCCCGTACAAGGCAATCTTCGAGCCTTCCCCTCCGCCGGAAGCAGAGGCTCTTTCCAAGAATCAGGACATCCCGCGGCCGTTCGTGTTCCGAGCCCCAAAGACGCAGCAGACGCGATTTGAAACAGGTCAGCCGTTCGAATTCGAGCTGGTGCTTATCGGTCGCGCGCTCGATTTCCTGCCATACTTCGTGCTGTCGTTTCGAGAGCTAGCGGCTGAGGGGTTGGGGCTCAATCGCGCCAAGTGCAGTCTTGAAAGGGTCGAGCAGGTGGACCTGACCAGCGAAGCAGCAGACGCTTCGAACTACGAGGCTATGGTTATCTATACGGCCGAGGACCAGGTTTTCCGAAATGCGGCGACTTCCGAGACGGGCGAATGGATAGGGAGGCGGATACGGAACCGCTCGACATCCCGAGATAACGATTCAGTGCAGCAGGTCAGCATCCGATTTTCGACGCCAACGTTCCTGAAGGCCGATGGCGAAATCATCCGACAGCCGGAGTTCCACCACGTTTTCAAGCGCCTGCGGGACAGGATCAATGCCTTGAGCACGTTTTTTGGTGAGGGGCCAATCGAAGCGGATTTCCGGGGCCTTGGCGAGCGCGCGGAAAAGATTCGAACGGTTTCGGCCCGCACCGATTGGGTTGAGCGTTTCCGCACGTCGTCAAAAACGAAACAACGCCACGAATTGTCGGGCTTTGTCGGTGAAGTTACTTACGAAGGTAACTTGAATGAGTTTTTGCCCTGGCTCACGCTCGGTGAGCTGGTGCATGTCGGCAAGCACACGGCATGGGGAAACGGCTGGATGGAGCTAGAACACGAGGTGTCTCGTGGTTGCGTGTGACACCTTCTTCGCGCCGATGACCGACTTCAATCTGGCTCGGCATCAGTCTGAATGCGCTGGGGCGCTCGCGAGTGGCAAATCGGTCATCTTGCGGGCGCCGACAGGCTCAGGAAAGTCGGAGGCGGTATGGCTACCGTTTCTCTCTCTGCGGGGGAAGACGCTTCCTTGTCGGCTCATTCATACGCTTCCCATGCGTGCTCTTGTAAACCAACTTGAGAGCCGGATGCGAACTTATGCGAATGGCAGGATGAGGGTGGCAGCCATGCACGGCCAGCGGCCGGAGAGCGTCTTGTTTTACGCGGACGCCATATTCGCGACGCTTGACCAAGTGGTCACTTCTTATGCGTGCGCTCCTCTAAGTCTGAGTGTGCGACAAGGCAATATTCCGGCAGGGGCCGTCGCCGGCAGCTTTCTGGTATTTGATGAAGTCCACACTTTCGAGCCTCACCTTGGCCTGCAATCGTTGCTCGTCCTTGCTGAACGAGCCCACCAGATGGGCATCCCATTTGTGATCATGTCGGCTACTCTGCCGACGAATTTTATCCGTCGTTTGTCGGAAAGATTCGGCGCAACCATCGTCGAGGGCACACGACTGGAAGGCAAGAACCGACGACAACGCCGCGTCGTACTCAGGGTCTCGTCAGAGAAGCTGAGCATCGAGACGATTCTGGAGCTGACACGAAACGTGGAGCGGACGCTTGTTGTCGTCAACACCGTGCAACGTGCGCAGAACCTATATGAGCAACTCCTGGGCAAAATCGGATGTCCAGTGATTTTGGCGCACTCGCGCTTCTACGATGACGACCGAAGGACCAAGGAAAAGCAGATCGAAGCCCAATTTGGCAAGACGGCGGAAGGCCAGTGTCTACTGATCGCCACGCAGGTTGTGGAGGTGGGGTTGGACATTTCCTGCGACCTCCTGGTCACGGAATTAGCCCCAATCGACGCCATAGTGCAGCGAGCCGGCCGATGCGCCCGCTGGGGTGGACAGGGCGAGGTTGTTGTCTTTACAGGCTTGGAAACAACGCGACCGTATGATCGGACCCTCGTGGAAGCAACTGAGAAGGCGCTCCGAGAGAAGAACTTAAACGGGCAGGAATTGACATGGGAAATTGAGAGAGCTCTTGTCGATACGGTCCTTGAGCCACAGTTCAGCAAATGGGCCGAGCCGGAGGCCGCTGGCAAGGTCTTGGCCTCATTGGCTGAGGCGGCCTTCACTGGCGACTCAGCTAAGGCAGAACGAGCGGTGCGCGAAGGTCTGACCGTTGAGGTCGCTCTGCACGGTTCGCCTGACACCCTCGGAGTTGGCGCTCTGAGGCTGCCGCGTTGTCGTATCCATCCAGGGGGCTTCCAGCAGTTTGTGCACAAACAGCAGCCCGAAGCCTGGCGAGTGGTTGTTGATCGAACGGCTGCAGATGATTACCGAACTCGGGTCGAATTCCTGCATGTGGACTCGAACTCCAAGGCCGCGCCTTATGGCTACTACATAATTCACCCGCAATATGGCTCCTATGATGTGGAGCGTGGCTTGCGACTAGGGATCCGAGGTTCCCCTGCCCAATCTCGCGACGAGCTGATACAGCGGAAGAGCCGACTGGAGGGTGAACTGCAAATTGAAAAGTGGCAGGACCACATTGAAAAGGTGGTGAAAGCATTCGCCGAACACGTCCTGCCAAAGGAGAGAATCGCTTTCGAGGCCCTGTCCCGGCGACTTGGGAAAACTCATGAAGACTTGCTGTCCCTGACTCACCTTGTCTTGATCTTCCACGACCTTGGCAAACTGGCACAGCAGTGGCAACGAAAGATCCAGGCAGGATTGGAAAGCGTCCTTCCTCCGGGGACCTTCTTAGCTCATCGGGGAGGCTCGCTCAGGGACCTGCCACCTCACGCAACTGTTTCCGCTTCGCTGGCGACGCCCTGTCTATGCCGTGTGGCTGGACCTGACTGGCAGCAGACCTTGGCGATACCCGCCTTGGCCGCGATCGCGCACCACCATAGCGTGCGCGCAGACATGACTCCGCAATTCGATATGAGTGAAGGGTGGTTCGACGTTGTCGCCGACTGTGCGCGGCGGTTGGCTGGGGTTGACGTCACCGTTAACGATTTCAGTAGATGGCGAGGAGGGGGCAGTTGCGGAGTTGCTCTCAACTTCCTGCTGCCTGATGGGTACACATCTTACATTTTGCTGTCCCGGTGGCTTCGCCTGGCTGATCGGATCGCGACTGGCGGTGGCGAAAATGCCATTCTGAATTATGAAGACTGGATGTCATCCAGTTAAGTGCGTCGTGGAGGAGGGTCTTTTTTTGTGGAGTACCTAGTCGTAAAAAGCGGTCTGCCCACCCTTGATGCGGCCAGAGCGTATGGACTAGCTCAACTCCTCCAAGTCCTCGCCAACGGCAAAGCCTCACCCTATATTACCGACCAGGGTGGTGTCTTTGCCGTGAGCCTGAACGCAGAGCTCACTCATGATGCGCTCACACGTTCGGATATGTGGCGCGCGGCGTTTGCTGATAGCAACTGGCAAAGAGTGTTCTTGACGTACAAGAAGGCTTGGTCCGCGCAACGGGACCGGGTCAAGCGCACATTGGAGGAGCAGGTTGCCGCTGTTGTCACCCGCGCAGGGGACGGGCTTTGCGTCGATTTTGCTGGAAAGTTCGCGCTGCCCGGTCCTCTCGATCCTGTGGGATTCAAGGGTCTCAAGGGTCTGACGGCCGGAAATTACTCGGAAGGTCAGACATATCTCGACGAGCAGAATGGAGCCCTGGCCTGTTTAGGTGCGACCATCGCCCAGCGCTACAAATTCGGCAAACGAGAGTACTTCGTAACGCTACCCATTCCGCAAATGGTACAGTTCAATGACTTCCATCAGATTCGGCATTTGGTCTACGACAAGGGGCTGGCTTATCTGGGAGTCCGTACTGCCGCAGCACACTTTGCGCTTATTTTCGCTGATGCCATTCGGGAACGGGCCGCAGGAAACCCCTATTTTCCGCTCAGCTTTTCGAATGTGCTTTATTTTTCGTTATTCCAGTCAGGTCAACAGTTTAAGCCTTCGGTGGGCGGCAGTATCAATTTGGCGCGACTCCTCGATATTGCCCTGTCTCGACCACAAGCAGCGGCGGAAATGTTTAAGACCTGGGACTATTTGTTCCGGCGAGGCAGCGTAAAAGGCAATGAGGCCTTGGCCGAGGCAATTACCGATTTACTGATGGCTCCTTCGGGTGAGAGCTATTACCGTCACGCCCGCATTTTCAACCGTTACATAGTTGACTCAAGCAAGCGCGTCAACTCCGAGTTCTTGTACGACGAAGCAGCATTGATGGAGGTGATGGCTTATGTCGAACAGTGAGATCTCCCTGGCTTCGGTTTTTGCCGAGGAGAGCATTAAGTCATTCGGCAAGTGCCTGCGATACGCGCTCTGGCGAGACGACGACTACGCCTCGCTCATCGAATTCGAGAACGCCGAAACTCCGCTTCAATTTGCGGAAGCCGTGAGAAAGTTTCTCCGACGATATCGCAGTGGCGGTTTTATGGATGAGGCTTTGCGCACCCAAGCGTCAGAGATGCGTAAGCACAACCGCTGGGACGAGCTCAGAAGGACGCTTCGGCAGAACGAAATTGGCCCGAGACCTACAGAGGGAAATCTGGAGCGCTTGACGCAATTGGCAAACAACGCCCAGGGCGTCCGGCTCGTCAGAGCGGCGATTATTTCTTACGGATTGACCAAACGCGATCCGCACAAAGAACTTGAGGAAGTGGAGAGGGGGAGCTGATATGGCAGGGAACTCAGTTTTTGAGATTTCGATTTTGGGGCGCAGCGTCTGGAACCTGCATTCATTGAACAATGAAGGCACCGTTGGGAATGTCAGCGAACCACGTACCGTAATCTTAGCAGACGGTTCAAAATCCGACGGCATTTCAGGCGAGATGCTCAAGCACATACACGCCCAGAATGTGTGGTTGGTGGCCACTGACAGGTCTGTCTTTTGTGAGCCCTGCCAGACGCTCCAGCCTCAGAAGGCTGACAAGAACCCGGACGTCACAGGTGTTAAGGCGGCAAGAGCCAAACTGGCCTCAGAAGGTATGAATGTGGCCATCGCTGCCTGTGCGCTATGCGATTTGCACGGATTCTTGGTCCAAAAGCCCACGATAGCTCGTGCCTCAACGGTTGAGTTTGGATGGGCTGTAGCAGTGCGTAACGGGTTTCACCGCGACATACATCTTCACGCGCGCCATGCTGTTGAGGGGCGCACAGAAGGTCAACAAGAGGCGGGAGAAGTGGCCGCACAGATGATTTATCACCGCCCGACGCGTTCTGGCACCTACGCGTTGGCCAGTGTTTTTCAGCCCTGGCGAATCGGATTGAATGAAGTCAATTACGAATACGTCGCAGGAGTTGATCGGGAGGCCCGCTACAGACTCGCTATCGAAGCCTATAAAGCTACTTTTGCGCGCACGGATGGCGCTATGACCTCTACCCGTCTCCCCCACCCCGAGGCTTTTGAGGGGGTGGTGCTTGTTTCGAGTCGCAACTTTCCTGTTCCGGTAACGAGCCCCCTCCAGGATGACTATCGTGAGAAGTTACAGCAGTTGTCCAGAGCCACCGAAGGACTGGAGCCGCAGCCATTCAATTCGCTGACGGAACTGTATGGGATATTGAACGAACTCGCCAAAAGGCCGCTGTTCAATTTGCAACTTGCCCGCTCCTCGAAGCGAGAGAAGAAGTGAAAAATGGCTGAGTGGATCCAGGCCGAAATCGAGTTCGCCAGCTTTTACAGCTACCGGGTTCCGGACCTGTCTCCCAGCTATGCCCTCTCCTCGCTAGTGCCAAGCCCAGCAGCGATTCGGCTTGCCGTCGTGGACGCGGTGATCCGGCACACCGGTGTTGTGGACGAAGGCGAATCGATCTTTGAGCTGGTAAAGCGGGCCAAATTGGAAGTTCAGCCGCCGGCTCGTATTGCCGTAATGAAATTCTTCGTCAAACGACTGAAGCCGGAGAACCCCGAAAAGGGCAAGCGCGCTAGCGTGATCGAGTCCACCGGCATACGAGAGTATTGTTTGCCCTCCGGGCCCCTCGTGCTATGGCTAGAGACGGAGGAACCCGAGCGCATTGGTCAGGCCCTTCAGTGGTTGCGCCGCCTCGGTACCAGCGACTCACTTGCAACTTGCAAGATTGGCCATGGGGCCCCGGACACCGCGCTGTGCATTAAGCCTGCAAATGGGCTGGCTATTCAGGCGAAGAATTTTGCGCAGCGGGCAGTGTTCACGCTCCACGAATTGAAACCCGACGCGAATTTTTCCGAAGTAAATCCGTTTGCCGATGGCAGGCGCGGCGATCCTTTTGAGAAGCGTCTGTATGTATTGCCATGTGTTCGCGAGCAAGCTGGAGAGAATTGGGTTCTTTATCGGCGTGAGCCTTTTGCTAACTGAGGTCAACTATGGCGTTACCTGTCAGTGCCACTCAGTCTGAGGAAATACGCGGTCAGTGGAACCTACTCACGGGCGAGTTGGAGCCGCTGCGAACAGACGAAACAATTCCCGAAACAGGCTGGCTGTTTGATCCGGATTTTGGGCTGGTGCTGCCCGAAGACGTGGCCGGACGGCAAGTGATCGTTGACGAGGGGCTTGCGCTTGCATTTCCGGTAAGCTACCAGGCCATCCGAAAACCTCCCGTCGGCTCGGACGGGATCGCCAGATCGTTAGAAAGTCGCTTGGCCTCGAATGGCGACCGCCAGCTCTACGTCGCTCAAGCGGAAGACGCAGCGCAATTGATTCTCTCCGGCTTCGGCATGTATCTCGGTAAGAAGAGTGAGCGTCTCCAAGTCAAACTGGGCGGCAAGGCGGTTTACGAGTTCCCGTTCTTTCGGATCAGCGAGGTGGTTGTCGCGTCTCGTGGAGTCTCACTGTCGTCCGATCTGCTCAAAGAATTTTGCGAACGAGGCATCCGGCTCGGCTTCGTCGAGGCCTCCGGCAGGCCTTATGCCATGCTTTCCTCGCCGGTGCTGACCGCGACGGTCGAGTCCCGGCGCGAGCAACTCATGGCATACAACGACGAGCGAGGACTGGAATTCGCCCGTCTCATCGTCCGCGGCAAGATCCGCAATCAGCGCCATCTCCTTTCCTACTTCGGCAAGTATCTGAAGCAGGCGGATGCTGACCGCTTTGCGGCTCTCTCCGCGACCGTGCCAAAGCTCCGTGCCTTGGAATTGCAGGCCAAGCGAATCGAGGGCACCTCCATAGAGCAGCGACGGGCGGAACTGATGGGGCTGGAGGGTGTGGCAGGGCGGCTTTACTGGGATGGAGTGAAGACAATTGTTGAGAGCAAAGCAGAGTTCAACGGGCGCGTGCACCAAGGCGCTTCGGACGCGTTCAATGCACTGCTCAATTATGGCTACGGCATCCTCTATGCCCACATCTGGGGCGCCGTCGTCAATGCTGGCCTGGAGCCCTTTGCTGGATATCTGCATGTGGATCGCCCCGGGAAGCCGTCGCTTGTCTTGGACTTGGTGGAGGAATTTCGCCAGCCAGTCGTAGATCGGACGATCATCGCCTTTATCAACCTTGGGCAGACGATTTCCATGAGTGATGGTTTGCTGGACGAAAACACCAGAAGGGCGATTGCCCAGAAGATTCTGGAGAGGCTCTCAACGCGCGAGTCGTTTCGCGGACAGCAATACCAAGTGCGCTCAATCATTCAGATGCAGGCGCGCGCCTTGGTCAGTTTTCTGCGGAGGAAAGGTGCATACAGGCCTTTCAGCTTCCGCTGGTGAAGGCCCGGCGCAACGAGTGAATTGTGTCAGAACTGCAAACTCTCGTGATCTACGACGTGGAGGACGACCGGGCGCGCACCCGAGTGGCCGAAGCCTGCAAGGACTTCGGCTTGGTTCGAATTCAGTACAGTTGTTTCCGGGGCAAGCTCTCGCAGAATAAACGGGAGGAGCTGTACGAAAGAATGCGGAAGGTCCAGCGAGAATGGGAGGCTCGCTGGCGTAAGGACTTTCCCGAATCGCGCGTTGAACAAATCGATTTTCCCGATCCGCCGGACACCGAGCCGACTGGGCGATGGGAGCCGGCATTCAAGATCCTCATCCAGCCGCTGTGCGAAAAAGACCTGGGTTCCGCCACATACGCATATGTGTTTGTGGACGTGCCAAAGTCAAGCGAACAAGAGAAGTCGCGACGGCCTACAAGAGCCAACGGGTCGCCCCAAGACAATGACGGCCAGGATCAGCAGGACTCTCCACCGGGAGCGGATGCTACAGCGACATGACCGGGCGATTTGCGGTAGAACGGGATTTGACGCTGCTGCGGGTAAACGACCTGAAGCAGTTCGAGTATTGCCCCCGTATTGTTTTCTACAACACCGTAATGCCGGTAGACAGGAAAATCACGGTCAAGATGGAGCGCGGGAAGCAGGAGGAGATCAGGCTCGATGCCCTGGAAAATCGACGCAGCCTTAAACGTTATGACCTGAGTTCTGGGGAACGGCGATTCCATGTAGGGCTGGAGTCCGCCAAGCTGGGTTTGAGCGGTAAACTTGACCTGCTGCTTGTTTCCTCGAAGGGCTATTTCCCGGTCGATTTCAAATACACTCGCGGCCGACCTCACCGCAATCATATCTTCCAACTCGCCGGTTATGGATTGCTGGTTGAAGAGGCGTTTGAAACGGAAGTTCGCACCGGCTTTATTTATTTGGCCCCCATTCAGAAAGTCGTTGCAATTGCGCTGACGCGGCAATTGAAGCAGCAAACGTTGGATCGACTCGCCGAAATCCGCAGTATCATTCGGGAAGGGATCTTGCCAGCGCGAACTCCGTTGCGAAGTCGGTGTGAGGAGTGTGAATTTCGAAATTATTGTGGGGACGTTTTCTGATGGCCAATGACAGAATTTTCGCAAACCGGCCGGTTATTCGTGCAAATCGGATTGTTTCGCAATATTGCCTTGATTGTCCCCTTCAACTTATTGAAAATAAGGAAGATTTCGAGAGGGTTGAAGAGCCTTCCCCGATGAAGAGGGGACTGAAAGTTTATGTGCTTAATAGCCACGGCGGGGACACGACGGTGGTTGAAGAGCCTTCCCCGATGAAGAGGGGACTGAAAGTTGTCTTTGTTGAAAATGGAATCACACGCGCCGAAGATGGTTGAAGAGCCTTCCCCGATGAAGAGGGGACTGAAAGTTAAGAACCTTCCTCCGCACCACATGGTTCATGTCTCTGGTTGAAGAGCCTTCCCCGATGAAGAGGGGACTGAAAGTCAGTCCGTACACTACACCCGCGCACACGACCGAGAACGTTGTCCCGTTGAAGAGCCTTCCCCGATGAAGAGGGGACTGAAAGTCAGTCCGTTCTTCGTCATCGCATCCAACCTGCAGTGGTTGAAGAGCCTTCCCCGATGAAGAGGGGACTGAAAGGTTTCTAGCCTTATACCCCAAAGAGGGCTTCGATAGAGGTTGAAGAGCCTTCCCCGATGAAGAGGGGACTGAAAGGCCTGTACTTACTAGTATTGCGTCGGCGTTCACATTTGGTTGAAGAGCCTTCCCCGATGAAGAGGGGACTGAAAGTTTTATTCGTATGTGGCTCGGCGCTTGTTGCTACGCGGAGGTTGAAGAGCCTTCCCCGATGAAGAGGGGACTGAAAGCCCAGTACCCCAGCGCGAACCCCCGCTGGCTGGAACGGTTGAAGAGCCTTCCCCGATGAAGAGGGGACTGAAAGATACCCGGCGTCCGCCGGCGCTGAAGGCGACCCGGTAGGTTGAAGAGCCTTCCCCGATGAAGAGGGGACTGAAAGTTTTCCGCCATCGGGTACCACTCCCGAGGCTCTATCAGGTTGAAGAGCCTTCCCCGATGAAGAGGGGACTGAAAGGCGCTAAACTCACCTCTACCAACCCCGCCCCTGGCTGTTGAAGAGCCTTCCCCGATGAAGAGGGGACTGAAAGCTTCACGTCGGGATCTGCACACTGCTCGGCGCGCGGGGTTGAAGAGCCTTCCCCGATGAAGAGGGGACTGAAAGTCAACTGACCCAGGCGAACACTTCTCCTCCGTTGTTGGTTGAAGAGCCTTCCCCGATGAAGAGGGGACTGAAAGAGGCTCTATCAAGACAAACTCCTCACTGCCCTGCTGGGAGGTTGAAGAGCCTTCCCCGATGAAGAGGGGACTGAAAGACAGTTCCGGCGGGAGCTACGCGAAGCTACTTCTTCGTTGAAGAGCCTTCCCCGATGAAGAGGGGACTGAAAGGCGCCTGGCGCACCCGCGCTGGCGAGCAGTCGCACGCAGTTGAAGAGCCTTCCCCGATGAAGAGGGGACTGAAAGAGAAACGAGCCGTTCGGATCGTACCAGTTGTTTCCAGTTGAAGAGCCTTCCCCGATGAAGAGGGGACTGAAAGTACTGGACAGCGAGGCGCGGCAATGCTGCGAAGAGCTGGTTGAAGAGCCTTCCCCGATGAAGAGGGGACTGAAAGCACGCACTCCGCTATGTACCCCTGCCGCGTCTTGCGGTTGAAGAGCCTTCCCCGATGAAGAGGGGACTGAAAGAAACTTGAAACTGGGACTGGGACAAGCGCCCCGTTCGTTGAAGAGCCTTCCCCGATGAAGAGGGGACTGAAAGACCTTGAAGCAGAGAGCCAGTCCAGGGGAGATCGTGTTGAAGAGCCTTCCCCGATGAAGAGGGGACTGAAAGTTCGTTCGCGGAAATAATCGGCACAGCCCATGCTCCTGGTTGAAGAGCCTTCCCCGATGAAGAGGGGACTGAAAGATGTGCGCAGCAACCAGTCCTGTATCGCCTGCGGGAAGGGTTGAAGAGCCTTCCCCGATGAAGAGGGGACTGAAAGAGTTAGGATTCGACGGCTTGTACCAGCGGCTTAGGCGGTTGAAGAGCCTTCCCCGATGAAGAGGGGACTGAAAGTGGCAGGGGGCGGAGGCAACCCTAGCGGCTACAACAGTTGAAGAGCCTTCCCCGATGAAGAGGGGACTGAAAGATTATGACGATGACTTTGACACTCGCTCCACCAAGATGTTGAAGAGCCTTCCCCGATGAAGAGGGGACTGAAAGGGAGTCGAGTACCCCTTCAGAATCATAGATCCCGAATTGTTGAAGAGCCTTCCCCGATGAAGAGGGGACTGAAAGGCGAAGAGAGTGAACTGGACATTTTCATGCGGGCACGGGTTGAAGAGCCTTCCCCGATGAAGAGGGGACTGAAAGATGTTCGCTCAAACCTTCCAACCGCGCAGCGACACGGTTGAAGAGCCTTCCCCGATGAAGAGGGGACTGAAAGGACTACCGCCTCAAGTGGTGGCGGATCGCTTGCCATCGGTTGAAGAGCCTTCCCCGATGAAGAGGGGACTGAAAGACAGTTGCGATGGCCGACAGTCCCGCAACGGAAACCGGTTGAAGAGCCTTCCCCGATGAAGAGGGGACTGAAAGCGCAAAAACAAAAAGCGCGCGGCACGAGTCCCGCAGGTTGAAGAGCCTTCCCCGATGAAGAGGGGACTGAAAGAAAAGCCGAAGTGGGTCTTCAAACAAGGCACTGTAGGGTTGAAGAGCCTTCCCCGATGAAGAGGGGACTGAAAGGCGGTACGTCAGGCGAAACCATGCAGTCGCCGCCACTGGTTGAAGAGCCTTCCCCGATGAAGAGGGGACTGAAAGGAACCAACGACAATGGCAGCATCGTAACCGCCTCGGGGTTGAAGAGCCTTCCCCGATGAAGAGGGGACTGAAAGTTTCTTCGCCCTTGGCTTCTTAACCCCCTCCCCCCTTTGGTTGAAGAGCCTTCCCCGATGAAGAGGGGACTGAAAGATACGTGATGAACGTCGGCGGATCTTCCCTCGCTGAACGGTTGAAGAGCCTTCCCCGATGAAGAGGGGACTGAAAGCCGAAAACATATACAAGATCAGTGGAAGCTCTCTCAGTTGAAGAGCCTTCCCCGATGAAGAGGGGACTGAAAGAGTACGAAGCGGCGCGGAAGGAGCAGCATGAGCGTAGGTTGAAGAGCCTTCCCCGATGAAGAGGGGACTGAAAGCCCCAGGAAAACCACGCAAGGCGCGAATTAGCTTTGGTTGAAGAGCCTTCCCCGATGAAGAGGGGACTGAAAGGTTTCTGGCCGACAACCAATTAGCAACTATTCTGAAGGTTGAAGAGCCTTCCCCGATGAAGAGGGGACTGAAAGGGAATGCTGTTGCAGATGCGCGAATCGTTGGGATTGAGTTGAAGAGCCTTCCCCGATGAAGAGGGGACTGAAAGGGGACAATCTCGACGCGAAGGACATTTGGTCCACGGGGTTGAAGAGCCTTCCCCGATGAAGAGGGGACTGAAAGAGGGAAAGGCTGTGCGTGTTGAAATTCCCGCCGGCATTGGTTGAAGAGCCTTCCCCGATGAAGAGGGGACTGAAAGCGCGGACGGCGTTAGAGGCCCGAACGTCCTTCGCGTCGGGTTGAAGAGCCTTCCCCGATGAAGAGGGGACTGAAAGCTGTGGTGTTTCCGCCGGAGCTGACCAGTCTGCTTAGGTTGAAGAGCCTTCCCCGATGAAGAGGGGACTGAAAGTGCGTCGCGCGGTGCGGTTTGCGAGCTTCTCTATTGTTGAAGAGCCTTCCCCGATGAAGAGGGGACTGAAAGTCTTGCCGCGCCGCGCGTTCGCAAGAGCAATTTGCAGGTTGAAGAGCCTTCCCCGATGAAGAGGGGACTGAAAGTCCAAATTCAAGTAATCGAATTATGCGGCATCTACGCCTAATTAGCTGAGCCGCTGTGCCCAAATTGTGCCCGCGCCACGTTGCGTTGCAAGGCAGAGGCGGAATCGTCAGCTCGACATACTAGGTTGCTCGGTCGGAGCAGGATAGGCTGGGGGCTTCCTGAATGTGCCCAGATTGTGCCCATCACGCTTGTTGTTCTAGCTGGGTCGCGACGGAAATCGGGGCGCTGGTGCGCCTCGTTCTGTTAACGAGGGCGCTGCGGGAATCGCGTTGGCAGCAACACTACCCGACAATGGACCGACTGGCGGTTTCTTCCGCGACGGCAAGCCGCTGCCGTCGTGCCCCGCATTTTTGAAGGTCGATTCGCCTTGACCCGCTGGCGCGAGTCCAAGGGATCAAACGAAAGAATCAGTCGCCGGCCTGGGGCACCCAATTTGGGGCACCCATAAGAAAATGACTGAGATGAATGAGCAGGAATGACGTGAGTTCATGCGGTTGAAGCACCACTCACATGTATTGAAAATTCAACAGCTTGGCTGATTTTCCTTGTTTCGGGACCAGGGGGTCGGAGGTTCAAATCCTCTCTCCCCGACCATTCTTTCTCTCTCAGCCTCAATGATTTATGCCGCTTGCGCGGCCTCCGTTTTTTCGGCAGTTTTCGGTACATTCGGTACAACTGAGGGCAACTCGAACCCGAATCCGCACCGTTCTGCCCATTTTCTGCGGAACGCCACGTCCTCTTTGATCTTGTCGTAGAGGTCGCTCATGTCCTTCCCCGCGTGGCCCATCCAGTATTTGTACAGACCCTCGGGGCATTCTGTGTAATTCCGCAGGTACGTGTTCCGGAAACGCCGGAACGCATGGTTTCCAGCTTTATGCGTGCCAGTGTACGGGTTCACGTATTTCAGTTCTTCCAGCGCCTTGTGGAGGTGGCGCCGGATGATGTTCGTCGGTGAAACCGGCTTCCGCTTTCGCGTTTGGAAGAGGAAACCAGCCTTACGGTTATCAACGAACTGCTTGAGCAGTTCGGCAATCGCCGGATGCAGATCAACCTGGCGATAGCCGTTAGCGGTCTTAAGCCGCTGCTCAACTTTCCCGTGATGTACCTTCTGCTTGATGGAGAGGGTTAAGAAATCGGGCGAGATGTGCTTGTCGATTTCGATGCCCAGCACCTCTCCGATTCTCAGGCCCGCTGCACCGCAGAGGATGAAGATCATCCGTTCGCGTGGCTTCTTCCAGCGTGCCAAACCCGTCATCACCTCAGCGGAGAAGCAGGGCGTGTTCTGCTTGCCCTGTTCGACGACGGGCAGGTCGATGAACTCGTGGTTCCACTTGCGCGGATAGAGCTGCTCTCCCTGTTCATCGACTGCGGAAGCAACCACCATCTTCACCACCGGAACGTAATTGTCGCTGATCGTCTTCGGCGATAGTCCGCCCTCCGACATTTTGGCAACGAGCGTTTTGAGCGCGGCGTTGTTGACTTCGGACAGCGGCATATCTCCGATGTTCGGGTTGATCCATTTTTCGAGGCAGCTGTTCCACAATTCCAGGGTTGAAGCTGCAATCGGCTTGCGCTTGCGACGCTGGATGTGGTTTAGCCACCACTTTGCTTGCTCGCGGAACGTGACACCGTGGGCCTGCTTCACTACCTTGTCGAAGTGTTCCACCGTGTCCGCGCCACTCTCCGCGATAATTTCACGGGCGCGGCGTTCTCTTGCGGATTTGGACAGCGAACCGGGGCCGGAGACCGGGCATATTTTGGCTCGCATATGCCGTCTCGCTTCCTGCCCTGGTACATCCATCCACCAACGAACGACCCACCATTTACCGCTTGCTTCGATGTGGCCGCTCTGACCAGTTCGGCGGGACATGCTCTTTCCTCTCCGCTTCACTGGTGTCGCTGGAACGAACTTAACCTGACTCGATGGCGATTGCAATGGCTCAGGTTGTAATCCAGCGATTGTCGGGAACGCTTGCACGCTTTTTTCTTCATTCAACGCCAGCAAGGTGCTGCTCTCCTGAGGCGAAATAGAAGTGAAAAGGGGCGAATGGGAAGGGGTGAATGGATAAAGGGAATGGGTCAAGGGAAGGGAGTCCGCCCGGTGGGTTAGCGCTGTGCCGGGCCTGCGGCCCGGCACCCGTTGGTTTCAGTAGCGTGTTCGCGTTGCCCTTATTGTTGCTTGGCTTCTATTGATGTGCCTTCTTGCATTCGCTGCCAGCGGAACCAAAGGCGTCTCCCGACGCGGTAGCCGCCTAACTCATCCGCGTGGGCGTATACCCACCTCTTACTGGCTCCGAAGTCCTGCGCAACCTCCTTCGCGCTCAGTATCTCTTCGGGCGGGTCAACTGTTGCTGCGTTCGTCTCAGTCTGCTGAATGGTGTTTTCCATGTTCAAGGCCTCCAATTGATGCTGTTATGCCTAACACGGCAACGGTCGCGGGCAGCGCCCGCGATCCGTTGCTCCTGGTCGTGGGCCCTGGATCATCCTTCTTGTAGAAACAGCCGAAAGAGTGGGTGATAAAGTTTGTAGCGTCCGCGACCGACGCGAAGGAGCAGGGCCTTTTCGGTCAGGCGACTGAAGTATTTCCGTTCGTATCGACTGCTCATTTCCCTTGGGCTGACCTCGTCACTTCGCGATATTGCTATGTCTCGCAGGAGTTGGACTTCCATTTCGGTTACGTGCGCGAGATCCGACCGAAACTTTTCCTGCTCTAACCGCTTGAAAATTGCAGGCCAGAGCAATTCAGGGTCGGCGAGAGAGCCGCGGGCTAGGGCCAGCAACTGTCGACTGACGAAAGCCAAGAAGTAGGGATGACCGAGCGTCTTGTCGTATAGCCAATGCGCGAGTTGTTGGATTTGGGACGAGTGTTCAAACACCGCTGCGGTGTACTCGCGAGTTTCAGGCAGGGTGAATGATGAGAGATAGACCTTCTCGTAGAAGCGGACTGCCGGTTCCGCAAAGCTTCTGATATTCGAAAAGTAGTCAGATCGAGCCGAGAAGCACAGGCTGCAGTTGATTCCGTGAATGGCGAATTCCTGAAATTGATCTCGCAACGCCAGGGCGATGCCCTGAGCGCCTTGATCGGCGAAGTTGTGGAGATCGTCAAGGAAGAAGATCACGCCGTTGACCCGTGCTGGGCGAATGAATTGTCTCCAGGCTTCGTGTAAGGCGTGTTTGAGAACGGCCGTACCTGAGGTGAGGAAGAACTCCGGGCCTTGCCGATCAAGGGAAACGCCACCGACTGAAACCTTGCTCAGTCTCCATTTCTGCACTTCACTGCGGGCTCGTGTGGCCAACGAGTCAGAGGTCTCCAGTGCACGCGTGAACGTGTCAAGCAGGCATTCCGCGAAGCACTTGTAATCAGAGAGTTCCGTCGAGACTGAGAAGAAGACAGGGAGGATGGCATACTCGGGTTTCAAGCACATCGCCGCGTATTTCAACAGAAGGCTGCTCTTCCCGACTCCCCAGTCCCCCAACACGGCAAACGATGGCGTTCTGCCCGTCAGCAGCCCCTGAACCAACACTTGCCGGAATGCCTCGACTTGCATGTTTCTGCCGACAAATTCGTCGGGTTGGGCGGGGAAATTCGGTTCTGGTATCACGGCAATTCCTCCCAGTTCGGGGATTGGGACAGAAGTGACAAACGGGATTCCCATTTGTCACTTCTGTCACGTTTGGCGCACGCGAGCGTAGGTCGCCCCCTGTGGGCCTTTTTCTGTGGCTGGATTGCGTGGTTTGGCTGAAGTGGGTGGGAATGTTTGGGGGTTCAGTTCAGGACTTTGGGAACCAGGGCAGGATTCTCGACGAAGGCGTAGTCATTGAACGGCCTTGGCCCGCCTATCCCGAGTTTCACGAATGCAAGCGAGATGCACTCGTTACACTTCTCGATAATGCGGGCTTCGCCGAGGATCGTCTCGTTCAAAACGACGTAATGCGTGTAGCCGTTGCTGTCCTCTGGCATGACGCACCTCCAATAGTTTGTGGTTTTCGGTTGTGGATGGATTTGGAACCAGGTGGTGATTCCGTTTGTGGTCTTGAGGTGGCGATTAGAGGCGGAACTCGCGCCTTCTCCGTTCAAGAGCAGGCGGTGGATTGACGCACTGCTGAACATCGGCACGGCAGGATTCGCACTCCTCGGCATCGTCTTGCAAGTGCCGTGAGCGCTGATCCACCGTGAAAGCGGGAAGGCCGTCGCGACGCAGCTCATTGACTTCCGCTGATGCATCTTCGGGCGAGAGATTGTGACTGCAGATGCAGTACACGTGCCTTCGCCAGTCAAAGAGCATCACGAGCTTCAGTTTGACGGACGTGTTCTCATTCGTCTGGCGCATCGCGCACCTCCGGTCAGTTGGTTTATGGATTTGGGAGTTGGATCAGGAAGGGGATCAGAACAGAACTTGCGCCCTGTCTGACTCAGCGGGTGGGTTCAAGCGAGGTGGATTGATTGTCGCAGCCCTTGAACTGAGGCAGGTCCTCGAACAGAATCAGCCCTTGCGGATTGGATTGGGCTGCTGCCTCAATGAGCGCCTCGGGGATTCCGGATTCGCGGAGTGCGTCAGGCCGGAATACCAACTTCGGCTTCGGACTGCGGTCTTGTGGGTCAAGGATTCGCAGGTCAACCAACGTGCCGTTTCCTTTCCGGTACGCTGGCCAATGCGTGTTGTTGATGGTCACGACAGAATCGTGCAATTGGTTCACCTCCTTTCTTTGTAGGTCTAGCCGTATTCGCTGAAGCCGCTGTAATACTGCTTTGGCAGGACAGCGGAACACCGCGGATTCAAATTGTGGTTGTGCTGTATAGCTGAGAGAGCACGGATCGCCTTCCAATTCCTTCTCGGCCCAATTACGGTCTTCTTCGGCGACGAAACGCACCGCCGAGTGGCCGCCGTTGGTGATGAGGTACCTCCAAAAGTTCGGCGTCATGGCTTCTCCTCCGTCCATGCGCTGAATGGGTTGTGTGGGGATTGGCGGACCGCCGCGATCAGCTCCCGAACGCGGCTGCGCCGGGCGTAGATGCACCCAATGAGCTGAGCGAGTGTTTCCGGGTCAGCCCATTCCGGCGGGACGTCAGCCGCGATTTCCCACAGCTTGAGCAGATCGAACGACTCGATCCGGCTCAGCCAGGGCTCAAACGACTGCCATCCGCAGACGTCCTGGTAGACGCAACGGCGTGCATAGATCCCGCGAGTTGTCGTGTCCGGGAATGCCCATTCCTCGGCATTGAAGCAGTAGCCGAAATCAATGAAATGGGCGCGGAATTTGCGGTCGGGTTCTCTGCGGCAGAACAGCACCTGCCGGCCGTCACAGTTGCACAGCCATTTATCCAGCGCAAAGGCACCGATAAACTCTCGTCGGTTTTCGATTCTTTCGAAAACCGACTCCGGCAAGTAGTCGAAGACCTGATCTCCGGAAATGACACGCGAGCCAAAGGCCAGGCCGTGTGAGCACTTCAGGGTTGAGCTGGACAGCCGTATCACCAGTGACGGCGAACTTTCAACGAGGCTGTCCGGCACATAGAGAATCGCCGGTTCGGTGACCTGCCCCCCGTTTTTAGTCCAGGGATAATGAGACTTTCTCCGCGTTTTGTTCGCCCCGCAACGCTGACTGCGTAGCGGGGATGGGGGTGTGGGGCAAGGGGCCGGCGTTTGAGGTCCCTTGC
>Ga0209060_10000684_pt1 | contig 51856 bp, 48 predicted proteins | sample Coa_R1_8_FD_187155 | JGI IMG/M metagenome (GOLD analysis project Ga0209060, IMG submission 187155) | Surface soil microbial communities from Centralia Pennsylvania, which are recovering from an underground coalmine fire - Coalmine... | ecosystem: Environmental > Terrestrial > Soil >...
TGGTACTCGATTGATGCCTTCTTTCTCCTCACCAGAGGGAACCATCCTCCTGGATGCCTACCCCCAGTGCCTTCTTCCTCGGCAGTTGTCATGCGCATCGCTGCTCATTTCCAATTATCATCCAACATGTGTGCCAACTTCCGGGCGTGCAGCGCGTCCAGACGAATGCCGTCACCGGCAATGTACTGATCTTGTATGATACAAAGGTGACAAACCAACCGGGTCTACTTGCAGCCCTTCGGCGAGATGAACCGGCGCGCTCTGCTGACCAGGGGGCCAGCCCTGAAAGCAAGCTAATGCATTTGCCTCCCTCTACTGCTGCTCCACCCGTAATCTCCGAGCGCAAGCAGCAGACCAGACGCACGCGGATTGCTGTTCGCGGCCTGGATCGCAATCCATACCTGGCGCGCCGTGTGGTGGAACAGTTGCAGCGCCATCCAGGTGTGCGGGCAGCCGCTAATCCTCTCACCGGACGGGTGCTGGTGGAATTTGCAGAACATCAAGTCGAGTTGGAAGACCTGATTGCCGAGGTCTCTGATATAGAGCTTCCTGACCTGCCCGATGAGGACCAGCCATCCCACCCGCTCGACTCGGGGCCGTTGATTCAAAGCACCAGTCGCCTGCTCGGCGCAACGCTTGGGCTTGGCCTGCTTGCGGTCCGGCGACTCTTACAGTCGCCGGAACCTATTGCCGCAGGTCCAACGGTCATTAATACGGTTGCGCTCGTAGGAATCGCCAGAGGCTTCCCGTTCGTTCGCAATGGACTTCGTCGCCTGCTCGGCAAGAATGCTGCTGATCTTGCTCTCTCTGCACCGCTTATCCTGGGTCTGACGCTTTCTGGTAGTCCGCTTGGTCTAGCGCTCAGCGCCGCAGAAGCGATGCGTATTCTCACAGAGGTGATGGCCCGGCGGTCTGCCTGGAAGGCATACGAGCAGCGATTGGGCAGCCCCATTGCTGCGGCCCAGGCTGGTGCTGTCATTCGACTGGATGGCGGCGAGCGCACGCCCTTTGCTGGCACCATCGTTGAGGGAGTCGGCACGGCCACGGGGCGCGATGGATTGCCAGTTCCGCTTACCCCAGGCGCAAAAGTGGGCGCGGGTGCGCCAGTGCATGGTGGCCCCTTTGTTGTCGAACTGGAAACGCCTGAGCCATTCACGCCAGAACCACGCCCAGCGCCAGTCGCGCCTGCGCTCTATGATCGCTATATGCAGGTGATTGGGCCTTCCTCGCTGGCTTTTGCCGTCGGAACGGCGCTGCTGACTCGCTCGTTTCCCCGCACCCTTGCCGCGCTGCTGCTGGTCACTCCCCGTGCCGCGATCATCGGCCAGGAGGCGGCTGGCATAGGAGCCTCGGCACGGGTCCTTCGGGCAGGTGTCACGGTAGTTGGCACTCGTCCAGGGCGCACGATTCGCCGCCCTGACCTGGTCATCCTGGATAATCCGCGCCTGCTGACCGACCGCTTCGAGCTAAGCAGCGCGGCGCCACTCATCGAAACCGATGATGCTGGAGAGATTACGGCGATAGCCGCAAGCATCGCCGCTGTGTCGGGCGCGCCCTGGAGCAACATCTTTCCGGCAGCGCGCCGGGCGGCAGGCGACGGCGTTTTCGATGGAAAGGTTGCCATAGCTTCGCTTGATGGCATCCGCTATTCGCTTGGCCCGGTAGAAGATTGGGCATCCCTTCCTGCTGCAACCGGATGGCAGCATCGTGGCGAGTTCTTATTTGTGCTGCGCAACGAGCAGGATGGGCAGGCGCTCGCCCTGTTTGCGATGCGCCCGCGTCTGGCTCAAGGGATTTCAGAGCTTGTGCAAACGTGCCGCCATCGAGGCGTGGAGGTGGCCCTGCTCTCCAAGGGCAATGCCACTACATCGCAGGCATTGGCGCGGCGTACAGGCATTCCGCTGCTGGAGAGTGAGAACGCTCTGGAAACCATTCGGACCAGGCAGGCACAGGGAGCGCTGGTCGCATTTGTCTCGGATAGCGCTCATGCTGCCGCCGCCTTTGCGGAGTGTGATCTGGCAATAGGTCTGGCAGGTATCCGCAGTCATTTACCGGCCCGTGCCGACCTTCTTGCCCCCGACTTGAGCGCTGTTGCAGCCGTCATAGAGGCTGGGGCGCAACGCGATCTGGTGGTGCGCGATTCCGTAGGATTTTCAGCGATTGCCAATGCCCTTGGGGCCGCCCTGGGCTTGCGTGCTGCCCCAGCTGTCGAAGACGCCTCGTTGGCGCTGTATATCGCTGCCCTGGCTGCTCTGGGTGATGGTTGGCTGCGCTTGCAAGGTGGCGAGCGCTCTCGCTCAAGCGTCTTAAACTTTGTTGACCCACATCCAGAGCGCTGGGGACGGCGTAGCGTGACAAACGTCTTGCGCGCGTTACAGACCAGCGAGGATGGACTATCCAGCGCACAGGCCACAGAGCGTCAGCGCAGCGCCCTGTCGCAGATCAAACATCGCCCTGTCCTGCGGGCCACGCTTGAGCAGCTTCACTCTCCTCTGAATGTCATTCTAGGTGGCGCTGCTGCCTTCTCGCTCGCGCGTGGCGTGCTTGCTGATGTTGGCATCATTGGGGCGACGATTGCCGCCAATATCGCCGTCAGTGCCTGGCAGGAGCATAAGGCTGGACAGGTGGCAGAATCGCTGGAGCACCTGGGCAGCGCTGCTGCTCGTGTATTGCGAGATGAGCAGGAAGTGACTATTCCGGCTAAACACGTGGTGCCGGGAGATGTACTGCTCCTTGCTTCGGGGGATCGGGTTGCTGCTGATGCGCGTCTTTTGAGCGCCCAGAATTTGGAAGTGGATGAAGCCGCCCTGACTGGTGAATCCTTGCCGGTGCTCAAGTCTCCCGAAGGAGGAAGCGCCGAGAGTCGCGTCGTGCTGGAGGGAAGCAACATCACGAGCGGCAGCGGGCAGGCCGTTGTGGTGGCTGTGGGACACCAGACCCGCATGGGCGCGACCGCTGCCGCGCTGGCGGTTGAAGAAACGAAGGAAAGTCCGCTAGGTGCGCGCCTGAGCCAGTTATTTCGCCAGATTCTTCCCCTGGCGGCGGCAGGCGGCGCTATTGTCAGCGCCGTTGGGCTGCTGCGCAGTGGACAACTGCTGTCGCAATTAACATTGGGCGCAACGATTGCCGTCGCCGCCATGCCTGAGGGATTGCCGCTGCTGGCGAGCGTGAGCGAGGCAGGGGTAGCCCATCGCCTTTCAGAGCGTCAAGCGCTCGTCCGCCGCATCTCAGCCGTCGAGGCACTGGGACGAGTGGATGTTGCTTGTGTCGATAAAACCGGAACGTTGACCGAAGGTCGGCTCGCTCTGAGTTTCGTGTCGAACCTCGACGATGAGGTAGCCTTACCTGCCGAATTATCAACTGGCTTGCGCTCTGTGCTGCTGGTTGCCGCACTTGCCAGTCCGCATCCAGATGCGGCTGATGCGCGCGCACATCCGACGGATGTTGCGGTCATACAGGGTGCTCTGGAGAGCGGACTGGGACAGGAAATACGCGTCGTGCGAGAGGCAGAGTCGCCTTTCGATCCGGCTCGCTCATACCATGCCACACTTGTGCAAGGACGGCTTTGTCTCAAAGGCGCTCCAGAAGTCCTCACCTCGTGCTGCGAGTGGGTGCTCCGCAGCAGAGAAAAACAACCACTTGATGGGGCTGAACGGCAAGCCCTCCTTGCCACGGCCAGACGGCTTGCCGGACGTGGGCTGCGCGTGCTCATGGTTGCTGAAGGCCCATCCGATGGCTCCATCGATCATCCCCAGAACCTGGTTGCGCTCGGTTTCATTGGGATCAGTGACCCGCTGCGACCCTCAGTTCGGATGGCTGTACGCCGCTGCCATGCTGCCGGGATTCGCGTGGTGATGATCACTGGCGATCACCCAGCTACCGCCCGCGCGATTGCTCAGGAGGCGGGGCTGCTTGACACTGATGGTATCATCACGGCACCTGAGCTTGCCGAGCTGCATAATGGAGAACTCGATCAGCGCCTGGCGAACGCAACGGTCATCGCCCGCGCTACACCGCTGGATAAGCTGCGCATCGTTGAGAGCCTGCAACGCCAGGGGCACACCGTCGCCATGACAGGTGATGGCGTGAACGACGCGCCAGCGCTGCGCCTGGCCGATGTTGGCGTGGCGATGGGGCACGGCGGCACGGAGGTTGCCCGTCAGACAGCAGACATTGTGCTGGCTGATGATGATTTCTTCACGCTGGTGGAGAGTTTAGTCGAAGGGCGCAGCTATTGGCGCAACATTCGACGTGCATTAGGGATATTACTGGGTGGCAACCTGGGTGAACTTGGTCTGCTGGTTGGCGCGAGCGTCTTCGGCTTCGCTTCCCCACTGACTACACGCCAGATTCTGGCTGTCAACCTCGTCACGGATGTCTTGCCAGGTCTGGCGATCGCCTTGCAACAGCCAGAACATCGTGACCTTGCGGGGCTGGCGCGCGAAGGAGCGGCTGCGCTCGATATCACCCTGCGCCGCGATGTTGTGCGGCGCGGTCTAGCAACGACTATGCCCTCACTTGCCGCTTACCTCATCGCCCTTGGCTCTGGTGCGCTTCCAGAAGCGCGAACGGTCGCCTTTTCGGCCATCGTCACGACCCAACTGGCACAATCGCTGGACATCGGCCTGGCTGAAGGCAGCCTGACCAGATCGGTGGTTGGCGCCATCGGTGGCTCTGCTGGCTTGCTCGGAGCCAGCCTTGCCATTCCTCCTCTGCGTGCGTTCCTCAACCTGGCGCTGCCTACGCCCTTTGGCTGGGCGCTCGTAGGCGCGGGAACGCTGGCTGCTGTCTTACTCGGTCGCTTGCTTGAAGGCTCTGCCGCTCCAGGCTTTATCCATGCTGTGCCGTTTGCACTCACCCCTTCAAGCAACTAGGCCAATAAAGCGACAAGCTGAATAGCCGCCAGGGCAAATTGGATCAGGTGCGTTACAAATTCTAAGATTGCTGAGATGGTGGAAAGAACCCGAGTCATTTCTATACTCCCTTGGCACTATCTCGTAGAAGGTAGTGGTTGTTTTGCCTTTCATGACGGCAGCACTATATAACGGCGTTGTTAAAATATAGTTAAGTGATGGCTAATATTATGTAATGCGCTGTCATGCTTCAGGTCGCAGAAGAAGGGAATGATGCCACTGGGCGAAGTGAGTGTGAGCCAGGCCAACGTTGTTCCTGGCGCTGGTGCGAAGTTTTGCCGAGCAGTGGTTAGACGCGCAGAAGATGGTATGGCTAGAGTATCGGAAGGCACAGGCTTGGTGTCCAGAATGTTGTGAGGAGCGGCGAGAAGATGCCGCCTTCCTTTAGGAATATCTATGCGGTTCGCATGGTAAATTGGTTGTGATACATCTTAGCGTATAATCCATCTCTTGCCAGGAGTTGCTGATGCGTTCCGCGTTCGATAATTTGCCCCTGATCCATTACTACGATGAGATCTGCTGTTACAATGGTCGAGAGACGGTGAGCAATAACAAGCGTTGTGCGCTGGTGCATGAGAGGCTCAAGGGCAGCTTGAATAATAGACTCAGCGCAAGAATCGAGAGAACTCGTGGCCTCATCCAGGATGAGAATTCGTGGGTTTTTGAGAATAACGCGGGCGATGGCGATGCGCTGTTTTTCTCCGCCGGAAAGGGTATAGCCTCGTTCTCCAACCAGCGTCTCGTAGCCATCTGGTAAGCGCACAATCACTTCATGGATGTAGGCTGCGCGGGCGGCAGCTATGATTTCTTCTATAGATGCGCTGGGACAGCCATAGGCGATATTTTGCCGCACTGTGTCGTGGAAGAGATAGGTCTCCTGGGTCACTATGCCAATCTGCGCCGAGAGTGATTTCATGGTGATTGTGCGGACATCATACCCATCGATAGAGACCCCGCCCGTGTTCACATCATAGATTCGGGCGATGAGATACGACAACGTGGTTTTTCCTGATCCGCTCGGGCCAACCACTGCAATCGTTTGCCCTGGATGGATTTCTAGATTGATGTCGTGCAAAGTGAGATACTCGTTATAGGCGAAATCCACGCTCTTGAATACTATATGTCCTTTGATGTGGTTGAGCGCTAAGGCACCAGGCGCGTCTTGAATCTCTGGTTTTTGGTCTAGAACGGCAAAGATTCGATCTAATTGCGCAGCCACCTGTTGCATCCCAACCCAGGTGTTGGAGATCGAACCTGCTGGTCCATTCACTCGCCCCAATAAGGCAATGAATGCAACGATCTGCCCTAACGTGACCGGACCTGGGATGGTCCCGATTACTTTCAGGCCACCGATCAGATAGATCAGAACTGCCCCCAGGGAAGCAGTCAGTCCTATACACATAAAGAGCCAGCGACCATTCTGTGTGATATGGAGGCTCAATTCCGTCAATTTCTGGCTGGTTCGTGTAAACTTTTGCGTTTCGGCGCGCTGCCGCCCGAAATTTTTGATAAGCAACATTGCGCTAATATTCAGCGTTTCTTCCAGGTTTGTCGCGAAGGCAGCCCGCTGTTGTTGCAATTCCTTGCTTATCCTCTTACCTCGCTTGCCAACGATAAACGTTGGCAGCGCATAGATAGAAACAGAAGCAAGAACCACCAGGGTCAGAAACCAGTTAAAGACAAGCATGAAGATGGTGGTAGAGATCAGTACGATGACATTGGTCACAAACGAGATGATGGTTGTATTGAGGACATATTGGATGCCTCCAACGTCGTTCTCAAACCGCGACATGAGGTCACCCAGCTTTCCTGTAGAAAAGTAACGCATTGGGAGAAGCAGCACATGGTTATAGAGCTGCTCGCGTAAATCCGCCATGAGATGGAGTCCAATGTAAGTGGTCAGATAGTTGGTGAGGACATTGATCAGGCTTATGCTTAGCATCACCACCAGCCACAGCAGCGAATAGGTGAGCAACAAAGCTGCGCTGTGATCCAGAATGCCATGATCAATGATGAGCGAACTCAGAAACGCTGGACCAACTCCCAGTGCAGAGGAGATACCCAATAACACAAGGACGACCAGAATGCGCGACGTATAAGGGCGCAGCACCCGCAAGACCCGCTGGATGGTGGCGTGTTCGAGTGTGGTTTCTTCACTTCTTGACATGCTGCGCTTCCAATCCTTCATAGGTGCGTAGCAAGAGCCCGATTGTCTGCTCTTCCACCTGGCCGTTCATGCCAATCAACCGATTACAGTGCATATGCACAAAACTACTGTAGAGAGCAGACAACGGCTGAACCAGTTTTGCTTCGGCATCTAATCTGCTGAGGCAGTCAGCAACAGGAGCAAGTTCTTTTTGCAGGGTTTTGAAGAGTGGGAGGAGTTGTTCACCGCCCGGCAGCATACTGAAGTCTTGTTCTGCATTCCCCAACAGAGTGAGGAGTTGTCTTCCGTATTTTCTGAATGTTTGCCCAATCTCTTGGCGATTGGTAGCGCGGGTATGATAAAAGGCTCGCCGACGGTCAGCAGACCCATCCAAAGCGCTTAACAATTGGTCAGTACTCACCGCAGCCAAGATCGCCGTCTCGACATCCAATGTTTTCTGTTGCTGAAGAGCAAGGATGCCTGCGGCCAGACGACTGTCCGCACCGAAAAGCTGTTCAGCCAATTCTATGGCCTGTAAGCCACCGTAGCGTTCAATTTCGCGGTCATAGGTGTCAAAGACAAACTTGACACAAGGCCCCTCGTTCATCAGCCAATTTCCCCAATCACAGAGGATAGGCAGCAGCCTTCGTGTCAAGACCTGCGGGTCTCCGCGGAACCGGAGGCGCAGATGTGGGTCAGGGTCAGCATACCGAATGAAAAACCATTCGTCAGCCATCTTTTCATTGAGCGTATCGTGGGCAAGGGCACGAAGTGGCCCGGCAATCAAGCCGTTTTGTAACTCGTGGCTGCAATAGAGCTTCATGAAGAGCCAGGTGCTCCCAGGAGGACTCATGCGCAGAGATGGGGTAATTTCTGGAACAAAGCGGCCTACCGAAAGCTTCTGTTTCGGTGCTGCCTGCCGCTTCGCCTCATCCACTTCAGCCCTCGTCTCTGGCTCGCAGCGCAGCAGAGGCACAGTAATCTCCACCATATACCGTCCATCTGGGCCATCAACCCAGACTTCATGCGGAGACGGAAGAACCTCTTCTAGCAAGAGGGAATTTCCTTCTTTCAACTCGGCCACTTCTCTGCGCAATTCATCGCGCTGCTGGGCATTTTCCAAGTCAAGAAGCAGTCGATTATCTGCGCTTGAGAGATAGACATAGCGCGGAACATTCCATGTTTGACACCAGATGGGGAAAGCACTTTCAAATGCTGGGGGTGATGAAGCAGGCAGATCGCTATCCCGCGTTCGGGTCGTAATTTTCCACTGTGCTAGAGCCAGCACACAGCGGCCATACTGAACCCTGGGCAAGAATGGCAAGTTGGCCGCATCGCCCCAGTTGAAGGGGTTCACTAGCGTGGTGTTATCATAGGGTAAGAGTTCAAGGAAACGCACGAGAGCTGGTGCTCCCTGGGGGTTGAGCATATGAGCGACAGAGACGATCACTTCAGCATCTTGCGTGGGCCAGCGAAGATAGAAACGGTTCCCGCGTAGGCCAATGACGAGTTCATCCAAGGGGATCGTTTTCATCGTGGGACAGGCTCCAAAAACGATCTCGTACTGACGCAAGGCAGGACGCAAGGAAACGTTGGCCGAGCGTGACCAATAAGGCAGGTAGACCATCTCGGCCCAGATGGCATTCGGAGCGAGGCGCTCTTCTTGAGAGGTCAGGTCACGTAGGGCATCCAGCGCCTCCTCACCAAGCATGGTCGCAAAGCGACCAAAGGTTCGTCCAGCTTGCATTCCGCCGAAATTCGGGCCTAAGATGACCTGGAAATCACCCTGATCCAGGGCTTTCGCAGATCGAGCAGCAAGAAAGACATTCAAATCAAGCGAGGGTAAAATTGAGACATGGTCTGGTTTCGGCGTTTCGAGTTGGGCGATGCGTTCATCATCCAACTCGATCACTATCTGGCGCTCGCGCTGCGCGAGAAAAACCATTTCTAATAGCGCCTGATTGCGCTTTCGCAGGCGCTGCCTGTAGCGCTCCTCTACCCCTGCCTTCTGTTTGGATTCAGGGTCACCCAGACCAAAATGGGGATTCAAGAGTTCTAGTAAGGGCACTTCTCGCTCCGCGCCGTAGCGTTCGAGGAACTCCTCACGGAAGGCTTCCAAACTGGTAAGTCCGGTTGGAGCTGGGGAAATGCGAGCTAGTACATCAGCCATCAACGCCACCTCGTTGGCGACCTCGCGTGTAAGCTGTTTCCCTGCCAATCGATGACACATATCTACCTGAAGAACGGGATTAGTAGCGCCTGCTGCAAGATGTTTTATTAATTCATCTTCTGTTGATGAGCCGTCAGGGGCCGAGGATGCTGCAAGAGCGGGAATAGTGTCTTCTGCACGTTGGCGAAAGGTGGACATCTTCTCCTTCAACTGGCGGTATTGCGTGGCCCCCTCTTGATGCGGGAGATGCTCCCATTGGGAGATTTCTTGCAAGAGGCCCTCAAGCTCTTGCGCGAGGGAAACGAGCGGAGGGATAGAGGCCATACGCTGCTGAAGTTGCCAGGCTGGTGGGATCATACTCGTCATGGCTGGCCGAAGATCAGTCAGTAACATCCCATGCTTCCAGAGTTCATCAAGTAATCTGGTCACCTTGTCAGCAGTCGCCCCTTGAATAGAGCCAAGCAGCGTTTCAAAAAGCTCTGCATAGGGTATCGGTTGCCGCGCAATTGCCAGCGCCCTTTTTACGGCACTGGTCGCACGCAGAGAAGCCACTAAGGAGGGATCACTTTTGGCCGAGGCAACGTTCTCAAGCACATAGGCACGACCATTACGAATATAGGTTGCCGCACTTGCAACAAAGCGGAGGTGGGTACGTATTTCGGGTACCGATTCAAGCTGCCAGACGAATGAAAGCAACCACTCCATATCTGGTCGGGCTTGAACCTGCGCCATTTTCTCGCCCAAGGCTAAGTTCGTTTGTTCTCCCCAGCGGCCCAGTGCAACCCCAGCAAAAAGCCCATAGGGTGTGGGCCGTGTCGCCATGCGGATGCAATAGCGCAGCAGCTTTCTCTGGCGACGCTGCACAGCGCGCGGGTCGAGCGACTGGCGCTCAAGCTCGTCCAGTAGTGACAGGCTGCCAACCGCTATTGCTTGTCGGACAAGGGGGTTCTCGAGGGAAAGCGGGGGTGTTTCCGCATCAAGTGTAGACAGACCCAGATAGGCTTCGATGGGGAACAAAGGAGCGCGAACCTGAAAGAAATCTGCCGGTTGGTAGAGTAGATTTGCTGTTTTTTTCTGGGCACGTTTCGGATTCGTATTGGGCGTTGTCCTCATAAAAATACCCCTCACGAGAGCAGCAGGAGACTATCCCAGACGGGTTCTTTGTCCTGGGTGGCACCGATGAAGGCCAGTGCAACCCCAATCGTGCCATTCAGCAAATCTGGACGATCCAGACGGTTCTCATACTCCTGGTCTCGGTATCCGAGCAGCGAGTTGGGTTCGTAGAGCGTAATCAACTGCCCAACGAGCGCCTGAGCCGCCTCCTGGAACATCGGCAGGTGGGTGTCATGTGCGAAACGGAGAGTGATTTGAAGCAAACCGGCAACTCCATGGCACAACCCTGGCGCATCGATTTGCCTGGCGGGAATGGGCTTGCTGTAGACGGCTTCCAAGGCTTGCACAGCCAAATCGCGGTAGGCATTTTGATTCAGCGCCTCCCCGGCCAGCCACAAAGCACGCGCAATCCCAGGTGACCCATAGCACCACGCGCAACGCGATGGTTGTGGTGGCAATCCTTCTCCTTTGATAGGATAGGCTGTGCCCCAGTTGATCCCCCAATCATCATCGCAGCGGTGATTTGAAAGCCAGCTTGCCATACGGTCAATCCCAACGTCGATCCCTTCAATCCCCTCACCCTGAAGTTTCACCAGTGCAAGCAACGCCAGCGGGCCAGCAACTCCGTGGGCCAGGCCACTATCAAGGAGGCCCACAGGGTAGAAAGGTTGCCAATGCTCTTGCATAATGAGTTGGGGTGGCACATACCAGGAAGGAACACCATCTTCTTCGCTGCTCATGGCAATCAACTGTCGAGTGATCGCATCTAGAACCGTTTTCACCTCTGGAATGTCTGCGCGAGACAAGAGATACCGGCCAATGCCTGAAAGACCGGCAATCACGTCGAATTGAGAAGAACTAAATCCATGCTGATGAGGCTTCATCTGCTGAAGCCGCGTCTGGATCAAGGAAAGAATCCGTTCATCAAGTGAGGCCAGCATCTTCTGATAGCGTGTCCCGTTCCGGCTTAATAATCCGGCTGCTAATGCCAAGCCAGAGAGTCCACCTCCTAAACTAGGGTTAGCGTACGGGGGGGACTGAATCTCTTGACCAGCGCGTAATACATTGACATGTCCTGCCTGATCCCATCCTTTTTCAGGAAAGCAGGCATCCAGGTAGGAATCGAGCAACGCTAACCCAGCATCTCCCATGGCTGTAGAAGCAGCGTTCCATTGCACATAAAAAGTGGTTCTTGATTGCCGAGACGACAGATGAATGGACTCCTGAAGGGTTTCTGGGCTATGTAACCGCTCGACAATATCCCCAAGAATCTCAACAGCTTGAGCGCTTTTTACCGGGGCGCGCCAAGGGGAATGGAATCGAGGTGTGACATTTTCGTCTTGCATGCCTTAATCCTGTCTTCCAGATGATGTCCCGATTTCTACCAACCTTCACACACCTGTGGATTTAAGAAAGAAGCAACAGGCGATCCCAGGTGGGTTCCTGATCCTGGCTTGCGGCCAGCAGCGCTAGGGCGATACCTGTTGCGCCGGTTAATAACCCGGGGCGGTCAGCACCTATTTCAGATTCGTGATCGCGGTAGCCCAGGAGAGACGCCGGTTCGTAGAGGGCGAGCAGTTGCTCGCCCAGCGACTGTGCGGCTTCGTAGAACATGGGCAGGTGGGTATCCTGGGCAAAGCGCAGGGTGATCTGGAGCAGTCCGGCAACCCCATGGCAGAGGGAGGGCCCACTGATACACCGGGCAGCAGCAGGCTTGCGATATACTGCTTCCATTGCCGCGAGAGCCAGAGTGCGATAGGGCACGCTGTCGAGCGCCTCGCCAGCCAACCACAGCGCCCGCGCGATTCCTGGGGCACCATAGCACCACGAGCATTGCGATGGCTCTGGGGGCGTTCCATGAGAAGTGGCCGGGTAAACCATGCCCCAGTTGACCCCCCACGCATCGTCACACCGATGTTCACTAAGCCACGTTGCCATTCGTTCGATGCCTGGTTCGATTTCGGCAACCTCTTCCCCACATAATTTGGCAAGCGAGAGAAATGCCAGGGGGCCAGCAATGCCATGCGCCAGACCACAGTGGAGCAGACCATCTGGATAGCGTGGTTTCCAAAAAGGATGTTCAATGATGGGGCCTGGGGTATACCAATGCGGCAGTCCCTCTTCCTCTTCGCTCATGCGCACGAGTTGGCGAATAAGTTCATGGAGAAGAGGTGTGATGCTGACCTGTGCTCGTCTGCACAGGAGATACGCTCCAATACCAGCCAAACCCGAAATAGTATCAAAAAATGATGAAACAAGCCCATGCTTCTGTTGAGCCATCTGAAGAAGCCGCTCCCGTACACGCTGTGTAATCTCCCGATCAAGTGCTGTCAGGAGCCTCTGATAGCGGGTCTCTGAGCAGCTCAAAAGCCAGGTTGCCAGTCCCACTCCGCAAAAGCCAGCAGAAAGGCTGAGGATGTCGTGACGCTCCTGCTCAGTGGTTTTCAGGTGTTGTTGGAGGCCCGCTACAGCCCGTGTAAGATGCTGATGACCAGGCTGGTCCCAGCCCTCAGCGGGAAAGCAGGAATGAAGATAAGCGTCAAGGAGCGCCAACCCAGCATAACCTTCCGTAGCGGACATATCAAGCCAGGGCGGGAAATATTCGCGCCTGTTTTGATGGGCAGAAAGGACGATTGCCTGCTGAAGCACATTCTGGTTATGCAGGCGAAGAACGAGTTCTCTGGCAATCTCGCCAGCCAGAGAACTCTTCAGTATCGCGGACCGCTTCGTATCTACCATCGATTTGGCTAGCCGAAATCGGCCCTGATTAACAATGACAAGGGCGGCCTGTGCCACCGCAGGTATTCGCGCACGTCACGCAGCTACAAGTCCCAGCACAAGTGGGGCAACCTGTAAGACACTGAGTAGCAGGAGCTAAAGTGCATTCATCGGCACACGTAGAGGTGATCCCCGCCATCCGCTGCTGGTTGGGTGCAGCGGCAGGAGTAAAACGAACATCCAAATCGAACTCATTGTCTGCGATGTCGGTAGCATTTTTCCAGTTCATGTTTGAAACCTCCTTGGCTAGCTGACTCCATCTTGATTGAGGTATCTGTTTCAGATGGGATCGCAGAGGCACCTCAGGGCCGCAGCGACTCCCACGAGCACGAGTCTTCTGAGTATAGTGATGACGTTTATGCCTCCCTTTCCTTGTCTTTGGCTGTCATCGAGCCTGATGCCTTGTTTCTCCTTTCAACATAAGATTGGTTTCCGGTTGAAGCGCTGCTCATCGCCGCCTCAAGCAAGCTAGATACATTCATTTGATGAGAAGCAGAGCTTGCCAGCGGCTCATCATCGGTGGAGACTTTCTGTCCTGGGAGCTCCCCTAGCTGGTCATTTCGCTCTCCAGGCAGAGTATACATTCCCACGGCTGAGGTGATAATATCTTCTTGGAGTCTTCTTGGAGTCTTTTCCGGAGATATACCACCTGCCTGCTGTAACGAAAGGAGTCGCCTATATCCACTCCCCCAACCCGCCCACCCTCCCCACTGCGCCTGGCGCGCCAGGCGCGAGGGTGGTCCCAACGCCAAGTGGCCGAGGCGGTGGGCACCAATCCCTTCACCGTGACCCGCTGGGAACAGGGCCGCGCCTTCCCAAACCCCCATTTTCGCCAACGGCTCGCTGAATTGTTTGCGCAGTCGCCCGAAGCGCTGGGTTTGGCGCCCTCTGGCACGCTCCAGCCCGACCCTTCTCCTGCAGCAAGCCCCCAGGCGGTCGTGCGTGATCCGCTGCTGCCCCCGCCCATGGCCTCCACCGCCGGCTTGATGGGGCGCGAGTACCTGCTGGCACAGCTCAAAGCACATCTGCTGGCTGGAAACACGCTGGTGCTTTCGGTGCTTCAGGGCCTGCCAGGCGTCGGCAAGACCGCACTGGCGCTGGCGCTGGCCCACGACCCAGAGGTGCAGGCGCACTTTGCAGATGGTATCCTGTGGACGGGCCTGGGACAGACCCCGCACGTCCCGGAAACCTTGACCCGCTGGGGGACCCTGCTGGGGCTGACCGCAGCAGATGCCGCCCGGCTTTCCACCCCTGCGGCGTGGGCACAGGCCCTGCGGACGGCTATTGACTCACGCCGCCTCTTGTTCGTGCTGGATGATGCCTGGTCCTTGGAGGAGGTGCTGGCTTGCCAGGTGGGCGGCATAGGATGTGCCTACCTGATCACAACCCGCCGTCCCGATCTGGCCCTTCAGGGAGCCGGAGCAGACGTGGTGGTGGTGCCTGAGTTGGAGGCGGAGGACGGTCTCGCCTTGCTGGCCCGGCTTGCGCCGATAGTAGTGGAAACCGAGCCGGAGGAGGCGTGCAGTCTCGTCCAGGCCATCGGAGGGCTGCCCCTGGGCCTTGTGCTGCTGGGCAAGTACCTGCACAGCCAGAGCTATGGCAGCCAGCCTCGGCGCATTCGGGCCGCCTTGGAGCGGCTCCAGCAGGGCACCGAGCGCCTGCGTCTGGCTCAACCCCAAGCACCGCTCTCAGCGCATCCGAGTCTCCCCGCCGGAACGCCTCTCTCGTTACAGGCCAGCATTGATCTCAGCGTGGGACCTCTCCCTGCGGAGGCGCAGGCGATGCTCGCAGCCCTGGCCCTTTTTCCGCCCAAGCCCAACAGCTTCTCCGAGGAGGCTGCCCTGGCGGTGAGCGCGGGCCGCACGGTGACGCTGGATGCGTTGGGGGATGCCGGGCTGGTCGAGAGCAGCGGACCAGGTCGCTACACACTGCATCAGACCATCGTCGATTACGCACGGGTACACCTTCCGGAGACATCGGCGCGCCCGCGGTTCGCGCACGCGTTGCTGCGCTGGTGTGTGGAGGAGCGCCATCCCGACCAAACGCTGGAGCAAGAGCAAGCCAACCTCTGGGCAGCCCTGGACCTCGCACGGGATACCGCGCTCGATGAGGACTTCGTGCGGGGCTTCGTGGCTTTGTGTGAGTGGGCGAGGCGCCATGGCAAGCGAGTAGCCTTCCTCCAGTATGGCCCCGTCGCCCTTGAGCTGGCGGAGCGTCTGGGGGAGCGACGCCTGCTGGGACAGGTGTTACGACACTTGAGCCATTTCGCCGAGTCTCAGGGCCAGTATGACCAGGCGACCACCTATGCCACCGAAGCAATGGAACATGCCGAAGCCAGCAACGATGCCCAAACCTGCCAGGCTCTCCAGTACCTATTGGGGACATTGGCGCTTCGTCGGGCAGATCTGCACGAGGCGCAGTACTACCTCCTGCTCGGTGTCACTTCAGCGCGCCAGCTTGGGGATGTGCGTGCAGAGGGGGCCAGCCTAGTGCAACTCGGGGCCACGTACTCGATGAGCCAGCCTGAGCAAGCGAAGGGCTATTATGAGGAAGCATTGGCCCTAGCACACCACCTTGGCGATCGCTCCTTGATTGCCAGTTGCATGCAAAACCTGGGCGTCTTGGCCGGGAATCGAGGCGACTACGCCGAAGCGGACCACTGCTTTCGTGAGGTGTTAACGCTGGCAAGGCAGATGACCTTTCCCTCACTGTTGAGTGATGTCCTCAATAATCTGGGGCAGCTCGCGCTGGAGCAGGGGCGATATGAGGAGGCGCGCGCCTACCTGACCGAAGCGTTGCCCATTGCGCTCCGCCTGGGGCATCGATACCGGCAATGCGCGCTCTTAGGTGTCCTGGGGGAGGTAGCCGCCCACCAGCAGCACATGGAACAGGCCCTGACCTATCTGGAGGAAGGGGTAAGTATCGCCCGTACCATTGGGCATCGCCAAGGATTGGGGAATCTCCTCGCCAACCAGTGTAGTGTGCGGCTGCACCTCGGCGAGCTGGACCAGGTGAAAGCGGCCCTGGCAGAAAGCACCCAGATTGCGCAAGAGAGCGAGCATCATGTCCTCTTAGGCCGCTGTTGGGAACTTGCTGGTCGATTGGCATTGCGCCAGCACCGGATCGAGGAGGCTCAATCTGCCTTCGAAGATGCCCTGCGGCTAGCACAAACCGATGGGTTGGAGACACTGGAAGCTCTGGCGGAATACGGGCTGGCGCAGGTGGCGGCAAAGCAGGGATATGGCCTTGAAGCGGTCCAACACGGCGAACTCAGTTTGAGGCTCTTACAGGCCAGCCACCATGCCACGGCGCCCGAAGTCGAGGGCTGGCTGGAAACCATCAGGCGAGACAAACTCCTGCAGAACGGGCATCAGGTGATCTAACCGCAGATAGTGAGGAGTCCTGTGCCACAGCGTGGTGTCCAGAAGGCACCAAGGCACCCAGTCAGACGAAGAATCATCCAGGCGAGCGACGAGGTGGGTCGGTGCGCGTCCCCCTGCCCGCCCCCTGTTAGCATGTAGTTGCCTGGGGCGCAGGCGCGTGCTATCCTCGTCACGACGAGCTGACGGGGACGCGTGCGGGGCACATGGCGTCAGGGCCAGCCGGAAGGCACTGTGGGACTGCGCGCTCGACCCCCTGCTTGGCTGCCCGTCCGCTTTCGCTCGCCTGAGATGGCGCGGCTGCGCCAAGTTCGGATCGGTGTTTGAGTGCCATCTGCCCTTTTCATGTGCCCCAGAACTCGGTGTGTTTCGTTCTGAAAAGGAGTTGTCCATGCCTCCTCCCACGAGCCCTCCCAGCCGGTTCGTCGGCCTGGATATCCACAAACATTCGATCGTGGTAGCTGCCGTCGATAAGGAACAAGAGCTTTTGTTGCGCCCGCGCCGTGTGGCTCTCCCCGAGTTTTTCCCGTGGGCGCAGACCCATTTGCAGCCGACCGATGCCGTGGTCCTGGAAGCCAGCGTCAATGCCTAGCAGCTTTACGATCAGCTAGAACCTCTGGTTGCCTCGGTCACCGTGGCTCATCCGCTGCTCGTCAAAGCGATCAGTGCCGCCAAGGTCAAGACGGACGCCCGCGATAGCACCACCCTGGCCTGGCTCCTGGCTGCGGGGCTCATTCCGGCTGTCTGGGTGCTGCCTCCGCATGTGCGTGACCTGCGGATGTTGCTCGCCCATCGACAACGCCTGATCCGACAGCGTACCCAGACGCAAAATCGTCTCCACAGCGTGTTGCCTGCCCATCAAGTGCTCCCGCCTGCCGAGCACAGCTCTTTTGCCACCAGTCAACGGGCGTGGTGGGAGAGCCTGCCTTTCTCTGCCTTGGAGCGGCTCCGAGTCCAGCAGGATCTCTTGCTGTTAGATCGGCTTGATCCCCTGGTGGCCGAGCTGGATGCGCAGTTGGTCCAGTTGTCGATGACGGAGCTGTGGGCCAGCCAGACGCCTTTCTTGATCCAACTCCCTGGCACTGGCGTCATCAACGCGCTCACGCTCTTGGCCGCCATTGGGGACATCATCCGCTTTCCCGTAGCCAAGAAACTGGTCGGCTACAGTGGGCTGGGAGCAGGGGTGCATGCGTCTGGTCAGACCTATCAGACCGGACGGATCACCAAGCAAGGGCGGTGCGAACTGCGTACCACCATGATCGAAGCGGCCTGGGTGGTGGTTGAGCATCATCTCCATTGGAAGGCGCAGTTTGAGCGGCTGACGCACTCGATTGGCAATCGTAAGGCGGCCGTGGCGATTGCCCGCAAGCTCTTGGTGGCGGTGTGGCATGTGCTTACCAAGCAGGCTGCCGATTGCCACGCCGATCCGGTCCGAGTCGCGGGAACTTTCCTGCGCTGGACGCACCAGAAGCGCCCGGCTACGAGTCCACGCCTGGAGCCACGAGCCTTCGTTCGCCAGATGCTCGATCAGGTTGGGGTGGGAGCGGAGGTAGAACGATTCAGCTATGGGGCCAAGCTTATGTGCTACCACCCACCTCGCTCGTGAAGAACACTGGCTGAGGGCAGGAGAAAGCCAGCACCATGCGGTCGCCTGTTCAGAACACCTGCTTCCCCAGGATGGACGTGTGCCTGGGGGAGGAGTCGTTTGCGCTCTTCACACGATTTTGCTTCTTAAGCTGCTTGCTACTAATAGCTGCTTCCCAGTTAGCTTCCCATCAACCCCTGGCGCCAGGCAAAGATGGCAGCCTGCGTGCGGTCGGCCAGCTGCAGCTTGCTGAGGATGTTGCGGACGTGGCTTTTCACCGTCTTTTCGCTGAGGACAAGCCGCGCGGCGATCTCGGCGTTGCTGTGCCCCTCGGCGATCAGGTGCAGCACTTCCCGCTCGCGCTCACTCAGGTGAGCGAAGCTCGCCATGTCCTGCGGCGCGGCGCCCTCCAACTCCTGCACCACGCGGGCGGCGATGTGGGGATGCAGCACGACCTCGCCGCGCGCCGCTTTGCGGATCGCCTCAGCCAGATCGGGCAGGCTGATGTCTTTGAGCAAATAAGACAAGGCGCCAGCTCGAATGGCGGGAAAGATCTGTTCGTCCGCATGATAGGAGGTCAGCACGATGACCTGGGAGCAGGGGCTTTTCTGCTTCACCAGCCGGGTCGCCTGCACGCCATCCAGGCCGGGCATCACCAGATCCATCAGCACGACGTCAGGGGCCAAATCCTCCGCTAGCAACACCGCCTCCCCGCCGGAGCCGACATCGCCTACGACGGCGAAATCCGATTGCGCGTCGAGAAAGGCCCGCGCGCCATGCCGCACGACGGCATGATCATCGACGATCAAGATGGTGATGGGATCGCTCATCGGGTCGCCTCCTCTTTCAGCTTCGAAGTCTTGTGCAGCGGGATCGTAGCCTCCACAGATGTTGCGCCAGCCGCGCTGGAAATCATCAGCGTGCCGTGGTGGGCGGCCACGCGCTCGCGTATGCTGGCTAATCCCACGCCGCGTCCGTTGGCATGGGCCACGTCAAAACCTTTGCCGTCGTCGGTGATGGTCAGGTGCACCACTGCGCCATCCCACGCGAGGTGGATGGTGACGTGCGCGGCTCTGCTGTGGTGCGCGATATTGGCGAGCGCTTCCTGTGCGACGCGCAACAGCGCTTCCTCGATGTCGAGCGCGATGACGCGCTCCCCCTGGATGTGTATGGCGACGGCGATGCCCATCCGGCGCGACCAGTCCTGGGCATAGTCGCGCAGGACGACGGCCAGTCCTTTATCCGCCAGACGGGCCGGGCGCAGCGCCTGGATGAGCGCCGAGAGTTCCTGGCGGGTCTGCTCTGCCAGCGACTCGGCCTCGGCGAGATAGGTCTGTGCAGGCAGAGTATCTGGGGGCAGATGCGAGCGCGCTGCGCCCACCAGCAGGGCGGTGGCAAAGACATTTTGCTTGATGGAGTCGTGCAGATCGCGCGCCAGCCGGTTGCGCTCCTCAATGGCCGCCAACTCCTCGCGAGTCGCTAGGAGCGTGTGGAGATGTTCGGCCATGCCGTTGAGGTCCTGCCCCAGTTGGCCGATCTCATCGCCGGTGGGGTCACGCACCTCGACCCCGAATTCGCCCTTACTCCAGGCTTGGGCCGCCTGGGTGATCCGGTGCAGGCGGCGGGTGACGTTGCGCGTGATGAGCAGGCCAGTTAGCGTGCCGATCACGCTAGCGAGCAGGATAAAATACAGGCCCTCGTGCAAGTGCTCCCAAAAGATAACCAGCAATTGGAAGAAACCAGAGGGCGCGAGCACACTGGTGCTCGTCTCATTTCCTTGAGGGTTCACAGGGGTAGCGTGCGCTTGCTGATTATCTTGCAGGCTGGCAAGGGTGAGGGCAACATCGATGATGACGGCTGAGAGCAAGGTGACCAGAAAGTAAGAACCCGTCAGCCGCCAATAGAGTCCGCCAAAACGTGTGCGTACAAGTTGCATGTCACTCCTCCTGCCCGCAAGAATCGCTCGAACGTCGAGCATAGTATGCCACACGAAACCCACCTGGACCATGCGCCTGGGGCATCGCGTTCCCAACGCGATGCCCCGCTCCCAATGGCTGCTATTCGTAGCGCAGCATGTCGGCAACGCGCACACGAGACGCCCGCAGCGCCGGAATGATGCTCGCCAGGGTCGAGATCACCAGGACGGCGGCCAGCATGACGAGCAAAGCCGACGGGGCGATGAGGAAGTCCACCCGCAGCACCAGCCTGCTCATCACCTGGATGAACCCATAGGCCAGCGGCAGCCCCAGCAGCGCACCCAGGAACCAGGCGATGCCGCCCAGGGCCAGCCCTTCGACCCAGAAGACCCGCGCCACCTGCCAGTCGCTTGCGCCCATTGCGCGCAGCAGGCCGATCTCACGCCGCCGTTCCAGCACCGAGGCCGTCAGCGCATCCGCCAACCCCAGGATGCCCACCGCCCCCACAATCAGCGCCACGCCGTAGAGCAGGGCATAGAAGATCAACCAGCTCTGCTGGCGGTATTGGACCTCTTGCTGTCTGGTTTGAACCAGCCCTCCATTGGCAGACCCTGCATTCGCGTTCCCTCCACTCACCAACTGATCGACCTGCCTGGTGAGGGCATCCACGGCACTTGGCGAATGGTCCCGCGCCTCTATCAGCAGCTCCGGCGTCATATCGGCAGGGTCGCCGAACAAGTGATTGGCGTTCTCCACCGAGGTGATCACCGTGCCAATTTGCCCAAGCGCATTCATCGGCTGATGCACGATGCCGATAATGGTCCAGGCGGCCTGGTTCCCCGGTGTGGGCTGACCATTGAAATACTGAACACTCGAGAGGGTCAGGGTATCGCCCACGTGCAAGCCCGCTGCCGTAGCTGCCTCTTCGTTGATCAGGGCCGCGTTGGTGTCACTCTTAGAGAGCCAGCGCCCGCTCTCAAGCTGCGGGGTGTAGAGCCGGGTATCTGGCTGAACGCCCAGCAGGAGCAGTTGCCCCCACTGGCTCTCTGCTCCCTCGTCCTCTCGGTAGCTTTCTACCCGTCTGACATTAGGCAACGCGCTGATCTCGGCTACCAGCGGTGCGTTTTGCGCGTAGATCTGCGCCAGGACATCGTAATGATAGGGAGCGAACGCGTTGACAGTGGTTTGGTTGGTGGCGGCGGTAGCCGTTTGCACCACCAGGAAGGTGGTCCCCGAAAGGGTCAGCGTCATCAAGGTCAACGCCGCCCGAGCGCGTTTGCGGAAGACCCCGCGCAGCCCCAGCCAGGTGGTCTGCGAGACTCCGGTCCGGCGCGGTGAACGCCTGGCTCGGCGAGTGCTAGCCCGCCCGACACTGATGCCATAGCCGGAAAGCGCCTCGCGCACCGTGATGCGCGTGCCGATCCACAGCGGCACGAGGGCTGCAAGCAGTGGCCCGCCAAAGCCTATTGCCAGGCCAAGGAGGATGATCCAGGGGTAGACGGTAAAAGGACCGACCGCGAGCGAGCTGGCGCTGGCAAGGGAGGATGCCAGCGGATAGCCCAGCAACAGTCCCAGCGCGAGGGCAGGCAGCGTCGCCGCCGCGCTGTAGATCGCCACCGAGAGCAGGTAGCCGCGCACAATGGCGCCGCGCGCCCCTCCAATCGCCTTGAGCGTGCCAATGATCGGCGTCTGCTCGGCAATGAGCGTGATGATGGTGTTCAGAATGAGCAGCGCACTCAACAGCACCGCCAGGATGGATAACAACAGCAGCAGCGTAAAGACGCCGTTGGCAGCATGAATTTTTGCCTGGTTGAATGGCTGGTTGATCGTTTCGCTCAGGACAGCCACGCCTTTCGCCCGCAGCACACGCGCCAGCGCGTCCTCCGTGGTGATCACCTGGCTGATGTGCTGGACCTTGACCGCAACTTCTTGTTGTACCTGCGGCCCCTGGCTGCCCGGTGCGGGGACAACGGACCCAAACGCCTGCGTGATGGCAGCCTCGCTCATGTACCCGCGTGCCGTGCCGCTGCCCGCCGGACTGGGCAGCCCCTGGGTGCGCGCAAAGCCCACGACGCGCAAGAGAGCCGTCGTGTTCTGGCCGGTGTCCACCGTAACGGTATCGCCAATGGAGACTGGCTGTAAGCTCTGATCGCCATACTCCAGCACAATCTCGCCCACACCTGGGTAGCGCCCGCTCGTCAGTTGCAACGGTGTGATGGGCACCTGGTGCAGGTCAGGATAGCTGACAATGGTGATGGGCACCTGCCCCGGCGCGGCGCTGACGTGCCACTGGGTCGCAAAGACCGACTGCATCTGCACCGCCTGCACGTTCGCGACGGCGGAAAGCTGCTGGACCAATGCCGGGTCGAGTCGATTCACCTGGAGCGTCATGTCCGGAGAGTTGGCGGTAGTGCCCGTGCTGTAGGTAAAAGCGGACAAGAGGGTCTGCTGCATGAACGTGATGCCCGTCAGACCCAGCACGCCGATGAAGATGCCCAGCACGACCATCAGCGTGCGCCCCTTGCGCCGCGTCACATCCGCGAACGACTTTTTCAGGCTAGCGCTCATGACCACACCTCCAGCGACGAGGCGAAGAGCGCGTTGGCGCCGTGCTGGCCGACGATGCGCCCATCCAGCAGATCAATCCGCGCCTCGGCGCGAGCGGCAAGGTTGGGGTCGTGGGTGACATAGATCACGGTTTTGCCTGCCTGTGTCAAGCTCGCGAGTGTCTCAAAGACCGCGTGCGCTGTGTGTGAGTCCAGGTTGCCAGTTGGCTCATCGGCCACCAGGACCGGCGGATCGTTCGCCAGTGCCCGCGCAATGGCGATGCGCTGCTGCTGCCCGCCGGAAAGCTCGCTGGGCAAACTATGGGGAAAGGCCCCCAGGCTCACCGTCTCCAGGCAGGTCTGCGCGCGCTCACGCCAGGCTCGGCGGGGAAGTCCGCCTCCTTTGCCCAGTTCCAACGCGAGCAAGACATTCTCCAGCGCCGTGAGCGTTGGCACCAGTTGGAAGAACTGGAAGATGATCCCCACATGCGCTCCGCGCCAGCGCGCCAGCGCGTTCTCGGAGCTTTCGTTCAATTCCTCAGCGCCGAAGATCACGCGCCCACTGCTGGGGCGGTCGATGCCAGTCAGCAGGTGGAGCAGCGTCGACTTGCCGCTGCCCGACGGCCCGTTGATGGCGAACAAACGCTGCGCAGGAATGGTGAAGGTCACGTCGGCGAGGATGATAGTCCGTTGCGTGCGGGTGGTGATGGTGCGCGTCAGATGCTCCACGCGGATCAACGGGCTGCCTGGCGGGAAGGGGGCGTACGGTGTCGATGCGGTCGTCTGGACCATAAAGGATCTCCTTCGGGGTGGCCTCACCCCTGGCCCCGCTCCATCACAATGGAGCGGGGAACATTGTGGCATGATCGAGTGAACCATGCGGTTTCCTCGACTTTGAGCATGCCCGATAGCAGGAGATCTGTCATCAGTCTGAGGGCGGAATGTGATCAGTCTGAGGGCTGAAAAATGTATGCGGGTCAAGCACGTTCAGTCCCTCTCCCGTGGCGCTCCCGCTGCCGTTATCGATCTGGTTCAAGCCAAAGAGATATATCTATGCGCTGCTGTCTCTCTTGGCCGAGTCCGTCATCGTCTACTGGGTGCTGCAAGTTTGGTGGTTCCATGATTTTCCTGACGCGCCTGCACTATTCTGCTTGGTCCTTGCTCTGGTCTACAGTGTCTCAACGCTGCTCTCGCTGCACCAGTGGATTGAGCTGAGCGAGGAAGGGATGACGGTTCGCTCCCCGTTTCGCAGCAAGACCATTCGCTGGCAAGCGGCCCGGTTGTTTGCCATTGATGTGCTTGCCAAGGGCAGTCAACCAGCAGAGCGCTACGAACTCTCCAGCGAAACGACCATCTTACGCTGGCCAAGGAAGCTCAAGCCCTCGCGCTTGACCCGGCTCTCCTGGCCTTTCCCGGAGTATGCCTGGCAGATGAAGGCGCTGCTTTCGCTGATTGCCGGTAGAACCGACTTGTACCTGTATGACTTGCCCACGCGATGCGCAACGAGGTTGTTGAAGAGTTTGCCTCTGCCCTGAAACCTCACCAGAGCATCCCTTACCTATCCGATGAGTTGAACTTCGCCGTCGTCTCCACGGTTGTTGATGCTTGTGCACTCATGGGTGCGCTCTCTTGATGCTCTCCTTGCCACACGAAGGACTTCCCCGGTGAGCGTATAATGGAGGAAAGGCGCTGCGCTAGAGAGGGGCAACCCTTCCTAACGTCCAGCGTTGCGGATGCGGGGGCTTTTGGCGGATCTCAGGGGGAACCCGTCAGCGAGCGTATGAACGATCAGCAAGGGAGCCTGTGATGAGCAGCAGCATGCACCGACAAGGCGATATTCTTTTGACCGCTATTGACCGGTTGCCCGAAGGGCTGACCCTCCGCTCAGGCAATGTGATTGTGATGGGCGAAGCGACCGGCCACGCGCACCGGCTGCAAGAGGGGCGCGTGTTAGAAGATGTGCAGGGCAATCTCTTCCTGGAGGTACTCATCCCGACCCAGGTGGTGCACCAGGAACATCACTCCATTGAGTTGAAGCCGGGATGCTACCAAGTGACGCGACAGCGCGAATATGCCCCAGGAACGCCTGGCTCTGTGAGAAGCATCGAAGAAGAGATGGAATGGGAAGAAGAGACGAGACGAAGAGAAGAAGAGATGAGGCGAAGAGAATATGAGATGAAATGGGCAGGGACACGGTTGGTGAGAGATTGATGGCGCGGGAAGCACAGCGCCTCCCTTGCCCTAAGATTGAGCGTGGGCAACAGCGCCTCCTGCCTGAGCAGGAGGCGTATCTGCGCCAGTTCTTCCAGGAACGGCTGACAGCCATGCTCTCGTGCGCGCCAATCAACGAGCAAGAAGCCGAAGGACATCTCTCCCATACCTATCGCATGCTTGGATTGGCAGCGCCGCGCATCCGCTGGTTCGACTCGCCGCTGGCTTTCATAGCGGCCTATGCGCCGCAGTGGGTGACGAACTCTTACGGGAACGAGATCGGCTGGAGCATTCAGCGCCAGCTTGAGGATCTGACGGAGCAGGTCTTGTTGGGCATCTGGGAGGGCGCCTCAGACACCATCTGGGAACAGGTGGAAGGCAGCATCCCGGAAACGGGCGCCTGGGCCAGCGTGGGAAATGCCATCTGGATGCACGTCTACAACGAGATAGGCGAAAAAAGGCTCCGGGAAGATGATGAATGGGAGAGGAAATGGGATTGGACAAATGATAATTGGGAAGCTTGGGTAGAAGTGAGAGCAGCCTATCTCGAAAGCGAAAAGAATCTTCTCTGGCGAAAGGTCCAGGAGAAGATAGAAGACAACCGGTTATGGGAAGAGGGCCCGCAGGACATGGTGCACGCCTATCGCGAGGAAGGCAGGCTCGCGTGCTTTCGCTTCTTTCACGAGGTCTGTCAGGACAACGCGCTGATGCATCTGGCGCAGCTGAACGAGCTGGTGAGCGGGTATCGCCTGGGGGATGCCGAAGCCTGGTTGATTCGCAAGCCAGTTCGACTGGAGCGTGATGCGCAAGGGCGGCTGCACAGCGCGGACGGGACGGCCATCCAGTATGTCGATGAATTGGGGGTGTTTGCCTGGCATGGGGTGCGTTGTCCAGAACGCTACATTCGAGGACAAATCACCAGAGCAGATTGGCTGCGTGAAGCGAATCTGGAACGGCGGCGGGTGATCGAAGAGCGGCTGGGGCTGGAACAATTCATTGCTCTCGTTGGGGAGCGCTGTATTGACCAGAGCAAGCGCGGCAAATTGATGGAGATTGATCTGCCTGGTGATCCGCAACGGGTGGCCCATTATCTCCAGGTGCGCGATCCCTCCACCAATCGACAATATTATCTGCGTGTCCCGCCGTCGATTACCACTGCCGATGAGGCCGTGGCCTGGACCTTTGGGCTGGATGCGGCTGCCTATCAGCCGGATCAGGAAGCATAGAGGGAGGCCAAGGCGTGAGAAAAAGCGACTCCCCTGCCGAGACACGGGGACAGCAGGGCCAAACAAGGGCATCCTGTTTGCGCACCCCAAAGCCCAGCAGAAACAGGGAAGACGCAGCGGAACGAGCGAGCCTGAGCGGGGGAAGGTCGGACCGCTGGGAAAAAGAGCCAGGAGGTGCCGCTCGGATTAGGAGGCTGTTCCGAGGAGTGGGAACACCCGGATAGCCGCAGCCGTGTTAAGCTGTCGCCAGGCCGAGAAAATGGGCAAAGGCTTCTGGGACGCCGAACAGTCGGATCGTCACCCGGCCAGCCGTTGGGGCGCGGGCATTGCGAGCCAGCCGCTCTTCCCATGATAAGCGGTAATGCGCTCGCTTGGCCCGAGAGATCGTCGGAGAGGAAGAAGTGGCGGTACTCTCGAGAGTTGGCTCCATCTGGACCTCCAGGCGCTGGCGATGCAGACGCAAGCAGGCATGCCGCTGGTGTCGTCGGGGCCAATCTCGCCAAAGGAGCGGAGCAGAACCTACCGAGCGAGGATGAAGCAGGATGCTCACCTGGCGTGGTTTGCGCGTTTCCCTGCCGTTCCATTGACAGCGTTCACGTAACGGACACGGACGGCAGTCGCGAATGCTGGCGGAATAGACGACCCGTAGACTGCCATCACGCTCTCGACGGCGTTCATGAGGGATCAATGCCTTGGCTGCGGGACAGCGCAGGGTTCCATCGGGTTGGAGGGGAAAGTCGGCTCCGGTGAAGCGGCCAGCTTTCCAGGAGGTCGCGGTGGTAGGTGGAGCATACCCCGAGGCGGGTGCAGAGGGAGCAGCAGGTGAAGCGGGATGCGGGGATCCGTGCTCGCTCGGCGAAGGGTGCGCAGGCACAAACTCGGTGGTCCGCACCGGTTCCGGGGCGAGCTGATGTCCCAACTCCAATCGCAGGTTCCAGGTCCATTGCGCCACGATCTGCCAGGCTTCCTGCCCCCAGGCCGAGTGGCTACACCAGCGGTCCGGCTCAAGTTCCTGGTCTTCGTCTTCCAGAGCCGTTTCAAAGGCGCCGCGATGCAGGTAAAGGGACACCACATCGGAGGCAGTGAAAGCGTCCTGGGGCAGATTGGTCCAGAAGAGTTCATACACGACGCCATCGCGAGTGAGCCCGACCTGCCGTTTCTTTTTCTTCGTGGTTGGGGCTGGATGAGTAGCCACAATCACTCGAACGAGCGGCCCATTCTCGGCCAGGCGCTGGGCCGGGCAGTCGTAGAGCGCGCGGCAGACCCCGCTCTCGGCACTGCTCAGGTGCTGATCAGCAGGCAAGTGCAAACGCGCCTGGAGGGCGGGGTGATCGAGCAGGCCGTAGTCTTTGCCGCGCATGACATACGCGCAGTCGCCCACATCAGAGATGACCACCCCGGAGCCATATTGGCCATCGAGACGCAGCAGTGTGCGCTCTGCGGGAAAACTGTGGGCTTTGACGTACATCTGGATGGCGGCCTTCGCTCGGCGCAGTTCCTCGCGATACTGTCCATTGCCAGGGTTGCCAAAGCTGGCCACCCACTGATGGGTATGCATCTGCAAGACCGTCGTCCGGCTCCGAACGACCTCCCCACGTTTGCGTCCGGTGTAGCCAGGCGCACAGAGGGAACGCAAGCGCCGTTGGGGAGCAGGCCGATCCGGCGTCTGAGGGAGTGCCCGTTGCCGCGCCGCTTCTCGTGTGCCATCGACATCGAACACGAACCCGCTGTTCCCCTGCCGATCCCACAGCCCAGCGGCGTGTTCTTCAGGGGAAAGACAGCGGGCCAACAGATCCTCAAGAAAACGCGTCCGCAGGGCTTCTACCGGGTCAGCGGAGAGTGCGGCTAAAAAGCGGCTGAGCGTCGAGGCCGCTGGTAAACGGGCGCGTCCGAACAAGGCCATGAAGGCTGTGGCAAACGGACGTACAGTCTCATAGAACGCTTCCAGGGTTCGCTCGCCACTGATGGCATAGCCGAAGAGGACGGCGAGAAAATCAAGCACCTCGTAGCGCCCGAACCGCCGTCGCGCAAAGTGCACCTGCTCGCCTATTTGGTTGAGGATGCCTTGCTTCTGAAGGTGAGAGGCCACCAGAGCGACTTCGCCCAACCAGGACGGGGTCGCAAACTGCGCTTCTGACGAGGTCTGGATGTGTACCGATCCATCAGCGATACTGATCATGCGTGCCTCCTTGAGGGGAATCTTTGGGGTTTTCCCTCTCACAGAGGCACATCTCTTAGCTTATCTGCTACAAGGCACTATCTCATTGCGCATGTCGTGGGCGGTGGAAGTGTTCCAACAAGTGTCCCTGACTCAGCGCCGCGTCAGCGCTCTCCGGGTCGAGCCGACAGGCTTGCTCAGCGGCCTTGAGGGCGGCTACTGGCTGCCCCAGCGCTTGGAACACTTGATTGGTCACATACCAGGTCTCGGCGTCGGTGGGGTTCACCTCTTGCGCGTGCTTCACCGCCGCCAGCGCTTCTTCGAGCCGTCCAAGCCAGTAGAGGGCTACTCCTTGCTCACGATAGACATCGACAAAGTCAGCCCCTAGCGCAATAGCCCGCTCTAAGGCGGCCAGTGCCTCTGCATAGTGTCCCTCATCCAGCAGAGCACACCCCTGATAAAAAGGAGCCAGTGCGTTCTCCGGCTCCAAGTGCGCTGCCCGTTCATAGGCTGCCAATGCCTCGCTGAAGCGCCCTTCCTCGTGCAGTGTCAGACCCTGCTCAATCCATTCGCTTGCCTGTTCTGAGGGCATGGTTGCCTCCTCGGATCATCCTCTCGATCACTGGATAGCTCCTCCAACCGCTCGCTTTGTGCCACTGAGCTGTCTTCTGTACGGGCTTCTCTGCTCCCATCACTGGGGCCACCACAAAGCAAAGAGGACTTTTGGGAAGCACGCGATCTTCTCTTACATTTGTGGTAATTGCTGTTGCCCATTGTAGTGGCAGCTTCCCCGATTTGCCAGGGCTTCTCTTGCGACGCGGGACACGGCTCGGCCTTGTCTTCCGCCTGCTAGAGGGCATGCAGCACCCGCTGGCGCAATAGCGCAAAGCTGGCCCGCCCGTACATGAGTCGCTTGAGCAATTTCAGCTTGTTCACTTTGCCCTCCACCGCCCCATTGCTGTAGCTCAGAGTAAGCCCCGCCAACACAGCCGTTTTGTCCCGCTCAATACTGCGCGCGAACCGGTGCAGTTCGGGAATCTGGCTGGCTCTCGCCTGGGCAAGCCAGGCATCCAAACGCTTTCCCTCGCGCTGCCGCAGCATCCGCAGAAACATCTGAGCCACCTGATACACCTGATCAGCCGTCGGGCTCACCTGACGAATGCTCGTCAACTCCGCTTGTTCTGCTTCGTCCAGGGTGGCCGGATCACGGATAAAGAGCCAGACTGCCTCTCGTGCATGGAGGTGTTGCAACGGCCCATCTGGGACCACCTGGGACCGTTCGGCCTTCCCTCGCACTGGCATGGAGGGATCGCGTAAGGCCGCGACATGGCGGTAGACGCTGCTGCACCCACCCTTGAAGCCCTGGCGCGTGATCTCACGCCATAACTGGAGAGCATTGTGGCACCCTTGCTCCCAGCGCTCGGTCACGTAGGCTGCATAGGGATCAAACGCCCGATGCCGTTTTTGGCGCCGTTCGGGTGTACCATACGGGATGCCACGCGTGAGCCAATAGCGCACGGTCCGCTCGCCCATCCCTAGCCGTCGCCCAATTTCCCGGTGGGTGAGTCCTGCCTGGCGCAGTTCCACCAATTGGCGATAACGGTCAGTCCGTTCCGCATGGTGTGCCAGATAGGCCCTGCACGCCGAGCGATCTAGCCCCAAGGGCGTATCGTTCAAGCTCGTGTCTGCAGAGGCAGTAACGGCAGCGGGCGTAGTTGCCTGGCGGATCTCTCCCCGACAGCGGGCGAGAATCTCTTCTAAGCACATGGTCAAATGTGTGGCACAAGTTCGGCAACCTCCGAAAGCCGGAGGAAAGAAAGATGATCTACGTGTCCTTGACGCAAACGCAACGGGAGGAACTGACGAGCCTGAGCCATCAGGCGATCGGGCGCGTGGCCTTGCGCGCTCAGATGGTCTTGCTCTCCGACCGAGGTTTCACTGTCCCCTGGATTGCGGTGATTCATGCCTGTGGGCAAGATGTCGTGCGCACCTGGTTGCACCGCTATGAGCAGGAGGGCATAGCCGGACTGGAGGATGAGCCCCGCAGCGGACGGCCGCCCAAGGACCCGCTGGCCGGACCAATCGTGGACGCCCAGGCGAGCCAGTCCCCACCCTGTTCGGGTCATGTCCAAACCTGCTGGACGGTTTGTCTGCTGACGGCGTTCCTGGCCGCACGGTTCCACCTGGTCCTGTCCTGCTCCAGCATTCGACGCTTGCTCCATCAGACCGGCTGGCGCTGGGCTCGGCCTCGACTGACACCGGCTCGTAAGTCCGATCCCAAGCCGATGCCAAACTGGCAGCCCTGGCGGCTGCCCAGCGGGAGGCAGTGCAGGGACGCAGCCATCTGCTCTACCTGGACGAGTCGGAGCTGCATCTCTTGCCGTTGATCCGGGCGATGTGGATGAAAGGGCCGCGTCGGCGCGTGCCCACTCCTGGGATCAACCGCCGCCGCGCCTTCTTTGGAGCCTTGGATGCGGTCACCGGTCACTGGTTCTTTGCCGATCACGATCGCAAGTTGGCGGTGCATTTTGTGGCCTTTCTGCAACGGCTCACGATGACGTACCCCACCGGTCCGTTGTATCTGGCGCTTGACCAAGCGCCAGCCCATACGGCCAAAGTGGTCCAGACCTGGCTCAAAGCTCACCCACAGGTGACGCTGCTTTGGCTGCCCAAATATGCTGCGCATGAAACCAACCCGGTGGAGCGGATCTGGGGCCTGATGAAGTCGGCAGTCGCTGCTGATCGGTTAGCAGGCTCCATTGAAGAACTCACTGTGGCCGCTCGCCGCTTCTTCAGCGACCTGACTCCGCATCCCGTCAAGCTACCAAACGCTGCATGATTTGCAGGTCTTTCTTTTGGTCACGTGTTTAGGATCTTCGTCAAATTCTGCACTAAATGAAACCGATCCGCAACCTGCACCGCTTGAGGAGCGCCCGTTCTGGTGGCAGTAGCATAGTCTTCCCCTCGGTCCCGACTGACCAACTCGATTTCCGGGTGCGCTTCCATCCAGGCCGCCGTGGTTTCCGCACTCCGGTCCGGCAGCAGGTCGATCACGTGGTGGTCCGCTAAATCGATGAGCAGCGTGCCATACCGGTGGCCGCGACGGAAGGAGAAATCGTCAACTCCCAGGAACACCACCCGTTCCACCGGCCTGCACGGGAGGGCCATCACGCGTCGCAGGATGGTCGTTGGGGAGGCGGGTAGTGCGAGCCGCTCAGCCAATCGCGCGCCGCCTTCTCCACAGGTGGCTAGCCCAATGTCCTGGAGGGCGCAGGTTCGCCGACTCGTCATGCGTGCCCACGCGGCAAGGAACGGGACCAACCGCTCAGCAAAGATGCGGCGAGGACAAGCAGCGGTATCGCAGCGAAATTTGCGAACGTGCAGGATCAACTGGACCTGACGACCTCCGCAGGGCAGATCCGTCACCTGGCGCGTGTAGCGGCTATGCACTCGTGTTGCTGCTTGTGTACACAGAGGGCAAGCGGCATGGGAGGCGGTGGCAATGAGATGGATAGTGAGGACATTGCCCTCGGCCTGGGCGGAGGCCATGAGTAATCCATCGGGCAAAGGAAGGAACGGCGAGACGTCCATGCTGACCATCACCTGCTACAGAAGCGTGTTTCCCTGTAGAACGATGGAGCGCTTCAAGCGTATCAAGCGCTCAAGCTGCACCAGAAGCGCGGAAGACCCAAATGTTTGGCCGTTTTATGCGGGCTCATCGAGCATTTGGGGCGAGTTTTTACGGAAAAGTTTGGCCAGGCGGTTCGGAGAAGTAATTTCCCCCTTACGGAGAGCTGTGTGGTAGGAGCCTACCCCCACGGGCCGACCATGTCATCTCTGGCAGCCCTCTCAACAGGTGACGTGAAACAGGCCGATCACCGCGCCACTCGCGGTATTCCAGGCCAGGATCGCTTTGGGAGTCGCGATCGATTCGACCTGGCAGTGTTTGCGCTGGAAATACTCTGCCGCCTCTGGAGAGAGCGTGACACTATTGTACTGGCCGGTGCCAAGAATCAGCCGCTTCACGCCTTTTTCGTAGATGCGTTCGGCCTCGGCCTGTGATACGATATGTGAGGTCCCATAGATCGCTTTGGATAGTTTCTTCTTCCGCTTCTCGATCTGGCCGTTCAGCCGAATGAGCACATCATGCTCGAAGCAGATACCCTCAATGGTGATCGAGCCAAAGCCTGTCTGATCGATGCTCGGCTTCATCCACTCCCTCCCTTCCACTGGCGGGTGTCTCGCGCCTGGAAGATCCTGCGACTCGCAGTCTCATTTCACGCATCTATGCGAAAATGGAATCTTCGGTCGTACTCCATCGTGACGCTTCTCCCTTTCTTCGCTGCATCTTTCCGGCCACGAGAGAAACAATGCGGATCGTCACGCAGGACACTCCCTCACAGCTTCCATGACAGATCCGTATAGTGAACCCCGCCGATCAACGACCGATTGAAATCATTCCAGCAAATATCCCACACGTCGATCATGGGCGCGCCCCTTAAGTGGGGCGCGCGCGCTGCTCCCACACCCTGATCGTGAAACACGTTGCGCTTTTGCACAACAAGGGGGGCAGAGTTCCTGGTCATAGGCTCCCCCGCGCTACGTAAGCTTTCACCAGAGGTAGAGGAGCGGGTAATACGGGTAGTATCTGAACAATTCCGAGAGTCCCGACTTTTGTTTTGGTACATGAACTTTGCCCATTTTCTCGTCCGTTTAGGTCGGACGTGTTGCCTCGCTCAACCGCTTCACGGCGTTAGGGCCACGGTGGTCGAAGCTCAGCCTAGACGGCCAAATAACCGTTTCACGAAATCAGGGTCTTCGTGATTCACCAGCGTCTGGTTTGTATCCAGGTCTGCAATCTGAGCCATCTCATCATCAGACAAGACGAAATCAAACACGTCAAAGTTTTCCTCGATACGTTCTTTACGGACGGACTTCGGGATGGCCACGATACCTTTTTGAATATCCCAGCGCAGCACTACTTGGCCGATGCTTTTCCCATGTCTCTCAGCTATGGTGCGTAAAACAGCATTGGTGAATATATCGTGATGACCTTCCGCAAACGGTGCCCACCCTTCGTGAACGATACCGTACTCTTCCATGATTGTTCTCGCTTCCACTTCCTGATTGAACGGATGCGTTTCCACTTGATTGACCATGGGAGCCGTTTCAATACCGAGTACTTTCCGGTTGGTCAACACGAAGTTGGCGAGCTTCGCGCCGGTGAAGTTCGATACACCAATCGCTTTGACCTTCCCGGCTTCATACAGTTCAACGAATGCCTTCCAGACACCAAAGATGTCTCCGTATGGCTGGTGCATAAGATAGAGATCAAGATATTCAAGCCCGAGCTTCTCTAGCGACGTTTGATAGGCTTGCTTCGCTTTTTCGTAGGAAGCATCCGCAATCCAAAGCTTGCTCGTCACAAATAGCTCGTCCCTGGGCACGCCACTGCGTTGTATGCCTCGGCCTACTGCTTCTTCATTCTGATAGGACGCTGCGGTGTCAATTAAACGGTAGCCGGTCACTAATGCGGTAGCAACGCTTTGTTCGGCTTCCTCATCACTCATCTGAAAGACGCCGAAGCCTAACGCTGGTATGTTTGTACCGTTCGATAATGTGATGGTTGGAATGTTTGTCATGTGATCTCCCTTACCGGTAGAACTCAATCCGTGTTTCTACTTCGTCGTCTAAAACCTTACCCTGTTCCACATGCCCTTTTAGTAGCGATCTCCCAGGACCGTGATGGTGGAAAGGGCGCGGTCGATTTCCCGCAGATCGCCTTCGGTCAGCTTGACCTGGACCGCGCCGATGTTTTCCTCCAGGCGCTCGATCCTGCGGCTACCTGGAATGGGCACGATCCACGGCTTCTGCGCGAGCAGCCAGGCCAGCGCGATCTGGCCTGGCGTCGCCTGTTGCTGCGCTCCGATCCGGGCCAGCAGCTCGATCACGGCCTGATTCGCTTTGATGGCCTCCGGGGTGAAGCGCGGATTGCGGCTGCGAATATCCGAGGGGTCGAAGGTGGTGTGTTCATCGATCTTCCCCGTCAGATAGCCCCGGCCAAGTGGGCTGTAGGGCACAAAGCCGATGCCAAGTTCCTCACAGGTCGGTAGCACTTCCTCTTCCGGAGTTCGCCACCACAACGAGTACTCACTCTGGACGGCTGTCACCGGCTGGACGGCGTGAGCGCGTCGGATATTCTCCGCCGAGGCTTCCGAGAGACCGAAATGCTTGACCTTGCCTGCTTCGATCAGTACCTTTACCGTCCCAGCGACATCCTCGATGGGAACGTCGGGATCAACCCGGTGCTGATACAACAGATCGATGGCCTCGACCTTCAGGCGCTTGAGCGATTCCTCGGCGACCTGCTTGATGCGCTCCGGACGGCTATTGAAACCGCTCCATCCAGGACTTCCGTCGGCATGGAGTTGGAAGCCGAACTTGGTGGCGATGACCACCTGCCCCCGAAAGGGAGCCAGTGCTTCTCCCACCAATTCTTCATTAGTAAAAGGTCCGTAGACTTCAGCCGTGTCGAAAAAGGTAATGCCCCGGTCCACCGCCTCATGGAGAAACGCAATCATCTCTGCTTTCTCTCCAATCGGTTTGTCTGCAAAGGTCATGCGCATGCAGCCAAGACCGAGGGCCGAGACTTCTAGGCTGTTGTTTCCAAGTGTGCGCTTCTGCATGCTTTTCCCTTTCATGGCTCGCCAAAAACGCGTTTGGCGACGGCAATGGCAGACATGGCCTTTGGCCACCCTGCATAGAACGCGAGATGCGTGATCACCTCTTTGAGTTCCGTCTCCGTCAAGCCATTGTCTTTTGCTCGCATGAGATGGCTGGTGAGTTGTTCGGTATTTCCGCCTGCAATCAAAGCGGCAACGGTAATCAAGCTCCGATCTCGTTTCGAGAGTTCTGGTCGCTCCCAGATGTCGCCAAAAAGCACGTCGTCCGTGAGTGACACCATTTTCGGCAAAAAGGTGCCAATGAGCTGCTGAGCAGGGGTTGGTTCTTGCGATTCAGCCATCGTTTCTCCTCATGTATGCACTGTCCACCAGGCAGGTTCTCGGTTCTGTGCTTGAACAAAATTCCAGCGTATTCGGCACAGGCAGAGCGGCAGGTACTCGGTTTGAGGATAGTATAGATGCTTCGAAGCCTGGAGTGATAGAATGATTGTCGAGAATGCTTGGAGGATTCTGCAAATCTTTCCAGAGTGATGAGAACAACAGGAGAGGACAGAGCAATGGATGGACGACATGATCAGCAGCGAGAACGCCAGGCCGTGATGCAGCATGCCTATCGCGAGGAACTGGTGGAGCGCATCGGGCGAGCGGTGCGTGAAGATGGGGTAGAAGAGCCACTCCCAGGGGTGCATCTGGCCCGCAGTTCCGTCTCGCTCCAACCGGTTCACAGCGTGGTTGAGCCATCCATCTGCGTGATTGCTCAGGGGAGCAAAGAGGTCTTACTCGGGGAGAGCCGCTACTGCTACGACCCTGCACACTATCTCCTGACCACCGTCGCGTTGCCCCGCGTGAGTCAGGTCCTCTCTGCCTCGAAGGAACACCCCTACCTCAGTCTCCGCCTGGAATTGGCTCCCTCCCTGGTCAGCTCCGTCGCCGTTGAGGCAGACCATACCTGGTCGAAACAGCATGTAGCGGTCTCGGCGATCACGGTGAGCCTCCTCGATGGGAATCTGCTGGAAGCCTTCGTACGACTGGTGCGGCTGGTGGATACTCCGGCCCACGCACGGGTGCTTGGACCCTTGATCACACGAGAAATTCTCTACTGGCTCCTCATCGGAGAGCAGGGGAGCCGGCTCCGTCACCTGGCTCTGCAAGGGGGGTACACGCCCGACATCATCCAGGCGGTCAAGCGACTCCGGCAACACTTCGACCAACCCTTACGCATTGAGGAGCTCGCACAGCATCTGGGGATGAGTGTCTCAGGCTTCCACCACCACTTCAAAGCGGTCACGGCGCTGAGTCCCTTACAGTTCCAGAAGCAGTTGCGGCTCCAGGAGGCGCGTCGTCTCATGCTCTCGGAAGACCTCGACGCCACGAGTGCGGCCTATCGTGTGGGTTACCAGGACGCCGCTTACTTCAATCGCGAATATAAAAGCCTCTTTGGCGTTCCTCCCATACGCGATGTGCAGCGTCTGCGAGGCGAAACGCTTGCTTTCTCTGGACAATGAGAATGACGCCACGGAAACCTCTCCGTAGGAGCACTTACAGATCCGTCCAATGATGTGTTGATCACCAGAGAGCTTGGGTGGCTCTCATCCCTCTGTTTTCCTCCTGGTAGGCCGATGCTCAAAACAGTGATAATTGAGCCAGGGAGGACACCACAGAAGGGGCGGCCTTGCGTAGTCGATAGTCGGGCAGCCGCCGGGCCAGTAGCCATTTCACTTCGTCTGCATTCCACAAGGAAAGCTGTGGCAAACGATATTGCGTCTCGAACCGATGGAGCAGCTTTACCGTACGAAGGCGTTTCTTATCGGTTTGGAAGGAAACCGTAAACTGGGTTAACGGGGTGCTGGCATACTCTAAGGTGAGCGTCTGCCCATACAGCCAGAGTGTAGCTTGTTGTTTGGCAAGGCCCTCCTCACCGTACAGTGACCATTGGCGAAAGCGGAGATAGCCCAGGCGGTCTAGCCATCGCGCAAAGCGGCGCGTAAAGAACACCCGATGCAGCTGTGCTGCCTCCCAGATATGTCCCTGCGCCTGATCCAACACCTCAGCGGGCGTGCGCTTGCCGTCTTCGCGCTGCCTATGGGCCCAATGCGACTGATGATTATGGGATTCCATCCAGCGCTCATGCTCCAGCTTGGCCCCTTCCCAACTCGTCACCTGGGCAAAGTGGAAATCAGCAAGCCGTCTCTGTATGTTAAATTGGGTTTCTATCAAATTTTCCCACGCTTGCTTTTTATGAATCTGCTCCTTCTGGATATGGAGCTTGTCGTAGATGAACTTCGCCTGTTTGGAGACGAAGATGCTCCCGCTGTCGCTGACGAGCAGGTCGGGAGACCCGTGCTGACGAATCGCGGCAATTAAAACGAGCAGATAGCTCATCTCATCTTGCCGCTGGCACACGTTGCTTGCCAGGATAGCGCGTGAGAAATTGTCTAGAATGGAGAGGATGTAGAAGGGGCCTTTGATCCCAGGAATTTGATGCTCCTCAATGTACCTGACATCAACCGACCAGATATGGTGCCGATACTGGGCTTTGTAGGGATGCTCCCTCGGCTCTTTCTTCTCCTTCGGCTGCTTCCCTAAGCCGTAAAGCTGTCTGTTTTCCGCCATAATCCTGCCGCAGGTGGCAGGGCTGACCTGAATGCCGATCTGCTTCAAGGCGGCGTGCATGCGCCACTCACCCAATTCAGGATTTTCCTGGTGCTGGCGAATCTCTTGTTTGAGCGCCGCATCGACCACGCGCTTGCGGGTGTTGGCCCGTGACTTATCCGCCAGGCCGGCGACCCCTTCGTCTCGCCAGCGCTGGAGAATCTGGTAGACGTTCTGCCGTCCCAGTTCCAGGTAGCGTCCAATACTGGTGGGTGTCCAGCCTTCGGCATGTAACGTCACCACCGCATGCCGCCGGGCGGCGGGATCTGGGATGCTCGCGTAGGGAGCAAAGCGCCGCCCAGTGACGGTCGGGCGAGGACCATCTGCTAACACTTGCCTGATGGTGATGGGGCTGGGACGGCGTCCAAAGCGCACATAGCAGATACCCGCAATTTCTTGCAAACCCAGTCCCGCAAACTCGGTTTTCAGATCAACAATGGCCTGGCGCATCGGTGGAGGCAAAGACCGATGATGGTCTTCCACCTGCTTGCGGGTGGGCCGGAAGAGGCTGATGACGCCCTCGGTATCAAACTGATCGGCTTGTTCGCGTAACCGCCGCTCGTTGACACCTGTTTCTCGCGCTCGATCCGCAGGCAAGTCGCCGTAAAGTACGACCGGGCGCATCAGTTCATATCGGCGCTGTTCCGGCCAGAGACAGAGTTGGGCGATCTGGCTCCACTCTTCCGTATGGGCATATTGGGGGCGAGTCGGCATTGAGGCGACCTCCTCTGTGAAAACAGACAACCAGGGATGGCTGCGCCCCATTGTAGCACCTGCTACAAGAACCGGTCGTTGATCGGCGGGGTTCACTATACGGATCTGTCATGGAAGCTGTGAGGGAGTGTGGTCACGCAGCACTGGCCTCCTACCCGGGACGTATCCCCCAGCGGGGAAGCCTGGCGATCCAAACGACCATTCGCAATGCCCAGATCAGTTGTGTTCAGGTCAGCGAGCAGCTGCGACTCTTGGAAACGCCTGGCTGCTTGTGGGGAGCTGAACAGTCAACTCCCCACAAGCAAGAGACGGCACAGATGCTTATCGCTTGGGGGCGATCTGCTTGATCCACCACCGGAAGCGCGACACCACCTGAAAGCCGACCGTCGTGAAGAGGGAGAGCGCGGCGGAGTTCGTCTGTTCCGTCTCGAGAAACACCGTCCTGCCGCCACGTGCTTGGATCCGCTGCATCCCGCCAAGGAGCAGCACTCGTGCGAGCCCCTGCCTGCGCTGGGTTGGGCGAGTTCCAAAGGGCCCGATTTCGCCAACGGTGTATTCGCCACTGGCATCAGCGACCTGGTGAAGCCCACAGCAGCAAACCGCCGCAAATGTGCCATCCGCGCCTACGGCCAGCAGGTCGAGGTCAGGCTGGTAAGTGGGGGGCTGATGGTCATCGAAGGTCATCTCCCCGCCGTCGAACACCGCGCGGTGCAGTTCCTGATACTGGTCCCACTCCGCCGGTGTGGCACCAGAGCGCAAGACGAAGCCTGGCGGCAACGGCGGAGACGGAAGAGGTTCATCTAGCGAACACATGAGCCGCAGATCTCGCCAGGGCTGCTGCTGGAACCCAGCCCGTCGCAAGAGCACTCGACGATCCCGTTCGTACTCGTGGCAGCGGCACCACAGGGAGAGGGTTTTTCCACGCCTGGCGCTTTCGGCCTGGAGTTGCTCTTCGGCCCAGGTGAGGATACGCTGCTCGATACCGCCGCCCTGTGCCTGGGGTTGTACCTGAAACGTGAGGACGAGCGAGTGGACCAGCAGCATCGCGTAGGCCACGAGGCGCCCATCCTCCTCCCAGAGGACGGTGAACGCCCTTGGGAGCGCGTTGGGGTTCGTCTGGCCTGGTCGTCTTGCTGGGGCGGCGGTGTCCCCGTCGAAGGCGGCACAGGCGCGAGCAGGTTACGCAGGGTCGAAACGGTGGGCCGGTCATAGAGATTCTGCGCCGTGGTGCAAGCCCGCTTCACCTCCAGCAGTGCCTGGAGGTCTGCCGTGCCACCATAGGAGCGCATGTGAAGAGTCATCTGAAGTATTTCCTTTCGTGTGTCTCCAAAGAGGTCCTTCCCAGCGCATGAGCGCTGGGGGCACGCATGAAACGACACCGAAAGGAAGGAGGGGCACGAGCATAGTAAACCACACCAGGGGTGCCTGGCGGAGTGATGAAGGAGCTCTTGCTGGATGGGCCAGCCAGTGCCAACCCACCCCGGTGAGCAAACTACTTGGTTCAGGCAAAGCGGTTCATGGCTCACACTATCGCTCAGACCCGACGTATTTGTCAAGATGAGCAGGCCGAGAGGAACGGGGGTCAGCGGTCCACGGGCACCGCTCGGAAGCGCTGCTGGTCACGCTCCTTGTCCCGTGTTGCGTGCTTCTTCAGGAAGGCTTTCTATATGATTTTCTTTCTTTGTGACTCTAAGGTAGCCACATCGTAACCTTACCTGCTTGGTTGCACACTCTGAGCAAACATCTTGCTTGGAGTGCCCCCAATGGAAGAAGCCCGGCTTGTTGCCGATCGCTCCTGGCTGCAAGAACATCCCTTCAATCACCAGGCCGGACATCGCCTTGCGTGTCGTCACCCACCGCTGCAGCTTGCGGCTTCCGTACCAAGGGAGGAAGCAGCAGGAGGCCGAGCAGGGCAAAGATCGCGCCAAAGCTAAAGCCTGCGGCAGGAGCAATGGCCGTCCACAGCCACCCCACCACGATACTGGAGATGGTATCGCCCAGACCGTTGACCGCAGCCAGTGTCCCAAAGCCGGTCCCTCGCACTTCCGTCGGGAGCAGCTCAGCCGCGCATGCCCCTTGCGCAGTTTCCACCATGCCGATCTGAGCACCACCCAGGGCAAAGAGGACCGCCAGCAGGACCAGATTGGGTCCAACCCAGACGAACCCCAGGCAGATTAGCCCAAAGAGCAGATACCCCGCGCCCAGAACCAGCGCTTTGGGCAGGCGATCTGCTACTTCTCCGGCCAGATAGGCGCTGGCGGCATAGACGACGTTGTACAGGGTGTACAGGCCAATCGCCAACGCGCTCCCCTCAACCGCTCCATAGACTGGCACCAGCAGCGTCGTCGCCCGCAACACCAGGAAGGTCGCCGCGAAGTTGCCGATACCGAACGCTCCAACACTCAGCAAGAAGACGCGAAAGCGAGGGGGAAACGTGCCCAAGGCTGCCCGGAGCCCTGGCCTTTTTGCTTGTGCTGATTTGCGTTCTTCCCGCACCACGAAGAAGAGCACCACCGCGACGAGCCCTGGGAGTCCAGCCAGCAGCAGCGCCGGGCGAATGCCCAGAGCGACCAGCAACCCTGACGCGAGCAGTGGCCCTCCAATTGCACCCGTAGAGTCCATCGCGCGCTCAAAGCCAAAGGCGCGGCCATAGACGCTCGAGTCGACTTGATCGGTCAGGAGCGCGTCCCGAATCGGGGAACGGAACCCGCGCCCCATCCAGGCCAACGCGCGAAAGACGAGCACCAAGGGCCACGTCTGGGCCAGGCCAATCAGAGCCGTCCCAAAGGCCGTGACCAGATAGCCACCTGCCCCTAAGACGCGCCGCCCACGAGTGGAAGCTGCCGCAGCATCGGACGCATAGCCACCCCAAAACTTGAAGAGGGCGCTGGCCCCATCGGCAATACCCTCAATGAGTCCGAGCGCCAGGGCGGGCGCCCCCAAGGTGCCCACCAGGAACGCAGGCAACAGTGCGGTGGTGATTTCATGGCCCAGATCAGAGAAGAAGCTGGCAAATCCAATCGCCAGCACCCCACCAGTTAACCAGCCCCAACGCGTTCGAAGTCTGAAGGGTCGTTCACTCATAGATGCCTGCTCTTTGCTCTGGTGTTAGCACCAGGATACACGAGCAGTCCATGAGAAGAAAACGACCATTCTGCCCCGAAAGAGGTGCTGTTTTTCTGTTCCACACATCACCGCTCTTTGCAGTTCTTACAAGCAGCTAGCCAAAATGTATGATGTGGTGAATCTAGGGTTCCCATGACTGAATATCATACACGTTCCTCAAAAATCAGGATATTGCGAAAGGGATCGCTGAGCCAAAATCCTTTCGTCCCCCAGTCTGTCGCCAGGATCGGAGACCGAACGGCGCCAGTGGGCAGATACTCCTGATACAATGCTTCGATATGGGTGACGGTAATATAACACACACGGCACCCTTCTTTGGGAGGTTCTTCCGTGGGATCAGAGACATTGAATTGCATAGCAATCTTATCCCGTTCGAGAATGGCAAACCCCTCGTCGTGGTGGGTGCTCGCAAAGCCGAGTTGTCCATAAAAGGCCAGAGCTAGCTCCATATTTCCGACCAGAAAACGAGGAGCAACCGCATCGAGGGTGGGTTGGCGCTCTTGGGATGCTGACATGGGTACATGTTCCTTTCTGCTGCAACGACAGGGTAGGCATGTGCAGTCATTCTTCCGAACGCACCGAGAAGCGGCAATGCGCTTTCCCGCCGTTGCCGCTTCTCGGAAGCGGAACATCGTGCACCCCCCATCGCTCTGCCTTCGGGATGATTCCATCACGGATGTGTTTTGGTTCAAGGAACGACGCCCTTGTGCTGCGGGACAACGGCGAGGATGCTCCTCCCACGAGGCACATTATTTGTGCTGCGGCAGCACCGCCAGCTTGGCTGGAAGGAGCAGTTCGAACCGAATCGTACGGGCGAGGACGTCCCGTAACCGCCGATAGCTCGCCAGTTGCTCGGAGACTTCGAGCGTCTGGGCGGGTGGGTCTTCTACGGACCAGAGACGACGCCGACCGGCGCCGGGAACGAAGGGTCAGCTGTCGGTGGCCCCGCTACACAGGATGATCACGTCCTCCCAGGCCATCCCGCTGGTGGGCTGGATGAGTCGCTCGGCATCGAGTGGAGTTTTGCCCTGTTCGCGTAAGACCTGCTCGGCCAGGGCGTATCCCTGCTGGTCGGTCGTGGGCGTACTCCAGATCTCCCACCGGTCAGCCGCGAATGCCTGGAGGAGACTGCCCGCGAGCAGGGCGCGGCTCGATCCTCGGGCGCAGACAAAGAGCAAGCGCTCAGACATGAGATCTCCTGTCAGGGTGGTTCCTCAGCTTGCTTCCTGCCTCACCGGTGAGGCAGGAAGGGCCTCCGCTTCGTCCAGGAGGTGCTCAAAGAGGGTGCGCGCTTCGACGATCGCTGCCTCCTGGGTGAGCAGACGTACGGCTGCCTCCGGGTGGGCGTGCTGCCAGGCTTCTGCCTGCGCCTGGCTGGCAAAGGCATTTCGGATCGCCCAAGACGCGAAAGAAACGGGCGAGGAGCGCTGGATCGAAGGTGCCGGAAGGTGCACTATCAGAGAGGGGTTCTTGAAGAGAAGCGTGCGCCGATTCATCTGGCATACCATGCCCCCAAGAAGTAGATATACGCATATGCGTATATCTACTCTACAAGAAGGCTTTTATGCTGTCAAGGGGTATGCCTCGCGCCTCCGCCTACATATATGGAACCCGCTTACTCCCTTAAGGAGCTGTGACTGGGAGCCGATTCGCGCGCTGCAGAGAGAGGGAGCCCATGTATGAGGAGTCATCACCTGTACATGGCGTACACTGAGGTGCAAGAGCAGTGATGAACCTTGCTCTTCAGTTGAGGAATGGGACCTTTCATCAAGATCGAGGAACTGGGCTGGCAATGCCTCCCCTACAGCCACCCTTTCTGCTCAGCCAGACGTGCCGCTTCCATGCGGTTCCTCGCACCCAGTTTTTGGATAGCAACAGAGAGATGATTGCGCACCGTCCCTTCCGAGAGAGAGAGCTGGACCGCCATGTCAGCCAGGCTCGCTCCAGAGCGCGCGACAGCGAGTACTTCGCGCTCTCGGATCGTGAGGGGATTGGTGCCTTCGGCCAGTGCGGTTAACGCCAGTTCTGGATCCACCACCCGGTCCCCAGCCATGACGCGCCGGATCGCCACTGCCAGTTCGCTCGCAGGCGCCTCCTTGAGCAAGAACCCGACAGCGCCATTCTCCATGGCTCGACGCAGATACCCACTGCGGCCAAAGGTCGTTAGGATGACGATACGGCAGGAAGGAAGTCGTTCATGCAGCGCTTTGGCTGCGCTGAGGCCGTCTTCGCCTGGCATCTCAATATCCAGCAAGGCAACATCAGGCTGTGTCTGGAGGGCGGCGGGAACGACCGCATCGCCTCGGGCAATCTCCGCGACGACTTCGATGTCTCCCTCCAGGCGCAAGAGGGCAGCCAGGGCTCCGCGCACCATTCCCTGATCTTCGGCCAGCAACAGCCGAATCATGACGTGGCCTCTTCTGCAGCAGGGAGGTCTGCCTTGATCAGGACCGTGTGCTTGCCTTGCTCTGGGAGGGGGATGGGCAGTGTGACGTGAAGGCGGAAGCCGTTCATTTCATCCGTATGGCAGGGCCCGGCCTCACACTGCCCGCCCAATGCTGCAACCCGCTCCACGATCCCAGACAAGCCACTTCCAAGAGGAGGAACCTGGCGTTTCGTCTCTAGCGGAGCAGATTTCCGGTCGTCGTTCGTGATCTCGATCTGTGCCCCTGCTGTCACCTGCCTCACCTGGATATGACAGCGCCGGGCATGGCTATGTCGGACGATATTGGTGACCCCTTCGCGAACCACCCAGGCGAGCACTGCGTCGATGGTTGGCGGCAGCGTTCCAACGGTCAAGTCTAACTGGTATTCGATGCCTGCCGCCTCCAGCAACTGCTGTGCCCCCTCCAGTTCGCTCTGAAGGGTGGGTTGCCGATATCCTGCTACCGCCTCACGCACCTCCCGCAAGGTCTGGCGTGCCACGCTCTCGACCTCGGTGATTTCCTGCACGGCTCGCCCTGGGTCCTGCTCCACCAGGCGCCGCGCCAACTCGCTTTTGAGGGCGATCATGGAAAGGGTATGGCCCAACAGATCGTGCAGGTCACGGGCCACCCGCAGCCGCTCCTCAGCCACCGCCAGGCGGGCGAGTTCACGCCGTGCCGTATACAGCTCGCGAATCGCCTGGCCCATGCGTGCCAGGCCCATCATGTCCAGGCCGAGTCCACGCACCAGGAGCAGCAGCGCGATGGTGAGGGGCCAATCGACTCGCTCGAAATCGCCCCGCACCAGCAGGCTAATCAGGATGGGCATGAACATCAGGACGCTGACGACCACGAAGGCGCCAATCAGCGGGAAGAGTATTCCGGCGCAGGCACTGACCCCGATGAAAAGCCAGAGAAAGGCGAGGTCGTAGGTCGCGCTCAAGACCAGGACCAACACTACCAGGACCACGAACAGCCCTACTTGCGTTCGAAACCGTTTACGGCTCTGTGCTGTGCGGCTGACCGGATGGGACCACATCAGCCAGGTATAACTGACTGCGAAAAAGACGAGTGCGCCGAGGCCCAGGCCCACACGCGCAGGTGATCCTGGTGTGCGGACCAGAGAAACGAGCGGGAACAACAGGCACATCAGCCAGAAGTGCTGATAGAGCCGCCAGAGCTTGAAGGCGATTCCACTGGAGGCAATGACCCCCTCTGAGGTGCTACTCCTGCCAGCACGTGAGGAAGTAGCCCCCTTGCTTCCTTCTGATTTTTCCGGTGCTGAGGCCAGCTCCATCGGTTCAGGGCTCCTCTCGACACACGGGCCTGTTCACTTGAGACTGCATTGTACCATCTCCTCTCTTCCTGTCACTTCACTATCTGCTCGCCTCCAGTGCTCCGCTTGAGCGAGGGACAGGAGAGCGCATAAACCGCGTATCCTGGGGTCATGCCACGACTAACGCCCACAGCAGCACAAAAAATGTCAAGATCTGGACGGTTGCCCGGACGGCATGCCAGCGGGCAAATTGGTCCAGTTTCGCGGCCAGGACGGCTTCGTCATCCGGCGTCTCTTTGAGGCTCAGCATCACTGGCGCTGCTCTGGTGGTGGCAAAGCTGTGCAAGAGACTCAAGAGCGAGGCGAAGACCAGCGGCACCGCCAGGGTGGTCGGCTCGCGTGCTAGATACGCAAGCACAGTGGCTAGGATCGTCAGGAGGGCTGCGCCGATCCCCAGCAGCGGGTAGAGGACCAACCCATTCCCCAGATCGTTGCCACGCGCGAAGGTCGCGTAGGCCGCGACGCCAATGCGTCGGCGAGCTGGCAGCTTGACGAGCGCGGTATCCAGGTTGAGCCCTGCCAATAGCCCGTTCAAGGCTATCGCGAGGGCGAGGATCAACACGGTCAGATCCATTGAGTTTTCTCTCCTCTCCATGCTCCCGATCCTGCCCTCCATAGGGACGCCTGATATGAGATCACATGCCTTTCCGATGGTCCGGGGCAAATCGGTAAAGCGAGCGGACCAGGAACGGCAGGGAGATGATAGCAGGTCCTACCCAGAAGGTGAGTGACGGAAGCTGGTTCAAGCCTGGGAACAGGTGGGCGTTATCGACGTAAAAAGCCGTCCACAGCACGACATACGACCCGATCATTCCGAAGATATGCACGACCACCCATTGTGCTCCCAGCAGACGCTTCACCCAAAGGGTCTGCCGGAACCGTCGGGCGGTATAGCCAATTAGCGCGCCACTCGAGCCGAGAACAGCCAGCGCGAAGAGGTACGCATCGGTCTCCCAGCGCTGGACAGACAAAATGGTCGCCGTGAGCAGCACCACACTGTACGCCCAGAGATACCGTCTTCCCCACCGATAGTGGCGTCCTGGACGCTTGGGCACACTGAAGGTAACCACCCCGGTGATGCCCGTCGTCAATCCCGCCAGCGCGTGTACGACGAGCGGCAAGAAGAAGGAGAGCGGCAACCCATCGATCATCGCAGTGGTCCTTTCGCTTGGGCAGAAGGCTTCACAGTCGTGCTCCTGCCTATGCTGTCGCGTTCGAGGGGGGTCCTCAGACTTTCTCCTGCCGCAGGGTGAAGGCGGCCAGCACAAGCATCAGCAGCGCAAACCCGCCCAGGAAGAGGAGGTCGCCCCACACGTCGGAGAACTGCGCACCCTTGAGCATGACGGCGCTGAGCGCGTCGTTGGCATGCGTGAGGGGCAGGACTTCAGCCAGCTGCTTGAGTCCCACCGGCAACGTCTTGACAGGGAAAAACAACCCACCCAGCAGCATCTGCGGCACGATCAACAGCGGGATGGACTGCCCAATCTCGTACTCATTGCGCGAGAAGGCTGAGACACAGATGCCCAGACTTAAGCCCCCCAGGGTAGAGAGGGCCGTCACCAGGAAGAGAAAAGCCAGGTTTCCCTGCTCATGGACTTTCAAGACCAGGATGACAAAGAGCAGAATCAGCAGCACCTGCATGAGGGCAAAGAGGGTAAAGCCCAGGATATAGCCAACCACCAGTTCTGACCGGTGGAGCGGTGACACCAGTACCCGCTCCATCGTCCCTTGCGAGCGTTCACGCAGGAACGCTACCGCCGTGAGCATAAAGATCAGGAAGAAGGAGAACAGGCTGATGAGATAGGGGGCCAGGGCATCAGTCACGGTATAGTTCGGTCCGCCATAGAGGTAATGGATGCTCAAAGGGTGCGCAGACGGCGTCGAGGGGCCACTCGGCGCAATCTGGCCCTGGAATCCGGTGAGGAGCAAGGTGACCACGCTGCGGAGCTGTTTGGCGATGGCCGGGTTGGACCCCTCCAGGGTCAGCGTAAAGGTAGGCGCACAGGGAGTGGTACTCGTGGTGGTGCAGCTGATCGCCAGGACGCCATCCACGTCACCCTGTTTCAGGTGAAGAGCGGCTTGAGCGGGCGAGAGCAGCAGGATCTGGATGCCTGTCTGCCCAGGAACACTGGCCTGCAGAGACGTGGCGAACGTCTGGGCCTCAGCGTTCTGGGGAGCCAGCGCCAGCACGACGGTAGAGGTGGTCTGGCTCAAGATCAGATATAACAGGGTCAGCACTAGGAGCGGCGCAAGAAAGAGCAGCGCCAGGGTGCGCGGGTCGTGGAGAAATTGCCGGATGATCCGCAGCGCTAAGGTCAGCAGGCGACGGAACGACATGGGTTTCACTCCTTCTGTGCAGTGATGGCGATGGTGTGACGCTGAGCAAAATAGAGGAAGGCTTGCTCAAAGTCTTCCTCGCCCGATTGCTGGCGCAAGGCAGCAGGAGTGTCGGCGAAGAGCAGCTGGCCGAAGCGCAGCAACCCCAGGCGGTGACAGCGCGCCGCTTCATCGACATGATGGGTCGACACGACAATGGTGATCCCCTGCGCTGCGAGCTGGGCAAAATATACCCAGAAGGTGTGGCGCAGTTCCGGGTCGATCCCGACGGTTGGCTCATCCAGGAAGAGCAGACGTGGCTGGTGGACCAGGGCGCAGGCCAGCGACACCCGCTGGCGCATACCGCCGCTGAGTGTCTGGATGGGTGAGCGTACACGGTTGGCGAGATCCACGAGTTCGACCACCTCCTGTATGCGTGTGTCCAGGGCGCGCCCACGTAGTCCATAGAGTGCGCCGAAAAAAGCGAGATTCTCCCGCACACTCAGTTCCCCATAGAGCGCGCTGGCCTGGGTCATGTAGCCAATGGAAGGGGCCACCCGCCAATTCGGCATGCGCTGCCCGAGGACGCGCACACTTCCGCTGGTAGGACGCAAGAGCCCCAGCAGCAAGCGAATGAGCGTGGTCTTACCGGAACCGTTGGGGCCGATGAGACCAAAGATTTCTCCAGCGTGGATGCGCAGCGAGAGATAGTCCACCGCGCGGACGGCACCAAAGGTCTTCTTGACGTGTTCCAAGATAATGAGGTCACTCTCGGCTCCAGCCGGGAGTGGGGGTACAAGCTCCATAAGATGCTCCTCTTCCATTGGTGTAGAAGGACAACATTTCCCCAGAAGTTCGTCTGAGGTGATTGGGGACATGTCGAGACACAGGGGCTTTCCCACCCAGGCCCCTCTTGCTCAGGCGTTTCTGTTCGCTTCTTTCTTTGCGGCGATTCAGGTTTCTCTGTCACCCGCTGCTCTCGGTGATTTCAGTTCACTCGTCGTCGCCGAAAGGAAGGTCAAGAGATGCGTGGCGAACGTCTCTGGCCGCTCCTCCATCAGCAAGTGCCCTGTATTGGGGAGCAACTCCAGGCGCGTGACCCCTGGAATGTCCAAACGCAACCGCTCCGCCCAGGCCGGGCCGAAATGGGGATCATCTGCGCCCCACAGGAGGAGCGTAGGATGATCGAAGCGACGCAGTCCCTCCAGCGCCTCCAGGGTGCAGCGGTTGTTAGCCGGATCGAATTGCCCTGCCAGGAATCGGGCCGTCTTGGCACGACGATGAGCGTCGCTGGTGTTGGCTCGGACGTAGCCCTTGATCAGTTCATCCGTCAGCACCGCTTTGTGCTTCACGGCTTGCCCAATGGACAAGACTACTCGGGTGCCCAGGGTGGACCCATAGGCCCACAGGAAGAGCGTGCCCACGAGGGGGACCTGTGTCAGGCGCACGAGGGGGCGCTCTTCAGCGGAGGGCCAGTTGTCATAGGCTTCGGCATTGGAGAGCACCAATCGTTTGATACGCTCCGGGTGGTGCGCGGCCAGTAACTGGGCAACTGCGCCGCCGTGATCGTGTCCCACCACATGGGCTTGTGTGATCCCAAGGGCATCGAGCCATCCAACCACCATCGCTTCCTGGGCAGGAAGGGACCAGTCGGTATGTGCTGGGGTTTCGGTGTCCCCTAGCCCCAACAGATCGGGAGCCAGACAGCGGTGCTGTGTCGAGAGGCGGGGAATGATCTTGCGCCAGATGTAGGAGGAGAAGGGACACCCGTGGAGCAACACCACTAGCTCTCCAGTCCCTTCCTCGTAGTAGGCGACCCGCGCCGCCCCTACTGGGAGACAGCGTTTCTTGAGCGAGAAGGTATCCACGTCCATCGTTTTCTCCTTTCCCTGGACCCCTCTTTTCCTGGCCGAGGGGAAACTGGCAGCGGGCTCAAGATGGAATGTCCATCTGCTTTGGAAGCAGGCTTGAACAGGGCCGATGCCTGCACGGTTAGTTCTGCTCCTTGTCCAGGGCATCAGGTGGCGCGCCTCTCCCGCTGCTCCACTGGCTCGCTTGTCTGGACATGCGGGGGATACAAGCCATAGCCGATGAACCGTGCTGGGAGAATGAGCAATCCAGGAATCCGGAGGAACTGGCGCACGATAGGAGGAGGCCCGAACTGCTGGGTCGTTGCCCTGCCCATCCCTCTGACGACGGCTTGTTGCGCCAGTGTCTGGAGCCGCTGCATCACGCGGGTGGGCCACTCGCGCTGGCGCTGCACCTCGGCAAGATCGTGCTCCTGGAGAGTTCCCCCTGCGCGGAGTTTGATTCCCAGGACATTGGAGGCCACCACTGCATCTTGTATGGCGTAGTTGATGCCGACGCCTCCCACGGGCGACATGACATGTGCGGCATCCCCAATGAACAGCACGCCTGGCTTGTACCAGCGCTGGAGCCGACTCGACTCGACCGACAGGACGGCGATCTGCTTCCACGCTTGCAGCTCCTCAACGCGGTCAGCGATCTCAAGCGCAGCCTTGGCAAGCGCCTGGCGCAGCGCTTCTAACCCTTCGGCATGCACTTGCTGGTAGGTGCCCTTGGCAACCACCACACCGACCTGCCAGTATTCAACGCGGTCAATGAAGATCAGCAAGAAGCCCGAGCCGAAGCGGCTATCCAGACTTTCGAGGGAATCATCGTCCCGGCGCGAGAGATGGACCAGAGGACATCAATGGGAGGCGAGGTCTTGATAGGTTCAAAGCCCGCCAGCGCGCGTAGTCGGGAAAAGCGCCCGTCGGCACCGACCGTCAAGACAGCGCGCACCTCGTGCCAGCCATCCTGCCCACAATAGCGAACACCGCGCACCACGCCATCCGCTTCTACGAGGGTCTCGACTCTGGCACCCATCTGGAGCCGGAAGGTGGGATAACGCTCTGCTTCTTGCGTGATAAAGGCCAGGAAGCGGGACTGGGCCATGACGGTGATGTAGGGGAAGCGTGTTTTCCAGTGAGCATACCCCTGTCCTAACGGGAGTTGTAGCGGGCCGCCGAGGGTTTGCACGGTGAGGGTGCGGACCTTGGTATGGCGGAGTTCCAGGAGGCGCTCGGCCAGGCCAAGCTCATCCAGGTTCTCCATCACGGCTGGATGCAGCGTATCGCCCCGAAAGTCGCGCTCAAAGTCCAGATGCGCCTCCAACAGGACAACGGAAACCCCTTGCCGGGCTAATAATAAGGCCAGCATAGCACCGGCAGGCCCGCCACCAACGATACAACACGTCGCCTGCTCAACATGAGGCGCCATGGCTACTGATTCGTCCTGATCGGATGCTGCTGTTTCAGATTGGATGGGTGGCATGGTTGTCCTTCCTCACGGTATTGTGTGATCTGCTGGAGTCTGCCAGGAGGCGTTTTGGGGTACACCTGCTTTGCTTTTGCTGGAACGTATTGTCGTGGATCGAGTCGGTGGGAAGCGAAGCCCATCGTGATGTGGCTGTGCCAATGACATGTGTGCCTCACGTGCCTCAGCTTCTTGGCGTCAGCGGATGCAACTCGAACACCGGGCGGCCTTGGGCCGCTTCTTCCGGGTGGTCGACATCGACCTGATCGAGATGGCGCACGATCCACGCGCCGACCCGCGTCCGCTGGACACGAGGACTGAGAACATCCCGAAAGAATGCCACCGTTTCCGCAGGACTCAATTCCGACCGCCATCACCTCTTCTTTGCGCCGTCCCACGACGATGGTAGCGCGTCCGGCAGCCCGTAAATTGCGCACCCAGTTGACGTCGCCGAAGGGGGCCATCAGCCACCGCCTGCCAGAGAATTCGACGATGGTCAAGGGGGTAGTCCGAGGCAGGCCGCTCTTCCGTCCACGAATGGTGACAAGCACATTGGGTCCCATTGGGATACCAACGGCCAAAAAGGTCTTAGCGATAGGGTTGAAGTAAGGGACGAACCACGGAATCCGGGTGGATCTGATCTGCCCTGCCATACTTGAAACACCTCCTCGCGCTCACGCTTCCAGCTTGCGCGCTTGTGCATGCACGCCTTGCCTGCCTGGCTGACCTGCTTCCGCCTCAGCTTCTGTGGAGAGTGTAGTCGTAGATCGAATGGAGGGGAAGTGAAGCCTATCGTGATTTTGATGTGATAAATGTCATGGATGCCTGCATCTTTGCTCTCCACATGCCAGCGGCCCTCTTTCAGGAGCGCCCCTCTGACCAGTTTAGTCCAGGCCATGATATAAGCTGGGACAAGAAGAGCCCAAGTATCCACCGAGGGAGGCGCCATTTCCATCTCCCTTGACAGGTCTTTCACCTGCGCGGTATATTTTTGCAAAGTATTCTATTGTTTTATTGAATAGTGGAGGAAGAGATGGGAGATCGGGCTTTCAAAGTGGACCTCTATCGCCAATTTGCCCGGCTGGGGAAAGCGCTTGCCCATCCGGCTCGTCTGGAGTTGCTGGACGTGCTTGCTCAAGGGGAACG